>JGI24751J29686_10000328_pt1 | contig 17520 bp, 20 predicted proteins | sample KBSSwiS6_FD_29686 | JGI IMG/M metagenome (IMG submission 29686)
CGAGGAACCCAAGCCGATCGCCTCGCGGTATTTCGCCACGGTGCGGCGGGCGAGATCGAAGCCCTTGGCCTTCAGCAGATCCACCAGCGCATCGTCGGAGAGGATCGCACGCGGGTCCTCCGCGTCGATCAGGTGACGGATTGACGCCTTGACCGCCTCGGCCGAGACCGCGCCTTCCCCGTCCGCCGAGGCGACGCCGGAGGTGAAGAAGTACTTGAGCTCGAACGTGCCGCGCGCGCAGTTCAGATACTTGTTGGAGGTGACCCGGCTGACCGTGGACTCATGCATGCCGATGGTTTCGGCCACGGCCCTGAGGGTAAGCGGCTTGAGGTGGGCGACGCCTTGGCGGAAGAAGCCGTCCTGCTGGCGGACGATCTCGGCGGCGACCTTGAGGATGGTCTTCTGGCGCTGGTCGAGCGCCTTGATCAGCCAGTTGGCGTCGGCCAGCTTTTCCGACAGCCACGCGCGCGAACGCTTGTCGGCGCAGGCCCCGCGCAGCTCGACATAGTAGGAGCGGTTGACGACGAGGCGCGGCAGGGTCGCCTGGTTGATCGCGATATGCCAGCCGCCGTCGGCGCCGGTGCGGACGAGGACGTCGGGGACGACCGGCGCGCTCGCCGTGTCGCCGAAGCGCAGACCGGGCTTGGGATCATAGCCGCGCAGTTCCGCCAGCATCCCGGCGAAATCCTCGTCATCAACCCCGCACATTCGCTTGAGGCGGGCCAGTTCGCCTCGGGCGAGCAGGTCAAGATTGTCGAGCAGGCGGGCCATGCAGGGATCGTAGCGATCGGCCTCGCGCGCCTGGAGCGCAAGGCATTCGCCGAGCGAGCGGGCGCCGACCCCGGTAGGGTCGAGCGATTGGACGAAGGCCAGCGCGGCTTCTGCCTCGGCTTCTGAAACGCCAAGATCGGCCGCCGCCTCGGGCAAGGGCACGGTCAGGTAGCCGGCCTCGTCGAGCTGGTCGACGAGGGCATGGGCGATGAAGGCCACCTGCGGGTCGTGCGCGGCGGGCCCGACCTGGGCGTGGAGGTGTTCGGCGAGGGTTTCGCCAGCGGTGCCGCGTTCGTCGATATCAGGCGCTTCGCCGCCGCTGCTTGCAGGACGGACGACAGCGAAGGCGAGATCGCCGGTGTCACGGTCGATATCGAGCGCCGTGGCGTCGACGTCGAGCGGGCGGTCGTCGGCGGCGCGGCCTTCGCCGATCAGCTGGTCAACCGGCGAGCTTTCCAGCGTGGTCCGGCGCTGCTCCCCGTCTGCGGGTTCATCCGCGGCGCCGGCGGGAGCGCCAACGTCGAGCAGGGGGTTGGCTTCGAGCGCCTCGCCGATGAAGGTTTCGACCTCGAGGTTGGACAGCGCCAGCAGCTTGATCGCCTGCTGGAGCTGCGGGGTCATCACCAGCGATTGGGACTGGCGAAGATCGAGCCGGGGGCCGAGGGCCATGTAAGGTTAGCCGCGCGTGTGGCGCGGGGGCTGCGACAGGCTCAGCCCGAGCGTTATTTGCATTGACGTCCGCTCGGCCTGACCCTGGCGCGGCATTGCCGTTCTCACAGCGTGAAACCCTCGCCGAGATAGAGCCGGCGCACGTTCTCGTCGGCGACCAGCGCCTCTGGACTGCCGGCAAAGAGGACCTGGCCGCCGTAGATGATGCAGGCGCGATCGACGATATCGAGCGTCTCGCGCACGTTATGATCGGTGATCAGCACGCCGATGCCGCGCTGCTTGAGATCGATCACCAAGTGGCGGATGTCGCTGATCGAAAGCGGGTCGATCCCGGCGAAGGGTTCGTCAAGCAGCATGATCGAGGGCTTGGCGGCCAAGGCGCGAGCGATTTCGCAGCGGCGGCGTTCGCCGCCCGACAGGGCCATGGCGGCGCTGGAACGCAAGCGGGTGAGGCCGAATTCGGACAGCAGGCGCTCCAGCTCTTGCGCCCGCACGGCCTTGTCGGGCTCCACCAGTTCGAGCACGCATGCTATGTTCTGTTCGACTGTCATTCCCCGGAAAATGGAGGTTTCCTGCGGAAGGTAACCCAGGCCGAGAATCGCGCGGCGATACATCGGCAGGTTGGTGACATCGATCCCGTCCATCAGGATGCGGCCCGAATCGGGGCGGACGAGGCCCATGATCGAATAGAAGCAGGTGGTTTTGCCAGCGCCGTTGGGGCCGAGCAGGCCGAGCACTTCGCCCTTGCCGACCGACAGCGAGATATCGGTGAGCACGGCCCGCTTGTCATAGCTCTTTGCGATGGAGACGACCTCGAGCCCGCCCTGCGGGATCGGCTGCATGGCGCTGCCCTGACCGGAACCGGCCGGTTCAGCCTCGGCCGGGGCGGCGCGAGCCACGGAGGTTTCTGCGATTTCGCTCATCTGCAGCGGGTTTAGGCAAGGGGGCGGGGTACTTCAAGCGGCCAAACGATCCGTTTTGCGGCAACTGGCAAGTTTCGTGCATGGATGCGGCGGGGATGCAACGCCCCACGTGCCCCGACCTGGCTTCTCGGGACTTGCCAGCGCCCTCACACGGTGATTTACTCGCGCAAAACGCCTATCGGAGAGGAAGGCGGAAAATGGTCGGAATAAAGCCGGAAAGCGGCGTTCCAGTCCTGTCGCGCGGGCAACTTGCCCCCGAGCCTGACTGGCGCAAGCGGATGAGCAACCAGGTGGCCTATGCCCTGCTGGCCTATACTGGCCTGCAGATCTTCCTGACCATGGGGGCGCTGCAAGGCCGGCACGGCTCGCTCCTGCCTTATGTCGCGCTGGTGCTGCTGGTCGGCGCGATTATTCCCGCGTGCCGTGGCTGCGACCGGCGCTGGCGGGAGCTTGGCGACGGTGCGGCGCACGATCCGGCGCTGGCGCGGCCCTATCGTCGTGAATGCCGGGTGCTGTGGGCCTTGGCAATCGGAGTGCCCTTGGCCATGACCGGCTTGCTCAAGCTGCTCGGCTGGTACTTCGGCGGCTGAGACAGGCCTTTTTGCATCCGCATTGGGCCGGGCCCCTTTCGCCGGGGCCGGCTCATCGCTAGATCGCAGGCATGCTTGATACTTCCGCCGCGCAGGAGCGCGCCGCCGCCCTGATCGATCGCGCCCGCCGCGCCGGAGCCGATGCCGCCGACGCGGTTTATCTCGCGGACGCCTCGGAAAGCGTGGCGGTGCGGCTCGGCAAGGTGGAAGACCTTGAGCGTTCGGAGGGCGAGCACGTCTCCCTGCGGGTTTTCGCCGGCAAGGGCTCGGCCTCGATTGGGTCGAGCGACCTCGACGATGCCGCGCTGGACGAACTGGCCGCCCGCGCAGTGGCGATGGCGCGCGCCGCGCCGGAAGATCCCTATGCTGCGCTGGCCCCCGAGGAGATGCTCGCCCGCGGGACCCTGCCCGACCTTGACCTCGCCGAAGCCGCCGCGCCGACGCCGGCGGAGTTGCGCGGGATTGCCGAGGCGGTCGAGGCTGCCGCTCTTGCCGTGCCGGGAGTTACCAACAGCCAGGGTGGCAGCGCCAGTGCCGGTCGGACGGTGGTGGCACTGGCGACCAGCCATGGCTTTGCCGGGAGCTACGAGACCACCAGCCACAGTCTTTCGGCCAGCGTCGTGGCCGGCGAAGGGGCGGGCATGCAGCGCGACTATGCCTGGCGTTCGGCTCGCCACCGTGCCGACCTGCCGGAAGCCGAGGAGATCGGCAAGTTGGCAGGGGGTCGCGCGGTCGCCCGGCTGGCACCGGGGCGGCTGGCCAGCGGGCCGATGCCGGTGGTGTTCGATCCCCGCGTCGGCGGAACGCTGGTCGGCCATTTGCTCTCAGCCATGGCCGGCAGCGCGATCGCCCGCCGTGCCAGCTTCCTGCTCGGGCACGACGAGGGCCAGATCTTCCCCGAGGACATTACCGTCGTTGACGAGCCGCTGCGGCCCCGCGGCCTGCGCTCCAAGCCGTTCGACGGCGAGGGCCTGCCCACCGCCCGCCGCGTGCTGGTCGAGAACGGCCGGCTCACCGGCTGGCTGATGAATGCCGCCGCCGCCCGCCAGCTCGGCGGCCGGCCGACCGGCCATGCAACCCGCGGCGGGGGCGCTCCCGGTATCGGCACCACCAATACCCATATTGCCGCCGGAACGGTTTCTCCCGCCGAACTGATCGCCGACATTGCCGACGGACTCTATCTTACCGAGCTGATTGGCCAAGGTGTCAACGGAGTGACCGGCGACTATAGCCGGGGTGCCTCGGGCGTACGGATCGTCAACGGCCAACTGGCCGGACCGGTCGCGGAGTTCACAGTTGCCGGGAACCTCATCGACATGTTCCGTCAGCTGCGCGCCGCGAATGATCTCGCATGGCACCGCGCGGTCAACGTGCCCACGCTGCGGGTCGACGGGATGATGGTCGCCGGGGACTGACTCCGCTCACTCGAAGGTGGATCCGATGCTGTCCGGCCGTTCGCCGGCCAGTTGCGCATGGGTGGCGGCCAGGCAGGCGATGAGGACGACCACCAGTGCTGCACCGATCGCGGACGAGATCAGCGCCTTGATGATGACGACTGCCGCGGGGGGCAGTAGCAAGGCCAGCACGATGCCTGACAGGCCGGTGATCACTGACATAACGATAACGAAGGCCAGCAGGATCAGCGCGAAAAATATCAGGAGGCGCCAGGTATTGCCGGCGGAGAGCTGCCAGGCGCGGCGCAGCGCGGCCAGCGGATTGCGCCAGCGCTCGATCACGACGACCGGCGCGGTCAGCGCGAAGCGCATTACGACCGGAGCGCCGATCGCCACGGCGAAGACGGCGGCCATCCATGGCAGGCCGGCACCCGCAGCGATCCCGGCGAAGATCAGGAACAGCATGGCCAGACCCATGCCCACGATGATCTGGCTGGCCAGGTAAGGCAGCAGCGCTCCCAGTCCGGCGCGGATCGCCTCGCCGACAGTAGGCCGGGCCCGGTCGGTCAGGAGGGTGAGCAGGCCCAGCGTTCCTGCCGCCTGGAGCGCGGCGAGGGGCAGGGCGATGAACCAGGTCTGGCGATAGTAGGTTTCGGCCTGGGCCATCATCGCCGCTTGATCCGCCCCGGGAACAGGCTCGGGCTGCGGATAGAGCAGGGCCATCGCCAGGCTCGGCAGCAGGAAGAACACGCCGGCGAGAGCGAAGACGACCTCGCGATTCGCGCGCAGCGCTGCAGTGGCCTGGGTCCAGGCGCGGTTGCTGTCGAACGGCGGGCGGGTGCTGGTCATGCGGCCTCTTTCATGGCCCCTTGATAACCGCAGCGAATACGCGCAGGCAACGCGCGATGCGAGCCCCATCACCAGCAATTTCCGGCTTGTCCTCCGGCCAGTGGCCCGCCTCCATCGAATGGCGCGCCGAAACGGACCAGGTGCCCTATGCCCGCGCGCTGGAGGAGATGACGGCGCGTAATGCCGCGATCCAGGCGGGCGAGGCTGATGAACTGGTCTGGCTGCTGGAGCATCCCCCAGTCTACACCGCCGGAACCAGCGCCGCCCCGGCCGAACTGCTCGACCCGCGCTTCGAAGTGGTCGCCGCCGGGCGCGGCGGCCGCTACACCTATCACGGGCCGGGCCAGAGGGTCGGCTATGTCCTGCTCAACCTGACGCGGCGCACGCGTGACGTGAAGGGCTTCGTCCATGGGCTGGAGGGTTGGGTCATCGCCGCGCTCGCCAGCTTCGGGGTCGAGGCTTTCCGCGCCGAGGGGCGGATCGGGATCTGGACCCATGATCCGCTGCGCGGCGAGGCCAAGATCGGCGCGATCGGAGTGCGCGTGCGGCGCTGGGTAACCATGCACGGATTTGCGGTGAACCTCTCGCCCGATCTCTCGCACTTCGCCGGGATCGTCCCCTGCGGGATCGAGGAATACGGCGTTACCAGCTTGGCCGCGCTGGGCATCGATGTCAGTGCCGCCGAATGGGACACTGCCCTGCTCGCCGCCGGCCCCGATTTCCTTGCCGCGCTGGATCGGCCCTGCCTGTGAACGCCTTGACCGGAGAGACCTGATGAACCTGCGCCCGTCCACCCTTCCGGCGCTTGCCTTACCTGCACTTGCGCTCCTGGTCCTGCTTCCCGCCTGCAAGCGCGAGCCCGCGCCCGATGCGGTCGGATCGGGCCAGATCCTGCCCGGCTCGGCCAGCGACGCCATGCTTCCGGCCGACCGCGTGACCTCGCAGCCGCCGCTCGACCCTCGCGCAGATCGCGGCGCTAGCGGTGGCGCGGCAGAGAAGGCTGGCGGCGCTCCTGAAGGCGCGACGAGCGCGGCGGAACCGGTCGCGGATGGGACTGACGCGGCTGACTAACCCCTTCGCTCAGGCCCGCCCGAGATCGCCCCGGCCGACAGTGCCGCTGGCCATTTCCAGCATGCGGTCGAGGCTCTTGCGGGCCCGGAGGCGCAGGCCTTCCTCGATCTCGATCTGCGGAGTAAGGTCGCGCAGCGCGAGATAGAGCTTCTCCATGGTGTTGAGCGCCATGTAGGGGCAGATGTTGCAGTTGCAGTTGCCGTCGGCCCCCGGCGCGCCGATGAAGGTCTTGTCGGGCACAGCCAGCTTCATCTGATGAATGATGTGCGGCTCGGTGGCGACGATCAGCGTGTCGCCCGGCATGGTCTTGGCATATTGCAGGATGCCGCTGGTCGAACCCACGTAGTCGGCATGGTCGACGATGTGCGGCGGACATTCGGGGTGGGCGGCGATCGGCGCGTCGGGGTGCTGGCCCTTGAGCTTGAGCAGCTCGGTTTCCGAAAAGGCCTCGTGGACAATGCACACCCCCGGCCAGAGCAGCATATCGCGGCCGAACTTGCGATTGAGGTAACCGCCGAGGTGCCGGTCAGGTCCGAAGATGATCTTCTGTTCGGGCGGAATCTGCTGGAGGATCGTCTCAGCGCTGGAGCTGGTGACGATGACGTCGGACAGCGCCTTCACCTCGGTCGAGCAGTTGATGTAGGTCAGCGCGATATGGTCCGGGTGGGCCTCGCGGAAGGCCTTGAACTTTTCGGGCGGGCAGGCGTCCTCGAGCGAGCAGCCGGCGTTGAGGTCTGGCAGGACGACGATCTTGTCCGGGCTCAGAATCTTGGCCGTGTCGGCCATGAACTTGACCCCGCAGAAAGCGATCACGTCGGCGTCGGAGGCAGCGGCCTTGCGCGAGAGCTCGAGGCTGTCGCCGATGTAGTCGGCCAGGTCCTGGATCTCCGGCTTCTGGTAATAGTGTGCGAGGATCACCGCGTTGCGCTCCTTGCGCAGGCGGTCGATCTCGGCGCGCAGGTCGAGGCCGGACAGGTTCAGCGGCTGGGCGGTCATCTCGGCACAAATCCCCTCGCGTCAGGAACTCCTGACAGGTGAGGGGCAGATAGGAACTTGGGCGTCGAATCCCAAGCGGATTTTGCGCCTGCTCGGCTATCCGGCAATGCGATGAGCCAGGGCGATGACGGGTGCGCTCTTCGCGGCCAGCGAGACCAGCACGTGGCTGAGGACGATGACCACTCCGACCGAGAAAGTGGCGGCATGCACGCGGCCCAGGGTCTTGCGGTCATTCAGCGCGATCAGGCCGACTACGCCGAGCTGGATCGCCATGATGATCCACTCGGTCAGTTCGCCGCCGATCAACGGGGCAGGCAGCAGGCGGCCGAACGCCGGCTCAAGGATGACGATGGTGCCGCCCATGATCAGCCGGCGGTGGGTTTCGGTGTCGCGCCGGTTGATGATCCCGGCGAGGACCAGGCCGCCGAAGGCCAGTGTGCCGATCAGGGTCAGCGACAGGAAAAAGGGTGCGCTGAAGAACGACGGAAATCGATGCAGGGCGAGGCTCATCACCCCGGTGAAGCAGCCCACGCCGACGATCGCCCAGACGAGGAAGGCGCCGATCCAGCCAAGGCGGCGGTGAAGCGCGAGGTTGCCGTTGGCGGCGAGCCGGTTCTGGGTGATGAACAGCCCCAGCCAGATCAGCATCAGCAGGCCATGGAGGTGGACCCAGACCGGGACTGCCGGAATATTGACGCGGCCCAGCGCGGCGTGCTGCGCGAAGCCGATGACGATGATCGCCGAAAGGATCCAGGCCAGCCTGACGAAGAATGGCTGGCTGGCCGAATAGGTCGAATGCGCCGGAGCGGCGGCGACAGTTGCCATGATCGGGTACTCCCCACTTTACCCAGTGGGGCGCACTGTAAACTTATCGGCTACATCGGCAAGACGAATACGTAACGCCCCAGAGGGCCGATGTCGTCGGGTTCAGGCCGCGGCCTGCCTGCGGCCGATCCGCCGACGCGCGACCATGGCCGCAGCCGCTGCCCCAAAGAGGATCAGCATCGGGGGCGCCGGCACTTCGGTCGGCGGGCCACCGGAGGTGCTGGTTGAGGTCGAGGTGGAGCCGCCCGTCGAGGTCGAGGACGAGGTGGACGACGAAGTCGAGCTCGAGGAGGAGGTCGAGCTGCTGGTCGACGACGAGGAGGAGGTCGACGAGGACGTGCTGCTCGAGGTAGAGACGTTGCCCGAGCTGGTCGAGGTCGAGCTGGACGTCGAGACGTTGCCCGAACTGGTGGAGACGTTGCCGGAACTGGTGGAGACGTTGCCCGAACTGGTCGAGACATTGCCGGAGCTGGTGGACACGTTGCCCGAGCTGGTCGAGGTCGAGGTGGACACGTTGCCGGAGCTGGTGGAACTGGAGCTGCCGCCCGAGCTGGTGCTCGTCGACCCGCCCGAAGAACTGGTGGAGCCGCCCGAGGTGCTGGTCGAGCCGGTGCTGGTCGAGGTGATCACGACATTGCCGCCCGACGAGCCGCCGCCGCCGAAGAAGCCGCCGAAGAAGCCGCCGCCCATTCCGCCGCTCCAGCCGCCGCCGATCACTACCGGCGCGGAACCCGCGCCGCCGCTCTGCGGTGGAAGGGGGGGCAGCATCGGCAGCGCGGCCATGGCCATCTGCGGCGCGGGCTCGCAAGTGGTGGTCGTACGGGTGATGACGCGGCGAATGCGCTTCACCTGGCGCGGCGCCGCAGCCACGCGGTGAGCGCGGTGCGGGACCGAACGCTTGGCTTGCGGCGCCGCGACCTTGGCGTGCTTCACATATTGCGGGTTCGTGGTCTTGGGCGCTTCCGCCACGTGCACGGCGCCGCCGCCGAGCAATGCGCCACCGGCAGCAGTTGCCGCGAGTTTTACCATGGCCGTCCGAACCGACATAAATCTCTCTCTCATTATCGCCGGGGCCGGTGCGATTTGCGGCTGAGAGAATCCCGCCGCAATCGACTGCCCCGTGTCGAGAAACGCAGAGAGCGCGTGCTACGACAATTGCGTTAACCGAGTCTGGAGGCCGGTTTTTGCGGTTTGCTGCCCCGCAGCGGGACAGTGGGGGCAACCTGTCCCGCTATGGCACCGAATGCGACGAGCCGTTTACCCGGATGCCTGTCCGGTCGGGTCGAACAGGCCCCCCTGTCCGCCAGGACTGCCGCTCGGCGGGGCGATTCCAAGGTGCCGCCAGCCACGATCGTTGAGGCACCGCCCTCGCGCGGTGCGGGCGACGAGGCCGAGCTGGATCAGGTAGGGCTCGATGACGTCCTCGATCGTGTCGCGCGGTTCGGACAGGCCGGCGGCCAGCGTTTCCACCCCGACCGGGCCGCCCTTGTAGATATCGGCGATCATGTGGAGGTAGCGCCGGTCCTGCGCATCGAGGCCGAGGGCGTCGACTTCCAGCCGGGTCAGCGAATCGTCGGCGATGGCACGGCTGATGGTCTCGCTGCCGCCGACATGGGCGAAATCGCGCACCCGGCGCAGCAGCCGGCCGGCGATGCGCGGCGTGCCCCGGGCGCGGCGGGCGATCTCCTGTGCGCCGGCCGGTTCGATGCCGATGCCGAGCAGCCCCGCGCCGCGCGTCACCACGCGTTCGAGTTCGGGCACGGTGTAGAACTGGAGGCGAACCGGGATGCCGAAGCGGTCCCGCAGGGGCGTGGTGAGCAGGCCCTGCCGGGTGGTGGCGCCGACCAGGGTGAAGGGCGGCAGGTCGATCCGCACCGAGCGGGCCGATGGGCCCTCGCCGATAATGAGATCGAGCGCGCGGTCTTCCATCGCCGGGTAGAGCACTTCCTCGACCTGCGGATTGAGGCGGTGGATCTCGTCGATGAACAGCACGTCGCCGTGTTCGAGGTTGGTAAGGATGGCGGCGAGATCGCCCGATTTGGCAATGATCGGGCCGGAGGTGGCGCGGAAACCGACGCCGAGTTCGCGGGCGACGATCTGGGCAAGCGTGGTCTTGCCGAGGCCGGGGGGGCCATAGAACAGGACGTGGTCCATCGCCTCGCGGCGGCTCTTGGCGGATTCGATGAAAACGCGCAGGTTGTCCTTGGCCGCGGCCTGACCGACGAATTCGGCGAGGCTCTTCGGACGCAGCGCGGCATCGGCGTCCTCGGCCGTGCGCTGCGAGGTGAGGATGGGGTTATCGGTCACCCCGCCGCCCTTTTGAGGGCTACGCGGATGAGCTCATTCAGCCCCGCTCCATCGCCCAGTTCATCGAGCGCGCGCGCAACGGCTTCCGTTGCCACGTTGGGTTTGAAGCCGAGGTTCTGGAGGGCGGAGACGGCGTCGCCGCTGGCGGAGCCTGCCGGGACCGCGGCGAGGGCGGGGCTGCCCGTGGTGGTGGGCAGGGCGCCGACCTTGTCCTTCAGTTCGTTGACGATGCGGCTGGCGAGCTTGGGGCCGACGCCCTGAGCGCGGGCGACAATGGCGGCATCGCCGCCGGCGCAGGCGCGCTGGAGTTCTTCCGTCGTCAGGGCCGAGAGGATGGCCAGGGCGACCTTGGAGCCGACGCCCTGGACGGCGGTGAGCAAGCGGAACCAGTCCCGCTCCGCTCCGCTCGCGAAGCCGATCAGGCGGATGTCGGTCTCGCTCACCTGCATCTGGGTGAAGACCGTGCAGGCATCGCCGCGCACGCCGAGGGCAGAGAGGGTCTTGGCCGAGCAGGCGACGAGATAGCCGACGCCGGACACGTCGATCACCGCCCAGTCGGGGCCGAAATCGTCGAGCAGGCCGGTGAGCTTGGCGATCATGGTTTGTTCCTATGGCAGGGAACGATGGCGGTGAACAGCCATGCCGCCGTGCTTTCCACATCCGCAGGCCTCGGGTGTCTCGACTTCGCTCGACACGAACGGGTGGATCAGGCCGTCGGTTCTTAGCGATGCGCGCCGAGCAGGTGCGCGTGGGCGATGGCGACGGCCAACGCATCAGCCGCATCGGCCCCGGTCACTTTTGCAGCGGGCAGCAGGACCTTCAGCATCGCCTGGACTTGCGCCTTCTCCGCCGCGCCGGTGCCGACGATCGCCTTCTTGACGAGGCGAGTGGCATATTCGGCCACGGGTAAGCCGGCGCGGGCGGCGGCAAGGAGGGCGACGCCGCGGGCCTGGCCAAGCTTGAGGGTGGACTGGGGGTTCTTGTTGACGAAGACTTCCTCCACCGCCGCGCAGTCCGGCCGGTGTGTCAGGATCACATCGGTGAGCTCGCGATCGAGCGTGACCAGACGGTCAGGCAGAGAGGCCGAGGGATCGGTGCGGACCTGTCCGTTGGCGACGTGAGTGAGCCGGTTGCCCGACTTGGCGATGATCCCCCAGCCGGTGCAGGTGAGCGAGGGGTCGAGGCCCAGGATCAACATGTCAGATCTTGAAGCCGAGGCGCGGGCTGAAGTTGATCATGGCGGCGTGGAGCGCGCCGGAGAGCAGGGCCTTGGCGGCGAGTTGCCACATACGGTCGTTCTCCGGTTGAGGCGGTGAAGAACGGCGGGGGCCCCTCCACCACCCTGCGGGTGGGTCCCCCCCCTCCTGAGCCTGTCGAAGGGCGGGGAGGATCAGCCCAGTTTCTCCATGACCTCGTCGGAGATCTCGTAGTTGCCCCAGACGGTCTGGACGTCGTCGTCTTCTTCGAGAACGTCGATCAGCTTGATCAGGGTGGCGGCGTTGGCTTCGTCGACGTCCGCCTTCAGGTTGGGGCGCCACGCCAGCTTGACCGCCTCGGCCTCGCCCAGCACGCTTTCCAGCGCCTTGGCGACTTCGTGGAGGCTTTCGACGCTGGTCCAGATCTGGTGCAGGCCGGGGTTCTCGTCGCCGTCACCCAGATCGCTCTCAACATCGTCGGCGCCGGCTTCGATCGCGGCTTCGAGGACCTTTTCCTCGTCACCGGCCTTGCCGGGGTATTCGATGAGGCCGAGGCGCTCGAACCCGTGGCTGACCGCGCCCGACGCACCGAGGTTGCCGCCATTCTTGGCAAAAGCGGTGCGCACGTTGGTGGCGGTGCGGTTTCGATTGTCGGTCAGCGCCTCGACGATGAGGGCGACGCCGCCGGGGCCGTAGCCCTCATAGCGCACTTCCTCGTAGTTCTCGCCATCGCCCTTGCTCGCCTTCTCGATCGCCCGCTGGATGTTGTCCTTGGGCATCGACTGGGCGCGGGCGGCGAGGACCGCGGCGCGCAGGCGCGGGTTCATGTCGGGATCGGGCATGCCCATCTTCGCCGCGACGGTGATTTCCCGGGAGAGTTTGGAAAACTGCGCGGCGCGCTTTTTGTCCTGCGCGCCCTTGCGGTGCATGATGTTCTTGAATTTGGAATGGCCTGCCATGGTGCCTTCGCTTGTTCGGTTTCGGCGATTGCCTGCGCCCCTAGCGGAAGGCGGGCTGTGGGGCAATCGGCGGCCTTGAGAGCATGAGGGTCGTCCCGGGCTTGACCCGGGACCGGTGGCCGGTGCGAAGCCGTGACGCCAGCTTGCAGGTGCGGTCTCGCCTTAAGGTCGGAAAACGGTCCCGGATCAAGTCCGGGACGACGCTTGCCCGTCCAGTACGGGTTGTCACCCGTTGACGATGGTACCGCCGTTGGGGTGGAGCACCTGACCCGACATGTAGCTGGAATCCTCGCTGGCTAGAAAGAGGAAACTTGGGGCAACCTCATTGGGCTGGCCGGGGCGTTTCATGGGCGTGCCCTCGCCGAAGTGCTCCAGTTTTTCGGGGCTGGCGCCGCCCGAGGGATTGAGCGGGGTCCAGATCGGGCCCGGGGCGACGGCGTTGACGCGGATGCCGTCGCCGACGAGGTTCTCCGAGAGGGAGCGGGTGAAGGCCGTGATCGCGCCTTTTGTGCTTGAATAGTCGAGCAGTTCCTTGGAGCCCTGGTACATCGTCACCGAGGTGCAGTTGATGATCGCGGCGCCCGGCTTGAGATGCTCGCGGGCGGCCTGGACGAGATAGAACATCGCGAAGATGTTGGTCTGGAAGGTGCGCTGGAGCTGCTCTGCGGTGATGTCGCGGATGTCCTGATCAGGATGCTGTTCGCCGGCGTTGTTGACCAGGACGTCGAGCCGGCCCCAGCGGGCGACGGTGTCGCGCACGACTGCGGCGGCGTGCTCGGGATCACCGAGGTCCCCGGATAGGAGCAGGCCTTCGCTGCCTTCCTTTTCAATGGCTTCGAGCGTCTCGTGAGCGTCCTGGTCCTCGCACAGGTAGGCGATGGCGACCCTGGCGCCTTCGCGGGCGAAGAGCACGGCGACGGCGCGGCCGATGCCGCTGTCGGCGCCGGTGACGATCGCGACCTTGCCTGCAAGGCGGCCGGAGCCGGGGTAGCGCGGTGAATAATCGGGCCGGGGGTTCAGGCCCGCCTCGCTGCCGGGGAGGGCATCTTCATGAATTTGCGGAGTAAATTCGGCGGACGTGTCCATGGCGGGATGCTCCCTCGCGTACAACGAGGGTGCAACCGTACTGCAACGGGGTCGTTCCAAGTTTGCGTCAGTGCGCCCTCCACATCCGTGGAGGGCAAAGGAAAGGCCAAAGGGCCTTACCTTACTCGATCCCCAAGGCCGCCATGTAGGTCTGCAGGATGGCTTCCATCTCGCGCCGGTCGTCGGGCTTCATTTTACGGATGCGGACGATCTGCTTCATGATCTTGGCGTCGTAGCCGGTGGCCTTGGCCTCGGCGTAGACGTCCTTGATGTCGTCCTGAATGCCCTTCTTCTCTTCCTCGAGACGCTCCACGCGTTCGATCAGCAGGCGCAGGCGGTCGTCGGCGGATTCGGCCATGGTGGTCTTGTCTCCGGATAGAATCAGTGAACCGGCGGGCGATTAGCGGGCCGGGGGGATTCGGGCAAAGCGGGGGCTGTGGATAGTGTGGGAAGCGTCGTCCCGGACCTGATCCGGGGCCGGTGGCGGACCTTCAGGCGAGGGCCTGCCTGCAGGCACTTTCACAGCTCCGCATTGGCCAGCGGTCCCGGGTCGGGCCCGGGACGACGCCAGCGGGGATCAGTGAGCTCCGCCGTTCTTCTTCAGGCTCTCGGCCATGCGGGCGAGCTGTTCGGGCGTGGCCTCGGTCTGGAAGCGGGCCTTCCATTCGGGAGCGGGCATGCCGTGGATGACTTCGCGGGCCTGGGTCTTGTCGAGCGGAGCGCCGGCTTCGATGATCCAGTCGGCCAGGCAATTGCGGCAGAAGCCGGCGAGGCCCATCAGGTCGATGTTCTGCGCGTCGTGGCGGTGGCGGAGGTGGCGGACCAGGCGGCGGAAAGCGGCGGCGGCAACCGTATCGTCGAGCACGTCGAGCGGATCGTTCGCCTGTGAATTCGTATTTTCGCTGCAACTCATGGTGCTAGGGTCCTTGGGTTTCGTGCGTACCATTGCCATAGGCGGAGCGCGCAGCAAAAGGACAAAACAGTGGCGGTTACGAAGACGGGTTACCGCGGACGGCGGGTCAAGATCCTCGCGACGGTGGGCCCCGCCAGCCGCAGCCCGGAAATGATCGCGCGGCTGCTGCGTGCCGGGGTCGACGCCTTCCGCGTCAACATGAGCCACGGCGATCACGCCACCCATGCCGAGACCATCGCCGCCATCCGCGCGGCCGAGAAGGACTTCGGCCGGCCGATCGCGATCCTGTGCGACCTGCAGGGCCCCAAGCTGCGGGTCGGCACCTTCGCCAACGGGCGCGAGCGCATTCTCCACGGCGCGCACTTCATGCTCGACCGCGATCCCACGCCCGGCACCGCGGAGCGCGTCTGCCTGCCGCACCCGGAACTGTTCGAGGTGCTCAAGGCCGGCCAGCGCCTGCTGATCGACGACGGCAAGATCCAGCTGCGCGTGATCCGCGCCCAGCCCGATTCGATCATCGCCACGGCCGAGGTCGGCGGGGTGATTTCCGACCGCAAGGGCGTCAACGTTCCCGATGCCGTGGTGCCGGTGCCCGCGCTGACCGAGAAGGACCGGCGCGACCTTGCCTTCGCGATCGAGCACCATGCCGACTGGATCGCGCTGTCCTTCGTCCAGCGGCCCGAGGACGTGGCCGAGGCGCGCAAGCTGATGGGCGGCTACGGGGCGCTGGTCGCCAAGATCGAGAAGCCCGCGGCGGTCGACCGGCTGGAGGAGATCATCGAGCTTTCCGACGGGATCATGGTCGCCCGCGGCGACCTTGGCGTCGAGCTTAATCCGGAGGAAGTGCCGCCGCTGCAGAAGCGGATCGTCGAGGCCACGCGCCGTTCGGGCAAGCCGGTGATCGTGGCGACGCAGATGCTCGAATCGATGATCGAGAGCCCGGCGCCAACCCGCGCCGAAGTCTCCGACGTGGCCAATGCGGTCTACGACGGGGCCGATGCGGTGATGCTTTCGGCCGAGACGGCGAGCGGGGCCTGGCCGGTGGAAGCCGTCACCATCATGGACCGCATCGGCAAGCAGGTGGAGGCCGATCCCGGCTATGCCGCTCGCGTCCACTTCACGGACGTGCGCCCCGATGCGACCACCGCCGACGCGCTTGCCCAGGCCTGCGCCAACATCGCCGAGACGGTGACGCTGGCCGGGATCGTGGTGTTCACCGGTTCGGGCTCGACCGCGCGGCGCGTGGCGCGCGAACGGCCGGTCGTGCCGATGCTGGTGCTCACCCCCAGTCCGCGGACGGCGCGGCGCACGGCGCTGCTGTGGGGCGCCCATGCGGTGCACACCCGCGAGATCGGCTCGTTCGAGGAGATGATCGCCAAGGGCAAGCGCATGGCGCTGCGCCATGGGTTCGGCTCGGCCGGGGCGAAGCTGGTGACGCTGGCGGGGGTGCCGTTCGGGGTGCCGGGGTCGACCAACCTGCTGCACATCGTGACGCTGACCGGGCGGGAGCTGGACGGCGGGGAGTAGGCTGGGGCCTGGCGTCGTCCCGGGCTTGACCCCGGACCGGTGGCCGTGGCGGAGCTGAGATCCTTCCATCCGCCCCCGTGCTGGCTTGTTCGCAAGCTCACAGCTTCGCAATGGACAGCGGTCCCGGGTCAAGCCCGGGACGACGGTTGGCTAGAACTGGCCCGACAGGTCGTGCCACTCGGGGTTGGCGGCTTCGACCAGTTCGACTTTCCACGCGCGCTGCCGGTCCTTCAGCTGCTTTTCGCGAGCGATGGCCTGTTCGATGGTCTCGTGGGTCTCCACCAGGACCAGCTGATCGAGACCGTACCGGCGGCAGAACCGCGAGCCTTGTCCGGAGCGATGCAGGGCGATGCGCTGGTGAAGGTCGGCGGTGACCCCGATGTAGAGTACACCGTGGGCGCGGTTGGTCATGATGTAGGTGTAGCCGCCTTTGCCCATGTGCAACGGTTTGCCGGGCGGTGTGCCGTGGTCAAGTCCGGGACGACGTTAGCGCGCGCCGAACAGGGCGGAGCCTATCCGCACATGCGTGGCGCCGAGCATGATGGCCGTTTCGAAGTCGTCGCTCATGCCCATGGAGCGGCCGGGGAGGCCGTGGTCGGCGGCGAGCTTGTCGAGCAGGGCGAAGAACGGGGCCGGTTCGATGGCGGCGGGGGGGACGCACATCAGGCCGATGACCGGCAGGTCGGCGGCGCGGGCTTCGGCAAGGAGGGCCGGCAGGTCGGCACTCGCGCAGCCGCCTTTCTGCGCTTCGGCGCCGATGTTGACCTGGACGAAGCAGGGGACCCGGCGGGCGGCCCTGTCCATCGCCCGGGCGAGCGCGGCGACGAGCGAGGGGCGGTCGAGCGAATGGATGCAGTCGAACAAGGCGACGGCGTCCTCTGCCTTGTTGGACTGGAGCTGCCCGACGAGGTGGAGTTCGATATCGGGGTGAGCCGCGCGCAGGGCGGGCCACTTGGCTTGCGTTTCCTGGACCCGGTTTTCGCCGAAGTGGCGCTGGCCGGCGGCAATCAGTGGCTGGATCGCCTCGGCCGGGTGGGTCTTGCTGACGGCGACGAGGGTGACATCCTCCGGCTGGCGCCGGGCGATGCTGGCGGCATGGGCGATGCGCTCGCGCACGGCGGCAAGAAGGGTCGCTGGCTGTTCCATCGCGCTGCGCTATAGCGTGCCGATGCCCGGGCGCCAGATTTCTCGATACTCCCTGCCAAACTTGTGGCTGGTGACCGACCGGCGGACCGACGGCCTGCTCGCCGCGGCGCTGGCGCGGCTGCCGCGCGGGGCGGGGGTGATTTTCCGGCATTACCATCTCGGGCCGGGCGAACGGCGGGCGCGGTTCCGCGCGGTGCAGGCCCTGGCGCGGCGGCGGGGGCTGGTCCTGGCCTGGGCCGGCGGGGCGCGCGAGGCGCGGGGGCTGGGCGCGGACGCCTGCTACGGGAGCGCCGCCCTG
>JGI24751J29686_10000330_pt1 | contig 17354 bp, 13 predicted proteins | sample KBSSwiS6_FD_29686 | JGI IMG/M metagenome (IMG submission 29686)
GGGGGTGGGGGGGACGGGAGATCACCCCGATCCAGGCTTCGCTAGCGACATAGCCGCAAGCTTCGCCATCCCTCCCCCATCGAGGGGGAAGAGTTTCAGCCTGCGATTTCCGTTAGCGGCTTCAGGCCGAGGTGCTGGGCAAGCGCCTTGAGGTCGCGCTCGACGCCTTCGTTGACCAGCGGGGCGATTGCGGGCGTGACCCTGAGGCGCAGTCTGCCGTCATCCACGGCGAGCGAGGAGGCGACCAGCGCCGCGGGGCTGCCGCCGGAGAAGCGGCGGCAGAGGCGGACGGCGAGCCCCCAGCCTTGCGCGGCGGCGAGATCGTCGGCCGGGGCGAGCTGGCGCCAGGGCTTGGGCAGGTCGAGCGCGCCGGTATTGGCGAGGAGCGCCGCGCCGAGCAAGACGCGGCCGCGCGCGTCGATGCCGATCCAGCGCTTGCGCAGGGCCCAGGCGACCGCGAGTTCGGCGCGCAGGTTGGGCTCGATAGTGGCGGCGGCGAGGGACAGGGCCGTGGCGGCGTGGCGCAGGGCGGCATCGGTCGGGGCGGAGACGGCAGTCGGGCGGACCGTCGCGGTCCAGGCGGTGACCGCGCGGGCGGCCTTGGAGGTGCAGCCCTGGTGGGCGGCGAAGGCGGCGACGCCTTCGGCCAGGGGGTCCTGCGCGGCGATCGCGGGGTCGAGGCCGGAGAACAGTACGCCTTCGCGTAGACCCCAGGAGGAGAAGACGAGGCGGGACGGAGCGAGCTGGCGGATCAGCGCCAGGAGCAGGGCGGCCGCATCGGGCAGGGCGGCGAGGCGGCCGGCGCTGATGCCGGGAATGGGCGTGAGGTCGTCGGTGCTCCTGCCCGCGAGGCTGCGGGCCATGGCGAGCGCCCTGTCGGCCGGGAGAGCGAAGCCGTGGGGATCGTCCGACGGCCAGGCCAGCTGCAGCATGGCGGCACGGGCAAAGGCGCGTAGCGACCCGCCGACGAGATAGAGCGTGGCGCCGGGCGCGGTGCTCCAGCCGGCCTCGGCGAGCACTGCGCCGATGCGGTCGGCGAAGGCGGTCGGGCTGGCTGCGCGCACGGCGGCAAGGCGCAGGGTGCCGAGGGGGAGACTGACCCCGTGGCTCGCTGCCCCGGCGGCAATGTCGACGAGTTCGAGGCTGCCGCCGCCGAGATCGGCGACCACGCCCGAGGCGCCGGGGAAGGCGGCAAGGACGCCGGCGGCGCTGGTCAAGGCCTCTTCGTCGCCGGCGAGGAGGCGGGGGGCAAAGCCCAGTTCGGCGATCCGGGCGAGGAATTCCGCGCCGTCCGCCGCATCGCGCGCGGCTGCGGTGGCGACCACGTCGACGCGCGTGACGCCCCTCAGATCGAGCAGGCAGCGATAGCGGGCAAGCGCGGCGAGCGCACCGGCGGCGGCCTTCTTGGACAGGCGGCCGGTTTCTGCGACGCCCTTGCCGAGACGGGCAGTGACCTTCTCGTTGTGAAGGACGACCGGGGCGCGTTCGGGCCCGCCATAGATCACAAGGCGGACGGTGTTGGAGCCGACGTCGATGATCGCCCGGGCGGGGGCGAGATCGTCCGTTGCCACGCCTCGGTGTGGTTCGTTCACCGCCTCAAACCCTCAGTTCCAGCCCCACAGCCTAACCGTTCTTGGGGGGCGAATCACCGCCCGCCGCCGCGGCGCAGGGCCAGCTTTGGTACCTTGCGCCCGCTCGCCAAAGCAGCACCGCGCCCGGAAAGCGAGGGGTTGGTCATGAAATACCTGTGGAGGTTGAACGGTTTCGGGCCGGGATCGAGTCGGCGGTAGGTGCCGTCGGCCGCGAGCACCCATGATTGCTCGGTATCGAGCAGGTTGGCGAGCATGACCTGGTCGAGCACCTGGTCGTGCACGGTGCGGTTGCGGATGGGGACGAGGACCTCGACCCGGCGATCGAGGTTGCGGCTCATCCCGTCGGCCGAGGAGATGAACACGCGGGCGCGGGCATTGGGCAGGTCAGCGCCGTTGCCGAAGGCCCAGATCCGGCTGTGTTCGAGGAACCGGCCGATGATCGACTTGACAGTGATCCGCTCCGAAACTCCCTCCAGCCCGGGCCTCAGGCAGCAGATCCCGCGCACGACGAGGCGCACTTCCACGCCCGCGCGGCTGGCCCCGTAGAGCCGTTCGATCAGGCCCTCGTCGGTCAGTTGGTTGAGCTTGGCCCAGATCGTGGCGGGCTTGCCGGCGCGGGCGAAGGTGATCTCGGCATCGATGCAGTCGTAGAGCCGCTTCCGGAGGTTGATCGGGGAGATGGCGAGGAGCTCGGTCGCCTTGGGCTCGACATAGCCGGTGATGAAGTTGAACAGGGCCCCGGCGTCGCGCCCGGCCTTGGGATCGGCGGTGAAGAACGACAGGTCGGTGTAGATCCGCGCGGTCAGCGGGTGGTAGTTGCCGGTGCCGAAGTGGCAGTAGGTGCGGTAGCCTTCCGCTTCCCGGCGCACGACCATCGAGACCTTGGCGTGGGTCTTCCAGTCAACAAAGCCGTAGATCACCTGGACCCCGGCGCGTTCGAGCTGGCTGGCCCAGAGCAGGTTCTGCTCCTCGTCGAAGCGGGCCTTGAGCTCAACCACGGCGGTGACCGACTTGCCCGCTTCGGCAGCCGCGATCAAGGCGGCGATGACGGCGGACTGCTTGCCGGCGCGGTAGAGAGTCTGCTTGATCGCGACAACATCGGGATCGGCGGCGGCCTGCCGCAGGAAATCGACCACTACCTCGAAGCTCTCGTAGGGGTGGTGGATGACGATGTCCTTCTCGCGGATCGCGGCGAAGCAATCGCCGTCGTGCTCGCGGATGCGCTCGGGATAGCGCGGGGAATAGGGCGGGAACTTGAGATCGGGCCGGGGCTCGTCGATGATCGCGGCGAGGCCGGTGAAATCGACCTGGTTGCCCATCGGCAGGACCAGCGCATTGCCGAGATCGAGCTGTTCACGCAGCAGCGTTTCGGCCGCGGGATCGAAGCCCTGCTGGAGCTGAAGCATGATGACCTTGCCGCGGCGACGGCGCTGGATCGCGGTGCGGTAATAACGGACGAGGTCTTCGGCATCCTCCTCGATCTCGATGTCGCTGTCGCGCAGGACGCGGAAGGTGCCGGAGCCGAGCACGCGGAAGCCGGGGAACAGCGCTGCGGCGTTCTGCGCGACGAGGTCGGCAATGCCGATCCACAGCGAGCGTTCGCCTGCCGCCCCGCCGGGAACGCGCACGTAGCGCGGCAGGGCCGGCGGGATCAGCACCATCTCGGTGATGGGTGCGCCGTCGGCTACGCGGACCAGCGAGAACAGGATGCCGGTGCCTTGGTTGGCGATGAACGGGAACGGATGGGCCGGGTCGATCGCCTGAGGGGTGATCACCGGCAGGACGTGTTCGGCGAAATAGCCGGCGAGCCAGCGGGCAGCCGGCTCCTCGCAGGGGCCTTCGCCGGCGATGCATACGCCGGCTTCGGCAAGCAGCGGCGCAAGGGCTTCGAGGCTCGCCTGCTGCGCGGTCACGAGCTCGCTGACGCCGCGGCGCAGGGCGGCGAGCTGCTGGCCGGGGGTCAGCCCGTCGACCGAGACTTCCTCGATCAGCCTCGAGACCTGGCCGGCGATGCCGGCAACGCGGACCATCATGAACTCGTCGAGGTTGGAGCCCGAGATCGAGAGGAAGCGCAGGCGTTCGAGCAGGGGGTAGCCGGGGTTCTGAGCTTCCGCGAGGACGCGGCGGTTGAATTCGAGCCAGGACAGTTCGCGGTTGAAGAACAGCTCCGGGTGGCGCGCGTGCTCGCCGGGCTGAGCGGCGTCCGCGGGCTTTCTCCCCGCCGCGGTCAGCGCGTTCATCTCTTTTCGTAGGCCTTCCATCTCGGCTCCTGCATGGAACGGCGAATGTTACACTGGTGTGAAGGCTTGGGAAGAGCGGGCGAATCGTTCACCCAGAATGTACTGGTGCGTGAAAAATAGATTTGTCCTCGCAATTAAAACAGTAACTTGGATGATAAGTTCAGTCATGGCCAATCTCGCCGCGATTCACTACAATGACCCGGACGAAATGCTGCAGTTCCCACGGCGGAAAAGTTGATGCGGCAGCTTCGATTGGAGGGCCTCATGACCGGACGCAATCGTGCCTCATGGCAGAACCGCAAGCAAGCGACGCGCATTGCCGTGCTGGCCTTCGTCGCCGCCGACTGCGCGGGCATTGCCTATGTGCAGCACCGCATGGCCCGCGAGGCGGAACGGGTGGAACAGCTGGCCTATGGCGAGCCGCTCCCCGCCCTTGCAACCGGTCCGGCGATGCCCGGCCCCGCGCCGGTGCGGGCAGCAAGCGCGCCGGCCCTGGCGCTGAACGGGCGGGTCACGCCGGTCGAGGCCGCACCGCCGGCTCCTGTCCGGGCTGCCTCCGCCGTCCCGGCAGCCGATGCGCAGGCCGCGCCGCGCCTCGCGCCGGTGGTGGAGCACGGCTCGGCGAAGCTGGCGTCGGCCGCGTCGGTCCGCGACGACGCTCCCGCGCTGCAGCGCCGTTTGGCGAGAGCTGTGGGCGCCGATGCGGTTGACAGCGCGTTTGCGAGCGCCTTCACGCTCGACGGGGAAGCCTCCGAGGCCGAGCACCGCTTCGGCCAGTGGGAGCGCGCGAGCGCCAGCGGCAACCTTGCCGACCTCGTCGTCCCCCGCGAGGAACCGGCGCCCATGTTCGACCGCGCCGGGATCGCCCCGGTGGTCGGCCAGTCGGCGGCAGTCGATGCCCCGGCCCCGGCTGCGGTGGACGGCGGCGCCCCGGCTCCGGAGGCCGAGGAACTGCCTGCGACCAAGGGATAAAGGCTGGATTCCGATTATAATTGGACAGTCTGACACCCGGCGCCTGATTGGCCAGCGGCGCCGAGGCGAGCCCGGGGGGACGGCTGCTGGGCCGCTTCGTGGTTTCTCGGGCGCTTGCGACATGGTCCGGGATAGGACATGGGCTCGCCGGAGCGATCACGGGAGCGCGAGCGAGCATGCACCATGACTATGTCCTGACCCTAGCCTGCCCCGACCGGCCCGGCCTGGTCGCGGCGGTGACCGGGCGGCTGTTCCAGCTGGGCGGCAATATCCGCGAGGCGCAACAGTATAACGCGGTCGACAGCGGGCGGTTCTTCATGCGCATCGGTTTCGACTGCGCCGGGACCGACGCGGCCACGATCGCCGCCGGCTTCGCCGAAGTGGCCGGCCGGCTGGGCATGGACCTCAAGATCCGCGCGACCACTGCGCGCAAGAAGGTGCTGCTGCTGGTCAGCAAATTCGACCACTGCCTGACCGACCTGCTCTACCGCCACCGCATCGGCGAGCTGCCGATGGACGTGGTGGGGATCGTCTGCAACCACCCGCGCGAGGCGCTCAACGGGGCGATCGGCGACGACATCCCGTTCCATTACCTGCCGATCACCAAGGACACCAAGCCGCAGCAGGAGGCGCAAATCCGCGCCATCGTGGAGGAGACCGCGGCCGATCTGGTGGTCCTTGCCCGCTACATGCAAATCCTCTCCGACGAGATGAGCGCGTTCCTGTCCGGCCGCTGCATCAACATCCACCACTCGTTCCTGCCCGGGTTCAAGGGCGCCAAGCCCTATCACCAGGCCCACGCGCGCGGGGTGAAGATGATCGGCGCGACCGCACACTACGTGACCGAGGACCTCGACGAGGGGCCGATCATCCACCAGGACGTCGAGGCGATCAGCCACGCCGACGCGCCCGACGAACTGGTCCGCAAGGGCCGCGACATCGAGCGGCGGGTGCTGGCGACGGCGGTGCTGATGCACCTCGAGGATCGGGTGTTCGTTGACGGGCACAAGACGGTGGTCTTCCGGACCTGACGCCTTCGCGTGTTACGCCGGGGCGAAGTCCTCGGTTTCCACCTGGGCCTGGAGGGCGGGAGGATAGCGCTTGCCGGAGACGGCTTGCGGCGTGAACAGGGCATCGACCCGGGCGACGAGACCGGAATCGGGCAGCCAGTGCGCCCGTGCGGCGTTCTCCGCCAGGTGATCGAGCCGGGTCGTTCCGGGGATGACGTGGACGTGGGGGCCGCGCGACAGGGCCCAGCCGAGGCAGAGCTGGGCGGCGGTGACGCCGGCTTCCTCCGCCAGCGCCACGAGGCGGTCGATCAGGGCAAGGTTATGGGGCCAGTGGTCGGGCAGGAAGCGCGGCGAAGTGCGGCGGATGTCGCCGGCCACGAGGCTCTGCGGATCGCGCAGCGCGCCAGTCAGCGCGCCGCGGCCGACCGGCGAGAAGGCGACCAGGGCCACCCCGAGCTCGCGCGTGACTTCGAGCACGGCGATCTCCACATTGCGCGACCACGGCGAATATTCGTTCTGCATCGCGGTGACGGGATGGACCGCATGAGCCTTGCGCAGGGTCTCCGCGCTCATCTCGGAGAGGCCGTAGCCGCCGATCTTTCCCTCGGCGATGAGCTCGGCCATGGTTCCGGCCGATTCCTCGATCGGCACGGTGAAATCACGCCGGTGCATGTAATAGAGGTCGATGTGATCGACGCCGAGCGCGGCGAGGCTCTTGTCGAGCTCGGCGCGGATCGTTTCTGGCCGGCAGTCGACCCAGCGTTTCCCGCCCTCGGTGAAAATCCCCATCTTCGAGGCAAGGAAGGCCTTGTCGCGCCGGCCCTTCAGCGCCTGCCCGACCATGACCTCGTTACGGCCGGCGGCATAGAGCCGGGCCGTGTCGAGGTGGTCGTAGCCCAGGTCCAGCGCGCGATCGAGCAGGCGCAGGCCTTCATCCTGCGTCACCGGCTCGCCATAGGCATGACCCAGGTTCATGCAGCCCAGGCCGATCGCGTTGACGCTGCGGCCGCCAAGGATGCGCTTCATGTGCAGTTTCCTTTAATCCGGGCACAGCGTTGGCCCCCACGCCTCGAGCCCAGGCGATCACCGCTAGTGGCGCACCCGGTCGCCGCGGGTCAAGGGGCAGGACGACGGCCGCATGCCGAGCCGTCGGCGGGGCGAGCGGCATTGACATTGGCTGGTGAAGTCCGGAAGCTTCGCCGTCGTCCCGGAGAGAGTCATGACCACAGCGCAGTTCCATTCCCCGGCGTCGCTTGCCGACGCGGTCGCCCTGTTGAGCGATTTGGGCGCGCGACCCCTTGCCGGGGGGACGGATCTCATCGTGCAGATGCGCGCGGGCCGCGCCGCCGCACCGGCGATCGTCGACCTCAAGCGCATCCCGGGGCTGAGCGGCGTGCGGCGCTCAGCCGAGGGCGGGTTCATCATCGGCGCGGCAACGCCCTGCACGGCGCTGAAGGCCGACGCGGCGCTCGCCGCGGCCTGGCCGGGTGTGGTCGAGGGGGCGAACCTGATCGGCTCGGTCCAGGTCCGCAACCGCGCGACGCTTGCCGGCAACCTGTGCAATGCCTCGCCCGCAGCGGACAGCGTTCCGGCGCTGATCACGGCGGGCGCGCGGTGCAAGGTGGTCGGCCCGGCCGGCGAGCGCGAGATGGCCGTCGCAGACATCCCGGTGGGGCCGGGCCGCACCAGCCTTGCTCCCGGCGAAGTCGTGAGCGAGATCGTCCTGCCCGCTCAGTCCGCGTCGGGCGCTGACGCTTACCTGCGGCTGACCCCGCGGACCGAGATGGACATCGCCATCGTCGGCGCGGGTGCCTGGATCGAACTGGCGGCGGACGGCTCCTGCACCGCCGCGCAGGTGGCCTTGGGCGCGGTCGCACCGACGGCGCGGCTTGTCGAGGCGGCAGGCGCGGCGCTGGTCGGCACGCGGCTCGACGAGGCGGCGCTCGCCGCCCTGTCCGCCGCCTGCCAGGCGGCGGCAGAGCCGATCGACGACAAGCGTGGCAGCGCCGCCTATCGCATTGCCATGGCCGGGGTCCTCGCCCGCCGCGCTGTTCTCAAGGCCGCCGAGCGCGCGGCCGCCCGCAAGAAAGCCTGACCAATGAGCCGCCTGCACGTCACCACCACCGTCAACGGCGATGCCCAGGAATTCCTGTGCGATCCCGGCGCTACCCTGCTCGACGTCCTGCGCGGTCCGCTGGGACTGACAGGAAGCAAGGAGGGCTGCGGATCGGGCGACTGCGGGGCCTGCACCGTCACGCTCGACGGGGCGATGGTCTGCTCGTGCCTCGTCCTCGCCGCAGAGGCCGAGGGGCGGCGGATCACCACCATAGAGGGCATGGCCGAAGGCGGCGAGCTGCATCCGCTGCAGCAGCAGTTCCTCAAGTTCGGCGCATTGCAGTGCGGGTTCTGCACCCCAGGTGTGCTGGTTGCGGCCAAGGCCCTGCTCGACCACAATCCTGATCCCACGGAATCCGAAGCGCGCTACTGGCTGGCGGGCAACCTGTGCCGCTGCACCGGCTACGACAAGATCATCCGCGCGGTGATGGCGGCCGCGGCCGAGCTGCGCCAGGACCAGTCCAGCAAGGAAAGGAGTCCGGCATGAACGCTCCTACCGGCAAGCTCGCCAACGAGGACGGCTATCGCGTCGTCGGCACCCGTCCCGTCCGGCTCGACGGCGTGGACAAGGTGACCGGCAAGGCGATCTACGGCGGGGACTTCGTGGCCCCGGGCATGCTGCACGGCGCGATCCTGCGCAGCCCGCACGCCCATGCCCGGATCCGCTCGATCGACGCTTCGGCCGCTGCCGCCCTGCCCGGGGTCAAGGCGGTCGTCACCGGTGCGGACATGCCCGACGACGCCGCCCTCAAGGCGGCGGACCGCACCGGCGACACCATGGCGATCGCGCGGCACAGCATGGCGCTCGACAAGGCGCTGTTCGATGGTCACGCCGTTGCCGCCGTGGCAGCGACCAGCCCCGAGGTGGCGCAGGCCGCGCTGGCGCTGATCCGGGTGGACTATGAAGTGCTCCGGCCGGTGCTGTCGATCGAGGCGGCGCTGGCGCCCGATGCCCCCCTGCTTCATCCCGGCCATGTCACCCGCGGCGAGCGGCCCGGCAAGGCCGAGCCGTCGAACGTCGTCGGCGTGACGACTCACGCCAAGGGCGACGCCGCAGCAGGCATGGCGCAGGCCGACGAGGTCTTCGAAGGAACCTTCAGCACCCCGCCGATCCACCAAGGCTATATCGAGCCCCATGCCTGCGTGGCCCAGTGGAACGCCGACGGCCAGGCCCAGATCTGGGCCTCAAGCCAGGGCCAGTTCATGATCCGGGATCAGGTCGGCAAGATACTCGGCGTGGCGCTCGCCAATCTCCGGGTGGTTCCGCTGGAGATCGGCGGCGGCTTTGGCGGCAAGACCCGCGTCTTCCTTGAGCCGGTCGCGATGCTGCTGTCGCGCAAGGCGGGGCGGCCGGTCCGGTTGGCGATGACCCGCGGCGAGGTGTTCCGCGCCTCGGGCCCGGCACCGGGCAGCCGGACCGTGATCCGCATGGGCGCACGACGGGATGGCACGATCACGGCGGTCGAACTGGACATCGTGCTCACCAGCGGCGCCTTTGCCCATGACGAGAGCGGCCCGGCCCTGCTTTCAGCGACGATGCCCTATACGATCGAGAACCTCGCCTTCACCGGGCGCGCGGTGTTCATGAACATGACCACCGTGCACGCCTATCGTGCTCCGGCTGCGCCGCAGGCGGTCTTCGCGGTGGAATCGGCGATCGACGAACTGGCCCAGCGCCTCGGGCTCGATCCGCTCGACATGCGCATCCGCAACGTGGCGCGGCCCGGCGATCCCGGCTTCAGCGGCCTGCCGCTCGGCGAGGTGGGCTTCCTCGAAGCGCTCGAAGCGGCCAAGGCCCACCCGCACTGGACAGCCCCGCTGCCGAAAGGCCAGTCGCGCGGAGTGGGGGCCGGAGCCTGGGGCAACTACGGCGGCGCCTCGACGGCCGAGGTCTCGGTGGCGGACGACGGCACCGTGCTGGTGGCCGAAGGCAATCCCGACATCGGCGGCAGCCGCGCCGGCATGGCGATGATGGCCGCGGAAACACTGGGGATCGACTACGAGCAGGTTCGGGTGATCGTGGCCGACACCAACTCGATCGGCTACTCGATGCAGACCGGAGGCAGCCGCACCACCTTCGCCACCGGAATGGCTGTGATCCAGGCCTGCGAGAAGGTGATCGCCGACATGCGGCATCGCGCGGCGATGGTCTGGGGCGTCGAAGATGCCGAGGTCGACTGGCGCGATGGTGCGGCCTGGTGCGGCTCGGGCGAGAACGCGGGTCGATCGCTCACCATGAAGGCGATAGCCCGGCGGGCGGATCAGTCGGGCGGGCCCATCGCCGCGACGGGCGCGCTCATGGCGCAAGGCTACCTGCCGGGGGTGGGCGTCCACATCTGCGATCTCAGCGTGGACGAAGAAACCGGGGTGACGACGATCACCCGCTACACCGCGGTGCAGGACGTCGGCAAGGCGATCCACCCCGACTATGTCGAGGGGCAGATGCAGGGCGGCGCGGTCCAGGGGATCGGCTGGGCACTGAACGAGGAGTACGTCTGGAACGCGGCGGGGGCGATGGATAACCCGGGTTTCCTCGACTACCGCATGCCGGTCGCCTCGGACCTGCCGATGATCGAGCCGGTCATGGTGGAGAAGCCCAGTCCGGTCCATCCCTTCGGGGTGAAGGGCGTGGGAGAGGCGCCGATCGTGCCGCCGCTGGCGGCGGTTGCCAATGCGGTCAGCCGCGCGATCGGCAAGCGGATGACGCACCTGCCGCTCTCGCCCGTCAAGGTCCAGGCTGCCGCTGCGGAAGGTTAATCATGGCGCGGGTGATCCTGCCCGGCGCGGTGGCGAACGAGCTGTTCGGCGGGCGCGAGGAGGTGGAGGTGCCCGGCAGAACGCTGTTCGCCGTGGTCCATGCGCTGGAAGTGCAGGGCCCCGGATTCGAGGAGCGGGCCGAAGGCGGCGGACTCGCCATGGCGGTGGACGGGGTGCTGGCGGAGGACTGGTCCACGCCGGTGGGGCCCGATAGCGAGGTGCTGGTCGTTTCGCGGGTCGCCGGCGGCTAGACAAGCGGGGGGTGCGGCCATAACGGGGCGCCTTCACTCGCAGGATACGGCTCCCGACGCATGACGGCCTACAAGGAAGGCGATCCCACCACGATCCACCGGCTCTACGGCCGCGCCAAGGGCAAGCCGCTGCGCGCCGGCCAGCAGGACCTGGTGGACACGCTATTGCCGCAGATCGCCGTGCCGCGCGAGGGGCCAGTCACGGCCGAGGGCCTGTTCGGCCCGGCCGCCTTCGGGCCGCGCCCGCTGCATTTCGAGATCGGGTTCGGCGGGGGCGAGCACATGGCCGGCCGGGCGGACATGCTGCCCGACCACGGCTTCATCGGCGCCGAGCCGTTCCTCAACGGCGTGGCCCAGGCGCTGGTTCACGTCCGCGATTCCCACCTCGCCAACGTGCGCATCCATCACGGCGACGCGCTGGAAGTGCTGGAGCGCATTCCCGATGGCGCGCTCTCGTTCCTTTACCTGCTCCATCCCGATCCCTGGCCCAAGGCGCGCCACGCCAAGCGGCGGATGATGAACGACGGGCCGGTGAACATGTTCGCGGCGAAGCTGAAGCAGGGCGGAGAGTTCCGCTTCGGCACCGACCACCCGGTCTACGTGCGCCACGCGCTGATGGTCATGCGCCGCCATCGGGACCAGTTCGAATGGCTCTGCGACAAACCCGAAAACTTCCAGAAGCGCCCCGGCGGCTGGCCGGAAACGCGCTACGAGCACAAGGCGCGAACGGTCTACGGGCACGAGGTCTGGTATTTCCGTTATCGTCGCCGGTAGGCAAAAGCACGGCTATGCCGCGAGCAACGGATTGTACCTCGTTGCTGCCACATTTATCTCTATCGTTGGAGTGGAGATTTGATGGGGCGATTCGATCATGGACTTCTCGGGCTTTGACCTGACCGCTTTGCTGCCGTTCATCGCTGTCGGATTCGCCGCGCAGCTTGTGGACGGAGCGCTGGGCATGGCTTTCGGGATCATCTCGAATACGGCCCTGGTAGCCGTTCTGGGGGTACCGCCGGCCGTCGCTTCGCAGCGCATCCACGTTGTGGAATGCTTTACCACCGCAGTGTCGGGGATCAGTCACCTGCTCCACCGCAACATCGACAAGCGGCTGTTCTTCCGCCTGTTGATCCCCGGCATGATCGGGGGCATGTTCGGCGCATACCTGCTGAGCTCGCTCGATGCCAGCGTGGTCAAACCCTTCGTGCTGCTCTACCTGACTGCCATCGGCATCTACCTGCTGGTGCGTGGACTGCTCTATCCTCCCGTTCTGCGCGAGGCGAAGCACATTGCCCCGCTCGGTCTCGTCGGAGGCTTTCTCGACGCTGCGGGCGGTGGGGGCTGGGGACCGGTGGTCACATCCAATCTGCTGGTCCAGGGGGCCGATCCCCGCAAGGTCGTGGGTACCGTCAACGCCGTGGAGTTCTTCCTGACGCTGACTGTCTCGGCCACCTTCATCTACCATCTGGGCTTCGCCGATCTGGCCGGCGCCACCCTCGGCATTCTCATCGGCGGCGTGCTCGCCGCCCCGATCGGGGCATGGGCGGCGAAGCACTTCCCGGTAAAGGCCATGCTGATCATGGTCGGCGTGGTGCTGACGCTGACGAGTGCTTACGGGGTCTATCGGGCCTGGGGTTAGACACCGCCGGACTCTCACCCCCATCCAGCTGCGACCAGGCAGCAAGCCGCAAGGTCTCCGCATCTTTTCCCCGACGCGGAGAAGGAGCGCGTTTAGTTAAACCAGGCCTGCGGTTTGCAGCAGGAGCCAGGCGCCGATGACGGCGAACAGCGCCGCGGTGACCAGGCGGACGACGGTCAGCGGAACGCGGCGGATCAGTTCGTTGCCGAGGAACACGGCGGGCACGTTGGCGATCATCATGCCGACCGTGGTGCCCAGCGCGACCTGCACGGCATCATGGTAGCGCGCGCCGAGCGCGATCGTGGCGATCTGGGTCTTGTCGCCCATCTCGACGAGGAAGAACGCGATTACCGTGGTGACGAAGACGCCGAAGCGGGCGGGCTTGACCTCTTCCTCCTCGTCCAGCCGGTCGGGCACGAGGGTCCATGCGGCCATGGCAAGGAACGAGACGGCGACGGCATAGCGGAACCACTTGCCGTCGAGGAACGAGGCCACCTCGCTGCCGATCAGGGCGGCGAGGAAGTGATTGACGATCGTCGCCGCGAAGATGCCCGCGATGATTGGCCAGGGGCGCTTGAAGCGCGTGGCGAGGAGTATCGCGAGGAGTTGGGTCTTGTCGCCGATCTCGGCGAGGGCGACGACCGCGGTAGAGGTGAGCAGGGCTTGCATCGCCTGCGCCTAACCGGATTTTTGGCGGATATCCAACGGTTCGTCATGGCGCGGCCTCGCCATGACGAACGCAGGTTGTCAGCCGACCACGCCGCCCGCCGCCAGTACGGCGAGGGTCAGGATATCGGGCGCGATCGCGGTCATCGGCGCGATCTGGACCGGCTTTTCCATGCCGATCAGCATCGGGCCGATGACGGCATTGCCCGCCAGTTCGCGCAGCAGCTTGGCCGAGATGTTGGCCGACTGCAGCCCCGGCATGACCAGCACGTTGGCCGGGCCGGAGAGGCGGCTGAACGGATAGTTGGCCATGACTTTGGGATTAAGCGCGGCATCGGGCGCGATGTCGCCCTCGTACTCGAAGCCAGGCTTCATTTCATCGAGCAGGGCAACGGCCCCGCGGATCGGATCGAGCCACTTGCCGGCCGGGTTCCCGAATGTCGAGAACGACAGGAAGGCGACGCGCGGCTCATGGCCCATGCGGCGGGCGACCGCGGCGGTCTCCACGGCGATGTGGGCCAGTTCCTCGGCGGTTGGGCGCTCGTTCACCGTCGTATCGGCGAGGAACACCGTGTAGTTCTTGGCCAACATCATGTGGACGCCGAACGGGGTGTGGCCGGTCTTGGGTTCGAGCACCTGGCGCAGTTCCTTCATCGACTGCGAGAAGGTGCGGGTCATGCCGGTGATCATCGCATCGGCCACGCCCAGCTTGACGAGGGCGCCGCCGAAGACGTTGCGGTCCTGGTTGACCATGCGCTGCACGTCGCGGCGCAGGAAGCCGCGGCGCTGGAGCTTGTCGTAGAGCATGTCGACCATGGCCGGCACGTGCTGGCTGATGGCCGAGTTGTGAATCTCGTAGGACTGCGGGTGCTCGACTCCGAGCTCCACCAGCTTGTCGCGCACGATCTGGTCGCGCCCGACGAGGACCGGCGTGCCATAGCCGAAATCGCGGAACTGGATGGCGGCGCGCAGCACCACCTCGTTCTCGGCCTCGGCAAAGACCACCCGCTTGGGGTTGTCCTTGACCTGCTGGTAGATCGTGGTCAGCGCGGAGGTCGTCGGATTCAGCCGCGCCTTGAGTTCGGTGCGGTAGACGTCGAAGTCGGCGATCGGGTGTTGCGCCACGCCGGTGTCCATCGCTGCCTTGGCCACGGCCGAGGAGACGACCTCGATCAGGCGCGGGTCGAACGGGGCCGGGATGATGTAATCGAGCCCGAACTGGTGGTTGATGCCATAGGCTGCCGCCACTTCCTCGGGCACCTGGGCGCGGGCCAGCTCGGCGATGGCGCGGGCGGCGGCGATCTTCATCTCCTCGTTGATCGTGGTCGCGCGCACGTCGAGCGCGCCGCGGAAGATGAACGGGAAGCCGAGGACGTTGTTGACCTGGTTGGGATAGTCCGACCGCCCGGTGGCGACGATCGCGTCCGGGCGCACGGCCTTGACGTCGGGCGGGGTGATCTCCGGATCGGGATTGGCCATGGCGAAGATGATCGGCTGCGGGGCCATGCCCTTGACCATATCCTGCGTGACCGCGCCCTTGGCCGAGAGGCCGAGGAAGATATCGGCGCCGACGAGGGCTTCCTTGAGGGTCCGCTTGTCCGTGGCGATGGCGTGGGCCGACTTGAACTGGTCGACGTGGTCGCGGCCGAGGTAGATCACGCCCTTGGTGTCGCAGACGGTCACGTTCTCGTGGCGCACGCCCATCGACTTGATCAGCGCGGTGCAGGCCAGCGCCGAGGCGCCCGCGCCGTTGACCACGACCTTGACGTCCTCGAATTTGCGGCCGGTGAGGTGGCAGGCGTTGACTAGGCCGGCGGCGGCGATGATCGCCGTGCCGTGCTGGTCATCGTGCATGACCGGGATTTTCATCCGCTCGCGCAGGGCCTGCTCGATGATGAAGCACTCCGGCGCCTTGATGTCTTCCAGGTTGATGCCGCCGAAGCTCGGCTCCATCATGGCGATGGCCTCGATCAGGGCCTCAGGGTCCTCGCTCGCCAGCTCGATGTCGATGGAATCGACGTCGGCGAAGCGCTTGAACAGCACGGCCTTGCCTTCCATCACCGGCTTGGAGGCCAGTGCGCCGAGGTTGCCCATGCCGAGGATGGCGGTGCCGTTGGAGATCACCGCGACGAGGTTGCCGCGGGCGGTATAGTCGTAGGCTGCGGCCGGATCGTCGGCGATGGCCTGGACGGGGACGGCGACGCCAGGGGAGTAAGCGAGGGAGAGATCGCGCTGGGTCGCCATCGGCTTGGAGGCGATGATCTCGATCTTACCGGGGCGGATCGTCTTGTGATAGAACAGCGCCTCACGCTCGGTAAAACGGACGTTGCTTTCCTCGCTCACGCTGACCCTCCTGTGCTGATGTGGCCCCCCTAACCGCACTTCGTCCCACGCGATAGGGGAAAGGTGCGGGCGAGGCGTTTGTCGAATCGGGCGCGCGGGGTCTAACCCCTTCGGCGATGCATGCAGTCACCCGCCCTGACGTCCCCGCCGGCACGACGCCGATGATGGCGCAGTACCTCGGCCTCAAGGCCGAGGCGCAGGACTGCCTGCTGTTCTACCGGATGGGCGACTTCTTCGAACTGTTCTTCGACGACGCGCGAACCGCAGCCCAGGTTCTGGACATCGCCCTGACCAGCCGGGGCGAGCACCTGGGCGAGCCGATCCCGATGTGCGGGGTGCCGGTCCATTCCGCGGAGGGCTATCTTGCGCGGCTGATCAAGGCCGGGTGCCGGGTGGCGATCGCCGAGCAGGTGGAGAGCCCGGAGGAGGCGAAGAAGCGCGGCGGTTCGAAGGCGCTGGTGGCGCGCGACATCGTCCGCTTCGTCACCGCCGGGACCTTGACAGAGGAAGCCCTGCTGGAGCCGCGGCGGGCCAACGTGCTGGCCGCGGTGTGTGAGGTGCGCGGGGCGATCGGCGTGGCGGCATGCGATATTTCCACGGGCCGGATGGAGCTGGAGGAGTGTGCGCCCGAGCGGATCGGCGGCGTGCTGGCGCGGCTGGGGGCGACCGAGCTGGTCTGCCCCGAGGAATGGGCCAGCGCTCCCGATACGGCGATTGCCCGTCCGCCGCACGAGTTCAAGAGCGACGGCGGCGCGGCCCGGCTGTGCGGCGTGCACGGCGTGGCGACGCTCGACGGGTTCGGCAGCTTCACCCGCGCCATGCTGGCGGCGTCCTGCGGGCTGATCGCCTATCTCGACCATGTCGGCCGGGGGCGCCTGCCGCTGCTGTTGCCGCCCGTGGCGCGGGCGAGCGAGGCGGCGCTGGCGATGGACGAGGCGACGCGGACCAGCCTCGAAGTGCTTGAGGCGAGCACGGGCGGGCGCAAGGGTAGCCTGCTCGACGCGGTGGACCGCTGCGTGACCGGCGCGGGCGCGCGGTTGCTGGCGGACGACCTCTCCGCCCCGCTGGTGGATGTTGCGGCGATTTCGGCGCGGCTCGACCTTGTGCAGTGGCTGCATGACGACGCCCTGCTGCGCGGCGACCTGCGGGCGGTGCTGCGGGCGCTGCCCGATGTGGGCCGGGCGCTTGGCCGGGTCGTGGCGGGACGGGGTTCGCCGCGCGACCTTGGCCAGCTGCGCGACGGTCTCAGCGAAGCGCGGCGGGTGCGCGATCACCTGCTGCGCCGGGGCGACCGGCCGGCGCTGCTCGATGCCCTGCTCCCGGCGCTGGGCGGGCATGGGGCGCTGACCGACCTTTATGACCGCGCGCTGGTGCCGAGCCCGCCGACCGAGCGCGGGCAGGGCGGGTTCATCGCCGCCGGTTATGACCATGCGCTGGATGCCTTGCGCGAAACCGCCGGCAATGCCCGGCGGGCCATCGCCGCGCTGGAGGCCAAGTATCGCGACGAGACCGGGGTCGCCGCGCTCAAAATCCGCCACAACGGCGTGTTGGGCTATTTCGTCGAGGTTCCGGCCAAGTCTGCCGACCGGCTGATGGCGCCGGACAGCGGCTTCACGCATCGCCAGACCATGGCCGGGGCGGTGCGTTTCAATGCCGTGGCCCTCCACGAGGAGGCGACGCGGATCGGCGAGGCGGGCGGCCATGCCCTCGCCATGGAGGAGCGGCACTTCGAGGGGCTGGTCGCGGCGGCGGTCGCCAGCCGTCAGGCGATT
>JGI24751J29686_10000333_pt1 | contig 17183 bp, 16 predicted proteins | sample KBSSwiS6_FD_29686 | JGI IMG/M metagenome (IMG submission 29686)
GGCGAGCCATAGACCTTGCCGTCAGCCGTGAGCGGCGCGGTTTCCTTGATGGCCAGGCCGAGTTCCTTGGCGACATCGGCGAGGCTGCCGCCGTTGTCGAACTCGTCCTCGATCTTGGCCGAGAAGTCGGACAGGGCGGCGCGCTTCTTCTGCGTGGTGAGATCGGCGGCGATTTCGGCGCGGGCCTGGTCGAGCGACTTGCCGAGCCGGGCCTCGATCGCATCGACGCGCAGGACCGTCCAGCCGAGCGGACCGCGCACGGGCCCGGCGAGCGCGCCCTTCGCGGCGGCGAAGGCGGTGTCGGCGACGGCAGGGGTGGCCTGCGCGGCGAGCTGGGCCTTGGTGAGCGGACCGAGCGGGGCGACTGCGAGGCCCTTGGCAGCGGCGGCGGCCTCAAGCCCCTTGCCGCCGGCGATCACCGCCTGGGCATCGGCCTGGGAGGGCAGGACCAGCTGCGAGACCCTGCGCAGCTCGCTTGGCGCATAGAGCGCCTGATTGGCCTGGTAGCGCGCGGAGATCTCCGCCTCGGTCGGCGCGGGGACAGACTTGAGCGCGGTCTCGTCGAACACGGCATAGCGGATCGTGCGGCGCTCGGGCCGGATATAGGCGGACTGGCGCGAGGCGTAGTAGGCGGCGAGATCCTGGGCCGAAGGCTCGGCCTTGGGCGCGAAGGCGGCTGCCGGGAGCAGGGCGATGGTACCGCTGCGCCGGTCGGCGAGGAGGGCGGCATAGCGCTTGACCACGTCGACCGGCATGCGCGCTCCGAAGGAGGCGGGGACGAGCAGCTGGCGGGCGACCAGCCCGTCGGCGAGATCCTGGCGCACGACCTTGTCGTTGAGGCCGCGCTGGGTGAGCAGGGTCTTGTAGGCCTGTTCGCTGAACTTGCCGTCCGGGCCCTGGAAGGCGGGGATCTTGGTGATCTCGCTGTCCACCAGCCGGTCGCTCGCGACCACGCCATGGTTCTCGCCGAAGACGGCGACGGCGGCGCGGTCCATCAGCTGGTCGAGCGCCTCGTCCAGCCCCCCGCCGGCGACGAAGGCCTTCATCGACAGGCGCGGGTTTTGCTGCTTGACCTGCTCCAGCGCATTGTTGGCCGCGCTGGACAGTTCGGAGGTGGACAGCTTGCGGTTGCCCACCGTGGCGACCCGGTCATCCCCGGCGACTCCGCCGAACTGGTTGCTGCTCGAGATATCGGCCGCGGCGAAGGACAGGCCGATGAGCACCAGGAAGGCGAGCGCCCCGATGATGCCGAGCTTCGAGTTCTTCATCGAGCGGAAAAGCTTGAGCATGGAGCGGTCTGTCGCCTCGGGAAGTTGGCAGGGGCGCGGGGCGCGCCCGCGGACGTGCGGCGGCTTTAGGAGGGTATCGCCGCGTTCGCAACCGGGCGGGTGGGGTTTGGCTGATCGCACAAGGCGAGACGGCCGGAGGCTGATGCTGTTGAGTCGCTGTCGCAGAATGACAAGTTTTTCGGGGGGCTTGGGGGAAAACGTAAAAGACGTTTTTGACATCCGCGCCCCGGCTGGCCTAGCAGCGCGGCCAAGCCGCCCGTTGCAGAATCAGCCGGGCCGTGCCGATGTGGCTGCAGTCGCAGTCCGATCGGCGTAATCAATTGCAGGGATCTATCATGCCGAACCGGCCCTATGTCGTTGGAAACTGGAAGATGAACGGAACGCGGGCAATGCTGCCCGAGGCCCGCGCGATCGACCGCGCCGCCGGGCGTCACCCGGGTGTACAGGTCGCCCTGGCCCCACCGTTCACCCTGATTCAGGCCATGGCTAGCGAGGTATCGGCAATCGGCACCGGCGGCCAGGACTGCCATGTGCAGATCAAGGGCGCCCACACCGGCGACATCTCTCCGGCCATGCTGGCCGATGCCGGCGCCGACTTCGTGATCCTGGGGCATTCGGAGCGCCGCAAGGACCACGGCGAGGGCAACGAACTGGTGAAGGCCAAGGCGGAAGCGGCGCTGGGCTGCGGACTCGGCGTGATCGTCTGCGTGGGCGAGACGCTCGACCAGCGCGACGCAGGGCAGGCCGAGGCGGTGGTCAAGGCGCAGGTGGCGACCTCGATGCCCTCGGCCGAGCTGGCGGGGCAGACTGCACCGGGCAAGATTTCGGTCGCCTATGAGCCGGTCTGGGCGATTGGCACCGGCCGGGTCGCCGCGGTGGAGGACGTCATCGCGATGCACCGGGCGATCCGTTCGGTCCTGACGGACCTCTACGGCGAAGTCGGCAACGGCGTGCGGATCCTCTACGGCGGCTCGGTCAATGCCGAGAACGCGCGCGATCTGCTGGCCGCCGAAGGTGTCGGCGGAGCGCTGGTCGGCGGGGCCAGCCTGACGGCGGATTCGTTCCTCGCGATCATCGCGGCGGCGGGGATGGACGCCGAGGGCTGAGCGAGTCGTGCGTTGGGTGTGCCCTCCACATCCGTGAAGGGCTTGCGGCACCGGCTCGCCAACGGAAGGCCGGATGGCCTTCCCGCATTCAACAAAAGACCCCCGGCTTGCGTTGGACGGCTCTCCCGCCTAGATGGCCGTGAACTTTCCTGCGTAGCGTGGTTTCATGTCGCTGTTCCTTTTCCTTATGGTCGTCCAGGCAATCGTCGCGGCGCTGCTGGTCGGCGTGATTCTCATGCAGAAGTCCGAAGGCGGCGGTCTGGGCACGGGCGGCAGCCCGGCGGGCTTCATGTCGGCGCGCGGCGCGGCAGACTTCCTGACGCGGACCACGGCGATTCTCGCGACCGTGTTCGTGGTGCTCTCGATCGTGCTGGCGGCGCTGGCGGCCAGTACCTCCGGTGGGCGGACGATCGACACTTCGCTCAAGCGCGAGGTTCCGGTCCAGGCCCCGGTTGATCCCCTGGCTCCGGCGCCCAACGCCGCGGCTCCGGCACCGCAGGCGAGCTGATCCAGCGTTTCGCATGATTCCCGCAGGCCGCGCTCCCTCCGAACAGCGGCCAGCTTCCTGATTTGTCATCGGATTACGGGCGCAGCGCGGCACTACCCGCGCGGCGAGTCTGACGACTTGTGGATTTCACCCCGCAAATCGTCGCCGCCTGCTTGCTCCGGTCCCCAACTACGGATTAAGGCTCGACTCCCATGGCGCGGTACATTTTCATCACCGGCGGCGTGGTCTCCTCGCTTGGCAAGGGTCTCATGGCGGCAAGCCTCGCGGCGTTGCTGCAGGCGCGCGGCTATCGCGTGCGGATCCGCAAGTTCGACCCCTATCTCAACGTCGATCCGGGGACGATGAGCCCCTACCAGCACGGTGAGGTCTACGTGACCGACGACGGGGCGGAGACCGACCTCGACCTCGGTCACTACGAGCGCTTCACCGGCGTTTCGGCGCGCCAGGCGGACAACATCACTTCGGGGCGGATCTACCAGCAGATCATCGCCAAGGAGCGGCGCGGGGACTATCTCGGCGCGACGGTTCAGGTGATCCCGCACGTGACCGACGCGATCAAGGAATTCGCCCAGGCCGAAACCGACGATCTCGACTTCGTGCTGTGCGAGATCGGCGGCACGGTCGGCGACATCGAGAGCCTGCCGTTCATCGAGGCCCTGCGCCAGCTGCGCAACGAACTGGGCCGAGAACAGACCTGTTCGGTCCACGTGACCCTGGTGCCCTATATCGCGGCGGCCGGCGAGCTGAAGACCAAGCCGACCCAGCATTCGGTGCGCGAGCTGACCGCGCTTGGCGTCCAGCCCGATCTGCTCCTGTGCCGCTGCGAAAAGCCGATCCCCGATGGCGAGCGCGCCAAGATCGCGCTGTTCTGCAACGTGCGCAAGGAAGCGGTCATCCCCGCGCTCGACGCTTCGAGCATCTATGCCGTGCCGCTGCAGTACCACGCCGAGGGGCTCGACAACGAGGTGCTGCGCCATTTCGGCCTGACCGCGCCGGCGCCGGACCTGGCCCGCTGGGTGGACATCGTCGACCGCTACCAGAACCCGGAAGGCGAAGTGACGATCGGCGTGGTCGGCAAGTATGTCGGCCTGCAGGATGCCTACAAGAGCCTCAACGAGGCGCTGGTCCACGGCGGCATGGCCCACCGGGTCAAGGTCAACATCCGCTGGCTCGACGCCGAGCTGTTCGAGCAGGACGACAGCACGATCGCCGCTCATCTCGAACCGATGCACGGGATCCTCGTGCCGGGCGGGTTCGGCGAGCGGGGGACGCAAGGCAAGATCGCCTCGGTGCGCTTTGCCCGCGAGCGCAAGGTGCCGTTCTTCGGGATCTGCCTTGGCATGCAGATGGCCTGCATCGAGGGCGCACGTACGGCGGGGATTACCGGGGCGAGTTCGACCGAGTTCGGGCCGACCGACGAGCCGGTGGTGGGGATTATCACCGAGTGGATGACCGCCGAGGGCCTGCAGACCCGGGCCGAAGGCGGGGACCTGGGCGGGACCATGCGGCTGGGCGCCTATCCGGCGAAGCTGGCCGGCAACAGTCATGCCGCCACGATCTACGGCGCGACCGAGATCAGCGAACGCCACCGCCACCGCTACGAAGTGAACTGCGGCTATCGCGACGCGCTCGAAGCGGGCGGGCTGGTGTTCTCGGGCATGTCGCCCGACGGGCTGCTGCCCGAGATCGTCGAGCGGCCGGACCATCCGTGGTTCGTGGGCGTGCAGTTCCACCCGGAACTCAAGAGCCGGCCCTTTGCGCCACATCCGCTGTTCGCCGGCTTCATCGGCGCGGCCTTGCTGCAGGCTCGCCTGGTCTGAACTTCGGCCGCAGTTCTATGCCGTCTGCCGTGGTGATTGCCGCAAGCGCCGGCGGGCGGTCGAATTCACTCGACCTGCGATGACCGGGCCTGTCCGTCAGCGGGACATCAACTTACATTATTGTAATTACCGAATGTTTTGGCCTCAGGAATACTGCGTACAAATCCCCCACAAAATCTCCAAGCTTTCTCTGCGACTAGCAACCTGCACTTAAGGGCAGATGTAAATTCTGATCCGCTATACTTCGAAACCCCTTGCCAAGGCGGAGGCCAACGGCCAACCGTTGCCGCCGAAGAGCAGAAAGTATGAGCGTTTGTGCTGCCCGGGCGGGGTCGTTGAGGTGCCCGGGGCCCGCGTTCAGGCGCGGCGGATGGAATTTGCGGCCGGAGAGGCCGATTCGATCGTTACCGGCTAGTCCCGGATCGATCGTCTTTTGCGACCCGGACGATCGAGAACGGACCAGGCGGCGCGCAAGCGTCGCGGGGGCGGGTCCTCCCAGACCCGCCCCCGAACCCTTGATCAGTCTTGCTGGATGCCTCGGCGATCAGGCCGCTTCGCTTGAGGGCGCGGGCACATCGACCACGCTGAGCGTCTTCTGGCCGTTCACTGCGATCTTCTTGGGCTTCATCGCCTCGGGCACCTCGCGCACGAGGTCGATCACCAGGAGGCCGTCCTCGAGGTTGGCGTTATCCACCCGGACGAAATCAGCCAGTTCGAAGCGCCGCTCGAAGCCGCGCTGGGCGATGCCGACATGGAGGTACTGGCCCGAGGGCTGTTCTTCGCCCTTTCGGCCCTGGATGACGAGCAGGTTCTGCTGCGCGGTGATCTCGAGATCGGCGGGCTTGAACCCGGCCACGGCGAGTGTGATGCGATAGGCATCCTCGCCGCGCCGCTCGATGTTGAACGGCGGGTAGTTGTCGCCCGAGGGGCCCCGCGAGGAATTCTCGAGCAGGTCGAACAGGCGGTCGAACCCGACGGTGCTGCGGCGGTAGGGGGTAAAGTCGAAACGGTTCATGGCAACAATCCTCAAATGAGCAATTGAACAAACCTGCGCGCGGCCCATGAGCGGCGCCGCGCCGGGGCGTCATGCCCGGACAGGCGCATGACACGAGGGGGGAGATATGTTAGCCGCCGCGCGTTTCAAGACCTGCCGGGCGCGCGTTCGGCGCACGATTGCAGACAGCCCGGCAGGCGAAGGAGTATGATGGCCAAGGTTGAGATCTACACCCAGTGGGGCTGCCCATACTGCACCCGGGCCAAGGCACTGCTTGACGGCAAGGGCGTCGACTACACCGAGTACGACGTGACGATGGACACACCCAAGCGCCGCGAAATGGCGGAGCGCAATCCCGGTGCGCGCACCGTGCCGCAGGTGTTCATCGACGATGTGGCCTATGGCGGGAGCGACGATATTCATGCGCTCGACCGGGCGGGCAAGCTCGACGCGGCCCTGGGGCTATGACGCCGCGATGACCCGGATCGCGCTCTTTCAGATGACCAGCGGCATCGATCCCGCCGCCAACGCCGCGACGGTGGATGCCGCCGCGCGGGAAGCGGCGGCGGGCGGGGCGGCCATGCTGTTCACGCCGGAGATGAGCAACCTCGTCGACCGGGATCGCGCGCGGGCGGCGGGATCGATCGTGGCCGAGAGGGATGACCGGGTGCTGTCGACGGCGCGCGAGGCGGCGAGCCGGGAGGGCCTGTGGGTCGCGCTCGGTAGCCTGGCGGTGCGGGGCGCGCGCAACGGGGACGGGCGCTATGCCAACCGGGCTTTCGTGATCGATCCGGCGGGGGAGATCCGGGCGCGGTACGACAAGATCCACATGTTCGACGTGGACCTCGCCACCGGCGAATCCTGGCGGGAATCGAAGGCCTATGCGCCGGGCGAAGGGGTTTCGGTGGTGGAGGGTACGCCGGTCGGCCGACTGGGCCTCGCCATCTGCTACGACATCCGCTTTCCCGCCCTGTTCGAGGCGCTGGGGCGGGAGAAGTGCGACGCGATCGCCATTCCAGCAGCATTCACCGTGCCAACCGGCAAGGCCCATTGGCACCTGATGCAAAGGGCCCGTGCGGTGGAGGCAAGCGCCTTCGTGATTGCCGCCGCGCAGGTCGGCAAGCATGCTGACGGGCGCGAAACCTATGGCCACAGCCTGGTGGTCGACCCCTGGGGCGATGTGGTGCTCGATATGGGGGAAGAGCGCGCCGGGCTGGGCTTTGCGGAACTGGACTCCGCGCGGATCGGCGAAGTGCGCGCGCAGTTGCCGAGCCTTGCCAACCGCCGCGCCATTCCCACATAGGCAATCGTATGATCGTCTACGATCTCGAATGCCGCGGCGGGGGGCACCGGTTCGAGGGCTGGTTCGGCTCTTCGGGCGATTTCGATTCCCACCGTGAGCGCGGTCTGCTGTCGTGCCCCGTCTGTGGCGCTGCGGACGTGGTCAAGGCGGTCATGGCTCCGGCCGTGCCGCGCAAGGGCAACCAGCTGCCTGCCGGAACCGGTGCGGGCCGCGGCCCCGCCGGCGGTGGCTGCCAAGGCTCCGCATGCCGCGGGCGGGCCGGCCATTCCGCCGCCGGTCGCCGAATGCTGCGCGCCTATGCGGCCGCCCAGGCCGAGGCGCTGAAGTCGTCGAAGTGGGTGGGGGAGGACTTTCCCGAACAGGCCCGCGCCATGCATTATGGCGAGGAGGACCAGGCTCCGATCCATGGAAAGGCCACGCTGGAAGAGGCGCGGGAGCTGGTCGACGAGGGGATTGCCGTGGCCCCGGTGCTGTTTCCGGTGGTGCCGCCTGACAAGACCAATTGACGGCCGGCCGTTGAACGCCCGCGACCTGCCGGCCGCGGGCGCATCACATTCAGTCCACGTCGACGGCCTTGCTGACGAGGATATTGACCGAGACGCGGCGGTTCTGCGCGCGGCCTTCGGGGGTGGAGTTGTCCGCCGCCGGATCAGCCTTGGCCATGCCGGTGGGGGTCAGCATCCGGTAGGGCTTCCAGCGGCAGACCTGCTGGAGGTAGTTCATGACCTTGCTGGCGCGCTTTTCGCTGAGCGTCTGGTTGTAGTCGTCGCTGCCGACCGTGTCGGTGTAGCCGACGACCAACATCAGTGCATTGTCCGTGGCTTCGGCCTGGGTGGATACGGCGCAGAGATCGGCCTTGGCCTGCTCCGACAGGTCCCACTTGCCGGTGTCGAAGTAGACGTTGGTCGTGCCCTTGATATTGTACTTGTCGATGTCGCCCATGCGCCCGCGCAGGGCCTCGGTGGCCGCCTCGGCCGCCTCGAAGCGCTGGTTGGTGCCGGTGCGGATCATATTGGCGGTCTTGAGGTCGCCGCCCTTGAAGGTCACTTCGCTGGCGACGAGCACGCCCGGGCCCTGCAGGGTCTTTACCGTCACCGGCAGGCCGTTGAGCAGGGCGTCGGCGTTCAGCTTCTTGCTGCCGCCGAACAGGCCCGAGCCGGCCTTGATCTTGGTGTATTCGGCAATCGCGATGGTCTGGGCCGAGCCGTCGGTCGTGGTGACCTTGATCCTGTCGGCGTTGCGCGCTGTGATGATCCCCTTGACCTCGGGGCCCTTGGTCAGTTGCGAGGCATCCGGCAGGCGCTCGCCGGTGACGACGATATTGGGATCGGTGGACCCGTTTGGCTGAGCCGAGACGGTGCCCACCGGCACGGCCGCGGCGGCGAGCAGGACGAGGCACCCGGTCGTCCGGGAAATGACGCGCATCAAGCTAACTCCTTCAATTTACTAACCCGATGGCCCCGCCTGTTCATCAGAACCTGTCTCACCCATGAACAGTCCCGGAAGGCCGCGCCCGAGGCCGACGGTGCGACGGCAAGTTGCGACGAACCGTTGTCGGGCTGGCCGACAAATGCCCCGGCCCGACCACGGTACGTGACAGAAAAGCGCCCGGCTGCGTCGGTTCCGCGGGGATTTGCCCGTAGCCGGGCTGCTTGACTTTGGCTTGGGCCGATCTAGGTGCTCGTGCCGAGTGCGCCCGTAGCTCAGCAGGATAGAGCACCAGATTCCTAATCTGGGGGCCATGGGTTCGAATCCCGTCGGGCGCACCACTAGACCGGCAGAAATCCGCCACTTTTCCCCGAACTTGACCTTTCCGGTTGGACCAAGTTCGCTCGATTTTCCGCTGTTGGACCAATTTTTTCGGGTTTCGTGCCCGGAAGACCGCTCAACACGGAAATATCGCGGCGGGTGTTACGACTCTGTATGATGGGCTCGACACTCGCCTTGGATGGTCCAACGCGAGAATGGTGGTCCAACGTGGTCAAGCTTACCGATACCCATATCAAGAAACTCAAGCCCGCCCCGCGCTATTATGACGTGACGGACGACGGCACTTCGCTCTTTGTTCGCGTGAAGGCAGATGGCTCCAAGGAATGGTTTTGGAGGGGCTTACGCGAAGGGCGCCGCTCCAAATGGCCAATTGGTCTTTGGCCCGAAATGTCGGTGACCGATGCCCGTGCCACCGCCAACGCGCTCAATAGCGAAGCGAAGAAAGCCAAGGCGCTCCCCACGCCGCGTGCCGTCCAAGCTGTGAAGGCCTTAACGGTCAACGATGCGTTCAAGCTTTATTTCGAAGCCCACGCGTGCAACCTCGCACGGGGCGGCGCCGAGATCGAGTCCACGATGCGGTTGCGCATTCTGCCCACCTTCGGTGATCGCACGCTCGTGAGCCTTACCCGGCGCGAGCTAAACGAGCACTTCAACGCCATGCGCTCGCTCTATAAGGGTGTAGGGATCAACCGCGTGCTCGCCCACCTGAAGGCGTTCTTAAGCTGGTGTGTTGATGAGGATTTGATCGAAGCCAACCCGGCGATCACGATCCCATTGAAAGCGCCTGTGGTCATTCGCCGGGTATCGATGAAGGATGATCAACTCGGCTTCCTCATGCTCGCCCTTGATGGAATGGGGCGATACTGTGATCCCCTCAAGCTCCTGCTCTACACCTGTGTTCGGATGGAGATGATTTTCGGACTCAAGTGGGGAGAGGTCGTCACCCGGAGCGATGGGGTGATCGAGCTTCACATCGAGAAATCGAAGGCTGGCGTTCCACACATCGTGGTGTTGACCGAACCCGCCGCCAAGCTCCTTCCACAGCGCCCGGAGAATGCTTTCGACTCTCATCGGGTGTTTGATGTTCCAGTGGACAAGATGGGCAAGACTAGCCGGGGCGGTAAGCGCAATCATAAGATGAGGAAGTTGGCGAGCGACCATGCCGCCAAGGCGCGGCGGGACATGCCGAACTTTGATACCCATGATTTCCGCAAGATCGCCTCAACGTGGTTCGGTGATCAGCTTGGGCGCGAGGAACTCATCTTCAGTGACCGTGCCCTCAAAATTTTGATGACACACATCCCACAGGACGTGACCAACAAGCATTATAACCAAAGCTCGTGCTTCAACGAGCGGGTGAAGATGCTCAACGCGTGGTCGAATCACCTTGAGAAGTGCCGCGAGATAGTTTCAGAAAGATGTGATTCAAATAATGTCATCTTGGCCAAGGCCGCGTAAAAGCGAATCATCCACTACGGATTTAGGATGATGTCAGATACCAATACGATTACCACGAAATACCTCTCCATTAAGCGTCTCGCGCAATATCTTGGGTGCAGCCCCTCCAAGGTTAACTCATTGCGCAGCGCGAGATTACTGCCGCGCCCGGTCCTGATCGGGGGATCACCAGCTTGGATAGCGGAAGAGGTTGACGCTTTCTTGATGGAGAATTGCCGCGGCGATCAGTGATCCCCCGGCGATCTGCGGCAGCCCCACGCATTTGACGCGTCCCGTGGGTGGGGTAGCAGGGGGCGGTGCAATCGGAGATTTTGAGTGAATTCCAACATCAGTGTCATCCTTGCGGCAGCAGCTTTCGCGGCGGACCGCCATCGCGCACAGCGGCGTAAGGACGCCGACGCATCGCCATACATCAATCATCCGCTCGCGCTCGCGAACATCCTGTCCAACGAAGGCGAGGTGCACGACACGGCAGTTCTGTGCGCGGCGTTGCTCCACGACACCGTTGAGGACACCGAGACCTCATTCGAGGAATTGCGCGAACGCTTTGGTGAGGCGATCACCGCGATCGTGGCGGAGGTTACTGATGACAAGGCGTTGCCAAAAGCAGAGCGGAAGCGGCTTCAGGTGTTGAAGGCGCCGGGAAAGTCCGAGGGCGCCAAGCTCGTGAAGCTTGCGGACAAGATCAGCAATCTCCGCGACATTCTTGCGTCGCCACCCGCCGACTGGCCGCAGAAGCGCAAGGTCGAATATTTCCAGTGGGCTCGTGATGTGGTGGCGGGCTTGCGGGGAGTGAACTCACGGCTCGAAGCGGCCTTCGATGAGGTATTCGAGCGCGGAATGAAGAGGTTCGTGTAGCTAGCCCTTCTCGCGGCAGTCCTCAGGGATTGAGATCGCGGCGATGCTCGTATGGGATGCCATGCTCGTCGGCGAAATCCCTCACGGCGTAGTGGGTGACGAACTTGTCCTTCAGCGCCGTAGCGAGCGAGTCGGGATCGCGAATGTCTGAACGACCGATCAGTCTTGCGATTTCGGTCTGCCCGGTCTCATCGAAACGGATTTGCTCGGCGAACTCATACAGCACGTCCTCGCCGAAGTGGTAATACTCCACGACAACCACGCCATCCTCGACGCTGAAGATTTGGCCTCTGCTCGGATCGAACTTACTGGTCATCGCGACATACGACGGGCAATTCGTCCGGCAGCAATGATGGCTCTTTGATCGCCAAGTTCAAAATGCTGGCCTGTTTTTCGGGGTGGAGCATGAGCACCCATTCGGGCGGTTGTCGCTTAAACTTCGTGACGTATATGGCTCGCGTAAGTGTCGAACCGTAGCCAGCCATCCAAGTGCAGCGGTATTCATGAACTTCGCCGGTCGATGCCACTCTTTTGACAGGTATCGACCCACCAGAATCGGGCTGTCTCATGACTTCGATTATCCTCTGGGTGAACGCAGTCATGCGATCCTCACGCCATTCGAAGGAGTGGCTCTGGCATGTTCAAGCATCCGATTCCGAAGAGCCTTTAGCGTTTTGTGCTGCCGAGATTGAACGCATTTCGTCAGGTTGAAGGGCGGCGCTAACCGCTTGATGAGCACGTCCTCGACCGTCTCGATATCGCCGAACTCCTCGAATGCCATCAGGAGGTTCTCGTGCATCCAAGCGTTCAGTCGCATTTCTGAGGCTGGGGTGAGCTTGTAGTTGCCGTTAGCCCCCATCCTTGGCTCAAGGTCAAGGCGGCTCCACAGCAACGCAGCCAAGCTACGCCGAGGTGAATGTCCTTCGGTCCTGCCGCTGAAGTGACATCTCCGCGCGAGATTCCGCCCTAGACCGATGTAGATCAGCCCTTGGTCGAGTGGCGATATGCTCGGCAGAGCCGAACCCTCGCGGAGGAATAACGCGTAAACCCCAGATGCTGACGGTAGCGTAAGTTCGGAGCGCGGCTTGCGAGGCCACGCATATGGATCAACGCTTCCAGCCTTCCGCGTTGACCCTGCTGGCATGCTCGGGCTGTGAATGGGCGATTCTATCCGGTGCCGATCCGAGGTTTCAGGCGGGCGTCCGCCCGGATGGATGATGCTCAGAACGAAATCCAAATCTTCGGGCCCATAGGTCCAGTCGGAAATTCCAAGGTCCGCGAGTGCCCCCCCGAAATGTTTGCGCAAGCGTCCACGGGCGAATTTGGGGTCGATACCTTTACGCCTCGCAAGGTCGGCGACGGAGTAGATGCCTTGCGGAGGATGTGCCCCCCTATTCACTTAGCTCCTCCTACCTGTAAGATTGTGGCGACGGTCACGATAACACCTAGCCAGCCTTCAACGAAGATGAGGTTGCGCCACAGGCCATTACGGTGAAAGTTTGGCCCGGGTGGCGCGACGCCAAATATGAGTGACGCCAAACTTGGGCGAGCATAAAGAGCGGATGACGCGCTGGGCTTGATGCGGCAGGGCGACTTCATCCGGCTCCTCATTGAGGAACCACTGGATCGGCGTGGGCGCCGGACGGGTGAGGATCGCACTGAGTGATCTGAGGGGTTCGGCTTGGACAACAGGGGCGCTAATGAAGAAAGTAGTTGTGGTAGCAGCTTTGCTGCTGGCCGGATGTGGCGGCGATCAGGTCGATGGCGAGGGTTTTGCCGCTTTGAAGTTCGGCATGACGCCAGAGCAGTTGAAGCCCCTCGGCTTCTTATGCGGCGCTGACGCGAAAATTTGTAGTCAGGACAACCCTCCTCCTGCGCCGGGTCGTGCCAGTCTGTTCGATAAGCCTGTGCGGCTTGCCGTCACTCTCGTTGGTGGGACATTGACCGAGATCGATATCACCTTGCCGAATTACAGCGAGGACGAGCTAATTGCTCTCTACCAGAAGACCTATGGCGAGCCTGAGGAGTGCCGGTTCAACAACGCCTTGGGCGGGACCGTGGAGAAGCATGTCTGGTCGGCGAAGAACGGAGCCACGATCACTGTCTCCAAAATCTTGGACTACGGTGCCGCACCAGACACGAGCAGGCTCACTAGCCTGACGGCATTTGCCACTTATCGTGATCCGACCCGGAGTGCCGAGTTCAAGACGCATAGCTGTTGATGCCATAGCCTCTTGCTGTCCCTCAGGAGGTTCTGTGACCGACTTCTTCATTGCCGACATGCACTTCGGCTCACCCTACCGCAGCTATGCCAAGCCCCGTGGGTTCGCCTCGGTTGAGGCTATGCATGAGGCGATCATCTCGGCGTGGCGCTCGCGGGTTAACCCCGAGGATACGGTCTGGGTGCTCGGTGATATCGGTGATCTCGATGTTATCGCCGATCTGCCCGGGACCAAGCACCTCATCTTCGGCAACGACGACAGTCCGCGTGGCCCATTCAAGGAGAGCGGCCTGTTCGCCTCCTGTCAGAACTCACACCTCCTTGAATGTGACGGCGGACCTATCCTCCTCATCCACATTCCCAGGGCAGCGAAGCTCGACGGCGTGCGGGTGCTGCACGGTCACACCCATGCCGGTCCCGATGAGGCAGATGTCCGGTTCGTCTCAGTCTCGGTCGATAAGACCGAGTGGGCCCCGATCAGCATCAATGAGGTGATCAGGCGGTTCGAGGCCCGGATCGATGAGGCGGTGTCGTGAGCATGAGACATCTGATCCTGTTGGGGTGCTCCCTCTGGCTATCGACCGTAATGAGTGCAGCCGCGCGGCCCGCGACCGAACTTTCCGACACTGAGGCGGAAAGGAAGGCCGACGATGATGCCAGAGCAGCCGCAGGCGATACCTCCATTCGATATGTAGATGTCGGCGACTGGTCGGTTCGCAAGGATGCCGACTACTGCTCCCTATCGAGTTCCGACATCTATCTCATCAAGAGACGGAGCGAGAGCATGGTCAACATTACTTTCATGCCCAAAACACCCATGCCGCTCAAGGAAGGTGAGCACGTCGGGCTACGCATCGCGTTGATCAAGGATGCCGGGGAAGGCGTGCACGAAATCGCAGAACACCAGTTCACCGTCACAGATTTGCAGGGTATCGCGTTGCACGGGCAATTCCCGTTGAATGTGCTGGACGACCTCGCAGCCTATGACCGAGGCGGGTTCGTGTTCGGGCAAAAGACGGTTCTACATCGGATCGACCTCACCGGCTCGGCAGAGGCCATCTCCAAGCTCAAGCAGTGCTTGCGAGAAACCCAAGCGATGTAAGCGGCCCCTGCCTCCGCCATTCCCAGTTCAACTGATTTTGAGGCCATTTCGCGAAACGTGTCCCGTCATGAATGGAATGCGCGAACTTCCGCTAGTTCACCAAACGCCAGTTCACCCCCGCTTTTGGAACACGCGTCCGCTCGCCGATCTACCGGGGTCGGGGCTTCGCCCTGACTGAGGGGATGATGACCGGGGCGAAGCGGGATCGAGACATCATGATGTCCCTCGCCCGGGCCGACTTCATCAAAACGAACTGGGAGCAGGCAAGGCATCGAAGATGGCGCGGCCTGCTCCCAGTTCTGGCGGGAGCGCCGGTGGAGCGAAGCGGAGCCGGAGCGCACGGCGCCCCCGCTGGTGTGATGACCAATCGTGGCGTCGGCACGCCCTTGGCGCGCCTTCGGTGGCCGTGGACCTCGTGAGAGTTGCTGCCCCGCAGCAACCGGGTGCACGCGCCCTCTCTCCCGATCTCCACGCCACGTCATTCGAACAAGAGATGAGTCATGTGGCCGCGCCCCGCGTAGCGCCGCGCTGCCTTCGCCCGGCAAGATTATCGGTCGGGGCGCCTGTCGCTGATGCGATGAGATGTGATGGAGGAGCGGGAAGTAAAAACCCGCCCATAAGAGCACTTTCTAGTAGGTATACATAAGAGATGTCGTTATGGGCACGTTTTCACCACTACGCATCCAATCGCACCCGCCACCTGCACGAGAATATTGCAGGCCGATCCCCCGATGCAATATAAATACATTCGGCGGGAGACTCCGGGAGTCATGCCCCGAGATTATGATTGGACCACCCTCAATCTTCTCCCGCCATCCATGACAAGGGTGTAGGGGAAGAAATGAACGAGTTTATCAACTCTATTACTTTGAAATTAGGGCCGAAGGAGGTCCGCCAGTTCGAAACCGCGATCGCAAAGCCCATCTGGGAATTCCACAAGCGCGTCATAGCGCCGCAGTTCTATCAGCCGAGTGAGCAGATGTATCTCGGCCTTGCCATGGACAAGGAAGTCCCGGGCCGGAACCACCACCTCGCGAGGACGATGCTCGACTGGCCTGACGCTTGGCATGCACTCACCTATTTCACCAACCCGCTTTCGATCCCTCCAGCGCCGCTGATCGAGAAGGGCAAAGACCATTGGGTGGCACCGATGGATCGCGTCGTCTGGGGTCACTCGCAGGTCATGACCTTTGAGTTCGACAAGTCCGATCTCGACTTCTTTCAGCAGCAACTCGGGTGGTGCCGCAGTAGCACGGGCAAGATGCTGGATAGTCGGATGGGCGCGCTCTATCGCGCTTGCTCCGAGTGGATCGACTTCGAGGGGCTCACGGTCTGCTACTCGGGGAACAAGGGCTTTCACATCCACATCGTGTTCGGCACCGGCCATGCTCGGTCACTCGGCATCGCCGGGGACATCCGCCATGGCCTTGGCCATCATTGGCGGCGGCTAGAGGAAGTCGTGATGCAGACCTTGGAGCCGGTGGTGCCCCCCGACGATAGCATGTGGCAACCTGAGAAGTTTCGTCGAATTCCCAATGGAGTGCGGAAACTCGACTCGCAAAACATTCTCGGCATCCCCGCTGGCGTCTACGTCCCGCAGGTCACGATCTGGGAGAAGTTCCGCGACCGCGCGTCGCGTGGGGCCGAGGCCATGTTCTTCGATCCCACGCTCTTCGTGGAACCGGAGGTGACTCCGGTCACGCGATCGCGCACCGCCACGACCTTCATGCCGAGCGGCCCGGAACTCGACTACTGCCGCGCGAAGATGCGGGAATCGTTCAACGATCAGAGCTTCCCGGCATTCCACGATTTCGCCGACCACAACGGCGCTGTGCGGGCACATTTCGCGAACCACCTCGCGGACCGCAATCCATCGTCATACATGGACGCCGACTATCGGACCGTGAACATTTGCGGCTCGAACCCGTTGGGCCTCGCCTCAACGAACGCCCCCCGGCTGCCCAAGCCGTTGGGCGAAATGGTCGAGAGTTGGTGCGAGGAATATCGATGCCTGAATGGCCGGTCGCGAACTTCGGTTGAGCACGATTTTGCCATGGCGGTCACCGACGACGCCTCCGCGCGCACCGAGATGGTAAAGCTCCTCATCCGCGTCATCAAGAATAAGCGCCTCGCCTTGATCTGCGCTCCCGAGGGTATCAGCAAGACCACCGGCCTCTTCGATAACCACGGTCGCATTGCTCACTGGCTCAGAGCAGAGGACAGGGGCGCCATCATGTATGCGTTCGCCGATTACCGGAACGCCCGCGATAAAGCCCGGGAGTTCAATGAGCGCCAGTGCGATCGTGCATATCACGCGGTGGTCCTACAGAGCTTTGAGAAAGCCTACTCCAGAGCCTGTGACACGCTGGGCATCGCCAAAATGACCACAAAGCAGGCGGGTGATGGCGGCTATGGCACGCTTTGGGGGGCAATCGAGGCAATACAACCAGCGGTCATGCGTCTGTTCCGGCAGTGGCACGCGGACCTGTGGGCGGAAGTCGGCGACGCGATCCCGGTCTATTTCACAGTCCACGCGGTGGCGCACAACTGGCAGCTTACCGCGCATTCGCGGCTGATGTGGGCGCCATCGTTCTGGAGCCAGTCGGGTCATGGCGATCATGCGAAAATCTGTCGTGAGGAGACCCGGCTTGCGTTGCTGATCCACGACGAGGTGCGCGACCAAGACATCGTTGCAGCTTACCCGGCATGGAAGACCGACTGGGTTGCCGCAATGGTCAAAAGCAACCCGGCTGC
>JGI24751J29686_10000335_pt1 | contig 17022 bp, 15 predicted proteins | sample KBSSwiS6_FD_29686 | JGI IMG/M metagenome (IMG submission 29686)
GTCTATACTACAAGAAGCGGTGAACTTATCCCTTATATCAGGGCCAGTCGTGCCCGGATCTTTATAGATGAAATGCCAATAGATGCAGGCTTTCTTAATACAATTCCTGTAAGTGATATCGCGATGATCAAAGTGATCAAAACTCCTTTTGTCGGTTCATTTGGCGCAGGCAGTGCTATTGCTATCTATACAATACGTGCTGAAGAAGAAGAGGAATAAGAAACCGGTCGGACCCAATCCTACTTGAATTTCAAATGCAAGGATACAATATCTGAATGCATGTCATTACTTTTTTTATAATGACCATATCTCAGTTCAAGCATGTTGATGTGTTTATTTCCAAATACTCCCTTTGGCGGTGCGATCCTGAAACCAGCTCCCAAAAAATTGCTGTTGAACCTGGAAAGATCGTAGTTACTGGTATAAAACTGATCAGCCAGCTTATGATTTTGATAGGGCGCAAAATACTTCACTGCTGTCTGATTATAATACCGGTAAAAAGGCGCTATAGAAAAGAAAGGAGTGATCTTAATGGGTGTTTCAAGATCGATCGTATGTGCATTTAACCCCCAATCATCATGATAATAACGGTAAAAACCTCTAACGATCATTTTATCACCAATAAAATAATTGGCCCTGAATCCTAAAGGGATCTTTAATCTTGTATCCGGTAAATTCTCAACATGTAAGCTATTATCAAGAAAGTAAACACGATGGAAAGGTAAACCCAAATAGCCTTGTTGATAGATGAGATCAGCAAGGAACATAATTTGAAGACGCTGATTGATGATTTGCGAATAAGACAGGGATGCACTATATGAATCCCTCTTTTTTTTATCATAGCTATTCTCGTCCGTTGAGGAGCCCTGCGGCCTTAATTCGATTGGCAGGATATATTTCAAATTGTCAAGATAAGCCTGGAGCTTAATCGAGAATTCTCCATTCTTATTGGCGGTTTTTTTTGCAAAACTCAAACTCATACCTAAAGAACCATAATCAAATTCAGATGAAGCAGAAAAACCTGCACCGATTGTATTTCCCTTCGTCTCATTTTCCATAGTCCAGTTGATTGAAGGATAGATTCTCGTATCGGAGTGAGAGGCTGAAGATATCGTATTAGGATCGACCTTATCTGACGAAGCCGATGTATAATGATCAATACCGATTTCAATATCAAAATTATGTTTACGCTGCAGTTTATCATATTTGATCAGCTTCACATCAAACGCTCCCGAATAATCAGAAAGTTTTTCTGTGCCAATACCGCCGGTAACAGCAGAATTATTTCCATCCTGGTGATAATAGCTAGTTACGAAATTTGCTTCTTCAAATGTTAGTTTCCTGCTTTTGTAATTAGATGAATCTTTAGAACTGTTTTGAGCAAAGCCTGAAAATAGTAGAAGAAAGAATCCTGCAACGGATAAACATATTTTCCTCATCGGTCAATCGTTTAAAGTAAAAGAATTAATTACAGCCACAACCACCACCTGTTTTTCCGCCGTTCACGCCAGATGCGCCCTCCCGATAGGAATGAAAACTCAATTCCGTTTTTTGAATTTTACGCGGACCAAGGATCATTTCCGAATCATTGAGTTTGTTTTTTTGGTACTCCTTTACTGATGTACAGGATGCAAGGACCAATACAGTAGTAACTGCAGCGGCCGCCTTGACCGCCCTGTTCTTTTTACTTCTTTTGTTGCTCATTTGAGTTGGATGTTTTTTGATGTGTGTATATTATTATCATCATCAACTATTATACAAGCGATCCCCTTTACCTGGTTGACCAGATGCAAACCCACCCTCACTCCCATGATCATAACCGGTGTTGTCATTGCATCTGCTATTTCTGCATTGGGACAAATTATCGTTACACTTTTGATGCCACTTACAGGCAATCCGGTTGTTGGATCAATAGTATGAGAATATCTTTTACCATCAATGATCACAAATTTTTCATAGTTACCGGACGTGGCAACCGACATACCTGAAATAGATAAATATGAAAATGGATGATGCCGGCTGTCCGGATTCGCGATGCCGATCGTCCATTCTTTTCCGTTTGGCTGACGACCCCAGGTTGTAAGATCACCCGCGGCATTCACTATTCCACTTTCAACTCCATTTTGTTGTAAGACCTGTTTTGCTCTTTCAGCTGCATAGCCTTTTCCGATCCCACCAAAACCAATACGCATTCCTTTTTTTTCCAGGAAAACGGTACACTCTTTTTTATCCAGCACCACATTTTTATAGTTGATCAGGTGAACCGATTGTTTTGCAATTTCAGGAGATGGAAGCGATGTCATGTTCTTATCAAAATTCCACAAGCTTTTATCTACCGAACCGTAGGTGATATCGAATGCGCCTTGAGTAAGGCCAGATATTTTTTTTGCCCGGTGAATAATATCAAAAACTTCCTGGTCAACCCTGACAGGTTTAATACCCGCATTGCGATTGATAAGATTTGTTTGGCTGTCATCACTAAAGGTAGTCAGCAACTTTTCAATTCTTCTTATTTCACCAATAGCTTCTTCCGTTCTTTGCTGCGCCCATTCTTCGTCATCTGCTACGACGGTTATTTCAAACCGGTTGCCCATTAGTTTTAATACCCGGCGATGAATGCCCGGCACAATTGTACCTATTTTATTTACGGGAGTCAATCAATTCTTTTAGCTGCTTTATAAATTGCTGAGGTGCTTTATCCGGCACACCCTCCCAGGCCTGAATAACAGTTCCATCTGCAGCCAGCAACAAGGTAAGAGGGAAAATGCCCTTAGAATTATATTTATCAGCGAGCACCTCATTCTTTTTTTGCAGGTCTTTTGGGAGTTGGTTCTTTTTCAAACGAGGGAAATCGGCATTTAGCAAAACAAGATTATTATCTGCATATTTTTTGAAGTCGTCATTTTCAAAAATCTCCTGGTGCATGCGAATGCATGGCCCGCACCAATCGGATCCCGAAAAATTCAACAAAATGAATTTATGCTCATCCTGAGCTTTATGTTTTGCTGACTCAAGATCAGTTTCCCATCCACCAACAAAAACAAAAGCTGAGATCAATAAAGAGAAAGAAAATAACCGCATGATGGCAAGTTACCCAAATTTAACGCTACTCCAAAAGGTTCAGTGTAACAAAATTTACATTAACATATATTTTTCGTAAAACATGTTAACGCCCTATTCCAATCCGAAGAGCCCTTTATTCAATAGTTGCAACGTTTGTGTCTTAAATTCGGAAGGAACCAAAATAGATACATTATGCTTACTTCCGCCATAGCTCACCATGCTAACGGGTATTGGTGACAAAGCTTCAAACAATTTTGCCAGTACATTCTTTGTTTCTGCAATTTCATTGCCAACAACAGACACGATTGTCTGGTTATCCTGTATAGTGATTGTTCCAAACGGTTCGAGCTCTTTTAATATCTGTTTAAGAAATGAATTATTATCGATCGTAACAGATACAGCAACCTCGGATGTGGTGATCATATCAATGGAAGTCCGATACTTTTCGAATACCTCGAATATCTTTCTTAAAAAACCATAGGCCAGTAACATTCGTGTACTTTTAATATTGATGGCAATGATCCCGTCTTTTGCAGCGATCGCTTTCGCTCCTGTTGAACCGGCATTTTGTTCAATCGTTGTACCGGCTGCTTCAGGCTGCATGGTGTTCAGCAATTTTACAGGTACTTTTTCCTGCTGTGCCGGCCATATACAGGTTGGGTGTAAAATTTTAGCGCCGAAATAAGCCAGCTCGGCTGCTTCTTCAAAACTCAGTTGTTCAACCGGTACCGTCTTCTTTACAATTCGCGGATCATTATTATGCATGCCGTCGATATCTGTCCATATTTCACATACTGATGCATTAGCGGCAGCCGCAACAAGTGAAGCCGTGTAATCACTGCCGCCACGCTTTAAATTATCCACCTCTCCCCTTGCATTTTTGCAGATATAACCTTGCGTAACAAAAAGTTTTTTATCCGTATAATTTTTTAGCGTTTGTGCCAGCTTGATCTTTATTGTTCCCAATTGAGGTTCATCGTTTCCATCAATAGTCATAAACTCAAGGGCGGGCAAATAAGCGTGATCAATGCCAGCCTCTTCCAGGTAAATGCAGAATAGTTTTGTTGATAACAATTCTCCCTGTGCAAGAATGTCTTTACTTAATGCATCGCTAAAGGATATTTTAAGAATAATGGTAAGAAATTCAAAATGCTCAGCTACGACTGCTTTTGCTTTTTGTAACAAATCAGGTTTTGTGATTAACTCTGTAATGAATTGCTGATAATGCGCTTCAAGCTTATCAATATTTTGTTTTGCAAGATTACGGTCACCTGCGGCTAATGCATCGCCAATACTTACCAGTGCATTGGTGGTGCCGCTTAACGCACTTAACACAACGATCTTTTCTTCACTGTCTTTTGTGATCAGTTTAGCCACCTGGTGCATCCTTTCGGGTTTCCCGACGGATGTTCCGCCGAATTTCATCACTTTCATTGCTAAAATTTTTGAGGCGCAAAGATAAGGTTGAGCAATGAGAACAGGTATTAACTGTTATTGGCCACAGAGAACCACAGAATTATCAGAGGACCCTGAGTTTTTTCTCTGTGTTACTCTTTTTCTCAGCGGCCCTCTGTAGCCTGATTTAATAAGAGAAACTGTTTAACCTGTAAACTATTTCCTATAATAAAACATCAAACTTCTCCCCGAGAAACTTCAGATCATCAATCACTGGCTTTAATAAGGGTATACCATTAGTCATGCGATCTTTTTCCATTTCTCTTTCCGGATCACCGGGTATTAAAACTTTTTCGTATCCTTTGGCGGGTGTAGCAGAACGAAAACGGTGGATCCACTTATCCATATTCTTTTTAAAATCATCAGCCGGACGAAATGCATCTATTCGCATGGCGCCAAAGAAATGACCGATGCCTTTGCCCGGTTGTTCGTCAGGCATCGGGACATAAGCAGGAAATGGTGGTACCCACGGTCCATAATTGGCGCCACTTAATACTGCAGAAAAAATATCAACTACAGAACCGAGAATATATCCTTTGTGACTCCCATGTTCCCGGTCACCGCCTAATGGTAATAATGCACCACCTGCTTTTAGCTCATGCGGATCAGTTGATTGTCTTCCTTCTTTGGTTTGTATCCAGCCCAATGGAGCAACCCCACCTTTACGTTGCAGAATTTCCAGTTTACCATTTGCAGCAGTTGTTGTAGCCATATCACCAACAAATGGAGGTTCATTACCGGCAGGTATTGCAACGCAAATGGGATTAGTGCCCAATAATCTTTCTGTTGAATAGGTTGGAGCAACCAGTGGACTTGCATTCGTTAATGCAATGCCGATCATATCATGATCCAATGCCATCATTGCATGATAGCCAGCAATTCCGAAATGATTGCTGTTCTGAACACTTACCCAGCCCGTGCCGGCATTTTTGGCTTTATCAATTGCCACTTGCATGGCATAAGGAGCCACCACTAATCCAAGGCCACTATCGCCATCTACAACCGCAGTTGACGGCGTTTCATGAATGATCTTTAACGCAGGAGCCGGATTCACTCTTTTTACTTCCCATAAACGAACGTAACCACTCAGCCGTGCAATACCATGTGAATCCACCCCACGCAGATCGGCAGATAATAAAACCTTTGTAGCAATTTCTGCATCTGCATCAGTACATCCCATTTTTTGTAAAATGGCTTTTGAAAATTCAAACAATTGCGGATAAAAGAATTTTTGTTCTGACATGGCGCAAAGAAACGATAATATTACTGACGATTATCATCTGCACCTGTAAACAAAAAAGTCATCCGGGGCANATGACTTTTTCAAAATAGTTTGTATGAGTATTCGAATGTTTGATTTCGCTATTTCTTTTTTTGCACCCAAATGATTTATTACTGTGTCATTGTGATGTACAAATAAAAAAACCCTCCCGATAATTCGAAAGGGTTTCCGTCCAGCGTGATAATATTATCAGAATGGCAGGTCGTCTGATACTTCACCAATACCTGCCGTTGCAGTTTCCATCGATGAAGATGCTGACTGATTACCGGATGGTGCGGCTGATGGACCATCGCCTCCGCGACCACCTAATAATTGTATGTCACGAACCCTGAGTGAAAGTGATGCACCGGCAGTGCCATCATTTCTTTGAAAGGCTCTTGCTTCAGGCTGCCCTTCCACATATACTTGCTTGCCTTTTGTAAGATACTGCGCCACACCTGTTTTATCTGCCCAATAAGCACAATCAACCCAGGTTGTTTTTTCCTGGTTGTTGCCTTGTGAATCGCGATACTTTTCTGTGTGTGCAACAGTAAAGTTGATAACGTTTTTACCGTTAACTGTGTTAACCACGCAATCTTTGCCGAGGTTTCCAATAATCTGTAACTTAATCATAGTGCTCAAATTTAAATCGTACGTAAATGTTTTTAACAAGGGCAAGATAAGCTTATTTAGGGGCCGAAGTCAATACCACTTTGTGGTAATTTTTTAAATGGGGATAAGTCTGACTGATTGTTAGAACAAGCCGGCCAAACGAATCATCAAAGTTAAATTGGTCATATAAACCAAGGGCCTGCCTGAAACCTGTTATCTATCATCTTTCATCTGTTAACTATCATCTGTCTTCTTTATCTTCGCGGCTCCAAAGAAGTCCCTTTGGGAAAATTTTTAGGATATGAATCTTCACGAATACCAGGCTAAGGAACTACTGAAAAGGTATAATGTACCCGTACAGGAAGGTATTGCATGCAGTACGGTGCATGATGCCGAAGAAGCTTATCGCCAGATAAAAAATATTACCGGCAGCAATTTCGCTGTAGTAAAGGCACAGATACATGCCGGCGGCCGCGGCAAGGGAACGATCAAAGAAACGGGTATCAATGGAGTGAAAGTGGGTAAATCAATTGATGATATCATAGATTTTACACGCAAAATATTAGGCGGTACACTTGTCACTTTACAAACAGGACCGGCAGGCAGAGTCGTTCATAAAGTTTTGGTAGCGCAGGATATGTATTATGATGGACCCTCGCCGCGCAAAGAATTCTATTTATCCATTTTGCTGGATAGAAGCAAAGGACAGAATGTGATCATGTATAGCACCGAAGGCGGAATGAATATTGAAGAAGTGGCGCATAATACTCCGGATAAAATTTTTAAAGAATGGGTGCACCCTTCCGGTGGGTTGCTTCCTTTCCAGGCAAGGAAGATCGCTTTCAACCTGGGATTGAGTGGTGAAGCTTTTAAGAACTGTGTGAAGTTCGTTACCAATTTATATAATGCTTATGTAGGACTGGATTGTTCGATGCTTGAGATAAATCCTTTGTTTAAAGCAGCAGATGATAAGATTATCGCTGTTGATTGTAAAATGAATTTGGATGATAATGCATTGATGCGTCACCCCGGCGTAGCATCATTACGTGATGTAAGCGAAGAAGACCCAACCGAAGTGGAAGCCGGTAACTATAACCTGAATTATGTGAAGCTGGACGGCAATGTCGGTTGTATGGTAAATGGCGCCGGTCTTGCTATGGCTACGATGGACATGATCAAACTCAGCGGAGGCGAGCCTGCTAACTTTTTGGATGTGGGTGGTACGGCCAACGCACAAACGGTTGAAGCCGGATTCAAGATCATTTTAAAGGACCCTGCTGTAAAAGCGATCCTCATCAATATATTTGGTGGTATTGTTCGTTGTGATCGTGTGGCTCAGGGGGTGATCGATGCCTATAACAATATCGGCAATATCAAAGTACCGATCATCGTCCGCCTGCAGGGCACCAATGCTGAAGAAGCAAAGAAACTGATCGATGAAAGCGGATTGAAGGTGCAATCGGCTATTCAATTAAGCGAGGCAGCGGAGCTGGTGAAGAAAGCTGTCGCATAAATGATAACTGACAGATAATAGATGATAGTTGATCTCCCGATATATCGGGAGATTTTTATTTTTGCTCATGCTTCCGATAATTGATAGATCGAAAATTATTTTAAAGCCTGTCACGGTTACTTTTCTTGAAATGCACGAAAGACCGGTTAATGAAGCCGTGCCTCTTACCGGTACAGCGTTCAGGTTGTTGTCCAAACCAATTGATGTCAATGAATACCGGGAAGTCTATTATGCTGTCGGTGAAAAACATTCCTGGTTAGACAGGATGGTGATGCCCGATGATGAACTGTTTGAAAAGATCAATGCCGACAATATCGAGATCTTTATTTTTTACGTCAACAATGAACCTGCCGGCTATATTGAATTTATAAAAGAAAAACGCTTCACAGAAATACTTTATTTCGGTATCATGCCTGCATTCATTGGCAAAGGCTTTGGCAAATATTTTCTGCAATGGGTAATCAATAAAGCATGGAGCTATGGAGTAGAATGGATACAATTAAACACCTGCACTCTCGATCATCCCAATGCTTTACCCAATTATAAAAAAGCGGGGTTTATTCCTGTAAGAACAGAAGTACAAGAAAGAAAGATAATAAACGACAGATGATAATTGCTGATCGCTCAACTCATCTATCATTTAAAATTTCCTTCATTCACATCTTTAATAAACTGTATCACTCCATTCATGAATGTTTGCTGATCATCATACATGGCGAGATGACTACCATCGGGACAATACAAATAGCGGCCATGCTGAACTAATTTGCTTTGTTCTTCCATTGCTTTTGGATCCATCGTATCATACTTCGCTCCTACCATTAAAGTTGGTATTCTTATTTCTTTTAAACGGTTTTTTATATCCCAGTTTGCAAGATTACCCCCGATCCCAAATTCGGAAGGGCCCTGCATCTGCACATAAATTACCGGGTTAAGATTGGCAAATGCACGATTAACAGGTTCCGGCCATTCTGCTAACCTGCAGATATGTTCATGATAAAAATTTGGCATGAGCAATTCCATATATCTCGGGTTGGAAAAATCACCTTTGGCTTCTATTGCTTTTATTTCAGCAAGCACTTTTGGATCCATTTGCTTTGCCAATACTTCTTCTGCATATTTGCCATATTCCGGGCAGCTTGCCATCATATTGGCAACGATCAATCCTTTCATGTTGTTTTGATATTTTAATGCATACTGCATTCCCAAAATACCNCCCCATGAATTACCNAGAATATAGAAGTTAGTTGAATCGGCATGAATAGCCTGCCGGACCTGTTCTACTTCTTCCACAAAGCGATCCAGCACCCATAAACTGGTATCAGTCGGTTTATCAGAATTTCCGCAACCTAACTGATCATATTCATAAAATTCAAATCCCTCTTTTGGGAAAAAGCTTTCAAAGACTTCCATATACTGATGTGTAGCAGCCGGACCGCCATGCAATAACAAAACCTTTATGTGCGGGTTATTCCCAAATCGTTTTGTCCATACCTTAAATTCACCTGCAGGAGTTTTAACCGGGATCATTTTTATACCCGCCATTTGTACACCGCTGTCACCATAATTGAAATATTCAGTAAGAGAAGAAACTTCCTTTTTACCGGAAGGTGCCGTTTGATTACACGCCAAAAGAAAAACAAGTGAGGCTAGTAGTAATAATGACTTTCTCATAGCAATTATTTTATTCGAAAAGGTAAAGAATTTATTTAATTTGTATCCCCCAAATAAAACATTATGAGAAATTACCTGTTAGTATTCCTGCTGTTATTGTCTGTTCCTTTTAAAGCTCAAACCAAACAGGACACGATACAACAACTGATCAACACTGCAGCCCTGTTTGACCTGGAATATACCAACGCTGAAGCTGATTCTATGATCGGTAATGTGAGAAACAATCTTCAGCTGTTCAAAGGCCTGCATAAAACGCTACCGGCAAATGATATTCCTTTTCCTTTTGCATTCAATCCCGTTCCCTTTGGAAAAGATGTGAAAAGAACGCCACAAACTGTTGTAATGCCTTTCGTAGCAAATATTCAACTGCCAAAAAACAGAAATGATCTTGCATTTTACTCCATTCCTGAATTAGCAGGTTTATTAAGAGCAAAAAAAATAACGTCTGTTGAACTTACCCGGTTCTTTATTGACCGTTTAAAAAAATGGGGCGATACGTTACAATGTGTGATCTCATTAACAGAAGATACAGCAATGGCACAGGCAAAACGTGCGGATGATGAAATAAAAAGTGGAAAATACCGTGGCGTGTTGCATGGCATTCCTTATGGATTAAAGGACCTGTTTGCTGTGAAAGGTTATAAAACAACCTGGGGCAGCACACCCTACAAAGATCAATATGTGAATGAAGACGCTTTTGTTTACCAGCAATTGCGTAAAGCAGGTGCCGTATTATGCGCCAAGCTCTCATTAGGAGCATTAGCTCAAAACAATAAATGGTTTGGTGGTGAAACAAAAAATCCATGGAACTTAAACGAAGGGTCAAGCGGATCATCAGCCGGTTCGGCAGCTGCTACCGTTGCAGGCTTATTACCTTTTGCAATCGGTACTGAAACACTGGGCTCAATTGTTTCTCCTTCTACACGTTGTGGTGCCACAGGATTGAGACCCACATTTGGTTCTGTAAGCCGTTCAGGTGCAATGGTGCTTTGCTGGAGCCTGGATAAAATAGGTCCCTTATGCCGTAGCGCTGAAGATGCAGCCATTGTTTTTAATTATATACGGGGAACAGATGGAAAAGACCCCGGTTCCATTGACAGGTCATTTCCTTATACCGGTGTTGCTGATTTTAAAAAACTGAGAGTAGCTTATGCAGATAATTATTTTAAAAGATTACGGCCTGCTGATTCATCCATTCTAAAAGTTTTGGATGTGTATCGTTCATTAGGTGCAGATCTAAAGCCAATCGAGTTTCCTGATTCAACTTTATATCCAGTCAATTTTATATCTGTAATTCTTGGCTCTGAAAGTGCAGCGGCATTTGACGAACTCACAAGAACTAACCGGGATGACTTAATTGAAAGACAGGACCGTTTCTTTTGGCCCAATTCTTTTCGCAGTGGTCAAATGATTCCGGCAGTTGAATATATCAATGCAAACCGCTATCGTTATAATTTGTGTAAAGCATTTAATGAATTCATGAATAATTATGATGTGGTCATCATTCCCACTTTCTCCGGCAGACAGCTTGCCCTGACCAATCTTACCGGTCATCCTGTNGTGGTGATGCCTGTTGGGTTTAATCAAACCGGNTCACCCTTAAGTATCACATTGATCGGTAATTTATACGATGAAGCTACTATCTTAGCCGCCGCAAAAGCATACCAGGATAAAACTGATTTTAATAAAAAACATCCTGATAAATTCAAATAGAACCACGACCTGCCAGCAGCCAGGTTGAAAGGATTTAAAAAAGTTATTATGAAAAAACTATTTGCAATAACACTATTGTTTGTTACTCTTCTATCCTGTTCTCAAAAAGAAAAAGTTGACCTGCTTGTTTTCAACGCTACCATTTATACAGTTGATTCTGTTTTCTCAACCGCTGAAGCAATGATTGTGAATAGTGGAAAAATAGTTGCAACAGGCAAAAAAGATGAACTGGAAAAAAAATATGATGCAAAAGAAAAGCTGGATGCCGGAGGAAAATTCATCTATCCTGGTTTCATTGACGCACATGCACATTTTGTTGGATATGGAAATAGTTTGCAAACCGTAAATCTTGTTGACACCAAAAGCTGGGATGAAGTGATTGAACGAACAAAAACTTTTGCGGTTGAAAATAAAAATGGATGGCTCTTGGGTCGTGGATGGGACCAGAATGACTGGAACATGAAAGAATTTCCAACCAATGAAAAGCTGAATGAACTATTTCCTGATCGCCCCGTATTGCTGACACGTATTGATGGCCATGCTGCAATTGCCAATCAAAAGGCATTAGAACTTGCAGGCGTAAAAGCAGGTGATAAACTTACGGGTGGAGAAGTAGAAGTAAAGAATAGTAAACTAACCGGTATCTTAATCGATAATGCAACCGGTCTTGTATCAAAAAAAATTCCTGCACAAACCAAAGAACAATTTATCGAAGCGCTGCAGGATGCAGAGAAAAATTGCTTTGCCGTTGGCCTTACAACGATCGATGATTGTGGTTTAAGTGCTGAAGCAGTTGAACGGATTAAAGCAATGCAGGCAAGCGGTAAATTAAAGATGCGTTTGTATGTAATGTTGAGTGATAATAAATCAAACTATGATTACCTGGAAAAAACCGGTATTATAAAAACTGATAAGCTTAATGTAAGAAGTATAAAAGTGTATGCAGATGGTGCATTGGGTTCAAGAGGTGCTTGTTTGTTGCAGCCCTATGCAGATAAACCAGGCTGGTTTGGTTTCTTATTAAGTTCCCGGGCGCATTTTGATTCTGTTGCAAATTATATTTCACAAAAAGGGTGGCAAATGTGCACCCATGCCATTGGCGATAGTGGCAACCGTACCATTTTAAATATTTATGCAAAATATTTAAAAGGTAAAAATGATCTGCGCTGGCGCATTGAGCATTCACAGGTAGTGAATAAAAATGATTTTAAATTATTTGGTGATAACTCCATCATTCCTTCTGTGCAACCCACCCATGCAACAAGCGATATGTATTGGGCCGGCGACCGCATAGGTACTGAACGGGTAAAAAGCGCTTATGCGTTTAAAGATTTGATGAACCAGAATGGATGGATACCGTTTGGTACCGATTTCCCTGTTGAAGATATTTCTCCTTTCAAAACATTTTATGCTGCAGTGATCAGGAAAGATGCCAAAGGCTGGCCCGACGGCGGTTACCAAATTGAAAACGCGTTGACAAGAGAACAAACCCTGCGTGGCATGACCATTTGGGCAGCAAAAGCAAATTTTGAGGAGAATGAAAAAGGTTCTTTGGAAAAAGGAAAGTTTGCTGACTTTATTATTTTGGATAAAGACATTATGAAAGCGGATGAAAAAGAATTACTGAATATAAAAGTGGTGAATACTTTTTTGGGTGGAGAGAAGGTGTATTCTTTAAAATGAAACCGCTTCGATGGTGATTTCGGCACCGCTCAACTACCATCGAAAACTCCTTTCAGCTCATTCAATTAAGCGGTATCTTTTTCGCATTATGTGAAAGCCATTGGTCAAAATTCTCTAATCCTGGATTTAGTTTCCGGGAAGCTTTTACATCACGCAGTTTATTTAGTTTCTCTTCAAACTCATCATAGATCTGGAACATATTACCCAGGTCATCAGCGCCGGGAAAACCAAAACTCCGATAAACAGCAGCCGGTACCTTATTATAAATGACAGGTTCACCCAATGCTTTACTTAATCCGTCTGCCATTTCCTGGCCGGTAAGCTGCTCACCGGCAACGCCGACATTTTTCCCGATATACTCTTTAGGGTTTTTAAAAATACCGTAAGCACATTTGCCGATATCCTCTGCACTGATGCCCGCCATCTTTGCATCGCCAATAGGTAATGTCAATGCCAGCTTTCCATCTTCACCTCTTTTCGGCCCGGCACCGAAATAAATAAAATTATCCCAGTAAAAGGATGCATATAAAAAAGTAGTAGGAACTCCTGCTTCTGTGAAAAATTTATTTGATTCTCCCTTGCCATCAAAATGTGGCACTTTATAAATATCTCTTAACGTTGGAATGTGGTCATCATTCAATGGAACGAGTTCCCTGGTGTCTTCAAGTGTTGACCAGATCGCATGTTTTATTCCCGCTTCCTTTGCAGCTTTTGCGAAAAGAGCAGCTTCAGCTTTTTCCTGTTCAGGAGAATAATGCGCCCAGAAAAAAGTAACGAAATAAGCGCCATAGGCGCCTTCCAGCGCTTTACGTACAGATTCAGCATTATCAACATCGCCAGGTACAACCTCTGCACCCAATTTAGCTAATTCTTTTGCTTTATCTGAATTGGGATCTCTTGTAACTGCACGGGCTGTAAACTCAGAATTCGGATCAGAAGTAATTGCACGAACCAATCCGCCGCCTTGTGCACCGGTGGCACCAAAGACGGTTATGATTTTTTTTGCTGGCATGAGATTGAATATTTAGTGATTGATAAATAAATTCAAAAAATCCAAAATGACAATTGAGAACAATAAAATTAAAACAGATAAGGATACCAAAAGTTCGGTCTAAAAAAAATTCCGCATATCGAATCTGCCCAACATGACCGATAAAGATGATAAGAACCCTGTTCACATTTTTGGCGCAAGATCAATCCTGTTTAGAATATTGTTCTGTCATCTGAAAACTTTCGGCATAATAAAGTGTTTGATCTGCGTGGCGAACCTTTAATCTTTGTTTTTTATACAGTTCAATAAAATAGAGTAGGAAAAGATAATAGATACTTACCTCTTCAAACTCTGTGAGGTTATCGTACAATGCCCCATTGGTTGTAAAATTCCCTTTATTTAGTAAGAATGGAAAACGACTGATTAAAAGCAAAACAAAGACAGAAAACTGTAACCGTGGAGAAGGCACCAGCCGCTGAAGCCAGGCGGGCAACTTATCGCGTTCCAAATAAGGAAAGATAACAAAGAACAATCCCAGGAAGATATAACAAATCTTCATCAGGTTATTGTTCACATGTTTTTCCTGGTTATGGAGATTATGCACGACAGGATCATCTCCTGTTGCGATGCCATTAACATAATTGATGTAGTGATAACCATAATCGATCTCTTCTAATAGCATAAATGTGGAACCCAATACACACACTAAAAAAATTGTTTTGACCAGGGATCTGTTCTCTTTAATAAAAAGAACAAAGCAGGTCAGGAGGATACTTACCAGCAGGATATTTTGAATATTCTCCAGCAAACCAAATTCACGATTGATGGGCGGCGCTATTAAATCCTGGATCCATCCTGGTCCTGAAAAATAAGCCAGGGAAAGACAGAAAATAAAAATCAGGGGCATTATCCAATATATCAAATGTTGTTTTGCCGTCATTGCACGAAAAGCAACACTGAACTTGTGAAGTATGGCCATACCTTACGTTTATCGGAATGGTTATGCAAAATTGAAACCAATTAGAAGTTTGAACCAATTATTTATCAATCAAAAATACAGTGATTGCTTGGAAATTTTCCAGCCCGGTTGCAGGATTTTCTATAATCTCTTCAACAAGTTCATCCGGGTGAGCAGGATTATCTGATCGTTTATTCTTTTATATACAATTTCCGCTGCCGGTTTTTCAGATCGTTATTGTCAAACCAGGCAAGGTACCAGGCTTTGCTGGGTTTACTCAGGTCATCAAGATGCATTTCAGTTGCTGTAAGCTCAAAATTACGCCAGTGAAAATGATCAACCAATGCCAACGCCTGTATAGCGAATGCTGTAACAATATCCTTATCTCTTATTTCCAGTAAATTATCCCCATTCGATTGCTCGGGCCCGAATGCGAGGTTGCTGCTGCCGCAGAAAACGACAGGATCAGGTCCTTTAAAATTTACTACGACAAACTTATGGTGTATCGCATACCCGTCAACCTTCGCTACTTTTCCAAACGGTTTGGGTAACACATTTGCTATTCCTTTCGCTGCTACCCTTATACCCCGTGATGAATTGGGTTTATATAAAAACACATCGTAATCTGCATTATCACCAATCGTATCGGTAATGCCATAGGTAAATACTTTATCACTTTGTACCTGCTGTTTCACTGCATCAAGGATAGAACTTTTGCTGGTGTCTTTCATGATAGCAAACAGGACATCTGTATTGCCCTCTTTTACGATACGCTGGCTGATCCGGTCAAATATCCGTTGTGCTGCGGCTNTTGTGTGNGGAGCAAATGTAACAGTCATTTCCGGCCACCCGATCTCAACGAATTCAAAATCATCAGTTGAATGCTTCGATCCTTTAAAAGCGCTCATTTTGGCTGGCCCAAAAGACTCGTCGAATGCGTCACTATATAACTGCGCTACTTTTTTATTATCGAAGACGAGTACATGGTTGCTGTTTACATACAAACCATTTGTTGAAAAATTCGTGGAACCGGTAAGCACTTTTACCGCGTTATTGTTTTTTATATGAATAAAAACTTTGCTGTGTGCCAGGCCGGAAAATTGTCCTCTTTGAATATCGCCTGCATTAGCGGCGACCGCCTTAAATTTTTTTTCAAAAGTTGATTCCATTGATGTGTTGCCGCCATGTTTGCCGGCATTATCCAGTGTCATTTTTAGTCTGTCCTCTCCCGCAAGTTTCAGCAGTCGTTTGCATATTTCTGGTTCATCAAGATCGTAAACAAAAGCTTTTACCGAAACAGCATTGTCGTTAATTGCTTCATCAAGGAAATCAAGAATACGCTGCCTGGCCTGCCAGCCCAGCCATTTATGTTGTTCTTCAAAAGTGTAGTCAACATTTTCAAACTTTTTTTTCACATCATTCCACCGGCTGGCAGTATCTGCTTTCTTTGTTATGTCAAATAATAATTCATCTTCATTGCCGGCGGGCCGCACATGATTATTATTTACATTAAATCTTTTGGCATATGCAACTGAGGACACAAAACCTCGTGTAAAACCAATCTTTGTTTTTTTCAAATCGAAAGGGCTGACATTAATTTTCACTTTTACTGTAAGATTAGCTTGTAAGGGTTGCAATACACCTCCTATCATATACCGGGGTGTGACCTCGTAAGTATAGTCTCCGAATATGGGCAGTTGAGTATTAATATTTGTATTCGGCACATGCACCCAATTAAATTTCTGAATGGGTGAGTAAAGAGTGGAGTTTCTGTCCTGTACGGGTATGCCGGGGTTGTTTACAAAAAAGTTGTCGGGAAATTTTAAGCGGTTAAAGACATACGGGTCCTGCAAAACGTTGTCAACTTTAAATTTATACCTGATGGTAAAACCGGCAAGATTATTTTTCAGACCGGCAACGAGATCAAATGCCAGTAAGGTCATTGCATCGCCTTTGTAAGCCCTGAGACTTACACCATTTTTAGTTGCAAACTTTTCCATGATGATTTTTTTTATGATGGTTATTGTTACGATGCCCTGGTTCGTTCTGAACATCGATGCGACTTATTGCCTTCAAGTTCTCCGGCAGCCATAAGGAGC
>JGI24751J29686_10000337_pt1 | contig 16969 bp, 17 predicted proteins | sample KBSSwiS6_FD_29686 | JGI IMG/M metagenome (IMG submission 29686)
GAAAGCGGCCTCAAGCCGTGGGACAGCGCCGCGGGCTGCCTGCTGGTGCGCGAGGCCGGGGGCTTCGTCACCAACTTCAAGGGTGTGTCCGAGCCGGTCTGCGCCGCGCAGGTCCTCGCCGGCAACGACGCGCTGCATTCGCGCCTGCACAAGCTGGTGGTCGCCGCGCTGAAATAGCGCCGGCGCAGTCCATTCACCCCGCACACAAGAAAAGCCCCGGTGTCTCCACCGGGGCTTTTCCGAGGCACCCCGTCGATGGGGCCTCGCATGCTCTTTCCGTCAGTGCTGCCGGAAATATGGGCGCGAGGGGTGCCGGTTCCCGTGCACGGCCTTCGACGGTCGGTTAAGTGACTACTTCCGCCACTGCACTGGTGTGCCTTTCTGGTCCTTGCTGGCGGGGCGACAGTCCTTGAGCATCGGGACGCTTGCAATTTCGCTGACGCCTTTGCAGACCAGCTTGATTGTTTGCCCCGGACTGTAATCCGCCGCTGCAGCTTTTGCGTCGTCAGCCAACGCCGCGTGCGCGGGCATAAACTGGTTCGAGGTCTTCAGGCGAATTTCTGGATCATCCATGATATCCAGTGCCACTTTGTCCACTATCCCGGTGATCAGGAGCTCTTGGTCCTCGAAATAGGCTTGGGCACTGGCCTCATTCGCTTCGTATGCACTGAACAGTTCCCGCGCGGTCACAGCTATCGGCAAAGCTTTGTCCTGATTCGCAGTTCCCTCGGTAGAGAAGGTTTCCCCGGAGGTTGCCGATTGATTCGCGAAATTCCCATTTTCAGCATTTTTGGGAAGTAGATTGCCGATAATTCCCAGTACGATTAATCCGCCTAAAACTATCAGGCCAATTTTCAGGCATCCCATTTTTTTATTAGCAACCAAGGTGTTGCCACTCGAGTTGGCCGCGCTGCCGAGCGGCGCCAACTCCTTATTCGCCCCACACTTGGGACAGAATGCAGCTCCGATTGGAAACTCTGATCCACAACTTGTACAATGCATGCCTTACCCCCCCCGGTAACAATTGCAGGAGCATTGATCACGGGGGCGAGCCTGTCCAGAGACTTGAGCGTAACTACTGGTCGAGGAAAGACCTCATCTTGCGGCTCCGGCTCGGGTGCTTGAGCTTGCGCAGGGCCTTGGCTTCGATCTGGCGGATGCGTTCACGGGTAACCGAAAACTGCTGGCCGACTTCCTCGAGCGTGTGGTCGGTATTCATGCCGATGCCGAAGCGCATGCGCAGGACGCGCTCCTCGCGCGGCGTCAGCGACGCCAGCACGCGGGTGACCGTTTCCTTGAGGTTCGCCTGGATCGCGGCATCCACCGGGATGATCGCGTTCTTGTCCTCGATGAAATCGCCCAGGTGCGAATCCTCCTCGTCGCCGATCGGCGTTTCGAGGGAGATCGGCTCCTTGGCGATCTTCATCACCTTGCGGACCTTCTCGAGCGGCATGGAAAGGCGCTCGGCCATTTCCTCGGGCGTGGGTTCGCGGCCCTGCTCGTGGAGGAACTGGCGCGAGGTGCGGACCAGCTTGTTGATCGTCTCGATCATGTGGACCGGGATGCGGATAGTCCGCGCCTGGTCGGCGATCGAGCGGGTGATCGCCTGCCTGATCCACCAGGTAGCGTAGGTGGAGAACTTGTAGCCGCGGCGGTACTCGAACTTGTCGACCGCTTTCATCAGGCCGATGTTTCCTTCCTGGATCAGGTCAAGGAACTGCAGCCCGCGGTTCGTGTACTTCTTGGCGATCGAGATCACGAGCCGCAGGTTGGCCTCGACCATTTCCTTCTTGGCGATGCGCGCCTCGCGCTCGCCCTTCTGGACCATGTTGACGATCCGGCGAAATTCCGTGAGCGACATCCCCGTGGCGGCGGCGATATCGGCCACCTCGGTTCGAATGCGCTCGACCGAGTCGATCTCGTTCTCGGCGAAGGCCGCCCACTTCTTGTCACGCCCGGCGTGCTGTTGCAGCCATCCCTCGTCGAGCTCGTGTCCGACATAGGCGTCGAGGAAGTCCTTGCGGCCCACCTTGTGGCGCTCGGCCAGACGGAGCATCTGGCCGCCGAGCGTGGTAAGGCGCCGGTTGAACGCATAGAGATTGTCGACCAGGTACTCGATCTTGCTCGCGTGGAACTGCACGCTCTCGACTTGCGCGGTAAGATCTTCGCGAAGCTGCTGGTACTCGCGCTCCTTGGCGTCGGGGAAGGTCCCGCCCGCCCCAAGCACGTCGAGCCGTTCCGACTGGATCTTCTCGAAACGAAGAAACAGGTCGGTGATCTCGGCAAAGCGTTCGAGTGCGGCTGGCTTCAGCGCCGCTTCCATCTGGGCAAGCGAAAGAGTGTTGTCCTCTTCCTCTTCCTCGACCGGACGACGGGCGCGGCGCTCGATGCCGTCCTCGTCCTCGTCGTCCCTCGCGGCTTCCTCTTCCTCCTCGGGCTCGTCTTCTTCCTTGAACGACGGGCCGGCGGTGGCTTCGCTGATTTCGCCGTCTGCCGCTTCCTCGCCGTCGTCGGTCAGGTTCTCGGGTGCGGGCTCCTTCGAGAGCATGGCGTCGAGATCGAGAATCTCGCGCAGCTGCATCTCGCCGGCGTTGAGGGCTTCGGACCACTGGATGATCGCGTGGAAGGTGATCGGGCTCTCGCACAGCCCGAGGATCATGGTGTCGCGACCGGCCTCGATGCGCTTGGCGATGGCGATTTCGCCCTCGCGGCTGAGCAGCTCGACCGCGCCCATTTCGCGCAGGTACATGCGCACCGGGTCATCGGTGCGCTCAACCGTTTCCTTCTTCTTGACGAGGTCGGGCCGTTCGTCGACCGCCTCGGCGTCTTCCTGGTCCTCGGCCCGCTGCTCTTCCGGATCGACCGCGTCCTCGTCGCTCTCGACGATGTTGACGCCCATCTCGGAGATCGCGGCCATGATGTCCTCGATCTGCTCGGAAGACATCTGGTCCTGCGGCAGGGCCTCATTCAGCTCGTCATAGGTGATCACGCCGCGACGCTTTGCGCGCGCGATCAGCTTCTTGATCGAGGCTTCGTTGAGATCGATGAGCGGGGCGTCGCTGCCCTCGCGCTCATTGCCGGAAATTTCTTCGTCCATCATACCGCCGTGTAATCTTGCGACTCGCGCGTTCGGCGCAGGTTCGCAGGTCCGATTCTGTCAGGATGCTGGATTATACCCCGATGCGGGCCCTTGCCCGAAGCGGTGGCGAATTGCCAGCCTCCTTTGCGATCTTTTCGTACGTCGCCATCAGGCGCGCATCTGGGCCTTCAGCTGCCGTTCCAGTTCTTCCTTCCGCGACCGCAAGCGGCCCTGTTCCTCGACGTCGAACCGCTCGGTCGCCGCCGCGATGCCGGCTTCGAGTTCCGGCACCAGCACCAGCCAGTGGATCGCGGTTTCCAGAGCCGCCAGCGCATCGGCCGGGCTGGCCGTATCGCTGATGAACGGGAACCGGATGCGGGCATATTCGTCCGGCGTCGGCAGGCTCACGCCGAGGCTTGCCAATGTGGAGGCGAGGCCTGTCTTTTCAAGGCTCTGGCCCATGTCGGCAGCGTCCAGCAGGGCGTCGAGCAGGCGGCCGTGGCGGGAGAGCGCCGGGCCGGCCCGAGCGAGCAATTCGGCATTGGCGGCAATCGCCTCAGGATAGTTGCACAGGCCTGCCAGCACGGCCGCGCCCAGCGCCTCGCCGCTGCCCGAAGTGGCGCGCTGAAGGCGCCGGGCGGTTTCGGGCGAGGGCGGGGGTGGGGGCGCATCGCGCCACGGGCCGGAACGCCGGGACGCGGCGGCGGGCCGGCCACGGGCGGGGTTCCCGCCCGATCCGCCCCCGCCGACCTCGCGCCGGGGGAAGGCATAGGCAGAGAACCGGTCGGACAGTTCGCGCTTGTAGAGTCCGCGGATCTCGGGATCGGCGATCGCCTCGACATGGGCCATCAGCCGCGCCTTCAGGCCCGCCTTGTCCTCGGGCGTCGCGAGGGGAAGGGCGTCGCGCTCTTGTTCCCACAGGGTGTCGATCAGGGAGCGAGCCTGGCCGAGCAGGTCCTCCATCGCGCCGGCACCCTGCTGCTTGATCAAGTCGTCGGGATCAAGCCCGGCGGGCAAGCGGACGATGCGCAGCGAATGGGCGGGCTTGAGCATCGGGAGGGCGCGGGAGATCGCCCGCATGGCAGCGCGCTGGCCGGCGGCGTCGCCATCGAAGCAGAGGATCGGCGTTTCCACCAGGCGCCACAGCAGGCCAAGCTGGTGCTCGGTCAGCGCCGTGCCCAGCGGTGCGACGGCCTCGGCGAAACCGGCGGCGGCCAGGGCGATCACGTCCATGTAGCCCTCGACCACGATTAGCCGCCCCGACTGGCGCGAGGCGGGCCCGGCGCGGTGCAGGTTGTAAAGCGTGCGCCCCTTGTCGAACAGCGGCGTGTCGGGCGAGTTCAGGTACTTGGGCGCATCGGTCTTGGTCTTGTCGAGGATACGCCCGCCAAAGGCGATCACCCGCCCGCGCGCATCCTCGATCGGCAGAATCAGGCGGCCGCGGAACCGGTCATACGGTTCCTTGTCCTCGACGGCGATCCGCAGGCCCGCCTCGATCAGCTTGTCCTCGGGAAAGCGCGACAGGGCACCCTTCAGCGCCTGCCGCCCCTCCGGCGCATAGCCGAAGCCGAACCGCGTCAGCGTATGCGGATCGAAGCCCCGCGTCGCGAGGTAGGCCCGCGCCCGCTCGCCCTCGGGCGCAGCCAGCTGCGCCACGAACCACTCCTGCGCGGCGGCCATGACGTCATGCAGCCCATCGCGCTGCTCGGCCTGTTTCGCCGCGCGGGGATCGGGGGCAGGGACTTCCATCCCCGCCTCGGCCGCCAGTTCCTTCACCGCATCCATGAACGACAGCCCGCGCTGGTCGGTCATCCAGCGGATCGCATCGCCATGCGCCCCGCAGCCGAAGCAGTGGTAGAAGCCTTTCTCGTCGTTGACCGTGAAGCTGGGCGATTTCTCGTTGTGGAACGGGCAGCAAGCCTTGAACTCGTGCCCGGCCTTGGTCAGCCGCGTGGTGCGGCCGATCACGCTGGAGAGCGTGAGGCGCCCGCGCAGTTCATCGAGCCATTGCGGGGTGAGCATGGCGATACATATCGCCCGCCATAGGCAGAGTCTACAAGACCCGGTCGACCTACGCGCTCCCCCCCCGCCTGCGCGAGGGGCAAACTCAAGCCAGCGCCGCCTTCACCAACCCGCTGGCCTTGCCCATGTCCAGCTGGCTCCCATGCCGCGCCTTCAGCGCCGCGACGACCTTGCCCATGTCCTTCATCCCGCTGGCCCCGATCTCCGCCTTGATCGCCTCGATCGCCGCCGTCACCTCGGCATCGGAAAGCTGAGCGGGCATGAACTCCTCGATCACCGCCAGCTCGCCCTTTTCCACGTCGGCCAGCTCCTGCCGCCCGCCCTGCTCATAAAGCGTGATCGATTCGCGCCGCTGCTTGGCCATCTTCTGCAGCACGTCGACCACCAGCGTATCGTCATCCGGCACGGAGCTGGCCGTGCGCAATTCGATGTCCTTGTCCTTCAGCTTGGCGAGGATGAGGCGGACGGCGGCGAGGCGGGTCTTGTCGCCGGCCTTCATGGCGGTCACCTGCGCGGCCTTGATCGTGTCGCGGATCATAATATTCCTGTCGTTGTGAAATTGCCGCGGCCTGCGGCCCATGCTCTTCCAATTAGCCGGGGTTTTCCCAAATTCCTAGGTTGACGCGAAGGGGCTTGGGGTCTAGCCGCCGCCCCTTAGCACCTATCGCCGGAAACCCCCTTACGGAGCGCCACAAATATGGCCGACGCCGCCTCTTCGCACGTGTCACAACCGAAAGGGGCAACCGGAGTCCTCGTTCTGGCCGATGGCACCGTCGTCTGGGGCCGCGGTTTCGGCGCCAGTGGTGAGGCCGTGGGCGAAGTCTGCTTCAACACGGCGATGACCGGGTACCAGGAGGTGATGACCGATCCTTCCTACGCCGGCCAGATCGTCACCTTCACGTTCCCCCACATCGGCAATGTCGGCTGCAACGAGGAAGACCTCGAATCCAGGGTCGACGGCGCGATGGGCTGCGTTGTGCGCGAGGACGTGACCGAGCCGAGCAATTTCCGTTCGCACGAAAAGTTCGGCGATTGGCTCAAGGCCAAGGGCAAAATCGGCCTCGCCGGGATCGACACCCGCGCGCTCACCCGCCGTATCCGCCTCTCCGGCGCGCCCAACGCCGTGATCGCCCACCACCCCGATGGCAAGTTCGACCTGCCCGCCCTGATCAAGCGCGCGAAGGACTGGCCCGGCCTTGAAGGCATGGACCTCGCCCGCGTCGTCTCGCGGAGCGGCCAGGAAGGCTGGGAAGGCGGCGTGTGGACGCTCGGCAAGGGCTATGCCCGCTCTCCCTGGAAAACCGTTCCTGCTGAGGAGGTTGAGGCCGCAGGCAGAACCCGTCTCGAAGCACCGCACGTGGTCGCCATTGATTATGGCGCGAAGGACAACATCTTCCGCAACCTGGTGAAGGCCGGCGCGCAGGTCACCGTGGTGCCCGCGCAGACCCCGCTGGACGCGATCCTCGCGCTGAGGCCCGCCGGCGTGTTCCTGTCGAACGGCCCGGGCGATCCGGCGGCGACCGGCGCCTATGCCGTGCCGATCATCCAGGGCCTGCTGGAAAAGGACGTGCCGATCTTCGGCATCTGCCTCGGCCACCAGATGCTCGGCCTCGCCGCCGGCGCCCGCACCACCAAGATGCACCAGGGCCACCGCGGCGCGAACCACCCGGTTCTGCGCAAGGCCGACGGCGTGGTCGAGATCACCTCGATGAACCACGGCTTCGCGGTCGACAATTCCGCCCTGCCGGACACGGTGGAGGAGACGCATGTTTCGCTGTTCGACGGCTCCAACTGCGGAATCGCGGTGAAGGGCAAGAAGGCGTTCGGGGTGCAGTATCACCCCGAGGCGAGCCCAGGGCCGCAGGACAGCTTCTACCTGTTCGAGAAGTTCGTGGGGATGCTGGATGGCTGAATACGGAGAGAAATTTCCCCTATTCGGGCGACTCGACTCTAGTTTCTCCGAATATGTGCGGACCAGAGCTGTACAATATGCCTCTTGGTATGATGCCAAAGCGGTGGGTGCGAAGCGCAACTATCTTTGGTCGCGCACCATCGTGGCCGTCGGGGCAGTTCTCAGCCCATTCCTCGCATCACACCATGTCTTAGTGGACGTGGGGCTGGGCCCGTTTGACATCGCGACCGTAGGAGCAGCAATCGTTGGCTTGCTGATCGCGGTCTTGGTGGCCATGGAAGGAATTTTTAAATTCCAGGAACAGTGGAAAAATTATCGCACAACCGAACAGTATATCTGCACGCAGATTTTCATGTTTGGATATGGTGTTGATGATTTTGCAAACTTGTCAACTGATGATGGGTTCAAACTGTTCGTCAGAAGTGTTGAAATGTCTATAAAAAATGAGAATGAAGTCACTTTGAACGTTCTGACCCGCGTTTCCGGCAATGAGCCGTCTTCTCCTTCTAAAGAGTCTCTCGTGTAATGCCCAAACGCACTGACATCTCCTCGATCCTCGTCATCGGCGCGGGGCCCATCATCATCGGGCAGGCCTGCGAGTTCGACTATTCCGGAACCCAGGCGATCAAGGCGCTGAAGGAAGAGGGTTACCGGGTGGTCCTGGTGAACTCCAACCCCGCCACGATCATGACCGATCCCGAGTTTGCCGATGCCACCTATATCGAGCCGATCACGCCGGAGATCGTCGCCAAGATCATCGAGAAGGAGCGGCCCGATGCGGTGCTGCCGACGATGGGCGGGCAGACGGCGCTGAACACGGCGCTGGCGCTGTTCAACGACGGGACGCTGGAGAAGTTCGGGGTCAAGATGATCGGCGCCGATGCCGATGCGATCGACAAGGCCGAGGACCGGCAGCGGTTCCGCGAGGCGATGGACAAGATCGGGCTGGAGAGCGCCCGCTCCGGCGTCGCCCACACGGTCGAGGAAGCCTTCGCCGTGCTGGAGCGCACTGGCCTTCCGTCGATCATCCGTCCCAGCTTCACCCTCGGCGGCACGGGCGGCGGCGTGGCCTACAACAAGGCCGAGTTCGAGGCGATCGTGAAGAGCGGGCTCGATGCCAGCCCGACGACCGAAGTCCTGATCGAGGAATCGCTCCTCGGCTGGAAGGAATACGAGATGGAGGTCGTCCGGGATCGGAACGACAACTGCATCATCATCTGCTCGATCGAGAACGTCGATCCGATGGGCGTCCACACCGGTGATTCGATCACGGTGGCCCCGGCGCTGACGCTGACCGACAAGGAATACCAGATCATGCGCAACGCATCGATCGCGGTCCTGCGGGAAATCGGCGTCGAAACAGGTGGTTCGAACGTACAGTTCGCAGTCAACCCGAAGGACGGGCGGCTGATCGTCATCGAGATGAACCCGCGCGTGTCGCGCAGCTCGGCGCTGGCTTCCAAGGCGACCGGCTTCCCGATCGCCCGCGTCGCCGCCAAGCTGGCGGTGGGCTACACGCTCGACGAGATCACCAACGAGATCACCGGGGCGACCCCGGCCTCGTTCGAGCCGACGATCGACTATGTCGTCACCAAGATCCCGCGGTTCGCCTTCGAGAAGTTCAAGGGCTCAGAGCCGCTGCTCTCCACCGCGATGAAGTCGGTCGGCGAGGTCATGGCGATCGGCCGCAACTTCAAGGAATCGATGCAGAAGGCCCTGCGCGGGCTGGAGACCGGGCTCGACGGGTTCAACCGCGTGCCCGAACTCGAAGGCGCATCGCGCGACGAGATCACCGCCGCGCTCTCGCGCCAGACGCCGGACCGCCTGCTCAACGTGGCCCAGGCCATGCGCGAGGGCTTCACCATCGAGGACATCCACGCGGTCACCAAGTTCGATCTCTGGTTCCTGCGCCACATCGCCGAGATCGTCGCCGAGGAAGCCCAGATCCTCGAACATGGCCTGCCGCTCGAATCCGAAGGCCTGCGCCGCCTCAAGGCCATGGGCTTCTCCGACAAGCGGCTTGCCACTCTGGCGGTTCGCTCGGTCGGCGTCGCCGGTGGTCTCGGTGAAACCCAGGCCAAGCGCTCGGGCCTGCTGCACGACGCGCTCAAGGGACTGGCCGGCGCGACCAGCGAAGCCGAAGTGCGCGAGCTGCGTCACCGGCTGGGGGTGCGGCCGGTGTTCAAGCGGATCGATAGCTGCGCGGCGGAATTCGAAGCCGTCACCCCCTACATGTATTCGACCTACGAGGCCCCCAGCTTCGGCGCGCCCGAATGCGAGGCACGGCCGTCGGATCGCAAGAAGGTCGTCATCCTCGGCGGCGGGCCGAACCGGATCGGGCAGGGGATCGAGTTCGACTACTGCTGCGTCCACGCCTGCTTCGCGCTGGAAGAAGCCGGCTTTGAGACGATCATGGTCAACTGCAACCCGGAAACGGTCAGCACCGACTACGATACCTCCGACCGGCTCTATTTCGAGCCGCTGACCGCCGAGGACGTGCTGGAAATCCTCCAGCTTGAACAGTCCACGGGCGATCTGGTCGGCGTGATCGTCCAGTTCGGCGGGCAGACCCCGCTGAAGCTCGCCCAGGCGCTGGAGGATGCCGGCATCCCGATCCTCGGCACTTCGCCCGACGCCATCGACCTTGCCGAAGACCGCGAGCGCTTTGCCGCCCTCGTCGAGAAGCTCGGCCTGCGCCAGCCGCTCAACGGCATCGCCCGTAGCCGCGACGAGGCCGTCGCCGTTGCCACCCGCATCGGCTACCCGGTGCTGATGCGCCCATCCTACGTGCTCGGCGGCCGGGCCATGGAGATCGTCGACAGCGAAGCCCAGCTCGATGACTATATCGCCACCGCCGTGCAAGTCTCCGGCGACAGCCCCGTGCTGATCGACCAGTACCTGCGCGATGCGATCGAGTGCGACGTCGATGCCCTGTGCGACGGCGAGAAGGTCGTCATCGCCGGGGTCATGCAGCACATCGAGGAGGCCGGCATCCACTCGGGCGACAGCGCCTGCACCCTGCCGCCCTACAGCCTGTCCCCCGATATCATCGCCGAAATGGAGCGGCAGGCCGAAGCCCTTGCCCTCGCGCTCGGCGTCAAGGGCCTGATGAACATCCAGTTCGCCGTGAAGGAAAACCTTGTTTACCTCATAGAGGTCAACCCGCGCGCCAGCCGCACCGTGCCATTCGTCGCCAAGGCGATCGGCCAGCCCGTCGCCAAGATCGCGGCGCGCGTGATGGCGGGCGAGCCGCTGTCTAACTTCCCTCCGTTCAAGCGTGATCTGCCCTACATGGCGGTCAAGGAAGCCGTGTTCCCGTTCGCCCGCTTCCCCGGCGTCGATCCGGTGCTCAGCCCGGAGATGAAGTCCACCGGCGAAGTCATGGGTATCGATACGAATTTCGCCATGGCCTTCGCCAAGAGCCAGCTTGGCGCGGGGACGCGCCTGCCGGAATCGGGAGTAGCCTTCGTCTCGGTCAAGGATAGCGACAAGGCGGTGATCCTCCCGGCGGTGAAGAAACTGATCGGACTCGGCTTCAAGGTCATCGCCACCGGCGGCACCGAGAAGTACCTCGCCCAGGCGGGCGTGGCGGTCGAGCGGGTGAACAAGGTTGCCGAGGGCCGTCCGCACATCGTCGACAAGATCATCGATGGTGAAATCGCCTTGATCTTCAACACCACGGAAGGGTGGCAGAGCCTCAAGGACTCGCAATCCATCCGCCAGGCGGCGCTCAAGGCCAAGGTTCCGCAGTTCACCACGGCCGCCGCATCGGCCGCCACGGTCGAGGCGATCGCGGCGTTGCGCGGGGCGCAACTTGAAGTGCGCTCGCTTCAGGACTATTATGCCTGAACCAATCGCGTTCCTTCCCCAGAGCGTCGGGTAACTTTTGGCCGTATTGCGCGTTTCATGCGCTTCGCGGCACGGGACAGCCGTCGCCGCGGGGACCGTCTGGATACGCGTGCAAGAGGAAGAACAGGGCTATGGCGAGTGTCGAGAAGCTGCCGATGCTGGCGGAGGGCTACGAAAAGCTCATCGCCGAGCTGAAGGCGCTGCGCGAGGAGCGGCCGAAGATCGTCGACGCGATCGAGGAAGCACGCGCCCATGGCGATCTTTCCGAAAACGCCGAATACCACGCCGCCAAGGAACGGCAGGGCCAGGTCGAAGCCTCCATCGCCGATCTGGAGGACAAGGTCAGCCGCGCGAACATCATCGATCCAGCCTCGCTCTCGGGCGACAAGATCGTGTTCGGGGCCACCGTGACCCTGCTTGACGATGATGACAAGCCGGTGCGTTACCAGATCGTCGGTCCCTCCGAGGCCGATGCCAAGGTGGGCCGGATCAGCTACAACTCGCCGCTGGGCCGAGCGCTGATCGGCCGCCGGGTAGAGGACGAGATCGAGGTCACGGTTCCTTCTGGCGACAAGTTCTACGTGGTCGAGAAGATCGAGTTCATCTGAACGCCGCAGGGTCGGTGCATCTGCGTTGCAGTGCCGTTGCAAATGAAAAGGGCGCCGGTTGCGGCGCCCTTTTTCGTCTCAGTGAGCCTGGTGATCGGGATCCAGCAGGCGGTGGAGATGGACGATGACGTATTTCATCTCGGCATCGTCAACCGTGCTCTGCGCCTTGCCGCGCCAGGCTTCTTCGGCCTCGGCGTAGGAGTTGTAGACGCCAACCATGTCGACCTTGCTGAGATCGACAAATTCAAGACCCTGCGGATCGGCAACCCGTCCGCCCATAACGAGATGGAGATTTTGCATCGGCTGTTCCCGGGGAGAGAGGAGGGTCCCCTCTACCTTCGCAGTTGCAAAAAACCAAGGGTCAGTGGCGCAATTGCGACGTTAGTCTGATAACCTGACGCGCAATCTTCATGCCGTTCTCGCGCGCCGAACCCGCCGCATCGCCCGCCGCTTCCGCAGCCTTACCGGCAGCCTTGCCCGCACCCGAAGCTGCGTCGCCGGCCAGGTCGGAAGCCTTCCGGGCATAGGTCCCGGCGGCCTCGCTCACGCTTTCGCCGAGTTCGGACAGCTTCTCGCCGAGGGTGCCGAGCTTCTCGCGCCCTTCGTCCGACAGGTCGCCCGCGGCATCAAGCGCCTGGCGGCCATAGGTGAGGCCCAGTTCGCCGGCGACGCCGGCCGCAGCCACAACTCCGCGAGCCAGCTTGCGGCCAGCGGAGCGAGGGAGCAGCGCCCCGGCGATCGCGCCGAGCGCGAGCCCGCCAAGCACAAGGGCGAAGGGATAGTCCATCGCCAAGGCCTTGTAGCCTTCGGGCGGATCCTGCCGAAAGGCATGGTTCCGGGCGAGGCCGGCCTGGGATTCAGCCACCTTGCGGCGCAGCTGATCGCGCTTGGACTCCGATTTGTCTGCGGCGGTGCTGATGTCCTCGGTCACGGTGTCACCTTGCTCTTGATCCAGTCCCGCAAACGCTCCCACGGCGAGGCTGGTTCCGTGCCGAACAGCCGGCTTCCGGCCGTGCGCGCCGAATTGATCAGGGGCCGCCGGAGCAGCCAGGCGAGGATGGCGAGAGCCGTGCCGACGAGGATCCACTTGCTTTCCTCGGCGACGGCCATGCCCTCCTCCGCTGCCGACATGGCCCGCGATTTTGCCTCGTCAGCCGTGCGCAGGGGGATCGAGCGCTCGCCGAGGGCGCGGCGAACCTCGTCCATGCGCGCGTCGAACACGGCCCTGGCGGAATCGCGGACGGCACGATCATCAGCCAGCTGGCGTTCCAGCGCAGTCATTTCTCGCGCTCCTGATCACCGGACAGGACGGCGCACAGGCGCTTGACGCGGGTAGTGACGGCCTTGACGCACAGGAACGCGCCGATCAGGAGCGCGCCGACGACGACGGCCGTTGCTCCCCAGGCTGTGATCAGCGGGGTCAGCGCCAGCAACAGGCCGACGGTGAGCGCGCCGAGGGCGAAGAAGGCGAGGACGAAGGCGACAACGCCGAACACGGCGATGTTTCGCGCCGCCTCGCCGGCCACCTTGGCCCGGGATGTCTGGTAGGCCAGCTCCGCCTCGGCGAGGTTCTTGGCATCGGAGGCGAGCTGTTTGACATCTCCGACCAGCCCGGAAATGCCGGACGGCGGGGGCGCTGCCTCAGGCTCCACGGCGGGAGCGGGATCGGTCAGGGAGGCTTCCATCGAGCGCGGCCGGGTTCAGAACGGCGCCGCTCAATCGCCCGACTTGTCGGAACCCTTGAACAGGCGCGAGAGCATGAACCCTGCGACGGCGGCGACCCCGATGGCGACACCCGGGCTCTTGCGGACGGCTTCGCGGGCATCTTCCGCGAGTTCGCCGAGTTCCTTGGCATCGAGCCGGGCCGCGACGTCTTCCAGCGAGCGGGCAGCGTTGCGGGCATAGTCGCCGTATTTCACGCCGAGCTTGTCATCGATGGTACCGGCGCTGTCTGCCACCAGCTTGGCGGCGGCGGCGATGCCTTCGGCGGTCTTCGCCTTGCCGTCCTGGGCGAGGGCGGTGGCCTTTTCCTTGGCTTGGCCGGTCATGTTTCGGGCTTCCTCGAGCAGGGCATCGCTTTGCCCGGAAAGCTTCTCGCGATAGGCATTGGCCGTGTCCTGCGCCTGTCCGGCGAGGGCGTGGGCACCGGCGCGGGCTTCGTCGATCGCGGCGGCGAACTTGGCCTTGGCCTGGGTGCTTCCGGTGGCGCCCGAATCGGCCGACATGGCAGCCGAATCCGCGAGCGGCGGCACCTTGGGCGCGCGGGGCTTGCGGGCTGGTTTGGCGTTGTCCGGGGTGAGGGTCTCTTCGGCCATGATAATTTCCCTTTATTATCAGATCCCTGTCCGGGCCTGCCAAGTGTTTCCTGCGCCGCCGGGCGGCGCCTACGATCCGATCGGGCGAGGCGCGGGGCCCCGCTCGTCAACATGATGCGGCAACGCGGCTTGCCTGCCAAGGTTCCTTCCGCCAAGGGGCGTTGCAATCTGGTGAACCGCCGGGGGACCGGCCCCGAAAACGCCCTATCGCATCAGGAGGAAAGGCCCGCCATGACCGCCATCATTGACATTCACGGACGCGAGATCCTCGACAGCCGTGGCAACCCCACGGTCGAAGTCGACGTGCTGCTCGACGACGGCAGCTTCGGCCGCGCCGCCGTGCCCTCGGGTGCCTCGACCGGCGCGCACGAGGCCGTGGAACTGCGCGACGGCGACAAGGGGCGCTATCTCGGCAAGGGCGTCACCAAGGCGGTCACCGCCGTAAACAGCGAGATCGCGGAAGCCCTGCTCGGCATGGACGCCGAGGACCAGCGCGACCTCGACCTCGCCATGATCGAGCTGGACGGCACCGAAAACAAGAGCCGGCTGGGCGCCAATGCCATCCTCGGCACCTCACTTGCGGTCGCGAAGGCCGCCGCCAATGCGCGCGGACTGCCGCTCTATTCCTATGTGGGCGGGGTTTCAGCCCATGTCCTGCCGGTGCCGATGATGAACATCATCAATGGCGGCGAGCATGCCGACAACCCGATCGATTTCCAGGAATTCATGATCATGCCGGTGGGTGCGAGCTCGCTGGCCGAAGCCGTGCGCTGGGGCGCGGAGATCTTCCACACGCTAAAGAAAGGCCTGCACGAGAAGGGCCTGGCGACGGCCGTGGGCGACGAGGGCGGATTCGCCCCGAACCTTGCCAGCACCCGCGATGCGCTGGACTTCGTGATGGCTTCGATTGAGAAGGCCGGCTTCAAGGCGGGCACGGAAGTCAAGCTGGCGCTCGACTGCGCGGCGACGGAGTTCTTCAAGAACGGCAAGTACGAGATCAGCGGCGAGGGGCTGTCGCTGAGCCCGGTGCAGATGGCTGACTATCTTGCCCAGCTCGCCGCAGACTACCCGATCATCTCGATCGAGGATGGCATGAGCGAGGACGACTTCGAGGGCTGGAAGGCGCTGACCGACAAGATCGGCGGGAAGGTCCAGCTGGTTGGTGACGACCTGTTCGTGACCAACCCCAAGCGGCTGACGATGGGCATCGAGCAGGGCCTGGCGAACTCGCTGCTGGTCAAGGTCAACCAGATCGGCTCACTGACCGAGACGCTGGAAGCCGTGAGCATCGCGCAGCGCGCGGGCTACACGGCGGTCATGTCGCACCGTTCGGGCGAGACCGAGGATGCGACCATCGCCGACCTCGCGGTCGCCACCAACTGCGGGCAGATCAAGACCGGCTCGCTTGCCCGCTCGGACCGGCTTGCCAAGTACAACCAGCTGATCCGCATCGAGGAAGAGCTGGGCGGCGCGGCGCGCTATGCCGGGGCCTCGGCCTTCGGGCGGCTGGCCTGACAAGAATCGGCGCGCCCTTCCGCCGGTTGGCGGAGGGCGCCGGTCAGCCGATGGCGGGGATCGAGCCCGGCCGGCGCTGGGTGATCACGCGCTCGGCCATGCGCCAGCCGGCAGGGGTGCGGACGAGCACGTCGCGGTAGGTGGCGAGGAGGAGCGTGCCGTCGGCCTTGATGGCGAGGCAGCGCGAGAAGGCACCCACCCGGTCGGCGCTTTCGGGGAACAGTTCGCAGTTCGCGTTGACGTGGAGCAGCGGGTGGGGCGCGACCTTCAGGAAGGCGATGATCTCCGCGTCGCCGCGATGGGCGCCAAGGTCGCTGTCGGACAGGTCGTAGAACGCATCGGGGGTGAAGACTTCGGCGTAGCGCGAGAGGCGCCGTTCATCGATCATGTTGCAGTAGCGGATCATCAGATCACTGATCTCGCGGCGGTCTTGCTCGCTCAGCATAGTGATTGCTCCCTTCGATCATCCGATTGCGCCTCGGCGAGCGTGCCGGGTAAGCCCGATGGCCGGGACCAGCCTAGCACCGGCAGCGCCGCCAGGGCCAGTGCATGAGTGAGCGGTCGCATGGGTGACACTTGCGCCTCGAGGAGCGCACCGCGCGTGCCCGTCTCCCGCAGCGTGATGGCGGAATTTGTCATTGATCAATTCCCCGCGCGAAAGGCGGTGCTTTCATCTGACGAGCGATGCCGATCCAGCGGCATCCACAGTATCGCGCCAGACCACGCAGCGGCAGGCGCGCGAAATACCTGAAGGAGAGTGACGCATGCGTGTCAGGCAACCTGTTTTCGACTTTTCGAAGACCACGGCGCGGTGGGCTCCGTTCACCGAGTTCGCTTATCGCCAGAACGGCCTGTCGTTCACGACGCCACCGCTCGAGCGGTTCCTGAACCGGGTTCTCGCCAAAGCGCGCAGCCAGGTCACGGGCGACGATCCGGCCTCGGTCAAGCTGCGCGCGGACATCTCGACTTTCATCAAGCAGGAGTCCTGCCACTACACCACGCACGAGCAGTTCAACCGGGCCGTCGCCGTGGGCTTCGACCGCATTCCCGAGTTCGAGGCAAAGGTCGAAGCGCACTATGCCAGGCTGCTGGAGAAGCACTCGCTGCCCTTCCTGCTGGCCTACTGCGAAGGGTTCGAGACGCTCGGGCCGCTGGGCGCGGAGTTGATGATCAATTCAAAGCTCGGCTATTTCCTCAAGGGCGCCGATCCCAACGTGGTGATGCTGTTCCGCTGGCATGCGATGGAAGAGTTCGAGCACCGCACCGTGGCCTACGACACCTTCAAGCGCATCCACGGCGGCTACCTGATGCGCATGGCCGGCTTCTTCTACCAGCTGTACTGGTTCAACAAGCTGGCCAACGACATCGCGCGGTACATGCTGGAGGAAGAGCGTGCGAAGATGACGCCGGAGGAAGTGGCCGAATCCAAGCGCCGGGAGAAGGCGGTATCTAAGGCCATGCGCAAGGCCGTGCTGCGCCACATCCCGAAGCTGCTGCTGCCCTGGTACAGCCCGCACCGCCTGCCGATCCCGAAGGGCTTCGCCGCTCTCGAGCGGGAGATTGACGAGCAGTGGATGGGCAGCAAGCAACCGGCGGCAGCGGCGGGNTAGGGCGTGGACATCATAGTTTGATGCGTTGTCATTGCCGTGGGCAGTCCGCTGGGGAGGCG
>JGI24751J29686_10000339_pt1 | contig 16903 bp, 17 predicted proteins | sample KBSSwiS6_FD_29686 | JGI IMG/M metagenome (IMG submission 29686)
CCGGCGCGGCCTGCCTGCGCATCAATCCCGGTAACATCGGCTCGTCCGAGCGCGTCGCCGAGGTCGTCCGCGCCGCCAAGGCCAACGGCTGCTCGATCCGCATCGGCGTCAACGCCGGCAGCCTCGAGAAGGACCTGCTCGAGAAATACGGCGAGCCCTGCCCGGAGGCCCTGGTCGAGAGCGCGCTCGACCACATCAAACTTCTGCAGGACCACGATTTTCACGAATACAAGGTGGCGGTGAAGGCCTCCGACGTGTTCCTCGCCGTCGCCGCCTACCAAGGCCTGTCCGAAGCGGTCGATTGCCCATTGCACCTCGGCATCACCGAGGCCGGCGGCCTGATCGGCGGCACGGTCAAGTCCTCCATCGGCATCGGCTCGCTCCTGTGGGCCGGCATCGGCGACACGATTCGCGTGTCGCTCTCGGCCGAGCCGGAAGAGGAAGTGCGCGTCGGCTTCGAGATCCTCAAGGCCCTGGGCCTGCGCACCCGCGGCGTCCGCATCGTCTCCTGCCCAAGCTGCGCGCGCCAGGGCTTCGACGTGATCCGCACGGTCGAGGCACTGGAAAACCGCCTCTCGCACATCAAGACCCCGCTCTCGCTCTCGGTCCTCGGCTGCGTCGTCAACGGCCCGGGCGAAGCGCGCGAGACCGATATCGGCCTCACCGGCGGCGGCAACGGCAAGCACATGGTCTACCTCTCGGGGGTGACCGACCACCACGTCCGCTCCGAGGCCATGCTCGACCACATCGTCAGCCTCGTCGAAGCCAAGGCCGCCGAGCTCGAGGCCGAGACGACCGACGCCGGAAAGGCCGATCCGGACAGGGCCGATCCGGACAGGGCGGCCGACGCACTGGCCTAGGCGCCAACAGGGAGCAATCTTGCGCAAGCACCTCATCCCGGCGCTCGCCGCCGCCTGCCTGATCGGCGCGCCGGCAGAGGCTCGCACCGCCCGTGCGCGCCACGCAAAACCCCCGGCGGCCGCACCCGCCAACGCGCCGGAACCGGCCGCACCGGCCGCTCTCGCCCCCGCCGACTACGGCGCCGAGCTCGCCAAGCTGCGCGCCGGGGATGTCACCGTCGATCTCAAGTGGCTGCGCCAGCAGCACGCCGCCCGCACCGGCTCGTCCCGGTGGGACGGCGCCGGGGACCAGTTCGCCAGGCTTGAGGCCGCGCCCGACGAAGCCCTCGCCGCCGCCCGGGCCCGGCTCGAGCGGGACTGGCTCACCCCCGAGGCCCACCTCCTCACGGAGATCGCCCTCACCCGCCTCTCCCGCACGGACGAGGCGACGAAGCACCACGCTTTCCTCCTCGCCTGGCTCCGCTCGGTCACCGGCGACCGCGACGGCCTCACCCCCGCCACCGCATGGAACGCCGCCGCGGTCGACGAGGCGTACTTCGCCCTGATGCTGATGGGCCGCGGGGTCGAGGGACAGTCGCTGGTCAACGGCAAGGACGGGGTCTTCGACCTGATGCACACGATCGACCGCAAGAGCGGCGAAAAGGGCGATATCTGGTTCGACATCTCCAGCTACTTCGGCAAGGACCTCGGCCCCGCCGCCGCGCCGCCAGCCGCGGCCGATCCGGCTGCGCAAGGGCGCTAGACTATCCTGAACCGCTCTTTGCCGAATCGTAACCACGCCGCGCTAGACCGGCGCGCATGAAAGGCTTCGTCGTCATGGCCGTGGGCCTCGTGGTGGCCCTGCTGCTGGTGGGGCAGTTCCTCTCGCCCGTCCACCCGCTCGACGGGCCGACCGACGGCGCGGTCCTCGCCAGCGAGGTCCCGAGGCCGACGCCGTCCGCCACGATGGGCGGCGAGAACCTCGTCATCGAGCGCGACCAGTCCGGGCAGTTCCACGTCTCTGTCGCCATCAACGACCAGCCGACCCGGTTCCTCGTCGACACCGGCGCGGATACCGTCGCCCTCACCGTCGCCGATGCCGAGCGCGCCGGACTCACCGTCAATCCGGAGAGCTTCCAGCCGATCCTCAGGACCGCCTCGGGCGAGGGCCTGGGCACGCTGGTCATGCTCGACCGGCTCCAGCTCGGCGAGACCGAACTGCACAATGTAGGCGCGGTGGTGGTCAAGGACCTGCCAGTCAGTCTGCTCGGCCAGACCGTGCTCAGCCAACTCGGCCGGCTCGAACTCCAGGGCGACCGGATGGTCCTCGCGCCCGCCCGCTAGACCCTATTTCAGCCAGGTGGAAGCGTCGGCACGGAGCCAAATCTGGCCCGCCCCTGCGGGGTCGATGCTTACACCTGGCTGAAATAGGGTCTAGGCCGCCCGCGCGCGGGCATCTGGAAAGTGCCCCCGAATCGCATTATACCGGACCCATGGACCGGAGATCGCTGCTGACTGGGGCCGTTGCCGCCGGCGCGCTGACCGCGCTGCCCGGGCGCGCCTTCGCGCAAGCCTTCACCTTGCCCGAGCAGCACCGCAAGATCCTCGCCGTGGCCAAGGACCAGATGGAGCGCAACCGCGCCCACCTGTGGCGCACCGACATCGTCGCCGTCGCCGATTACGCCCTGCCCAGCACCCTGCCGCGGTTCCACTTCGCAAATCTCGAACGGGGCACCGTCCGCTCGTTCCTCGTTGCTCACGGCCGTGGTTCGGACCCGGAGCATGACGGCTTCCTCAAGACCTTCTCAAATGTGCCCAACAGCTACGCCACCAGCCGCGGCGCCTATGTCACGGCCGAATGGTACAAGGGCAAGTACGGCACCTCGATCCGCCTGCTGGGCGTCGAGGCGGACAATTCCAAGGCGCTCGAACGCGCCATCGTCCTCCACCCGGCCTGGTACGCCAATGAGGACATGCTCCAGAAATGGGGCAAGCTCGGCCGATCGGACGGCTGCTTCGCCATGGGTGAGGCCGATTTCAACGAAGCCCTCTGGCACCTCTCCGGCGGCCGCCTGATCTACGCCGACAAGCTCGGTCTGGGCTAGACCATCCGCCTAGGCGGCGAGCACATGACTTGCCAGCAGATGCTCGTAAACCACCTCACCAAGCAATTCGTCGAAGAGAATCCCCGCTCGCCCATTTTGCACCCAGAGCACCGTCGCGGGCAGGCTGGGCAGGGCGGGAAGGCTGACCATTACCCGCTGCTCTTCACGGGGCAACCACGCACCGGTCGCGATCATGCAGCCGGCCAGCGAGAGATCCTGCACCTTGATGCCGGTTACGTCCATTCCCCTGGCGCGGATGCGCGCCGTCATCGCCGTCCGGGCGGGGTTGGGGTGGAGGGTCGTCACGGCGCGCTCGGAGCCGGTCCGTCAGGCGTTGGCAGTGGTCATCGCTGTCCCGGTCACGGAATAGGTCTTGCCCACTTCCGATGCCATGCCGACAACGGAAGCCATAATCACGACCGCCACCAGACCGGCGATCAGGCCATATTCAATTGCCGTGGCTCCGCCCTTTTCGCGAGCGAGCCGAATGAGAAATCCGGTCATGTCACCTGTCCTTGCCATGGCTGGCAAGTAACGGTGATTCGGTAAATTTTTCATGTAGTTACGTTTATGGTTCAACGCCGGAGTGCCGCTGATGCCCTGCCCCTGGCAGGCCGGATCAGTCCCGCACCAGCATCGGCATCGCTAGCGGCGCGCAGGCCTTGCGCAGCCATTCCAGCACGGCCCCGTCCACCCGCGGCCCGACGATTTCAAGCACCCGCGCATGATAGGCGTTCCACCAGGCGACCTCGCCCGGCTCGAGGATCGCCGGGTTGAGCAGAGCCTTGTCGATCGGCACGTGCGTCAGCGTATCGAAGCCAAGGAATTCCCCTTCGGCGCCCTCGATCGCCCGCTCCTCCACCAGCAGCAGGTTCTCGATCCGGATGCCCCAGGCCCCGGCCTTGTAGTAGCCCGGCTCGTTGGACAGGATCATGCCGGGCAGCAATTCCTGCTCGGTCCCGCCCTGCCCGCCCGTGGCGCGGCTGATCCGCTGCGGCCCCTCGTGGACCGACAGGAACGCGCCCACCCCGTGGCCAGTGCCATGGGCATAGTCGATGCCGGCATGCCACAGGAACTGGCGCGCCAGGGTATCGAGCTGGCTCCCCAGCGTGCCCTTGGGAAAGACCGCGCAGGAAAGGGCGATGTTGCCCTTGAGCACGCGGGTGAACCGGTCGCGCTCCTCCGCCCCCGGTTCGCCCGGCCCGATCCACACCGTGCGGGTGATATCGGTGGTTCCGTCAGGATACTGCCCGCCTGAATCGACGAGGTACATCGAACCCGGCTCCAACCGCCGGTTCGTCTGCTCGTTCACCCGGTAGTGGACGATCGCCCCGTTCGGCCCGGAGCCGGAAATCGTGTCGAACGAAAGGTCGCGCAGGTCGCCCGAAGCCGCCCGCGTCCGCTGCAGCCAGGCGGCCGCGCCCAGTTCGTCGACCGTGCCCTTCGGAGCCTCCTGCGCGAGCCAGTAGAGGAAATGGACCATGGCCACCCCGTCGCGCGCCTGGGCCGCGCGGTGACCGGCAATTTCGGCCGCGTTCTTGGTCGCCTTGGGCAGCAGGCAAGGATCCTGCGCCTCGACCACGTCGGCCCCGCCATCGCTCAGCGCGGCGAACACACCCATGACCGTGCGGTCCGGATCGACGGCCACCTTCTCTCCGCCAAGTGCATCAAGGGCGGAGGCGAAATCGTCACGCGCCCGGATCGCCACCGCTTTGCCGAGATGCGCGCGCAGGTCGTCCGTCACCTTCTCGGGCGCAATGAACAGCTCGGCCGAGCCATCGTCGCGCACGATCGCGAACGACAGCGCCACCGGCGTGCGCTCCACGTCCTGCCCCCGCAGGTTGAGCAGCCAGGCGACCGAATCCAGCGCGGAGATCACCGCTGCCGCGCAGCCCTTGTCCTTCAGCCAGGCCGCCACGACCGCGCGCTTGTCCGTGCTCGATTGCCCGGCCAGTTCCTCCGGGTGCACCAGCGCCGGCGCGGCGGAGGGCGCAGGCCGGTCGGCCCACACGGCATCCACCGGGTTGCCGTCCACCGGAACCAGTTCCGCGCCCTTCTCCCCCAGCGCCTTGGCTGCCGCGTCCGCCCAGCGCTTGCCGTGAAGCCAGGCGTCGTAGCCCACCTTCATGCCGGCCTGCGCATGTTCGCCCAGCCACTTGGCCACCGAGGTCTGCGGCACGCTCTCATAGGCATAGAGCTTGCCGTCAACCTCGTCGCGCACCTGCAGGGTGTAGCGCCCGTCAACGAAGATCGCGGCTTCATCGCGCAGCACCACCGCCGTCCCGGCCGAACCGCCGAACCCGGTCAGCCAGGCCAGCCGCTGGGCATAAGCGCCGACATATTCACTCATGTGCTCGTCCGAGATCGGCACCACGAAGCCGTCGAGCCCCCGGCGCGCAAGCTCCTGCCGCAGGGCGTCGAGGCGGTCTTCGGAAACGGACATCAGCATCGTTAAACATCTCGCGAGGTTGCGGCTTGGGTCCGCCCAACATAGATGCGCAGGATGCCCGATAACACCCCCCCGAACATGCCCCCGGTCCCCGCTAAGAAACCGCACCGCTTCACCCACCACGGCATCGAGGTCACCGACGACTATGCCTGGCTGCGCGACCCCGGCTATCCCGAGGTGAAGGATGCCGAAGTCCTCGCCCATCTCGAAGCCGAAAACGCATGGTTCGAGGCGCGCATGGCCGAACGCCAGCCGCTGGTCGAAAGCCTGTTCACCGAGATGCGCGCCCGCATCAAGGAGGCCGACAAGTCGGTGCCCCAGAAGGACGGCGAATGGCTCTACTGGATCGAATACGAGGAAGGCGCCGAATACAAGAAGTGGTGGCGCAGGCCCGTTTCGGCCAAAGACGACCCTGCTGCGGACGAGCTGATCCTCGACGAGGTCGCGCTGGCCGATGGCCACGAATACTTCCGCCTCGGCGCGATCTCGGTGAGCAAGGACGGCAAACTCCTCGCCTGGTCGGTGGACGACAACGGCTCGGAACGCTTCACCGCCCGGATCAAGGTGCTCGAAACCGGCGAGGTCCTGTCCGACGTGATCGAGGGCACGCTCTCCGGCCTCGTCTGGTGCGCCGATGACAAGGCGCTGGTCTATTCCCTCGCCAACGAACAGTGGCGCACCGACAATGCCCGGCTCCACTGGCTCGGCCGCCCGGTAAGCGAGGACGTCGAACTCTACCACGAGGATGACGAAGGCTTCCGCGTCGGCTCGGGCCTCTCGGCCAACGAGGAATGGCTGGTCGTCTCCACCAGCGACCACGAAACCAGCGAAGTCCGCCTGATCCCCGCCGCCGATCCGCTGGCCAGGCCGCTGCTGGTGAAGGAACGCAGGGCGGGTATCGAATACGACGTCGATGTGCGGGGGGAGACCCTGTTCATCCACACCAACGACACCCACGAAAACTTCCGCCTGGCCACCGCGCCGTTGGCCTCGCCCGGCGAATGGGCCACCCTGATCGAGGGGACGGACGCGTTCTACCTGACGGGCTTCGAGCTGTTCAAAGACTTCTACGTGGTCGAAGGTCGCCGCGCCGGCCTCGATCAGATCGAACTGCGCTGGTATGACGATCCGGCCCGGATAGAGCCGATCGCGTTTCCCGAAGCCAGCTACGACGCCGGCCTCGGCGACAACCCTGAATGGGACATGGCTGTCCTGCGCCTCGGCTACGAATCGATGGTCAGCCCGGCGACCACCTACGACTACCACGTGGGCGAACGCCGCCTCGAAGTCCGCAAGGTCCAGGAAATCCCCTCGGGCTACGACGCCTCGCTCTACGTCACCGAGCGCCTCGAAATCCCTGCGCGCGACGGGACGAAGATCCCGGTCAGCATCGTCTCGCGCAAGGACCGCGCACCCAGCGGGCCGCTGCACCTCTACGGCTACGGCGCTTACGGCATCGCCATCGCCCCCGGGTTCTCCACCACCCGACTCTCCCTCGTCGATCGCGGCTTCGCCTATGCCATCGCCCACATCCGCGGCGGCGACGATCTCGGCCGCGCCTGGTACAAGGCCGGCAAGCTCGAACGGCGCACCAACACCTTCCACGATTTCGTAGATGTCGCCCGCGCGCTCGCGGACAAGGGCTACACCACGCCCGGCAGGATCTCCATCTCCGGCGGCTCGGCCGGCGGCGAACTGATGGGCGCGGTGATGAACGAGGCGCCCGAACTGTGGGGTGCGGTCGTCGCCCACGTCCCCTTCGTCGACGTGCTTTCGACCATGCTCGACGAAAGCCTGCCGCTCACCCCCGGCGAATGGCCCGAATGGGGCAATCCGATCGAAGACAAGGCCGCCTTCGAGCTGATCCGCAGCTACAGCCCCTATGACCAGGTCGAAGCCAAGGCCTACCCGCCGCTCCTCGTCACCGCCGGCCTCAACGACCCGCGCGTCACCTACTGGGAGCCGGCCAAGTGGGTCGCGAGGCTGCGCGAGCTGAAGACCGACGACAACGAGCTGCTCCTGAAAACCAACATGGGCGCCGGCCACGGCGGCAAGTCGGGCCGCTTCGAATCCCTGCGCGAAACGGCCGAGGAATTCGCCTTCATCCTCTGGCAGCTCGGCCTTGCCCAATGACGCCGGCCTTCACCATCACCTTCGCCGGAGAAGCTCGGCACATCGACGTCATGGGTCACGTCAACAACGCGGTGTGGGTGCAGTGGATGGAGGCCATCGCCACGGCTCACTGGGAGGCGATGGCCGCGCCCGAACATGTCGCCGCCTATGCCTGGATCTGCCTGCGCCACGAGATTGACTATCGCGGCAACATCGCGCTCGGGGAAAGCGTCACGGCGGAAACGTTCATCCCCGAAGGCCTCCACGGCGCGCGGTTCGGCCGGCGCGTGGATTTTCGCAGTGCCGCCGGCAAGGTGATCGTCTCGGCCCGCACCACCTGGGCCATGGTCGAAAAGGCCAGCGGTCCCTGATGCGCGTGCCCAATGAAGTGGCCGCGCCGTTCCTGTCCTAGAACGAGGCGGAAAGCCGCGAACTGCGCCCCATCGGTGCCACACGCCGCGCCTGCTTCGCTGCAACCTTGCGCCGCTCGGCGGGCTTGGCCCCGCTGTCGTGCAGCTCCAGCGTTGAGCCAGGTTCGCCGATCCCGTGCCGCTTGCGCAAGTCGGCCTTGAGCGCCTCGATCGCCGCTTCGTCGGGCAGGTCTTTGACCGGGTAGCGGGCGATCATCGTTTCCTCGAGCGTGTCGACCACGAACAGGAAGCGCCCGCCCACGGTCTCGGCGAGGTGGGTCACGTTGAACCCGTCGGCGAGGAACCAGCGGGCCTTGTCCCAGGAAATGATCGGCCGCTCGCAATGGCGGCACCACGAGGTGAGGGAGCCGTCATCCTCCTTGTGCGCGCGGCCCTCCGGGATGTGCATCCGGGTGAACCAGCACTGGGTGAGAGCCTTCATCGCCTGCAAATCCCGAGACCTGTCGGGCTGGATAACGGCGGGGAGCGGCGGGATTTAAGGGATAGGTCTCCACCCGCGTCGTCCCGGACTTGATCCGGGACCGGTGACCGATGCGAAGCTGTGGCCTCTCCGGCAGGCTGCCCCACAGCTCCGCCCCCGCCAGCGGTCCCGGGTCAATCCCGGGACGAGGCCAGCAATTGGTACCTCACAGCACGTTCCCGTCCTTGTCGCGGTAGATCTCTCGCCGCCCCACATGGTTCGCCGGGCCGACCAGCCCGTCCTGCTCCATCCGCTCGATCCACTTGGAAGCGGTGTTGTAGCCGACCCCCATCTGCCGCTGGATCCAGCTCGCGCTGGCCTTCTGGCTCTCGAACACCAGCTGGCAAACCTGCCGGTACTTGCGCTCCTCGGGCGCATCGCTCGCCGTGGCATCAAGGTCGTCGAACCCGAACGGCGCGTCCTCCGGCTCCTCGGTGACCGAATCGACGTAGTCCGGCTCGCCCTGCCCGCGCCAGTGATCGGCGATCTTCTCAACCTCCTCGTCGCTCACGAAGGGCCCGTGGACGCGCTTGATCGGGTCGGTTGCCGGCTTGTAGAGCATGTCGCCCTTGCCCAGCAGCTGCTCGGCGCCCTGTTCGCCCAGGATCGTGCGGCTGTCGATCCGGCTGGTCACGGCGAAGGAAATGCGGGTCGGCAGGTTGGCCTTGATCACGCCGGTGATGACGTCGACCGACGGGCGCTGCGTCGCCATGATCAGGTGGATGCCCGCCGCGCGGCTCTTCTGCGACAGGCGCTGGATCAGCACCTCGATCTCCTTGCCGACGGTGACCATCAGGTCCGCCAGCTCGTCGACGATCACCACGATCTGCGGCAGTGGCTGGTACTCGAACAGCTGCTCCTCATACAGCTCCTCGCCGGTATCCGGATCGAACCCGATCGGGATGCGCTTGCCCAGCGGCTTGCCCTTGGCGATCGCGCTGCGCACCTTCTCGTTGAAGCCGGAAAGGTTGCGCACCGAGATCTCGCTCATCATCCGGTAGCGCCGCTCCATCTCCTCGACCGCCCACTTCAATGCGCGCACGGCCTTGGCCGGCTCGGTCACCACGGGGCTGAGCAGGTGGGGGATATTATCGTAGCTCTTGAGCTCCAGCACCTTGGGATCGACCAGGATCATGCGGCACTCGGCGGGCGTCAGGCGATAGAGCAGCGAGAGCAGGATGCAGTTGAGGCCGACCGACTTGCCCGAGCCGGTCGTGCCCGCCACCAGCAGGTGCGGCATCGCGGCCAGATCGGCCACGATCGGCTCCCCGGCAATGTCCTTGCCCAGGATGATCGGCAGCAGGCCCTTGGAATTGGCGAACTTGTCGCAGGCGACCAGTTCCTTGAAGCTGACCATCTGGCGGTCGGCATTGGGCAGCTCGATGCCCATCACCGTGCGGCCCGGGATCGAGGCGACGCGCGCCGAGATCGCGCTCATGTTGCGGGCGAGATCGTCGGCGAGGCCGATCACCCGGCTGGCCTTGGTGCCCGGTGCCGGCTCCAGCTCGTACATGGTGACCACCGGCCCGGTGCGCACCGCAGTGATCTCGCCCTTGACGTTGAAATCGTCGAGCACGGTCTCCAGCAGCCGCGCATTGCGCTCCAGCGCGAGCTTGTCGATCCTGGGCTGAGTGTTGGGCCCGGGATCGGCCAGCAGGTCGATGTCGGGCAGCTCGTACTGGTCGAACAGGTCGCCCTGCCGCTTGGGGTTGAGCGTTTGGGCGGGTCTGACCTGCTTTGCCGGCTCGCTGATCTCTGTCTCGCGGCGCGGCGCGGCATTGGTCGGCTCGAACGGTACGCGCGGCCCGCGCGCCGGCACGTCGCGGACCGGCTCCAGCCCCTGCAGCTCAGCCAGGGCCGGCACCGGGCGGCGACGCCCGAACAGCTTCGGCAGGGTCAGCAGGCTCGCCCAGTCGAGCGCGAAGACCCGCGCCGCCAGCATGGCTCCTGCTGCCAGGCAAGCGAGCGCGGCGGCCAGGATCGCCCAGCCCCGCGCCAGTTCTGGCAGTAACGCGGCGAGGGCCCGAATGCCCTTGGCCCCGAGCAGCCCGGCCAGCCCGCCCATGGTGGCCGGCAGGGTTCCCCCCGGCGCGGTGAAGGCGAGGGTCAGCACGGTGCCAATAAGGGCCATGGCCACCAGCAGCACCACGACTGAGCGCCACCAGTGCCGCCCGCCCCGCGCCTGCTCGCTGAGTTCCTCGCCGCTCTCCTCGGCCGCGGCGAAACGCCACAGGCGGCGCCCCCAGGCGATCAGCAGCGGCACCAGCAGCACGGCGGTCGGCCCGAACAGGAACAGCGCGCTATCGGCCACGAAGGCCCCCGGCAGGCCCATCCAGTTGAGCACTTCGCCGCCCGCCGCGGTGGACGGCGAAGGATCGGTCTGGCGGTAGGAAACCAGCGCAAGCACCAGGAACAGGGCCGCGCCGAACAGCAGCAGCGCCGCGCCGATCTCCAGCGCCCGCCGCGCCGAGCGCCGCAGCACCAGCCGCCACTTGCCCGTCGGAGCGGTCCGGCGCGCGCCCGGACCCGCTATCGCCTTGCTCGCCATTGCTGCCTTCCGCCCTTCACCGCTAGGCCCCCATAATGCGCCCTGCGGTGACTCCCCGTCAAGAATCCACGGAAATCCGGGTCTCATTATTGCGGTGGTTGGAGTTCCCGGCGTCGGCATATGTCGTCCTGGGCTCGCCCCGGGACCGCTGTCGGATGCGAAGCTGTAACCGTCCCGACAGGCATTGTCCCGCCTGAAGGCCCGCGCACCGGTCCCGGATCAAGTCCGGAACAACGCCAACCCGTCGATCGCCGCCCAGCCGTCCGCACCCAGCGCCCGCGCCCGCGCCGCGTCCATGCCCCCCAGCGCCAGCACCGGCACACCGCTGCGCAAGGCCAGCAGGCGGAACCGGATGGGCCCCAGCACCTGCGCCCCCGGATGCGAGCGCGTCGCGAACACCGGCGAGAGCAGCACGGCATCGGCCCGCCCCCTTGCCGCCGCGCCCAGTTCGGCCAGCGAATGGGCCGTCACCAGCCGCGCCAGCGTCGGCCCGCGCGCCAGCAGGGCGGCGCTCCCGTAGCAGGCGTCCGCGCCCAGCCCCCGCGCCTCGCGCGCCCCGCCGGCCCAGGCCAGGACCAGCCCCCGCCGCCGCGCCAGGGCCTGCACCGCGCGGAACCGCGCCCGCCGTTCGCCCGGCCCGAGATGGTAATGCCGGAAAATCACCCCCGCCCCGCGCGGCAGCCGCGCCAGCGCCGCGGCGAGCAGGCCGTCGGTCCGCCGGTCGGTCACCAGCCACAAGTTTGGCAGGGAGTATCGAGAAATCTGGCGCCCGGGCATCGGCACGCTATAGCGCAGCGCGATGGAACAGCCAGCGACCCTTCTTGCCGCCGTGCGCGAGCGCATCGCCCATGCCGCCAGCATCGCCCGGCGCCAGCCGGAGGATGTCACCCTCGTCGCCGTCAGCAAGACCCACCCGGCCGAGGCGATCCAGCCACTGATTGCCGCCGGCCAGCGCCACTTCGGCGAAAACCGGGTCCAGGAAACGCAAGCCAAGTGGCCCGCCCTGCGCGCGGCTCACCCCGATATCGAACTCCACCTCGTCGGGCAGCTCCAGTCCAACAAGGCAGAGGACGCCGTCGCCTTGTTCGACTGCATCCATTCGCTCGACCGCCCCTCGCTCGTCGCCGCGCTCGCCCGGGCGATGGACAGGGCCGCCCGCCGGGTCCCCTGCTTCGTCCAGGTCAACATCGGCGCCGAAGCGCAGAAAGGCGGCTGCGCGAGTGCCGACCTGCCGGCCCTCCTTGCCGAAGCCCGCGCCGCCGACCTGCCGGTCATCGGCCTGATGTGCGTCCCCCCCGCCGCCATCGAACCGGCCCCGTTCTTCGCCCTGCTCGACAAGCTCGCCGCCGACCACGGCCTCCCCGGCCGCTCCATGGGCATGAGCGACGACTTCGAAACGGCCATCATGCTCGGCGCCACGCATGTGCGGATAGGCTCCGCCCTGTTCGGCGCGCGCTAACGTCGTCCCGGACTTGACCACGGCACACCGCCCGGCAAACCGTTGCACATGGGCAAAGGCGGCTACACCTACATCATGACCAACCGCGCCCACGGTGTACTCTACATCGGGGTCACCGCCGACCTTCACCAGCGCATCGCCCTGCATCGCTCCGGACAAGGCTCGCGGTTCTGCCGCCGGTACGGTCTCGATCAGCTGGTCCTGGTGGAGACCCACGAGACCATCGAACAGGCCATCGCTCGCGAAAAGCAGCTGAAGGACCGGCAGCGCGCGTGGAAAGTCGAACTGGTCGAAGCCGCCAACCCCGAGTGGCACGACCTGTCGGGCCAGTTCTAGCCAACCGTCGTCCCGGGCTTGACCCGGGACCGCTGTCCATTGCGAAGCTGTGAGCTTGCGAACAAGCCAGCACGGGGGCGGATGGAAGGATCTCAGCTCCGCCACGGCCACCGGTCCGGGGTCAAGCCCGGGACGACGCCAGGCCCCAGCCTACTCCCCGCCGTCCAGCTCCCGCCCGGTCAGCGTCACGATGTGCAGCAGGTTGGTCGACCCCGGCACCCCGAACGGCACCCCCGCCAGCGTCACCAGCTTCGCCCCGGCCGAGCCGAACCCATGGCGCAGCGCCATGCGCTTGCCCTTGGCGATCATCTCCTCGAACGAGCCGATCTCGCGGGTGTGCACCGCATGGGCGCCCCACAGCAGCGCCGTGCGCCGCGCCGTCCGCGGACTGGGGGTGAGCACCAGCATCGGCACGACCGGCCGTTCGCGCGCCACGCGCCGCGCGGTCGAGCCCGAACCGGTGAACACCACGATCCCGGCCAGCGTCACCGTCTCGGCGATGTTGGCGCAGGCCTGGGCAAGCGCGTCGGCGGTGGTCGCATCGGGGCGCACGTCCGTGAAGTGGACGCGAGCGGCATAGCCGGGATCGGCCTCCACCTGCTTGCCGATGCGGTCCATGATGGTGACGGCTTCCACCGGCCAGGCCCCGCTCGCCGTCTCGGCCGAAAGCATCACCGCATCGGCCCCGTCGTAGACCGCATTGGCCACGTCGGAGACTTCGGCGCGGGTTGGCGCCGGGCTCTCGATCATCGATTCGAGCATCTGCGTCGCCACGATCACCGGCTTGCCCGAACGGCGCGTGGCCTCGACGATCCGCTTCTGCAGCGGCGGCACTTCCTCCGGATTAAGCTCGACGCCAAGGTCGCCGCGGGCGACCATGATCCCGTCGGAAAGCTCGATGATCTCCTCCAGCCGGTCGACCGCCGCGGGCTTCTCGATCTTGGCGACCAGCGCCCCGTAGCCGCCCATCAGCTTGCGCGCCTCGGCCACGTCCTCGGGCCGCTGGACGAAGGACAGCGCGATCCAGTCGGCATGGTGCTCGATCGCGAAGGCAAGGTCGCGCCGGTCCTTCTCGGTCAGCGCGGGCACCGGCACCACGGCATCGGGAACGTTGACGCCCTTGCGGTCGGAAATCACCCCGCCGACCTCGGCCGTGGCGATGATCGAATCGGGCTGGGCGCGGATCACGCGCAGCTGGATCTTGCCGTCGTCGATCAGCAGGCGCTGGCCGGCCTTGAGCACCTCGAACAGTTCCGGGTGCGGCAGGCAGACGCGCTCCGCGGTGCCGGGCGTGGGATCGCGGTCGAGCATGAAGTGCGCGCCGTGGAGAATGCGCTCGCGCCCGTTGGCGAAGGTGCCGACCCGCAGCTTGGGGCCCTGCAGGTCGCACAGGATCGCGATCGGCCGGCCGAAGTCCTTCTCGGCCGCGCGGATGGCGGCGATGGTCTCGGCATGGGTGGCGTGATCGCCGTGGCTCATGTTGACGCGGAAGGCGTCGACCCCGGCACGCAGCAGCCGCGCGATCATTTCCGGGCTGCGGCTGGCGGGGCCCACCGTCGCGAGGATCTTGACCCGCCGTCCGCGGTAACCCGTCTTCGTAACCGCCACTGTTTTGTCCTTTTGCTGCGCGCTCCGCCTATGGCAATGGTACGCACGAAACCCAAGGACCCTAGCACCATGAGTTGCAGCGAAAATACGAATTCACAGGCGAACGATCCGCTCGACGTGCTCGACGATACGGTTGCCGCCGCCGCTTTCCGCCGCCTGGTCCGCCACCTCCGCCACCGCCACGACGCGCAGAACATCGACCTGATGGGCCTCGCCGGCTTCTGCCGCAATTGCCTGGCCGACTGGATCATCGAAGCCGGCGCTCCGCTCGACAAGACCCAGGCCCGCGAAGTCATCCACGGCATGCCCGCTCCCGAATGGAAGGCCCGCTTCCAGACCGAGGCCACGCCCGAACAGCTCGCCCGCATGGCCGAGAGCCTGAAGAAGAACGGCGGAGCTCACTGATCCCCGCTGGCGTCGTCCCGGGCCCGACCCGGGACCGCTGGCCAATGCGGAGCTGTGAAAGTGCCTGCAGGCAGGCCCTCGCCTGAAGGTCCGCCACCGGCCCCGGATCAGGTCCGGGACGACGCTTCCCACACTATCCACAGCCCCCGCTTTGCCCGAATCCCCCCGGCCCGCTAATCGCCCGCCGGTTCACTGATTCTATCCGGAGACAAGACCACCATGGCCGAATCCGCCGACGACCGCCTGCGCCTGCTGATCGAACGCGTGGAGCGTCTCGAGGAAGAGAAGAAGGGCATTCAGGACGACATCAAGGACGTCTACGCCGAGGCCAAGGCCACCGGCTACGACGCCAAGATCATGAAGCAGATCGTCCGCATCCGTAAAATGAAGCCCGACGACCGGCGCGAGATGGAAGCCATCCTGCAGACCTACATGGCGGCCTTGGGGATCGAGTAAGGTAAGGCCCTTTGGCCTTTCCTTTGCCCTCCACGGATGTGGAGGGCGCACTGACGCAAACTTGGAACGACCCCGTTGCAGTACGGTTGCACCCTCGTTGTACGCGAGGGAGCATCCCGCCATGGACACGTCCGCCGAATTTACTCCGCAAATTCATGAAGATGCCCTCCCCGGCAGCGAGGCGGGCCTGAACCCCCGGCCCGATTATTCACCGCGCTACCCCGGCTCCGGCCGCCTTGCAGGCAAGGTCGCGATCGTCACCGGCGCCGACAGCGGCATCGGCCGCGCCGTCGCCGTGCTCTTCGCCCGCGAAGGCGCCAGGGTCGCCATCGCCTACCTGTGCGAGGACCAGGACGCTCACGAGACGCTCGAAGCCATTGAAAAGGAAGGCAGCGAAGGCCTGCTCCTATCCGGGGACCTCGGTGATCCCGAGCACGCCGCCGCAGTCGTGCGCGACACCGTCGCCCGCTGGGGCCGGCTCGACGTCCTGGTCAACAACGCCGGCGAACAGCATCCTGATCAGGACATCCGCGACATCACCGCAGAGCAGCTCCAGCGCACCTTCCAGACCAACATCTTCGCGATGTTCTATCTCGTCCAGGCCGCCCGCGAGCATCTCAAGCCGGGCGCCGCGATCATCAACTGCACCTCGGTGACGATGTACCAGGGCTCCAAGGAACTGCTCGACTATTCAAGCACAAAAGGCGCGATCACGGCCTTCACCCGCTCCCTCTCGGAGAACCTCGTCGGCGACGGCATCCGCGTCAACGCCGTCGCCCCGGGCCCGATCTGGACCCCGCTCAATCCCTCGGGCGGCGCCAGCCCCGAAAAACTGGAGCACTTCGGCGAGGGCACGCCCATGAAACGCCCCGGCCAGCCCAATGAGGTTGCCCCAAGTTTCCTCTTTCTAGCCAGCGAGGATTCCAGCTACATGTCGGGTCAGGTGCTCCACCCCAACGGCGGTACCATCGTCAACGGGTGACAACCCGTACTGGACGGGCAAGCGTCGTCCCGGACTTGATCCGGGACCGTTTTCCGACCTTAAGGCGAGACCGCACCTGCAAGCTGGCGTCACGGCTTCGCACCGGCCACCGGTCCCGGGTCAAGCCCGGGACGACCCTCATGCTCTCAAGGCCGCCGATTGCCCCACAGCCCGCCTTCCGCTAGGGGCGCAGGCAATCGCCGAAACCGAACAAGCGAAGGCACCATGGCAGGCCATTCCAAATTCAAGAACATCATGCACCGCAAGGGCGCGCAGGACAAAAAGCGCGCCGCGCAGTTTTCCAAACTCTCCCGGGAAATCACCGTCGCGGCGAAGATGGGCATGCCCGATCCCGACATGAACCCGCGCCTGCGCGCCGCGGTCCTCGCCGCCCGCGCCCAGTCGATGCCCAAGGACAACATCCAGCGGGCGATCGAGAAGGCGAGCAAGGGCGATGGCGAGAACTACGAGGAAGTGCGCTATGAGGGCTACGGCCCCGGCGGCGTCGCCCTCATCGTCGAGGCGCTGACCGACAATCGAAACCGCACCGCCACCAACGTGCGCACCGCTTTTGCCAAGAATGGCGGCAACCTCGGTGCGTCGGGCGCGGTCAGCCACGGGTTCGAGCGCCTCGGCCTCATCGAATACCCCGGCAAGGCCGGTGACGAGGAAAAGGTCCTCGAAGCCGCGATCGAAGCCGGCGCCGACGATGT
>JGI24751J29686_10000341_pt1 | contig 16857 bp, 12 predicted proteins | sample KBSSwiS6_FD_29686 | JGI IMG/M metagenome (IMG submission 29686)
CGCCACAAGGCCGATGACTACGAGGACTGGCTCGGCTCGCTCGCCCCCGCTGTTGCCTGAAGCAGCCGTTCTCTCTCGCGTCGCCTGCCGCTCTTGTCTGCGGCGCAGATGTACGGAATAACCGCCCACACACACGGGGAGAGAACGCAGATGAAGCCGGGGGTTCTTGTATTTTCTGTGGTGGCCGTGGCGGCGTGGCTGGTCCTGGCCTGGGTCACCTGGCAAGCCGGCACGCAGAGCGGCTGGGCCGCCGTCAGCGATGCCTTCAACGAAGGCCTGACCCAACCATGGCCCGCGCAGTTCCAGGTCGACCTGATGATCAACCTGTTTCTCTTCGCGCCATGGATCGCCTGGCGCTCGTCCAGCCGGATCGCCGGCCTGGCTGGGGCTGTTGCCGTGCTCTTCCTCGGCTCGCTGTTCAGTATTCCCTATATCCTGCTCGCCCTGCGGCGCAGCGGCGGGGACGTCGCGGCAGCCCTGCTCGGCCGCCACTACCGGACGAGCTGATCCGGCCACACGACGGTCGGTCGCCAGTGCGGCGCTGACGAGTCGCAATTTGCCCGAAAGGGGCCGAGATGAAGGGAGCAGACTACAGGAAATCGCTGGCCGATGGCCGCCGGGTGTTTCACGCCGGCGAAGAGATCGTCGACGTTGCGACCCACCCGGCCTTCGCCGCGATGGTCGATATCGCCGCCCGCGGCTATGATCGGCTCCACGCCGCCGACCCTGGCGAAATGGCCGGTTTCTGGGAGCCGGCGCGCACTCTGGCGGCGCTTCGGCAGCAGCTCGCCACGCACCTCGATTCGCTCAGCGAAGTCACCTTCATGACGACTATGTCGCTGGCCACGGCGGCAACGCGGATCAAGCCCCACCGCCCGCAGGGCAGCGCCGCTATCGGCGCCTTTCTCGAAGAGGTCCGCTCTCGCGATCTGCGCGTGGCCGAATGCATCACCGACGCCAAGGGCGACCGCAGCGTCGCCCCCCTGCACCAGCCCGATCCCGAAGCCTACCTGCGCGTGGTCGAGCGCCGGGCCGATGGCGTCGTGCTGCGCGGGGCCAAACTCCACATCGCCCACGCCGCGCTCTGCCACGAGCTGATCGTGATGCCGACCAAGGCGATGAAACCGGGCGAGGAAGATTATGCGATCGCCTGCGCGGTGCCCGTCGCTTCGCCGGGAGTGATCGTGGTCAACGTCGGCACGCTCCCTCCCGGCGACGAGCGCGACCATCCCTTCGCCCGCGAAAATTTCGTGTCCCACGGCTTCGTCATCTTCGACGACGTCTTCGTCCCCAAGGAGCGCATTTTCCTCGATGGCGAGGTCGCCTTCGCCGCCACCTTCGCCCACTCGCTCGGCCTGTGGAACCGGGCCCACGGCATCGCCTCGATGGCCGACGAGGCGGACCTCCTCGTCGGCTTCGCCCAGCTCATCGCCGAGGCCAATGGCCTCACCAAAATCGCCCACATCAAGGAAAAGATCACTGGCATGGCGATCCATGCCACCCTGGTCCGGGCCACGCTCGAGGCTTCGCTCGCCAACAGCACCCTGTCCGACGACGGCTACGTCCAGCCCAACGAACTCTATGCCACTGCCGGGCGGTTCCTCGCGGCGGAGAAAATGTCGGCGATGATCCGCGATCTCCAGGACATCGCCGGAGGCTCGGTCCAGACCGTCCCCTCAATGGCCGACATGGACAACGCCGTGACCGGCCCGTTCATCCACCGCTACATGGCCACGCCACCCCACGCGGAAGGAGAACACCGCGCCCGCCTGTTCCACGCGATCCGCGACCTGACCATGAGCTCCTACGGGAGCTACCGCACACTCGCCTCGCTGATCGGCGGCGGCGGCCTGTTCGCCCAGCGCGTGGTCGCCCGTAAGCTCTACGACATGGGCCGCGCGACCCGGATGGCGCTCGATGAAGCCGGCATTGACCGCACCGCCGAAGGATGCGCAGATTAGCAGGGTCAGATCTGTTCGCCCGAGTACCGGGTGACGACACGGCAGTGCAGCCCCTCGGGCCTGAACTCCAGTACGACGTCCGACTTCAGGTCTGACGTGACCCCGCGCTCGATCAGGCGTGTGCCGAACCCCCGGCGCACGGGCGGGGTGACCTTCGGACCATCGCTTTCCCGCCAATCGAGCGTAAGCTCACGATAGCCACCCATATCGCGCGATGTCCAGGTTACGTCAATTCGCCCTCGCTCCGATGTCAGCGCTCCATATTTGATCGCATTGGTACTGAGCTCATGGATGATCATGGCGACGGAGATTGCTGCCTGCGGGTGCAGGCTGACGGGGTCACCGCAGATGCGAATCCGATCCGCGTCCGATCCGGCGGTCGCTCCCACCTCCGCACGGATCGTATCGGCGAGCTCGGCGGATTCGCGTTTGTTCTGAGTAAGCAAGCCGTGCGCTCTCGCCAGGGTCATCAGCCGTTTGGTAAATGTCTTACTGGCAGCCTCGAGGCTTTCCGCCCGGCGAAAAGACTGCGTGGCGAGTCCCTGCACGATCGCCAGCGTGTTCTTCACCCGGTGGTTGAGTTCGTTGATCAAGAGCAGTTGGTGCTCTTCCGCCAGCACGTGCGCGGTGACGTCGTGACCCTGGACGAAGATGCCGGAAACCTGGCCATCGTCCGCAAAGAACGGCTGGTACACGAAATCCAGGTAGCGTTCGAGGCCGGGCTCGTCGGGCGCGTTCTTCAGGACCACTTTCTCGCGATGCCCGACATAGGCCGCCGCGCTGTTGCGGACTTCCGTCAACAGCTCGACAAAGCCCTGATCGACCGCTTCGGGCAGGGCTGCCGCGACGGTCTTGCCCTCGAGTGCGCGATGGCCGACCAGGCTCTGGTAAGCCGCATTAGCCATCTGGAACCGGTGATCGGGTCCGATGAGCACGGCGACGAAGCCGGGCGCTTGCTCGAACAACGCGCGCAGCTGTCCGCTTTCCGCGACCAGGTCCTCGTTGCGGGCCTGCACCGCCTGGGCCCGCTGCACCAGCCCCATCTCGTCGCGCATGGCGCGCAAGTCCTGAAGCTCGGTAACGTCGACAGTGTGCTGGAGAATCAAGGCAATGTTTCCGTCGGCATCCAGCAGCGGCGTGTGCGTGGCGCTCCAGTATCGCACCTCCATTCTCCCCGCGGGATTGGGAATATCATAGTGGATAAGCGCGATCTCATCGATTTGCCTGGTCCTCAGAACCCGCTGGAACGACGCCGACAGCAGGCGATAGCTTTCCGACGAAGGATCGCTGGGAAAGGCATCGAACATCGCCCTGCCGAGGATATCGGCCCGCTCGCGCATGGTCGTGGCGAGATAGGCGTCATTCATCCAGACAATAACGAGCGCGGGATCGAGCACCACGTAAGGGTTGGGCGAAGCCGCGAACAAAGCCCGGAAATCAGGCTGCACCGGCTGGGTCCTGGACAAAATGAGCCTACCCCCGACCGGCTGGAGGCGCCATCGGGACAAACGCCCGGCGGTCCTGCAATGCCCGATCCTATTTCGCGCGACCGACGCCTCGCGCGGCCCGTGCCGCGAAAGACCGATATTCGGTAACGTTTATAGAAGCTTCCGTTTCCCGCGTTACCGGGGAAACCCGGGCCTGCCCGGCCGCTGGTCACACCTCCAGCGGAACCCCGGGTTCCTGCTTGGCGGTGCGGATCGTCAGGCTGGTTTTCACGCTGGCCACGTTGGGCGCGGGCGTCAGCTTGCTGGTCAGGAATTCCTGGAAGCTCTGCAGGTCGCGGCTGACGATCTTGAGGATGAAGTCGATCTCGCCGTTGAGCATGTGGCACTCGCGCACTTCCGGCAGGGACTTCATCGCATCCTCGAACTCGCGCAGCGCGGTTTCCGCCTGGCTGCGCAGCGAGACCAGCGCGAAAACGGTGATCGCATAGCCCAGCTTCGCCCCGTCGAGCGCGGCATGGTAGCCCTTGATTACCCCGCGGTCCTCCAGCGCGCGGACGCGGCGCAGGCAGGGCGGTGCTGTAAGGCCCACCTTTCCGGCCAGTTCGACGTTGGTCATCCGCCCGTCTTCCTGCAGCTCGGCAAGGAGCCGGCGATCAATTTGGTCGAGGTTTGCCATGGGTGCGGTCGCTTTCCTGCGCTTGCCACAAGGCCGCCATAGTCGCGCCGCACGACCGAAAGCGGGCGTAGAGCGGAAAGATTCGGCAGGCCTGTTTCCCGCCACTATAATTTTATTGTTTCCCGGCGCAATCGTGCCGCTTTGCGACAAGGCCGGGCAGCTCTCTTCCCCAATCGTAACAAGCTGCTAAGTCCTTATGGTGCATAGGCAGCCTTAATCCGAATCCGCCGCCTGTTCCGATCACGCCTTCTGGAGACCCGATGCACGTCGACGATCGCCTTGCCACCGTGCTCGGTGCGCGCGTCGAATCTGTCGGCGCGCGGCGCATCCAGTACCGGCAGCTGATCGACATCGTCGGCACCGCTTCCAGCGCCATGCGCGACGGCAGGCTCGATGCCGCCTTCGTCCGGCTCGCCGAATTGGCCCGCGAACTCCCGGTGGAAGACCGCGCCCGCGCCCTCGCCGAACCGGGCGTGCGCCTGCGCAACCCGCGCCTCGTCGCAGATCTCGCGGGCGATTCTCCCCCGGTCGCCCTTGCCGCCATCCGCGCGGCCCGGCTCAGCGATCCCGAATGGCTCGACCTGATCCCGGCACTCCCGCTCGCCGCCCGCGGCCTGCTGCGCCATCGCCGCGATCTCGGCCCGGAAGTTGCGGACCGCCTGGAACGCCTCGGCATCGGCGACCGGGGCCTGCCCCCCGCCGAGGTAGAGGTCGTCACCTCCGCCGCCCCGGTAGCCCCGGCCGACGAGCCCGAAGCGGCGCTCCAGGCCGAACCGGCCCGCCCCCCTGCCCGTCTCGCCGTCACCGCTCCGTCCCTGGCCGGTGCCGGGCGCAATCTGCCGCCCGCCGGCGACGGCATTGGCGCCCTCGTCCGCCGGATCGAGGCGTTCCGCCGCAGCCGGCAGGGCGCAGTGCCGCCCGCCGCCAACGACGCCCCGCGACTGCCCCTCGGCGAGCACGAGGCCGATCTGCCGCCGCTCGCCGCCTTCACCTTCACCACCGATCGCAGCGGCCGGATCGACTGGGTCGATGCCGCAGTGCCGGGCATGCTGGTCGGCCTCGCCCTCGGCCAGGCCGCTGCCGGCGCGCCCGCTGCCCTTGACCAGCTTGCTCACGCCCTGCGCCGCCGCCTGCCCCTGCGCGACCAGCCGCTCGAACTCACCGGGGCCGCGGCTGTCACCGGCCAGTGGCTGGTCGACGCCACTCCTGATTTTGACGAGGGCGGCCACTTCACCGGCTGGCTCGGACGCTGCCGCCGCCCGGCCCCGCCCGCGGCCGCCGCGCCCACCGAGGCCGATCGCATGCGCCAGGTGCTGCATGAACTGAAAACCCCGGTAAACGCCATCCAGGGCTTCGCCGAGGTCATCCAGCAGCAGCTGTTCGGCGCCACCCCGCACGAATACCGCGCCCTGGCCGCCGGGATCGCCGGCGATGCCGCCCGCCTCCTCGCCGGCTTCGACGAGCTCGACCGCTGGGCCCGGCTTGCCGCGGGCGCAATTGCTCCCGAACCGGGCTCCTGCGATTTCGCCATGGTCGTCGCCGGCCTCGTCCACCAGTTGGAGGACTATACCGCCGGCCGCTCCAGCGGGTTCACCCTTGCCGCCGATGCCGGTGAAGCTACGGTCGCGCTCGCCCAGGGCGAGGCCGAGCGGCTGGCCTGGCGTCTCCTCGCCAGCTGCGCCGGCTACGCCCGTCCCGGCGAGATGCTCCCGCTCGAACTGCGCCGCGATGCGGATCGGATCACTCTCACCGCACGGCTGCCCGAAGCCCTCGCCGAGGTCAGCCAACCGGCCGATGCGCCCACCGCCCCGCCCGCCCAGGCAATCAGCGCCGGAGTCTTCGGCACGGCCTTCACCTTCCGCCTCCTCGCCGCCGAGGCCAGCGCGGCCGGCGGATCGCTGGTCTTCTCCGGAGGCGCCGCTCGGCTGGACCTGCCCCTCGCCGGGGCCCCCGCATTGACGCCAACGAGCGAGCCATTTAGCTCCTCTCCCGGCAATGTCTTGCACGCAGGTTCCTGACCTGCATCTGGGGGGCAAGCAACTGGCTGACGCGCGCATCACCGACCACCCCGGGGCAGACCGGTTCGTCCGCTTCGCCGGCGATTTCGGCCAGCGATTTCTCGTTACGGTCGACACCGAGGAGGAGTTCGACTGGTCCAAGCCGCTCCGGCCAGAGGGCCACACCCTCCAGTCCGTCTCCCGCCTCCTGCGCTTCCAGCAGTTCTGCGAGGGCCACGGCGTCGTGCCCGTCTACCTGCTGGACTATCCGGTCGCCAGCTCGCCGCTCGCCGCCGACCTGCTGCGCGATGCCGTTTCCGCCGGGCGGGCCGAGGTGGGCGTCCAGCTCCACCCCTGGGTCAGCCCGCCCTTCACCGAGGAGGTGACCGAGCACAACAGCTTCGCCGGCAACCTCCCCGCCGATCTCGAGCGCGCCAAATTCGCCAGGTTGCGCGACACGATCGAGCAGGCCTTCGGCGCCACCCCGCGGATCTACCGCGCCGGGCGCTACGGTGTCGGCCCCAACACCACCGCCATCCTGCGCGAACACGGCATCGCCATCGATTCATCGGTCCGCGCCCGGTTCGACTACAGCTCCAGCGGCGGCCGCAACTTCCGCGACCTGCCGGTGCGGCCATGGTGGGTCGATGGCCCCGGCGGGGTGATGGAACTGCCGCTGACCACGGTTTACTGGGGCGGCCTGTCGCGCGCGGGAGCATGGCTGTACCCCCGGCTCTGGCGTGCTCCGCGGGTACGCGGCGCGCTTGCCCGGATGGGCCTGCTCGAACGGATCCCGCTCACGCCGGAGGGCGTCAACGAAGTGGAAGCCCGGCGCGGCATCCGCACGGCCGTGCGCGATGGCCTGCCGGTCCTGGTGCTCTCGTTCCACAGCCCCTCGCTTCAGCCCGGCCACACCCCCTACGTGCGCACCGAGGAGGAACTCGACGCCTTCTATTCCTGGTGGCGCGCGGCGTTCACCCTGCTCGAACGGCTGAATGTGCGCCCCACCACGGTCCAGAGCATCATGGCGGCCACCCGGCTCGGCTGAACCGAGCCGCTTGCCTAATCGCCGCGCCGCAGGTACCGGAGCCCGCACGGCAATTGCCGGAAGCGGCGGTTGGGGCCTGTAGCTCAGCGGTTAGAGCTGGCCGCTCATAACGGCTAGGTCGCGGGTTCGAATCCTGCCGGGCCCACCACCCTCTCGCACCGCCGCACCCGCCTCGGGCGGCACAGGGCTTGCCTGCCGGCCTTGCAGCGTCTAGCGCCGCCCGGTCGGGGAGTAGCGCAGCCTGGTAGCGCATCTGCTTTGGGAGCAGAGGGTCGCAGGTTCGAATCCTGTCTCCCCGACCACTTTGCGACCCCCGCCGTCCGCCGAGAATGCAGGCTCCTGGCGGGGCGTTCAGTTCACCAGCAGGTCCCGCAGGTTGTCGCGCATGATCTTGCGCACGGACCCGGCATCGAGCGCGGACAGTGATTCCTCGAATTCTGCAGGCTGGGCCAGGCCTTCCGCATGGGGGAAGTCCGAGCCCATGATGACCCGGTCCGCGCCGATGCGCTTGACCAGTTCCAGCGTGTTGTCCTCATGGAACGGGACGACATAGACATTGCGCTTGAACATCTCCGACGGGTGCGCCGGAAGCGCGCCGCCGGGCCATTCGCCGAACCGCCCCCACATCGCGGCCTTGTTGAGCGTCTTCAGCAGATAGGGCACCCAGGCGCAGCCGTTCTCCACGCTGATCACCCGCAATCCGGGGAAGCGGCCGAACAGGTTGTGCAGCACCATCGTCGCCAGCGTCGTCATGATCGGGTTGTCGACGTGGAACATCGCGAACTGCAGGGCCGAAGTGTCGCGCGTCCCGGGGCGGGTCTTTTCGCCCCATACGCTCGACTGGTCGAAGAACCCCGCCGAAAGGTGCAGGCCGACGGGCACCCTGGCTTCTTCGACGCGGGCCCAGAACGGATCGAACCGGCGATCGGCGATCGAACAGGGGCTGGTCCCGCCGCCCGGCCCCGGCCGCAGGTAGATCACCCTGACCCCCGCCTTCAGCAGGCGGTCCAGTTCCTCCACCGCCATGTCGGCATCGGCAAGCGAGAGGCAGCCCGTGGCGAAGATCCGTCCATCGCCGCCGAAGCCCCAGTCTTCCTCGATCCACCGGTTGTACGAGCGCAGGTTGGCGTAGAGCACGTCGGGCTTGTCGAGCAGATCCTGCTCGACCCCGTTCGCCACCGAGGGAAACATGATCGTCCCCTCCACGTTCTGGCGGTCCATCAGCGCGAGCCGGGCCGTCCGGTCATGGAATGCCGGCTGCATCGCCGATTCTTCCTGCGCCTCGCCAAAGCCGCCGCGTTCGGGATTTCTCAGGATTTCCTTGAATGATCCGGGGGCTTCGGTCTTGTCGAACTTGACGTTGCAAAAGGCGAGGTGCCGATCGCCGCAATACCAGTATTCCTGCCCGTCCGGTTGCATTCTGGCCTCAATCGCATCATTCCTGTACCTGGCTTCGATATGCCGGCTGAAGCAGTCTCTCACTTCGTAGAAATGATTGTCCGCATCCCACAATGCATAGTGTTCGCCATTCATCTCGCCTGCTCCCGCGTTTCCGGTGGACTTCACCACCCGTCATGCTGTATGACAGCTGTGGCCATTAACTAGCACTGTGTCATACACTATGTCAACGCAACGCACCTCCCTCTCGGCCCGCCAGGCCGATTTCACGCAGCGGCTGATCCTCGACGCCGCGGTGGACCTGCTTGAGACGACCTCGGTGAGTGAGCTGTCGGTCCGTGCCGTGGCCAAGCGGGCCGAGATTTCGGAGCGAACTGTGTTCCGCTACTTCGCCGCGCGCGAAGATCTGCTCGACGCTGTCGCCGCGGAGGTCGCGCGTCGCACCCAGGCTCCGCCCAACCCGAAGACTGTGGCCGAGCTGCTGGCCTATCCGGAATCGATCTTTGCCCGCTACGAGGAGACCTCGGCTCTGACCCTGGCGGCCATGCATTCCGAACTCTTCCACCGCATCCGAACCACCGATGCGGAACGCCGCGGCGCAACGATCCGCGCCCTGGTCGACCGTGAGGCCGCCGATCGGCCGGAGCGGGAACGCAGGCTCGCCGCGGCCAATATCCACTACCACGTGGTTGCCAGCACCTGGCGCTACTACCGGTTCTATTTCGGCTTCTCGCTGGAGGATGCCGCCGCCTCTGCCCGCATGGCGATCCGCCAGGCGCTGGTGGGCCTCGGCATCGACATACCCGAGAACGTCTCCCCCATCAGCGCCGTTTGACACTCCGGCCCCGGACAACATCCCGCCGATAGCCTGCTTCGTGGCGGCTCAGTTGCCGTTGCGCAACGTCTCCCCCTTTGTTACCCTACCTAACGATTGGTCGATAGCGGCCGGCGGCGCTGCATCACGGCCCGGGAGAGTCGGCGGAATCCAGCGCGCTTTCATGAACATGGATGGTGTTTGAGGATGAACGAAACGGTCTCCGCCCCTGCCAAGCCGCCGAAGTCCGAGAAGGCGCAGTATGCGATCGACCTGCGCCAGCGGCTGCTGACCGAGGATCTCCAATTCCAGGCGGCGATGCCGGATCCCGGGGTGACCGAGGCGAAGACCCGGCCCGGCCTCGGCCTGGCGCAGGTCCTGGCCGAGATCATGCAGGGTTACGGCGAGCGGCCCTGCCTCGGCGAACGGGCGCGGCGCTACGTCACCGATCCCGCCACCGGCCGCACGGTGCGCCAGCTGGAAGACCACTTCGACGTCATTACCTACAGCGAGCAGTGGGACCGCGTCCGTGCGCTCGCCGCGTTCTGGCAGGGCGTGGGCGAAAACGGGCTTCGCGCCAACGAGCTCGTCACCCTCATCGGCTTCCCCAGCATCAGCATGACCGTCGCCTGGATGGGCGGCATCCACGTCGGGGCCGTGCTGGTCCCCATGCACGCCAATGCGCCGGTGGCGCTGCTGCAGCGCATCGTCGATGAAACCCAGGCGGCATGGATGGTCGCCAGCGGCAAGTACCTCGATACCGCCGTCGAACTGATCCTTGCCGGCCATCGCCCTCGGGGCCTGCTCCTGTTCGACCACGACCCGGCGGTCGATGATGACCGCGATCGGCTGGACCAGGCGCGGGCGCGCCTCGCCGCCGCTGGCATGGCCGATTTCATCGTGACCATGGAAGAGGCGATCGCTCGCGGCAAGACGCTGCCCCCTCCCGTCCTCTTCGCCGAGCCCGATACCAGGCAGCGGCTCAGCACGATCTTCTACACCTCGGGCAGCACCGGCCAGCCGAAGGGGGCGATGATCCCCGAGGCGGCGATGAAGCAGCCCTACCTCACCGTGATGAACTTCCCGCCGATCGCGGTTCACTACATGCCGATGAACCACAGCTTCGGCCCCACGGTGATCATCCTCGCGCTCGGCAATGGCGGCACCTGCTATTTTACCAGCGCCGATCTGTCGGAAATCTTCGAGGACATCCGCCTCGTCCGGCCCACCTCGATCATCCTCGTCCCGCGCCTGTGCGAAATGCTCTACGGCCATTACACGCAGGAGTTCGCCCGCCGCGCACCGGCCAGCAGCGATCAAGAGGAGCTGCGCCGCGAAATCCTCACCGAGATGCGGCATGAGCGCCTCGGCGGCCGCATCGTCCGGATGAACTTCGGCTCGGCCCCGCTCTCGCCGACGCTCAGGACCTTCATCGCCGATCTGGTCGGCATCCCGCTCGACGAGGCGTTCGGATCCACCGAAGCCTCCGGCATCCTGTTCAACAACCGCATCGCCCGGCCGCCGGTGATCGCCTACAAGCTCGATGACGTGCCCGAGCTCGGGTACTTCAACACTGATCGCCCTTATCCGCGCGGCGAGCTGTTGGTGAAGTCCTCGGTCCTCATGCTCGGCTATTTCAAGCAGCCCGAGCTGACCCGCCGGATCTTCGACGAGGAAGGTTTCTACCGCACCGGCGACATCATGGCCGAGATCGGGCCGGACAAGCTGGTCTACGTGGATCGCCGCAACAACGTGATCAAGCTCGCCCAGGCCGAATTCGTGGCGGTCGAGCGGCTGGAGGGCCTGTTCTTCGACGGCAGCCCCCTGATCAGGCAGATCTTCCTCTACGGGACCAGCCTGCGCTCGTTCCTGCTGGGGGTCATCGTACCGGACATGGAAGTGGCCCGCGAGATGGGCCTGGGCGAGGATGAGAAGACCCTGCGCGCTTCCCTGCGCGAGGCCATCCAGCAGGTCGCCGAGCAGGAACAGCTGCACGCCTACGAAGTGCCGCGCGATTTTGTGATCGAGCGCGAACCGTTCTCCCCGCAGAACGGCCTGCTGACGGTCTCGGGCAAGTATGCCCGCCCCACCCTCACCGCCCATTACGCCCCCCGGCTCGAGGCGATGTACGACGAGATCGCCGCGCGCCAGGTCGACGAGCTGGACCGCCTGCGGGCCGAAGGCGGGCAAGGCGCGGTGTTCGATACGGTCATCAGCGCGCTACGGGCCACGCTGGGCCTTGAGGACATCGACACCGCGCAGGACCAGGGCTTCGCCGATTTCGGCGGAGATTCCCTCGCCGCGCTGAACTTCTCGCTCCTGCTCGGCGAAATCTTCGGGATCGAGGTTCCGGTGGGCGTGATCACCGGCCCGTCGACCAGCCTCAGGACCCTCGCCCGCTATATCGAGCAGGCCCGGTCGCAGGCCGGCGCCCGTCCCACCTTCGCCTCGGTCCACGGCGCGGGCGCCACCACCATCAGGGCCGCCGATCTCGCGCTCGACCGGTTCTTCGATGCCGGGACCATCGCCGCCGGGAAATCCGCCGCACCGCCGGCGGCAGAGGTGAAAACCGTGCTGGTAACCGGCGCCACCGGCTTTCTCGGCCGGTTTCTCCTGCTCGAATGGCTCGAACGCATGGCCGCGGCCGGCGGCAAGGTCGTGGCCATCGTCCGCGGCCGCGACGATGCCGATGCCTTCGCCCGCCTCGCCGCGGTGTTCGACAGCGGCGACGCCAACCTCAAGCAGCGGTTCGCCGACCTCGCCGCCGCCCACCTCGAAGTCCGCAACGGCGACCTCGCCGAAGACCGGATGGGCCTGTCCGAGGACGACTGGTCCCACCTCGCCGCCTCGGTCGACCGCATCGTCCACCCGGCCGCCTTCGTGAATCACGTCCTGCCCTATTCGCAGCTGTTCGGGCCCAACGTCGTCGGCACGGCCGAGCTGATCCGCCTCGCCATCACCCACCGGCTCAAGCCCATAGTCAACATCTCGTCGATCGCGGTCACCTTCCTCCCTGGCGGCTCGTCACTGCTCGCCGAGGATGCCGACGTGCGCGACGCCTATCCGGTGCTAGACACCACGGCGGCGGGCTATGCGACCGGCTACGGGATGAGCAAGTGGGCCGGCGAGGTGCTGCTGCGCAATGCCCACGAGGCGTTCGGCCTGCCGGTCTCGACCTTCCGCTGCGGGATGATCCTGGCCCACAGCCGCTACGCCGGCCAGCTCAACCTGCCCGACATGTTCACCCGCCTGCTGCTGAGCATTTCCCTCACCGGCCTCGCCCCCGCCACCTTCTACCGCGAGCGCGTCAGGAACCCCCACTACGACGGCCTGCCGGTGGACTTCATGGCCCATGCGATCACCGAGCTCGGCCTCCATGCCCGGTCGGGCATCGAGACCTACCACGTGGTCAACCCGCACGATGACGGCATCTCGATGGACACTTTCGTCGACTGGATGGCTGCCGACGGCCAGAAGATATCGCGGATTGCCGACTATGCCGATTGGCTCGACCGGATCGCGACCGCGCTGAAGGCCCTGCCCGAGCACCAGCGCCAGCGCACGTCCCTGCCCCTGCTCAGCAGCATGCAGAAGCCCGAGCGCGGTCACGCGCTGGTTCCGGCAAGCCGCTTCCAGGAGGCCGTGCGGCAACGCGGGCTCGGCGACGGCGGCGAGATCCCCCACCTGTCCGCCGCGCTGATCGCCAAGTACCTGCGCGATCTCGAAGTCACCAGCATGCTGCCGGAGAGCCATTGACCGAGCCCTCCCCCGCGGCACCGCTACGACCCACCAAAATAGGTTCTGCCCGGCGCGCGCCTGCTAGACCCTGTTTCAGCCAGGTGGAAGCGTCGGCACGGAGCCAGACTTGGCCCAGCGCGAGAAGAGAGGGGGGAGCTATGCTCTTGCATAGTGACCGACGATTGACGCTGCGATGGGCCAAAATTGGCCCGCCCCTGCGGGGTCGATGCTTCCACCTGCCTGAAATAGAGTCTAAGCCGGCCGCATGGCCCGCGCCCTCTACATCCACTGGCCGTTCTGCCTCAAGAAGTGCCCCTATTGCGACTTCAACAGCCATGTCCGCAACGGGGTTGACCATGCGCTCTGGCAGGAATCGCTCCTTGCCGACCTGCGCCACGAAGCCCGCCTCACCGCCGGCGAGCCGCTGGATTCGATCTTCTTCGGCGGCGGCACCCCCTCGCTCATGCCGCCCGCTCTGGTCGCCGCTCTCCTCGCCGAGGCCGAACGCCTGTGGGGCTTCGCTCCCGGCATCGAGATCACGCTGGAGGCCAACCCCTCCTCGGTCGAGGCCAGCAAGTTCGCCGATCTCGCCCGCGCCGGGGTCAACCGCGTCAGCCTCGGCCTCCAGGCGCTGGACGACGAGGCCCTGCGCTTCCTCGGCCGTCTCCACAACGTCGCCGAAAGTCTCGCCGCGCTGGAAACCGCCCAGGCCCATTTCCAGCGCGTCAGCTTCGACCTGATCTACGCCCGCCCGGAACACACCCCCGAAACCTGGGAGGCCGAGCTCGACCGCGCCCTCGCCTTCGGCACCGGCCACCTCTCGCTCTACCAGCTCACCATCGAACCCGGCACCCGCTTCGCCACCATGGTCCGCCAGGGCCAGTTCGCCCCGCTTGGCGACGATGCCGCCGCCGATCTCTTCACCCTCACCCGCGAACTGACCAACAGCGCCGGCCTCCCCGCCTACGAGATCAGCAACCACGCCCGCTCCGGCGAGGAAAGCCGGCACAACCTCGCCTACTGGCGCTACCAGGACTATGTCGGCGTAGGCCCCGGCGCCCACGGCCGCCGCCAAGGCATGGCTACAGCCCGTCACCGCAAGCCGGAGAACTGGCTCGAGGGCATCGCCGTCACCGGCAACGGCCTCGTCGAGGAACACCCCCTCGGCCGGGAGGAACAGGCCAGCGAAGCCCTGCTGATGGGCCTGCGCCTTGCTGAAGGGATCGATCTGGCCGCCTTCTCCGCCCGCTTCGGCCTCGCAGAGAGCGAGCTGGTCGATTGCAAGGGGCTTGCAGTGCCGTTGCAGCAGGGCCTGGTCTGGCGCGACGGGAGCCGCCTCGGCGTAACCGAAACCGGGATGCCGGTGCTCGATGCCCTGCTCGGCGAAGTGGTCGCCACCACCCTCCTCGCGGCATGAGCCACGCGCTTCACAGCCGCGCCAGCCTGCTGGAATCGTGGCAAAATCACCTTGCGCTCAGCCGCCGTCGCTCTCCTCACACCGTCCGCGCCTATGTCGCCACGGCCGCCCGCCTGCTCGATAGCCTCCAGCTGCAGGACTGGCCCGCCCTTGCCCGCCTCGACGCCGCCGACCTGCGCCGCCATCTCGCCGCCCGCCGCGCCGAAGGCCTCGGCAACGTCTCGGCCGCACGCGAACTCTCTGCTTTGAAATCCTTTCTTGCCTTCGCCCGCGGGCAGGCGGGCCAGGCCGGCGCCGCCCCGCCCCGCCTCCGCGGCCCCCGCATCAAGAAGGGCCTGCCCCGCCCGGTCACGCCCGACGAGGCGGTCGGCCTGATGACCACGGTCGACGAGCTTGCCTACGATGACTGGATCGGCGCACGCAACCGCGCGGTCCTGCTCCTGCTCTACGGCGCGGGCTTGCGCATCGCCGAGGCGCTCTCGTTTACCCCCGCCGCCCTGCCGCTGGGCGAGACGATCACCGTCACCGGCAAGGGCGGCAAGCAGCGCCTCGTGCCACTGCTGCCGATCGTCCGCTATGGCGTCATGGATTACGTCAGCAAATGCCCGTGGCCGCTGGAAAAATCCGCACCGCTGTTTCGCGGGGCCAAGGGCGGCCCGCTCTCGCAAGGGGTAGTCCAGAAGGCCATGGCCCAGGCCCGCATCGCGCTGGGCCTCCCCGCCACGGCCACGCCCCACGCCCTGCGCCACTCTTTCGCCACCCATCTCCTGGGTGCGGGCGCGGACCTGCGCAGCTTGCAGGAACTTCTCGGCCACGCCAGCCTCGGGTCCACGCAAATCTACACCAAGGTCGACGCCGCAACCCTGCTCGACGTCTACCGCAGCGCCCACCCGCGGGAGCAGTAACTCCAGCGGGTCAATCCCGCGGCGACCAGGTCGCGACTCGCCACAGGTACCAGATCACGAACCCTGCCGTCATAGCTGCGATCGACCAGCCGATCAGGCCGTCGAACTCGGCAAGATAGTGCGCCACCAGCCGTCCCCCGTGAATCAGCAAGGTGTTCCACACCGCCGCCCCCGCAAAGGTGAACAGCAGAAACCGCCAGTGCTTCATATGCGCCAGCCCCGCCGGCAATGAGATCATCGTGCGCAGCAACGGCGAGAACCGCATGGCGAATACCACCCACTGCCCGTGACGGCGGAAAAAGGCCGTTGCCTTCTCGACGTCACGCCACTCCAGCGTCAGCCACCGCCCGTATCGCGCGACAAAGGGCTTTAGGCGTGCATAGCCGAAGCGGTCGCCGAGCAGGAACCAGCAGTAGTTGCCGAAGGTCGAACCCACTGTCCCCACCAGCAGCAACGGCCAGAAGCTCATCGACCCACGCGCCACGGCCACGCCTCCGAGCCCCATGATCAGCTCGGAAGGGATCGGCGGAAAGATGTTCTCCAGCGCCATCAGGAACAGGATGCCCCAGTAGCCGCCAGCCTCGATGAGGCGGATGATCCAGTCGTTCATGATGTTCCGGTGTTGCGCGATCGTCCTTCGACAAGCTCAGGACGAGCGGGCGTTTGCATGAGTTCCCTGAATACCGCTCAGGCTGAGCTTGTCGAAGCCCCCTCAGGCCCTGACTACCCCTTCAACATCGCCCCATGCCGAGCCTCGATCGCGTCCCAGATCATGCCGCCGGTATCGCTGCCATTGAAGCGGTCGATCGCCACGATTCCGGTCGGGCTAGTCACGTTGATCTCGGTCAGCCACTCGCCCCCGATCACGTCGATGCCGACGAAGACCAGTCCCTTCTCCTTCAGCACCGGACCCATCGCCGCGCAGATTTCGTCCTCCCGCGCGGTCAGCGTCGTCGCCTCGGCCGATCCGCCCACGGCAAGGTTGGAGCGGAACTCGCCTTCACCCGGCCGCCGGTTGATCGCCCCGGCAACAACCCCGTCCACCAGCACGATCCGCTTGTCGCCCTTGGCCACGCCGGGGAGAAACGGCTGGACCATGAACGGCTCGACCCAGGCATTGTGGAACATCTCGATCAGCGCGCCGAGGTTGGAACCATCCGCCGGGATCCGGAACACGGCCTTGCCGCCATTGCCATGCAGCGGCTTGATGACAAGATCGCCGCCCATTCCCTTGGCGATCATCCGGGCCTGAAATTCCTTCACGTCCTCGATCCGGCGCGCCACCAGCGTCGGCGGCATGAACCGGGCGAAGTCCAGCACCATGACCTTCTCTGGCGCATTGCGCACCGAGGCCGGGTCATTGACCACCAGCGTCGTCCCCGCCAGCCGCTCGAGAATATGCGTCCCAGTGATATAGCCCAGGTCGAACGGCGGGTCCTGGCGCATCAGCACAAC
>JGI24751J29686_10000344_pt1 | contig 16723 bp, 14 predicted proteins | sample KBSSwiS6_FD_29686 | JGI IMG/M metagenome (IMG submission 29686)
CGCATCGGCGAGGCCGCGGGCCAGTACGGCAGGGCCGCTCATGCGCCCGCTCCGGCGAGGAGGGCGGCGGCGCGGTGGCCGGGCAGGTCGAGCCATTCGCCTGGCAGAGCTGCGCCAGGATGGATCAGGGCCATGGCCGAGCGCATGACGTCAGGCGCTGCCCCGGCGGTGCGCAGGAGGAGGGCCAGGCGCAGGCCTTGGCCCGGGGCGGCGGCGAGGACGACTTCCTCGCGCGGGACGCCAGCGCGCTCGGCGAGGGCCGTGCAGAACAGGGCAAAGCCCGCCCGGGCGGGGTCGAGCAGGCTCTCGGCGTGGTCCGAGGCGGCCAGCGTCAGGCGCGCCAGCAGCGACAGGCGCGTGCGGCCCTCGGCATAGCGGGCCTGCCAGGCGGCCACGCCGGCATCTCCGGGCCCCTCGGGGAGATCAGCAAGGGCGACGAGGGCCATGTGCAGCAGCCCGGAAGGAAGTTCGCCCGCTTCGCCCGACAAGCGTCGCTGCGCGCAGACGAACCGGGTCTGCGCGGCAAGCGTGGTCATGGCGAGAGCGGCGGTATCGGGCGCGGTATCGGGATCGGGAGCGAGCAGGATCTCGACCAGCGGGGCGAGCATCGGATCGACCCCTGCCCCGCCGAGGCGCTCGGTCGCCTCTCCTTCCATCGCGAGGGCATGGCAATGGGCGAGCAGCGCGGGGCGGGCGGCGAGGGCTTCGGCGAGCCGTGGGCCGAGCTTGTGCCTCGCGGCATCGGGCTGGTCGCGCTGCAGGTCGTCGGCGAGGGCGGCGAGCAGGGCGCGGGTGCGGATCACCAGTTCCTCGCCGAGCGGCGCGGCATCGTCGGCGGCCACGAGGTGCGGCAGGACGGTGCGAACCGAAGCGCGCACGCGCTCTTCGCGCGCGAGTTGCGCCAGCATGGCGGCCTCGGGGCCGGCTGGACCTGTCTGATCCGCGAGATTCATGAACTTGCCATAGCCGGACCCGGTTAAGCTCCGGTTAGCCGGTCAGTTCGTGCTGCGGCCCGGTCGAGCACCAGACCGGCGAGAATCAGCAGCAGCGCGAGAGCCGGAACGCCGGACGCGATCACCCGCCCGGCGGCCATCAGGGCCAGCAGCAGGCAGAGCATCAGGCGATCGGAGAGCCAGACCGCCCAGTTGGCGGTGGACATCCGCGCCAGCAGGCGCACCAGGCCGAGCAGGACCGCCGGGGCGAAACAGCGCTCGATCAGCGATTCGCCCGGCAGGGGCGCGCGCGAGAGAACGAGGATGACGGCAATGGCGACGTCGAGCGCGATCGCCGAGACTGCGCTGCGCCACGGCATGCCTGAGCGCAGGGCAAGCGCCTCGCGCTGGAGCCGGTCGAGCATCGCCGCGGTGCTTTGCAGGACGGCGGCAAGGCCAAGCAGGACGAGGGCCAGCCATGCCAACCCTACCCAGGCGAGCGCCAGTGCGACCACGGCGGCGAGGCAGGCCGCGCCATAGGGCAGGACCAACCCGCTGGCATTGGCATGGAGCAGGGCCGGACCGAATCGCCGGACCAGCCAGCGCGCCAGCAACGGCCCGGGGGTGCGGGCGCCGCCCGAGGTATGCCGCGCCATCCAGCTGTCCTCGGCCGCCTGGGCCTCGGCCTCGCTGCGCACCATCAGCCACCGGCCGCCCTGGCGCACGTCATCCGGCACCGACCGCTGCGCGACGCCGGACTGAAGCGCGATCCGCAGCAGCGCCGAGGCGGGATCCGCATCGGGCGGGAGGTCCATCAGGCGATCGACGAGGCGCCCGGGCAGGAGCATCAGCCCGGCGGCGGCGTGATTGAGATCGATCCGCTCGAACCCGGCCGGGATGCCCGTCTCCGCCGGCTGGACGAAGACGGCCTGCCCCGTCGCGATCAGGCGCAGCGCATCGCCGGTGGTGGGAAGGAGCCCATCGGCGAGGGCCAGGACTTCGTCGGCCGACGTAACGAGGGAGGACAGGCCGCGCGGGCCGGTCAGGACGTGGAAGCCCGCGCCCGCCCGCTCGCTCTCGCGCTGCAGTTCGGCAAGGCCCGGCGCAAACTCGCGCGCCATGACGACGATCCGCTCGCATCCGGCAGCCAGCGCCAGCGACAGCTGGTGGCGCGCGACCGCAGCCCCGCCGACCCGCAGCAACGCGCGGGGCGCGGTCAGTCCGGCTCCGGCCGGCTCGAGGATTGTCAGCAGCGCGACCCGCAGTTCACGTCTCCAGTGCGAGAGCCGCGCAGTGATAGGGCTGCGGCGCCGTCATGCCAAGTGCGCCGCGGGGAGGAGATGTGGATCGCCCCGGCCCAGGACCTAGGCGGCGACGAAGGCCTGGCGGAACTGGCGCAGGCGGCGCAGTACCACCGGATCGCCCGGCGCTCCGTCCAGGGCCTCTTCGGCAAGGGCGATCACCGCTTCGGCATGGAAGCTGGCCGCCACGCCGCGCAGGCGCTGGGCCGCCATTTCCCAATTCGCATCGCAGCGCGAACGATGGAGCAGATCGATCTGGCGGTCGAGGGATTCGATGAAGGCCCGCTTGAGCTCCGCGAACAGCACCGGGTCGTCCCCCGCCGCCGCAGCAATCGTCTCGTCGAGTGATCCTGCAACATATGCCATGCGGCCACCCGTAAAGGCCTTAGGTTAAAGCGGGGTTTATTGCTTTGGGAACCATGGTAGATTGCGGGAATGACCGGGGGATCACGCATCGTTGCGTTCGGAGCAGGTGGCGAAACGCCGCCCGCTGATGGCACCATGGCCGAGGCCGAGGCACGAGCCGTGCCCCCCAGCCCCGCCCCGCCCGCGCCAGATTGGCTCGCCGAACTGGAACTGGAGCCGGAGGCCGAGCTCGCGCCCCCCCGCCGCGAGTGGCTGGCTTCCGCCCTGGCCATCGGCGCGGTGCTCGTCTGGACGGCCTGGTTCGGCTGGGCCATGCGCCACCGCTTCGCCGCCGGCGTCACCCCGAGCGACGGGGTCGCCATGTTCGGAAACTGGGCGCTGCCGGTGCTGCTCGTCGGCATGGCCTGGCTGCTCCTCATGCGCACCAGCAGGCGCGAGGCCATGCGCTTCGGTGACGCCGCTCGCGCGCTCTCGGCCGAGGCGGAGGCGCTCGAACACCGGCTGGTCGCGGTCAACCGCGAACTCAGCCTCGCCCGTGAATTCATCGCCGCCCAGGCACGCGACCTCGACTCGCTCGGCCGCATGGCCAGTGAGCGTCTCTCCATCCATGCCGACCGGCTGCAGGAGCTGGTGCGCGACAATGTCGCCCAGGTCATCAGCATCGGCGAGGTCAGCACCACGGCGCTGGACAACATGGAGCAGCTGCGTGGTCAGCTGCCAGTCATCGCCAGCTCGGCCAAGGACGTGGCCAATTCGGTCGGCCATGCCGGGCGGACTGCCCAGGGCGCGCTCGACGGACTGGTGGACGGCTTCGTCCGGCTCCAGGCGGCAGGACAAGGCAGCGAAGAGCAAACGGCGGCACTGCAGGCCCGGATCGAGGAATCAGTCGCCGCGCTCGACGTCCGGCTTGCGCAGACCCAGGCCGTCGTCGGCGCGCGGATCGAGGAGCTCGACCACCGCGCCGCCCAGCTGCGCGAACGGATGGCTGCCGAAGAGGCCGACGCCCTCGCCGCCTTGCGCCACCGCGGCGAGGCGCTGGGCGAGGAAGTGGATCGCACCCGCGCCCAGCTCGACGCGCACGAGAGCGAGGCCCTGACCTCACTGCGCGCGCGCCTTGCCAGCCTGCGCGACGAGACCGGCGCCCTGGCCCGCGCCCTGCGCGAAGCCCAGGCGGGCGCGGTCAGCGGCCTTGCCGCCGACCGCGAGCGGATCGAGACGGCGATCGCCGAAATGCTCGGTCGACTCGACCAGCTTGACCGCGATGCCCTGGCCGCCGCGCAAACCCGGATCGTGGCGCTCTCTGACGAGGCGAGCAGCTTCGACACGCGCCTCGCCGAGCGCAATCGCCTGTTCACCGCCGAGATCGAGGAGCGCCTCGCCGAGGCGGCCCGCCGCCACGACGCCGAGATCGCGCGAATCGAAGCCCTGTTCAGCCGCTTTGACGCCGCCGTGGCCGAGCGCCAGGCCCGCCACGACGCCAGCCAGCAGAACCTTGCCGCCGGGGGCGAAGCCATCGCCGAACGGCTGGAGGGACTGAGCGAACGGATCGCGGCGATTTCCGCCTTCGGCAACCAGGCGGAAGAAAGCATCGGCGAGAGCCTGCGGGTGCTGACCGAACGGCTGACCGTCAGCCGCGAGGCATTGGGCGGCACCGATGCGGCTGTCGCCCGCCTGACCGATGGGGCGGTGCGGCTGCTGGAGCTGCTCCAGGCCAGCGCCGATCAATCCGGCGAGCGGCTGCCCGCGGCCCTCGCCCAGGGCGAGACCCGCCTTGCCGAGTGGGAACGCCGGCTGGCCGAGCTCAACACCCTTGCCGTCCAGGCGGGTGATCACGGCGCGGCCCTTTCGGACAAGGTCGGGCAGACCCGCGAAGTGCTCACGGCCACCATTGGCGACCTTACCGAGATGGGCTCCTCGCTCGACCAGCGGATCGCCGGGCAGGAAGCGATGGTCGCCGGCTTGCGCGCCAGCCTGTCGGAACTGGAGAGGGAGAACCTCGCCGCGGCCGAAGCCGCCCAGGGCCAGCTGGCAAGCGCCATCGCCGCCCTGTCGGAGGCCGCGCGCGCGGCCGTCGCGACCCTCGGTACCGACGCGCAGACCGCGGTTGCCGGCTATGCCGAGCGCCTCGGCGATGAGAGCGCCGCCGCGATCGAGCGGGTCATGCGCCTGCGCATCGCCGAGGCTGTGGGCCAGCTCGAACAGGCTGCGGGTCACGCTGCGGGGGTCAGCCGCGAGGCGGCGGTGCAGATGCGTGACCAGCTCGCCAAGGTCGACGACCTCACCCGCAATCTCGAACAGCGCGTAACCCGCGCCCGTGAACGCGCCGAGGAGCAGGTCGACAATGACTTCGCCCGCCGCGTCGCCCTGATCACCGAGAGCCTCAATTCCAACGCCATCGACATCGCCAAGGCGCTCTCCACCGAGGTCACCGACACGGCCTGGGCGGCCTATCTCAAGGGCGACCGCGGGATCTTCACCCGTCGCGCCTTGCGCCTCGTCGATGTCAACGAGGCTCGCGAGATCGCCCGCATCTACGAGGATGATGGCGAATTCCGCGACCACGTCAGCCGCTACATCCACGACTTCGAATCGATGCTGCGCCAGCTGCTCTCCACCCGCGACGGCCATGCCCTGGGCGTGACGCTGCTGTCGTCGGACATGGGCAAGCTTTACGTGGCGCTGGCACAGGCGATCGAGCGGCTGCGGCGGTAGCGCCCGGTAAGCGTTGTCCCGGGCCAGGCCCGGGACGACGAGGCTACTGCGGCCGTTCGGTGACGAGCCGGCTGATGTCGAGATCCGAGGCGAGAATCCAGCCGTTCACGTAGTTGACGTAGAACAGCCCGAACAGGATCACGCTGACGATTGTCGCGCGCTTGATGATCCGCCGCGCGTTGAAGTTCACCGGGGCGCTTTCGGCATGGCCTCGCACGACCTCGACCTTCTCCTCGTCAGCCGTACGCACCCCGAAGGGGAGGACGATGAAGGCCGAGAGCACCCAGAACAGCAGGTATATGCCAATGATGGAAGTCCAGCGCATCCCTCAGCCCTCCACCAGCATCACCTGGACCTGCGGCTTCTTGCCGGACCAGCGCGTTGCGGCACGGCGGGCGGCAAGGCGGGCGGCTTCGATGACCGCATCCTTGTCCTTGCGGGCACTACCCTTGAGCCTGGAGACGGCGGTGATCACATCGGCCCGGGCTTCCTCGCAGAAGGTCTCGTAGTCCTCCTCCAACGGCAGGCCCATGCCGGCGACCGACGCATTGCCCTTGCCGTCGAGCGCGACCACGACGACACCGTTAAAGGCGAGCCGCCGGCGCATGACGATGCCCTGGCCATCGGCCGGAGCGATGATGTCGCCATCGAGTAGCAGGCGGCCGGCGCGGACTTCGCCGAACTTGCCCGGCTTGCCGGGAGCGAGGCGGACGAGGTCGCCGTTTTTCTGGACGACCTGCGCAGGAATGCCGGCCTGCTTGCCGAGCCGGGCCTGTTCGCTCATGTGGCGCATCTCGCCGTGGACCGGCAGGAGGATCTGCGGGCGGATCCACTCATAGAGCGCCAGCAGTTCCGGGCGGCCGGGGTGGCCGGAAACGTGGATCGGGCTCTGCCGGTCGGTGACGATGGTCACCCCGTCAGCCGCGAGCTTGTTCTGGATGCGGCCGATGGCGATCTCGTTGCCGGGAATCTGGCGGCTGGAGAACAGGACCACGTCGCCCCGCTCCAGCGCGATGTCGTGGTGGCCTTCGGCGATGCGGGCCAGGGCGGCGCGCGGCTCGCCCTGCCCGCCGGTTGCGACGATCAGCACATCGCCGCGCGGCAGGTCCATCGCCGCCTCGGGGCTGATCACATCCGGAAACTTCCTGAGGTAGCCGCTCGCCTGGGCCGCACCAATGATCCGGTCAAGCGAGCGCCCCGCCACGCATAGCTGCCGACCGCTGGCGACGGCGACATCGGCCAGGGTCTGCAGGCGCGCGACGTTGGAGGCGAAGGTCGTCACCAGCACGCGCTTGCCGCGGTGCTTCTCCACCTCTGCCAGGAGCCCGCGGCGAACCTCGCCCTCCGAGCCCGAGGCTTCGGGATTGAACACGTTGGTGGAATCGCAGACCAGCGCCAGAACGCCCTCGTCGCCCAGCGCGGTGAGTTCCTCGGCCGTGGCCGGGACGCCGATCAGCGGCTCGTCATCAAGCTTCCAGTCGCCAGTGTGGAAGATGCGGCCATAGGGCGTTTCGATCACGAGGGCGTTGCCCTCGGCGATGGAGTGGGCCAGCGGCACGTAGCGGATGCCGAAGGGCCCCAGCTGGAACGCCTCGAGATCGTCGACCACCATGAGGTCCACTCGCGAGGCGATCCCCGCCTCCTCCAGCTTGGCGCGGACCAGCCGGGCGGTGAAAGGCGTGGCATAGAGCGGCACGCCGAGGTCCTCGGCAAAATAGGGGACGGCGCCGATGTGGTCCTCGTGCCCGTGGGTCAGGACCACGCCGATCAGATTCTCCCGCTCCCGCTCGATGAATTCGAGATCGGCGAAGACGAGGTCCACCCCCGGATATTCGTTGCCGCTGAAGGTCATGCCGAGGTCGACCATCAGCCACTTGCCGTCGCAGCCGTAGAGGTTGACGTTCATGCCGATCTCGCCCGAGCCGCCGAGCGCGCAGAACAGCAGTTCCTTTCCAGGGGTCACTTCGTGTTTCCTGTTGTCACTTGGCCTTGGCCCTCTCTGCCAGGATCGCCAGGCCGGTCAGTGTAAGGTCACCGTCCACCGCGTCGAAGATCGCGGTATGCTCGTTGAACAGCACGGCGAGGCCGCCGGTGGCGATCACCTTGGCGGGACGCCCAATCTCGGCTTTCATCCGCGCGATCAGGCCTTCCATCATCGCCACATAGCCCCAGAACACGCCGATCAACATCTGGTCTTCGGTATTGGTGCCGATCACCGAATCGTTTTTCGGCGCCTCGATGGCAATCCGCGGCAACTTGGCGGTATTCCCGACCAGCGCATCGAGCGAGAGGTTGATGCCCGGCGCGATGATCCCGCCCTTGTAAGCCCCGTTGAAGTCGACGACGTCGAAGGTCGTCGCCGTGCCGAAATCGACCACGATGAGATCGCCGCCATGAGCGGCATGGGCGGCGACGGTGTTGACGGCGCGGTCAGCACCCAGCGACGCGGGCTGGTCGATGTCGAGATCGATGCCGTAGCCCGCCGCGCCTTCGCCCGCGACCAGCGGGGTCAGGTCGAAGTATTTGTCGGCGAGGACCTGCATGTTGTGGAGCGCGCGGGGCACCACGGTCGAGATGATGATCTGATCGATATCGGCGCGCGAGTGCCCCTCCAGCGCCAGCAGTTGCGACAGCCAGACGGCATATTCGTCGCCCGTGCGGCGCGGATCGGTGGCGATGCGCCAGCGGGTGCGGATCTGGCGGCCCTCGATGAGGGCAAAAACGACATTGGTGTTCCCGAGATCGATCGCCAGCAGCATCGGTCAGTTCCTCATTCAGCGGAAGGCGCGAGGCGCACCTCGCCCGCCTGGATCGTGCGCTTGGTGCCGTCCGGAAGCGCAAGGATCAAGGCCCCGCCTGCATCAAGCCCGGTAAATCGGCCCGCCAGCGGCTCCTCTCCCGGCTCGCCGACCAGCAGCGGCGTGCCGGCAGGGTGGGCCGCAGCGGTCCACCGCGCGATCAGAGCGGGGAGGCCCGCGCTACGCCACTGGGCCAGTTCCGCGGCGAAGGCGCCAACCAGGGCATGGGCGAAAGTGTCGCGATCCGGCGCAGGGCCGAACTGCGCGAGCGACAGGGTTTCGCGCCCCGGCACGTCCGGCGCCTGGGCGAGATTCACCCCGACGCCGACGACGACGCCCCGTCCGGCGCTCTCCAGGAGGATCCCGGCCAGCTTCGCGCGGCCGACCAGCACGTCGTTCGGCCACTTGATCTCGGCGCGGAGCGGCAACGGCAACAGAGCGGAGACGGCAGTATGGACGGCCAGCCCCGCGACGAGCGCCAGGCTGGGCAGCGGCGGATCGCCCGGGCGGGCGTGGACGACCGTGGAGCCCATGAAATTGCCCCGGCCGTCAAGCCAGGTCCGGCCCTGCCGCCCGCGCCCGGCGGTCTGCCGGTCGGCGACCAGCCAGTCCCCCTCGGACACGGCGTCGCCTCGGGCGAGCAGCGCGGCGAGATCGCCGTTGGTCGACGCGGTTTCGGGTACGTAGGAAATCAAGCGACGTGGAACAGGGAGGCGGCAGCCGCGTCGGTAAGCGCGCCAAGCCACTTCGTCAGCAGGTAGCCCACCGGCGAGAGGAACAGGCCCGTGGCCACGAGAATTACGCTGTGGGCGAGATCGCTGACCCCGGCCACCCGGGCCGCCGGCTCGTCAAAGTACATGACCTTGACGACCTTGAGGTAATAGAAGGCGCCGATCACGCTGGCGGCGATACCGATCGCGGCGAGCGGCACGAAGCCGGCTGCGACGGCCGCCTGGAAGACCACGAACTTGCCCCAGAAGCCGAACAGCGGCGGAATGCCCGCGAGGCTGAACATGACGATGGCCATGCCCGCCGCCAGCCATGGCCGAGTGCGCGAGAGGCCGGCCATGTCGGCGAAGAGTTCGACCGGATTGCCCTCAGCATCGCGCAGCAGCAGGACGATGACAAAGCTTGCCACGGTCATCGCCACGTAGATCGCCATGTAGGTGAGCATGGCGGAAGCGCCCTGCGGGGTGGCCACGGCAAGGCCGATAAGGATGAAGCCGACGTTGTTGATCGAAGAATAGGCGAGCAGGCGCTTGATGTTCTGCTGGCCGATCGCGCCCAATGCGCCGATCACGATCGAGGCGACGGCGACGAATATCACGATCTGCTGCCAGGCCCCGGCCTGAGCCCCGAAGGCATCCAGCGCCACGCGCATCAGCATGGCCATGGCGCCGACCTTGGGCGCGGTCGCGAAGAAGAGTGTGACGGGAGTGGGCGCACCTTCGTAGACGTCGGGCGTCCACATGTGGAACGGCACGGCGGCGATCTTGAAGCCGATGCCGGCGAGCACGAACACGATGCCGACGATCATGCCGAGGGTCAGGCCACCCTCCATCGCGGCGCTGATCGCGGCAAACTGGGTCGTGCCGGTAAAGCCGTAAGTCAGGCTGATGCCGAACAGCAGGATGCCCGAGGCCAGCGCGCCGAGGACGAAGTACTTGAGACCCGCTTCTGCCGACCGCTCATCGCTGCGCAGGAAGGCGGCGAGAACATAGCTTGCCAGCGAGTTCATCTCGAGGCCGATGTAGAGCGTGAGAAAATCAGTCGCCGAGACCATCATCCCCGTGCCGAGCGCAGCCAGCAGGACGAGCACCGGAAATTCCGCGCGCATGGCCCGGAACCGCTCGAAGAAGGCGGGCGCGACGATGAGGGCCAAGGCAGCCGAGCCGTAGATCAGCAATTTGGCGAAAGAGGCGAAGGCATCGGCGCGGAACTGGCCATAGAACACTTCCGTCGCCGGGCCTGCAGCCCCTGCGCAGAGCGCGGGGGCGACCAGCGCCATGGCGCCGACCAGCACCGCGACCGCGGCGATCGAGATGGCTCGCGAGGCCTTGTCTCCCGCCCAGGCGGCGACGAGCAGCAGGGCCAGGCCGGCGATGCTCAGGGTTTGTTCGGCGGCGATCAGGCGCAGCGTGTGCGACCAGTCCATCAGTGTGCCCCCTCATGGGCGGCTGCTTCGGGGGCAGCGCCCTCCGCAGCAGCGACGTGTTCAACAGGCTTACCGGCGGCGAGCTGCGCATCCCCGGCGGGCTTGGCCCGGGCAAGGCGCGCATCGAGCGCGGCGATGTCCTTGCGCATCGGCGCGAGGAAGCTTTCCGGATAGACCCCCATCCACAGCACGGCGAGGCCGAGCGGCACCACCATGGCAAGTTCGCGCAGCGAGAGGTCGGTCATCGCGGCGGCATCGGCGTGCTTCTGATCCCCGAAGGCCACGCGGCGATAGAGGTAGAGCATATAGGCTGCACCAAGGATGATGCCGGTGGTGCAGACCAGCGCCACCCAGCTCGACACCTGGTAGATCCCTGCGAGCGAAAGGAACTCGCCGACGAAGCCGCTGGTCCCCGGCAAGCCGATCGAGGCCATGGTGAACAGCAGGAAGAACAGCGCATAGCGCGGCATGTTGATCGACAGGCCACCGTAACGGTCGATCTCGCGGGTGTGCAGCCGATCGTAGATGATGCCCACACAAAGGAACAGCGCACCCGAAACCAGGCCGTGACTGAGCATGACGATCATCGAGCCTTCCAGTCCCTGCACGTTGAAGGCAAACAGGCCGATGGTCACGATCGCCATGTGGGCGACCGAGGAATAGGCGATCAGCTTCTTCATGTCGTGCTGGACCAGCGCGATCAGCGAGGTGGCGACCACCGCGATCATCGACAGCGCGAAGACCAGCCAGGCGAACTGGGCCGAGGCTTCCGGGAACATCGGCAGCGAGAAGCGGATGAACCCGTAGCCGCCCATCTTCAAGAGCACGCCGGCGAGGATCACCGAGCCCGCAGTCGGCGCCTGCACGTGGGCGTCGGGCAGCCAGGTGTGGACCGGCCACATCGGCATCTTCACCGCGAACGAGGCGAAGAAGGCGAGGAACAGCCAGGTCTGGGCCTCGGGCGCGAAGTCATATGCCATCAGCGTCGGGATGTCGGTCGTCCCGGCCTCCTGGACCATCCACAACATCGCGATCAGCATCAGCACCGAGCCGAGCAGGGTATAGAGGAAGAACTTGTAGCTGGCGTAGATCCGGTCCTGCCCGCCCCAGATGCCGATGATCAGGTACATCGGGATCAGGCCGGCCTCGAACATGATGTAGAACAGGTAGAGGTCCTGGGCCGCGAAGACGCCGATCATCAGCGTCTCCATGAACAGGAAGGCGGCATAGTATTCGCCCTGCCGCCTGGTCACGCTCTCCCAGCTCGCGCCGATGCAGATCGGCATGAGGAAGACCGAAAGCAGGATCAGCATCAGGGCGATGCCGTCGATGCCGAGGGCCCAGGAGAAGCCTGCAAACAGCGGCACCCGCTCCACGAACTGCCACTGCGCGCCGCCAACATCGTACTGGTTCCACAGCACGAGGCCGAGCGCGAGATCGACGAGGGTCGCCACCAGGGCGATCGTGCGGGCCGCCGTCTGGCCGGCAACAAGGCAAGCCACCGCGCCGACCAGCGGCACCAGCAACATCAGCGTAAGGATCGGGAACCCGCCCATTTAAATACCCCGTCCGCCCCGAGCCTGACGAAGCCTGTCCTGAGCTTCGCCGAAGGGGGCTGCTTTGTTCTTCAGGGCGCAGTGCCCGCGATCAAGAGGAGGACGGTCCTTCGACAAGCTCAGGACAGTCGGTTGATGGGACCGGGCGCGCATCAACGCACCACCACCCAGCTGATCCCCATCACCAGACCGATGAGCATGACCAGCGCATAGCTATAGAGATATCCCGACTGCACCCGCTGCGCGACGCGCGAGCCATGCGCCACCACCCACGCGGCGCCATTGGGGCCGAACCGGTCGATGATGCCGACATCGCCCTGCTTCCACAGCACCCGGCCGAGCCAGAAGGCGGGCCGCACGAACAGGAAGTTGTAGAGCTCGTCGAAATACCACTTGTTGAAGACGAACTTGTGGACGACGCCCATCTGCTCGACGACCGCGGCCGGGAACCGGGGATTGCGCAAGTAGGCATACCAGGCGGTGTACAGCCCAAGCAGCATGACCACCGTGGCTGAAAGCTTCACCCACAGCGGAACCTCATGCATCGCGTGCATCAGGTGCTCGTCATAGGCGAGCGAGCCCTTCCAGAACCCGGCGCTTTCAAGGAAGGCCGGACTGAACGCGAACCCGGCGCAGACCGCACCCAGGGCCAGGAGGCCGAGCGGGACCAGCATCGAAAGCGGGCTTTCGTGCGGATGATAACCTGCAGTCCCATCGCCGTGATGCGGATCGGGCACATGGTGATGCGCGTCGGCGTGGGATTCCTCCTCGTCCGGATGCTCGTGATGCCCATGCACCGCATGCTGGATATGCTCGGAAGCGGCCCAGCGCGGCTTGCCGAAGAAGGTCAGGAAGACCAGCCGCCACGAATAGAAGCTGGTCATCAGCGCGGCGATCACGCCGACCCAGAAGGCGAACATCCCGTGCTCGGTGCCGCTGGCGAAGGCCGCCTCGAGGATCGCGTCCTTGGAATGGAACCCGGCGAAACCCGCGTGCAGCCAGTACACGCCAACGCCGGTAATCGCGAGCGTCCCGGCGGTCATCGCCCAGAAGGTCAGCGGGATGTGCTTCCTGAGACCGCCATAGTAGCGCATGTCCTGTTCGTGATGCATCGCATGGATCACCGAACCGGCGCCAAGGAACAGCAGGGCCTTGAAGAAGGCGTGGGTGAACAGGTGGAACATCGCCGCATTGTAGGCGCCAACGCCGGCGGCGAAGAACATGTAGCCCAGCTGCGAGCAGGTCGAATAGGCGATGACCCGCTTGATGTCCCACTGGGTCGTACCCACCGTTGCCGCGAAGAAGCAGGTCGCCGCGCCCACGAAGGTGACGAGCGCCAGCGCCGTCGGGCTGGCCTCGAACATCGGCGAGAGCCGGCAGACCATGAACACGCCCGCGGTCACCATGGTCGCCGCGTGGATCAGGGCCGAAACCGGGGTCGGGCCTTCCATCGCGTCGGGCAGCCAGGTGTGAAGGCCAAGCTGGGCCGACTTGCCCATCGCGCCGATGAACAGGAGAATGCACAGCACGGTCATCGTATCGAAACGGTGGCCGAGGAAGCCGATCGTGGAGCCCGCCATGCCCGGCGCGGCGGCCAGGATCTCGGGGATCGAGGTCGTCTGGAACACCAGGTAGGTGCCGAAGATGCCGAGCATGAAGCCAAGGTCGCCCACACGGTTGACCACGAAGGCCTTGATCGCGGCGGCGCAGGCGGAGGGCTTGCGGAACCAGAACCCGATCAGGAGGTAGGAGGCGAGGCCGACCCCTTCCCAGCCGAAGAACATCTGGACGAGGTTATCGGCCGTCACCAGCATCAGCATGGCGAAGGTGAAGAGCGAGAGGTAGGCGAAGAACCGCGGCTGGTCCGGGTCCTCGTCCATGTAGCCCCAGGAGTAGAGGTGGACGAGCGCCGAGACGCTGGTGACCACCACCAGCATGACCGCGGTCAGCGTGTCCACCCGCAGCGCCCAGTCGAAGCTCATCGCGCCCGACTGGACCCATTTCAGGACCGGGACGACGCTGGCCTCTGCGGTGCCGCCCAGGAAGCTGATAAAGATCGGCCACGAAAGCGCGCAGGAGACGAACAGCGCAGCCGTCGTGACCACCTTGGCGGGCACGTTGCCGAGCGCCTTGTTGCCAAGGCCGGCGATGATCGCTGCCAGGAGCGGCAGGAACACGATGAAGAGGATCGGATGCACGTGGATTACCCCTTCATCCGGTTCACGTCGTCGACCGCGATCGTCCCGCGCCCGCGGAAGTAGATCACCAGGATCGCCAGCCCCACGGCGGCTTCACCCGCGGCCACCGTCAGCACGAACATGGCAAAGACCTGCCCGGTCAGGTCGCCGAGGAAGCTCGAGAAGGCGACGAGGTTGAGGTTCACCGCCAGCAGGATCAGCTCGATCGCCATGAGGATGACGATGATGTTCTTGCGGTTGAGGAAGATGCCGAGCACGCCGAGCACGAACAGGATCGAGCTGACGACGACATAGTGTTCGATGCCGATCATGCCCCGGCCCCCATCACCAGACCCGTCCGCCCTGAGCCTGTCGAAGGGCTGCCCTTCAACTTGCGGCCGGCGCAAACGGCACAAAGAAAAAACGGTCCTTCGACAGGCTCAGGACGGGCGGGATTGCGGGCAAGCCTCACAGCGAAACCCCCTTGCCCACTTCCGGCCGCACGTTGCACGTGGCCTCTTCCGGCCGCCGCGCGACCTGCTTCGACACGTTCTGCCCGCGCACGTCCGAGCGCTGGCGGTGCGTCAGCACGATCGCGCCGATCATCGCCACCAGCAGGACCAGGCCGGCCGCCTCGAACAGGAACAGGTAGCGCGTGTAGAGCAGCACGCCGATCGCCGCGATGTTCGACTGGCCGGCGACCACGGCGGCATGGCCTTCCGGCGTGCCCAGCTGCAGCGCGCCCGCGCGATAGGCGCCCACGCCCAGCACCAGCTCCATCAGCAGCACCAGCGCAATCGCAAAGCCCAGCGGGAAGTTGCGGATGAACCCGGCGCGCAAGGTCGCGAAGTCGATGTCGAGCATCATGACGACAAACAGGAACAGGACCGCAACCGCGCCCACGTAGACGATGACCAGCAGCATCGCGATGAACTCGGCGCCGGCCAGGACCATCAGCCCGGCCGCGTTGAAGAAGGCCACGATCAGCCACAGCACCGAATGGACCGGGTTGCGCGCCAGGATCGTCAGCGATCCGGCGGCGATGCACAGCACCGCGAAGAGGTAGAAGGCGAATGCCTGGATCATTTGCGCCGGCCCCCTACCGGTACGGTGCGTCGGCTTCAAGGTTCGCGGCGATGGCGCGCTCCCACTTGTCCCCGTTCGCAAGCAGCTTGGCCTTGTCGTAGAGCAGTTCCTCGCGCGTTTCGGTCGCGAATTCGAAGTTCGGCCCTTCGACGATGGCATCGACCGGGCAGGCTTCCTGGCAGAAGCCGCAGTAGATGCACTTGGTCATGTCGATGTCGTAACGCGTGGTGCGGCGGCTGCCGTCCTCGCGCGGTTCGGCCTCGATCGTGATCGCCTGGGCCGGGCAGACCGCCTCGCACAGCTTGCAGGCAATGCACCGCTCCTCGCCGCTGGGATAGCGGCGCAGGGCGTGCTCACCACGGAAGCGCGGGGACAGCGGGTTCTTCTCGTAGGGGTAGTTGATCGTCGCCTTGGGCTTGAAGAAATACTTCAAAGTCAGCCAGTGCGCCTTCACGAACTCCCACAGCGTGAAGCTCTTGATGAGCTGGGCAGCGGTCATGCGAAGTGTCCGGTGAGCATGAGATAGCCACTGACGAGGAACACCCACAGCAGCGAGACGGGCAGGAACACCTTCCAGCCCAGCCGCATCAGCTGGTCATAGCGATAGCGCGGAACGGTCGCCTTCACCCAGCTGAACACGAAGAAGAAGAAGAAGATCTTGAGCAGCAGCCAGACCACGCCCGGAATGTCGAACCAGGGGATCAGGTCGATGTTCAGCGGCGGCAGGTAGCCGCCGAAGAACAGCGTGGCGTTGAGCGCGCACATCAGCAGCACGTTGGCATATTCGCCGAGCCAGTAGAGCGCGAAGCTCATCGACGAATATTCGGTCTGGTAGCCGGCGACGAGCTCGCTCTCCGCCTCGGTCAGGTCGAACGGCGCGCGGCCGGTTTCGGCCATGCCGGAGATCAGGAACATCACCCACATCGGGAACAGCAGCGGGTTGAACCAGAACCCGTTGACGATGCCCAGCCCGTGGCCGAGCTGCGCCTCGACGATCTCCTTCATGTTGAAGGAGCCCGCCCACAGCACAACGCAGATCAGGATGAAGCCGATCGAGACTTCATAGGAGATCATCTGCGCCGAGGCGCGCATCGCGCTGAAAAACGGGTACTTCGAGTTCGACGACCACCCGGCGATCACCGTCCCGTAAACGCCCAGCGAGGAGATCGCGAGCACGTAGAGCAGGCCGACGTTGATGTCCGCCAGGATCGCGCCCGAGTTGAACGGGATCACCGCCCAGGCCAGCAGCGCCACGGTGAAGGTGATGATCGGCGCGAGCAGGAACAGGCCCTTGTTCGCGGCCGAAGGAATGATCGTTTCCTGCAGGAAGACCTTGGCGCCGTCGGCGAAGGACTGCAGCAGGCCGAACGGGCCGACCACGTTGGGCCCGCGCCGCAGGGCCATGGCCGCCCAGACCTTGCGGTCGACATAGATCATCATGGCGACGGCGAGCATCAACGGCAACGCGATCAGCAGGATCGCGATGACGGTGGAGATGCCCCAGGCCCAGTCAAAGGGCAGCCACTGGTTGAAGAATTTCGTCACACTCAGATCCTCCCCACTCGTGGGGAGGTGGCAGCGGCGCAGCCGCTGACGGAGGGGGCCATCGGAGCGGCGCCACGCTGCGTCAAGAGGCGACG
>JGI24751J29686_10000346_pt1 | contig 16581 bp, 16 predicted proteins | sample KBSSwiS6_FD_29686 | JGI IMG/M metagenome (IMG submission 29686)
TCATGCCACGGTGGGCGGCGATGACGGCGGGGGCGAAGACCGGCGGGTGGACGAGCCCGGCATAACGCTGCATTTCCGGCACGTGCTTGTGGCCCATGGCAAGGCCATAGTCGCGGAAGGCGATGTCGGGATCGGCCTCGAACCGCTCGATCAGGGCTTTGCCGCCGCCGGAATAACCGGAAACGGCATTGACCGTGTAGGGAAAGTCGGCCGGGAGCAGGCCCCCGCGCACGAGCGGGGCCAGCAGCGCGATGAAGCCGGTGGGATAGCAGCCGGGATTGGACACGCGCGCGGCGCCGGCCACGGCATCTCGGCCGATCACCTCGGGCAGGCCATAGATCCAGCCTTCGCTCACCCGGTGAGCGGTGGACGCATCGATGATGCGCACCTTGCTGCCATGCGCCATTTCGACGGCCTCGCGAGCGGCATCGTCATGCAGGCAGAGCACGGCGAAATCGGCGGCGTGGAGGGCAGCCTTGCGCGCTTCGGACGACTTGCGGCTGGCATCGTCGAGGATGATGAGCTCGAACTCGCTGCGCACGACCAGCCGGTCGGCGATTTCGAGGCCCGTGGTGCCGGCTGCACCATCGATGAAAACGCTGTGAGGCATGAACTTGGCTTACCCCTGCGGGTGAAGCGCCGCCAGTGGAACGTAGCCGACCGCGCCATCTTCGCCGACCTGGCCCCAGGCCCAGGCGGCAGCGCCGATCCCGGTGACGTCCAGCACGTTGAACAGCGTGCCGGTGGGAAGCTGGGCCACTACATCGGCGTCGGCCTTGCCGGCAGCGTGGACGGATGCGCCGCAGCCGTTCACCAGGTGGGGCATCGGCACGACATAGTGCGGCACGAAGACTTTTCCGGCGAGGCGGATGTGCGCGAGGTCGCCGCGCACGGGGAGGAGCGCCGAATCGAGCTTCGCGCTCGGCCCGGCGAGGGCAAAGCTCACCCCTGGCGCGATGATCGCGTCGAAATCCGATGACCCGTCGTGCGGCAAGACCTGTCCAGACCCCTTTGGCTTTGAAGGCGCGCGCTTAGACAATCGTGCGCGGAAGGGCAAGGTGACAGACTAACGTGGTCCCGGACCGGACCAGGCACCGGTGGCAAATGCGAAACTGTGAAGCCGCTGCCCACGAGACGTTGAGCCTAACGACCGGCACCGGTGCCGGATCAGGTCCGGGACGACGATCCGTGTCCGTAGCGGCCCCGCAGCATGTGCCAGGCCGCCCGCAGCCCCAGCGCATCGCCGCCCTTGGGCCGGCCGGGCTTGGCCGCCGGGCGCCAGGAATAGGTGTCGAAATGGGCCCAGTCGGTGCCCTCCGGCACGAACTTGTCGAGGAACAGGGCGGCCGTGGTTGCCCCGGCCATGCCGTTGCCGCCGCCGTTGTTGAGGTCGGCGATGTCGCTCTTGAGGTGTTCTTTGTAGCCATCATGGAGCGGCAGTCGCCAGCACGGGTCGTCCGCCGTGAGGCCCGCGACGATGAGGTCTTGCGCGGTCTCGTCGCGGCGGGCGAACAGGGCCGGAAGGTCCGGCCCCAGCGCGACGCGGGCCGCGCCGGTGAGGGTGGCGAAGTCGATCACCAGTTCGGGCTTGCGCTCCCCGGCCTTGGCCAGGGCATCGCCAAGAACCAGGCGACCCTCGGCGTCGGTATTGCCGATCTCGACGGTGAGCCCGGCGCGGCTGCGCAGGACGTCGCCAGGCCGGAAGCTGTTGCCGGAGACCGCATTTTCGGCGGCGGCGACGAGGCAGTGGAGGCGGACGGGCAGGGCCTGCTCCATGACGAGCCGGGCCAGCGCGAGCGCATGGGCCGCACCGCCCATGTCCTTCTTCATCAGCAGCATGGCCGATGAGGGCTTGATGTCGAGCCCGCCCGAATCGAAGCAGATCCCCTTGCCGACAATGGCGACCCTGGGATGGGCGGGATTGCCCCACTCCAGCTCGATCATCCGCGGGGCATGGGCCCGGCCGGCGGCTCGGCCGACCATGTGGACCATCGGGAACTCCTGCTCCAACGCATCGCCCTTGGTCACGTGGAGCTCGGCCCGGTGCGCCTTCGCGAGGGCGGCCGCGACCGCCTCGAGCTCGGCCGGACCCATGTCCTCGGCCGGGGTGTTGACGAGATCGCGGACCAGTTCGACCGCCGCGGCTTCGCGTAGGGCATGGTCGATCGCCTTGACGTCCCCGGTGAGGAGGATGCGCGGTTCCTCGTCCTTGGTCTCGCTGCGGTAGCGGTCGAAGCGGTACTGGCCGCTCAGCCAACCGAACAGCGCAGGGCCGGTGGCATGGTCCGCCACGCGGTAGGTGCCGCCGGGAAGGACGTCCGCCAGCTTGGCGAGGCACCAGGACGAAAGGCTGTCAGGATTGGCAACCCCGGCGACGACGAACCAGCCGTCGCCATCGGGCACGATCGCATGCTCATAACCGCCGCCCTCGAATTTCTGCGCGGCGAGGGCGGCGCGCTGCCCGGCGGAGAGGCCTTTGAGCCAGGCCGGGAGGCTGTCCTTGTTCACCAGGTGGATGGCGGTGGCGTTCTGGCCTCGGTCGGCCTGGATCAGCGCGTGTCTGTCAGTCATCTTGTGTCAATCTTGGCGCGCGATAAGCCGGGGGTCGAGAGGGAAAAACCGATGAAGCGCTATCTCGCCCCGCTGGCCGTGCTGGCAGCCACTCCCGCCGCGGCGGCAACCTCCGGCGAATGGACTGCACCCGCCAACCCGCTCTATACCTTCACCTACACCATCCCGCCGCAAGTCGCGGCCATTCCCGCCCTGCGCAGCCGCCTGCTGGCGGACCGGGCGCGCCAGCTGGCGAAGGTGCGGCGCGACGCGGCCGAGAGCGCGGCCGAGGCCCGGCGCGGCGGCTTTCCCGTGCGCAGGTTCGACTATGATCAGACGTGGCAGGTAGTGACGGGCCTGCCGGGCTGGCTCAGCCTCTCGGCCGAGTTCTACAACTTCACCGGCGGGGCTCACGGCATGAGCTGGTCGGGGTCCATGCTGTGGGACCGCAAGGCGGCGCGGGCGCGCAATCCGCTGGACCTGTTCACCAGCAAGGCGGCGCTGTCGCAGGCGATCCGGGCGCCGTTCTGCGCGGCCCTCAACCGGCAGCGGGCGGAGAAGCGCGGCGAGCCGGTCAAGGCCGGCAGCACCGCGATGTTCGAGGAATGCATCGATCCGGTGAAGCAGACGGTGCTGCTGGGCTCGAATTCGAAGCGGGTGTTCGACCGGATCGGCATCCTCGTCGCGCCCTATGAGGCGGGGCCCTATGTGGAAGGAAGCTACGAGGTGACCGTGCCGGTGACCCCGGCCGTGCTGGCGGCGGTGCGGCCGGTCTATCGGGCAAGCTTTGGCGTGGGGTGGTGAGAATCTCCTCTCCCGCAGGCGGGAGGCGATTTACGCGCTCCTGACAAAGAGTCGCAAAACTGGCGCGGCGTCGCTATGTGATCACCTATGAACCAGTACCAGACAGTCACCGGCGAAGAAGTCCAACTGCGCGACGGCACGATCAAGCTCCATGGACCCGCCGCCTTCGAGGGCATGCGCAAGGCGGGTCGCCTTGCCGCCGAGATACTCGACGCGCTCGCCCCGATGGTGCAGCCCGGTGTCACCACTGGCGAGATCGACGACCTTGTCCGCCAGATGACGCTCGACGGCGGCGCGGTCCCGGCCACGCTCGGCTACCGTGGCTATGCCCATTCGTGCTGCACCTCGCTCAACAACGTGATCTGCCACGGCATCCCTGGCGACAAGGTCCTCAGGGACGGCGATATCATCAACATCGACGTGACCCCGCTGCTTGATGGCTGGCACGGCGATTCGAGCCGGATGTACCTGGTCGGCGACGTGCCGCTGAAGGCGCGGCGGCTGGTCGAGGTGACTTACGAGTGCCTGATGATCGGGATCGAGCAGGCCAGGCCCGGCAAGCGGCTGGGCGATATCGGCGCGGCGATCCAGGCCCATGCCGAGGGCAATCGCTACGGCGTGGTCCGCGAGTTCTGCGGGCATGGGCTGGGGCGGCTGTTCCATGATGCCCCGGAAGTGATCCATGCGGCGCGGGCCGGGACCGGGCCGGAGCTTCGGCCGGGGATGTTCTTCACGATCGAGCCGATGATCAACCTCGGCAAGCCGGGAGTTAAGATGCTGGACGACGGGTGGACCGCGGTGACGCGCGACCGGTCCTTGTCGGCGCAATTCGAGCATTCGATCGGGATCACCGAGGACGGATGCGAGATCTTTACGCTGAGCCCAAAGGGGCTGCATAAGCCGCCTTATTAAGCTGACGTCGTCCCGGCCTTGACCCGGGGGCTGGCAGGCCGTCAGGCAATAGCCGGGCCGTCAGCTGGTTTCGCAGCTCCGCATTGGGCAGCGGTCCCGGAGCGAGCCCGGGACGACGTTCAACCCCGTGCCGCTCGCACCGCCGCGCCTCCGGCAAAAGGCGCGATTGCCAGCAGCACGAGGCTTACCGCTGCCGTCAGGGCAACACCTGTTTCGCCGCCTGGTGCAAGGCTACCCGCACCGAAGACCAGCAGCGGCACCGCCAGTGGGATCACCAGCAGCCCTGCGAGCGCTGCGCCACCGCGCAAGCCTGCTGTCAACGCCGCCACCGTCACGCCCACTGCCGCCAGACCCGGAGTGCCTGCCAGCAGCCCCAGTTCGAGCGTGCGCACGGTTGTCGCGTCGAGCCCGAGGAGGGCGGCGGCGGGGAGGGCGGCCAGCATCAGCAGGGGCCCGAAGCTCAGCCAGTGGGCCAGAACCCGCACGGCCACGATCCATTCCTCGGCAATGCCGCGCAGGGCCCACTGGTCGAACATGCCTAGTTCGACGTCGGGTTCGATCAGGCGATCGAGCGGGAGGATCGCGGCGAGGAGGGCGGCGATCCAGATGACCCCGCCGCCGGTGTGCGCGAGCAGCTTGGGATCGGGCCCCACGCCGAAAGGAAACAGCGTGGCCACGGCAAGGAAGAACGCCAGCGGCAGCATGGCCCCGCCGCGCCGTCCGCCGAGCAGGAGCAGGGCGAGATCGCGCCGGAGCAGGGCGAGGAGCTGGCGGCTCATACGGTATAGTCCGTGATGGCGAGACGCGCAGCGCCGGGCAGGGCAATCGGCTGGTGCGAGGCGACGACGGCGAGGCCGCCGGCTGCGCAGTGTTCGGCCACCAAGTCTTCGATCAGGCTGACGGCGCCGACGTCGAGCCCGTTGAGCGGCTCGTCGAGCAGCCAGACGGGGGAGCCCTGCGCGAGGACCCGGGCCATCGCCGCGCGCTTCTTCTGGCCGGTGGAAAGAAACCGCACGGGCACGTCGCCAAGCTCGCCGAGGCCCAGACGGGCTACGGCATCGGCGGCGCGGCCGTCTATCCGCTCCCAGAAGGCGAGCGCGCGCGAGAGCGGGAGGTGCGGATCGAGTGCCGGGCGTTCGTCGAGCAGGGCGGCCGCGCCGTCAATGGCGACCTCGCCGGCAAAGGCGGGCAGCAGGCCGGCCAGCACCCGGATCAGGCTCGACTTGCCGATGCCGTTAGGTCCGGTGACGTGGAGCGCCTCGCCGCCGCGCAATTCGAGGCTGAGCCGGGCGAACAGGATCCGCTCGCCCCGGCGGCAGGCAAGGTCGCGCGCGTGGATGTGGCCCCGTTGCATCGCTGGTGGCTTTAGGCGAACCTGCCGGGCATTGCCAAGGAGCCCGTTATGCCCATCCCCCGCCTGTCCGATGCCGAAATTGCGCAGCTGGTGACCGAGCTGCCGGGATGGACCCTGCGGGCGGATGGCCTGGCGATCGAGCGGGCTTTCCGGTTTGGCGATTTCAGTGAGGCCTTCGCCTTCATGACGCGGGTTGCCTTGCTGGCCGAGCAGCACGACCATCACCCGGAGTGGAGCAACGTCTACAATCGGGTGGCGATCACGCTCACCACCCATGATTGCGGCGGGCTCTCGGCGCGGGATGGGAATATGGCGCGGGCGATCGGGGGGCTGCTTTAACCTTTTTCCGTTCCTCCCGAGCGAAGTCGAGGGACTAATTCGAGCGAAGCGAGAACCAGCACGGTCGCAGCCTCGACTTCGCTCGGGAGGAACACGCTTGGGGTAAAGCAATCCTCGGCCCACCAGTTGCTCCGCCCGCGAATCTTGCTATGGAGCCCAGCATACGTATGCGCGCGGCAGGATCGCCGCTAGCGCGTTGGGCACGCACTATCATCAGAGAAAAGGGCAAGAACTTCATGCAGACGTCCGACATGACCGCCAAGATGGCCGCCGGCCAGGGTTTCATCGCCGCGCTTGACCAGTCGGGCGGCTCTACCCCCAAGGCTCTCGCCGGCTATGGCGTCACGGACGACGCATGGTCCACCGAAGAGGAAATGTTCGGCCTGATCCACGAGATGCGTTGCCGCATCATCCGCTCGGCCGCCTTCACCGGTGAGAAGGTGATCGGCGCGATCCTGTTCGAGCGGACGATGGACGGCACGGTTGACGGCAAGGGCGTCCCCGCCGCGCTGATCGAGAAGGGCGTGGTGCCCTTCATCAAGATCGACAAGGGCCTGGAAGACGAGGCCAACGGCGTCCAGCTGATGAAGCCGATGCCCGAGCTCGACGCCCTGCTGACCAAGGCCAAGGCGCTCGGCGTCTATGGCACCAAGGAGCGCTCGGTGATCAACTCGGCCAACGAGGCCGGGATCGCCGCGGTGGTCAGGCAGCAGTTCGAGGTCGGCAAGCAGGTACTCGCCCATGGCATGATGCCGATCATCGAGCCCGAGGTGAACATCAAGAGCGAGACCCGCAAGGAATGCGATGCGATCCTGCTCAAGGAAATCCTCAAGAACCTCGATGCGCTGCCGGAAGGCCAGCAGGTCATGCTCAAGCTCTCGCTGCCGGTCGTCCCGGGCACGTTCGATCCGCTGGTCAAGCACCCCAAGGTGCTGCGCGTCGTCGCCCTGTCGGGCGGCTACAAGCGTCCGGAAGCCTGCGTCGAGCTGGCAAAGAACGCCGGTATCATCGCCAGCTTCAGCCGCGCTCTCCTGGAAGACCTGCGGCACCAGATGAGCGACGCGGAATTCGATGCCTCGCTGGCCGGTGCGATCGACGAGATCCACGCCGGGTCGACCCGGAAGTCGGCCGCCGTCGCTGCCTGATTGCAAATTAGTCGGGAATTCCAAGGTGCCGGGCAGGGAGACTTGTCCGGCGCCTTGCGTTGCGGGCAGTGGGAACGAGTGTTCCGAAACGGGATCGTGGGCAAATCGAACCTTCCGCCCACTGGAACTAAGTAAACATTCCGTTAATTCCTTCGGGCATGAACACGACCGTCGCCACGCCGACTTTCGGCACCGCCCGCCATCCGTTCCGCGCCACGCTGCCGCTGCGCACCTTGCGGCGCCTGCCGCGTCATGAGCCGGAGGTGCAGGCGCGGATGGATGCCTATGAGGGCGCGGCCGCGGAGAAGATACCCGCCCGGCGCTCCTGGCTGAGCGCGCAGGATGTGAAGGACTTCCTGATTGCCTATGTCGCCTGCTTCATGGCGGTAACCGCATTCGTCGGCTGAGGGCTCAAGCAGCCGCGCAGTGGCGGCACTCGGCGCGATAGAGCCGCCAGCCCAGCCAGGCCGAGATGAGGCACAGGGCCGCGCTGAGCAGCAATTGTCGGATGATGCCAACGCCGGCGGCGCTTAGGCCCATCGCCAGCAGCGCGCCGAAGACCATGGCGCCTGAATTCACGATGTTGTTGGCGGCGATGGTCCGCGCGGTCTGTGACTTGTCGACGAAAGTGGTGAGGAAGGCGTAGAGCGGGACGACGAACATGCCGCCCGTCACCGAGATACCCAGCAGCGAGAGCAGCAGCGGCACGGCCAGCGGATGATGGACGAATTGGGCGGCGTTCATCAGGCTGTCGCCGGTGTGGGCGGTCCAGCGGGCGCAGATGGCCCAGAAGGCGACAACGCACAGGCTCATTCCCAACACGGCGGGGGGCGCATAGCGGGCCGAAACCGTGCCCTTGAGCAGCGCGTTGATCGAGACCGAGCCCAGCGCCACGCCAATCGAGAAGACCACCAGGAACAGGCTGGCGACCTCCTTGCTGGCCATCAGCACGTTCTTGGCGAGCGGAGGGAACTGGATGAACAGGATCGTCCCTACCGCCCAGAAGAAGCTGATCGCGGCAATGGCGAGAAACACCCGCCGGTCGTGCGCGGTCTGGCGCACCAGGCGGATCGAGGCGCGGATGAAATGGAAATCCAGCGGCACCACCTCGCCCTGGGCCGGGGCAGGGGGGACGGAGCGCGCGGTGACCCAGCCAAGCAGGGCCGTGATCACCACCCCGGCCGCCGCCCATTCCACCGGGATCCATCCGGCAAGGATCGTTCCGGCAAGAATCGCCACGTAGGTGCCTGCCTCGACCAGCCCGGTCCCGGCGAGAACTTCCTCGGGGCGCAGGTGCTGCGGCAGGATCGCGTACTTGATCGGCCCGAAGAAGGTGGAGTGCACCCCCATGGCGAAGAGCGCCGCCAGCATCAGCGGGATCGCGACGAGGTTTACCGCAATCCCTTTCCAGGCCAGCAGCAGCCCCGCCGCGCCGACCATCATGATCGCGATCTCGGCCAGCTTCACCAACCGGATGATCCGCGCTTTGTCGCGCATGTCGGCCAGCTGCCCGGACAGGGCGGAGAAGACCACGAAGGGGATGATGAACAGGGCCGAGGCCACGCCGCTGAAGGCTGCCTCGGCGCTTTCCGAATTGTAGAGGCTGTACACGACGTACAGCACCATCGCGTTCTTGAAGAGGTTGTCGTTGAAGGCGCCGAGCAGCTGGGTGACAAACAGCGGCAGGAAGCGTCGCCGTCGCAGGAGGTGGGTCGATGTCGTCATGCAATCCTTCGGCGGCAGCCAATCCCGGGCGCGGACCCTAGCGGGACTTATGCCCCGGGCAAGTCATTTGCGTGACATGAGCGCCAGCGTGAACCCCCTCGACAGCGACCGTATCAAGCGGCTAGCCATGCCGGCGATGCTGACCCTGCCCAACCTGCTGACGCTCTCGCGCATCGTCACCGTGCCGGTGTTGGTGGCCCTGCTGTGGTGGCCCAAGTGGGAAACCGGCTATCTCGCTGCCTTCGCGGTTTACAGCCTGATGGGCGTGACCGACTATTTCGACGGCTACCTCGCCCGCGCCCAAGGCACGGTGAGCAAGCTGGGCGTGTTCCTCGATCCGATCGCCGACAAGATCATGATCGCCGCGGTGATCCTGGTGCTGACCGCCCAGGGCGTGCTGACCGGGCCCTACGTGGGCGACATGCACGTGATCGCCGGGCTGATCATCCTGATCCGCGAGTTCGCGGTCTCGGGGCTCAGGGAGTTCCTCGGCGGGATCCAGGTTTCGGTCCCGGTGAGCCGCCTCGCCAAGTGGAAGACGACGCTGCAGATCATCTGCCTGGGCGCGCTGATCCTCGGGCGGGGCATGCCGTGGTGGACGGTAACCATCGGCGGGATGACAATGAACCTGCCGCACACGGTGGGCTTGACGACCCTGTGGGGCGCGGCGGCTTTGACCGTGATTACCGGGTGGGACTATCTCAGGGTCGGCCTCCGACACATGGATTGAGTCGGGGCGGCAAAGGGATGGCCTTTTCCGGTTCACTGCCGTAAGGGGCCGCATCCGCGATCCGGCCCGGCCATTTCGCACTCCTGCCGCCTCCCTGCGAGGCGTGCTTAACAGATCAGGTATCATGCCGTTCAACCATGTCCCCCGCGCCCTTGCCGGCGCGCTTGCCGACCGTGGCTACGCCGAGCCGACCGCCGTCCAGGCCGCCGTGCTCGAACCCGAGGCCCACGGGCGCGACCTGCTGGTTTCGGCCCAGACCGGCTCTGGCAAGACGGTGGCCTTCGGCCTCGCCTTCGCCGCGGACCTGCTCGTCGAGGCCGACCGGCTGGACCGCCCGGGCCCGCCACTGGCGCTGATCATTGCGCCGACGCGCGAGCTGGCGCTGCAGGTCGCTAAGGAACTGGCCTGGCTTTTTGCCGGGGCCGAAGGACGGATCGCAACCTGCGTGGGCGGCATGAACCCGTCGGTCGAGCGGCGCGCGCTCTACCAGGGCGCGCATATCGTGGTCGGCACGCCGGGGCGGCTGCGCGATCATCTGGAGCGTGGTGCGCTGGACCTCTCGGCGCTGCGCTGCGCGGTGCTCGACGAGGCCGACGAGATGCTCGACATGGGCTTCCGCGAGGAACTCGAGGAGATCCTCGACGCGACCCCGGAAGGTCGCCGCACCCTGCTGTTCTCGGCCACCATGCCGCGCCCGATCGCGGCGCTGGCCAAGCGCTACCAGCGCGAGGCCTTGCGGATCGAGACGGTCGGCGAGGAGCGCGGGCACGGAGACATCGCCTACCAGGCGGTGGCCGTGGCCCCGGCCGAGATCGAACATGCCGTGGTCAACCTGCTGCGCTTCCACGAGGCGGAGACGGCGATCCTGTTCTGCGCGACGCGCGACAATGTCCGCCACCTTCATTCAACCCTCACGGAGCGCGGCTTTGCCGCCGTGGCGCTGTCCGGCGAGCACAGCCAGAACGAGCGCAACCAGGCCTTGCAGGCGCTGCGCGACGGCCGCGCGCGGATCTGCGTGGCGACCGACGTGGCGGCGCGGGGCATCGACATTCCGAGCCTCAGCCTCGTCATCCACGTGGAAGTGCCGCGCGACGCCGAGGTGCTGCAGCACCGTTCCGGCCGCACCGGCCGCGCCGGGCGCAAGGGGACGGCCGTGCTGGTCGTGCCCTACCAGCGCCGCCGCCGGGTCGAGATGATGCTCCGCAGCGCCCAGGTCCAGGCGGACTGGGTGCCGGTGCCGAGCGCCGAGGCAATCCGCGCGCAAGACAACGAACGCCTGCTCGCCGAACTGGTCAAGCCGCTGGAGCCGACCGAGGCGGACGAAACGCTGGCCGCGACCCTGATGGAGCGGCGCTCGCCGCAAGACATCGCCCTGGCGCTGGTCCAGGCCTATCGCTCTCGCCTGCCTGAGCCGGAGGACCTTGCCGAGCAGGAGCCGAAGGGGCCGGTTCACCGCGAGGGGTTCGACGACGTCCAGTGGTTCCGCATGGACATCGGCCGCCGCCACAATGCCGATCCGCGCTGGTTGCTGCCGTTGCTCTGTCGCCGCGGGCACATCACCCGCAACGAGATCGGGGCGATCCGGATCGGGCAGCACGAGACCTACTTCCAGGTGCCGAGCGCGATTGCCGGCAAGTTCGCCGCCGCGGTGAAACGCACGGCCGATCCTTCGGCTGAAGACGAACGGGGCATTGCGATCGAGCGTTCGGCCGAAGCGCCGCGCGAGATCGCCAAGGGCCGGCGGCGGGATAATGCCGGTCATGGGTCCGGTCATGGCGCAGGCGGTCCGCCGCGTCCACACCGCAAGGGGCCGGGGCCGAACCGGGGCCCGCGGGAGCGCCGCTAGACCTGCTCAGGCTTTGCGAGATTTGACCACGAAGGTTGCACTGGCCCGCAGCAGCGGCTCGGTGCCGCCGCGGCCGCGGCGCACCACGCAGCTCACGAAAATTACCTTCCGCCCTGCCTTGAGGACTTCGACGTCCGCCTCGATCCACTCACCCTCTTGTGCCGCCGCCAGGAATTCGCTGCTGAGCGTACTTGTGACGCATTTGCCATACTTCTCGGCATGACGCGCAGCGGCGCAGGTCATCGCCGTATCGGCCAGCGTCAGATACATGCCGCCGTGAATGTTGAGGCCTGCATTGAGGTGCCGAGGCTCGACCCGGACCCCCACGATATACCGGTTCTCGTCGATCACCTTTTCGTAGAACGGGCCGACGAGATCGTGAAAATCGCCGAACCGGGGCGTTGGCCCGAACCCAGGCGGGGGCAGTGGAGTCGTGTTCATCTGATGCAGTCCGTTTTCAGCCGGCACGCAGCTCTTCAGCAAGCATGCGGAATTCATCGCCGCGAGGGCTGTTGCGCCGCCAGACCAGCGCAATCTCGCGATTGGCGGTAGGGGAAGAGAGCGGGCGGGCGACGACGTCGGTCCCGTTGAGGATCCCGGCGTCGACCGCCATTTCCGGCAGCATTGTGAGGCCTAGGCCATTGTCGACCATCTGCACCAGGGTATGCAGGGAAGTGCCGATCATGGTTGCCGAGGCGCGCAGTTCGGGCCGGTTGCAGGCGGCCAGGGCGTGTTCCTTCAGGCAATGTCCGTCTTCCAGCAGGAGCAGGCGGTGTTCGTCGATCAGCTCCGGGAGGATTTCTTCGGGCAGCCCGCGCGGATCATCCTTCGGAAAGGCGACGAACAAGGCGTCGAGCTCGATGGTTTCCTTCTCCACTTCACCGGTGGGGTAGGGGAGGGCGAGCAGGACGCAGTCGGCCCGGCCGTGCTGGAGCGATTCCATCGCCGCCGCGCTGGTTTCCTCGCGCAGGTAAAGCCGCAGGGACGGGCGTTCGCGGCGCAGGCGCGGCAGCATGCGGGGCAGCAGGAACGGCGCGATCGTGGGGATCACACTCATCCGCACTTCGCCGGAAAGCGGCTGGCCGCTCGACTGGACAAGGTCGGAAAGTTCTTCCGCCTCGCGCAGGATGCGGTGAGCCTTGGCGACTACGGCATTGCCGAGCGGGGTGAAGCGAACGTTGCGCTTGGTCCGCTCGACCAGCGTCACCCCAAGCAGGGTCTCCAGGTCGCGCAGACCCGCCGAAAGCGTGGACTGCGAGACGAAGCTGGCCTCTGCCGCGCGGCCGAAATGGCCGTGTTCGTGCAGGGCGACCAGATACTGGAGCTGCTTGAGGGTGGGCTGGAAGACGGTCATTCCTCGACCGTGACCTCGATATGCGGCCCGCGATGCTCTTCGCGGGGATCAGCGGCGCCGTCGGCCCCGGCGGCTTCGCGCGCGGCCTTTTCCTCGCCCATCCCCTGGTGGATCTCGTCGATGTGGGTCATCTTCAGCCGCCCCCCGAGGACGGCGAAGGCGAGCTTTCCCTCCACCAGCTCCAGCGCTTCGCGCCCGAATTGCTCGAACCGCCACCCTTCGAGCAGGGCAAGGTTCTTGCGCACGCCGGCGGCGAGCAGTTCGAGGTCGTCGGCCCGCGCCAGCAGGCGGGCGGCGACATCGATCTCGCGGGCGCGGATCTTGAGGAGGAGCTTCAGCAGATCGGCGACGAGCGCGCCTTCCTTCCCGAGCGGGGCCCCGCGCGGAGTGCGGGGCGGGAGTTCCTCGTCGGTGAGCGGCTTGGCATTGGCCAGCGTGGCCATCAGCCGCTTGCCGATCTCGTTCTCCTTCCACCCGGCGGAAAGACCGCGAACCTTGCCGAGATCGCTCTGCTGCCTGGGCGGGTGGCTGGCGATATCGGCAAGGGTCTCGTCACGGGCGATGCGCCCGCGCGGGATGTTCTTGTCCTGCGCCTCGTATTCGCGCCAGGCGGCCAGCGCTCGCAGGCGGCCGAGCATGGCCGGATTGCGGCCCGATGCGCGGATGCGCTCCCAGGCGGCGTTCGGATCGTTGCGATAGTTCTCGGGATCGGCGAGCTTTTCCATCTCGGCGTTGAGCCACTCGCCGCGCCCGGTCTTGATCAGGCGCTTGAGGATGCGGGGGAAGATCTTGGCGAGGTGGGTGACGTCGCCGATCGCATATTCGAGCTGGCGTTCATCGAGCGGGCGGCGCGACCAGTCGGTAAACCGAGCGCCCTTGTCAACCGTGATGCCGAGCCACGATTCGACGAGGTTGGAATAGCCGATCTGTTCCGACTGGCTGATCGCCATCATCGCGATCTGGGTGTCGAAGATCGGGTGCGGGGTCTTGCCGGTGAGGTTGTAGATGATCTCCACGTCCTGCCCGCCGGCGTGGAAGACCTTGAGTACGTCCTCGCTGTCGACCAGCAGGTCGAGCAGGGGGGACATGTCGAGCCCCTCGGCCAGCGGGTCGACCGCGGCGGCCTCGTGCTCGTCGGCGATCTGAATGAGGCAGAGCTCCGGCCAGTAGGTGCTCTCGCGCATGAATTCGGTGTCGACGCAGATGAACTGGGCCTTGGCCAGTCGCTCGCACAGATCGGTGAGCGCTGCGGTCGTCGTGATCAGAGGATGTATCTTCATCGGACTTTTCTTTAGTGGGCCCGTGGAAGGCCTGGTGGTAGGCCCGTGCGGGCCCGCGGCTTGACAAAAGGTCGGCCATCGCCTGTTAGCCGCCCCTGATCCGCCCCCCTGCCCGAACCCGGGCCGAATGGAAAGTCTTTCGATGCATCCCTATCGCTCCCACACCTGCGGCGCGCTGACCAAGGCGAACGAGGGCGAGACCGTCCGGCTTTCGGGCTGGGTGCACCGCAAGCGCGACCATGGCGGCGTGCTGTTCGTGGACCTGCGCGACCATTACGGGATCACCCAGGTTGTGGCGGATGCCGACAGCGCGGCCCTGCCGCTGCTGGAAAGCCTGCGGGTGGAAAGCGTTGTCACCATCAACGGCACCGTCAAGGCGCGCGGTGCGGGGACGGTGAACCCCAACCTGCCGACCGGCGAGATCGAAGTTTTCGCCCGCGAGGCCGATGTGCTGAGCCGGGCCGAGGAATTGCCGATGCCGGTGGCCGGCGAGCAGGAATATCCCGAGGACATCCGCCTGCGCTATCGCTTCCTCGACCTCAGGCGCGAGACGCTGCATGCCAACATCGTCAAGCGCACGAAGGTGATTTCGGACATGCGCCGGCGAATGGAAGCGGCGGGCTTCACCGAATATTCGACGCCGATCCTGACCGCGTCCAGCCCGGAAGGCGCGCGCGACTTCCTCGTGCCCAGCCGCATCCATGCCGGCAAATTCTACGCGCTGCCGCAGGCGCCCCAGCAGTACAAGCAATTGCTGATGGTGGCCGGCTTCGACCGCTACTTCCAGATCGCGCCCTGCTTCCGCGACGAAGACCCGCGCGCGGATCGCCTGCCGGGCGAATTCTACCAGCTGGACCTCGAGATGAGCTTTGTCACCCAGGAGGAAGTCTGGGAGACGATGGAACCGGTGATCGGCGGCGTGTTCGAGGCCTTCGCGGAAGGCAAGAAGGTTACCCCTACCGGCAGTTTCCCGCGCATCCCCTATGCCGAATCCATGCTCAAGTACGGATCGGACAAGCCGGACCTGCGCAACCCGCTGATCATCTCCGACGTTTCGGGGCACTTCACCCAGAGCGGGTTCGGCCTGTTCGAGAAGATCGTCGGCTCGGGCGGGGTGGTGCGCGCGATCCCGGCACCCGCCACGGCGGACAAGAGCCGCAAGTTCTTCGACGACATGAACGACTGGGCACGATCGGAAGGTCATGCCGGGCTCGGCTACGTTACCCGCAAGGGCGGCGAGTTCGGCGGGCCGATCGCCAAGAACCATGGGGCCGAGGGCATGGCCAGGCTCTATGAAGAGCTGGGCCTGGGGGCTGACGACGGCCTGTTCTTCGCTGCAGGCAAGGCCGAGCAGGCAGCCAAGCTGGCCGGCGCGGCGCGGACCCGGGTGGGCGAGCAGCTGGGCCTGATCGAACAGGACCGGTTCGAGTTGTGCTGGATCGTCGATTTCCCGTTCTACGAGTGGGACGAGGAGAACAAGAAGGTCGAGTTCAGCCACAACCCGTTCTCGATGCCGCAGGGGGGGATGGAGGCGCTGCAAACGCAGGATCCGCTGACGATCAACGCCTACCAGTACGACCTCGTCTGCAACGGCTTCGAGATCGCCTCGGGTTCGATCCGCAACCAGTCGCCCGAAACGATGGTCAAGGCCTTCGAGATCACCGGGCTCACGCAGGCCGACGTGGAGGAACGCTTCGGCGGCCTCTACCGCGCCTTCCAGTATGGCGCGCCGCCGCACGGCGGCATGGCCGCGGGGGTGGACCGGATCGTTATGCTGATCTGCGGCGCCCAGAACCTGCGCGAGATTACTCTGTTCCCGATGAACCAGCGCGCCGAAGACCTGCTGATGAGCGCGCCTTCACCAGCGGAACCGAAGCAGCTGCGGGAGCTGCATCTGCGCGTGGTGGAACCGCCGAAGGGTTGAGGCATGGCGTCATCCCGGTCTTGATCCGGGACAGGTGTCCGATGCGAAGCTTTAATGGTCCCCGCAAACGAGATTACGCCTGAAGCCCCGACACCGGTCCCGGGTTCTAGGCGGCGTGGACAAATCCCACAGCGTGGCGTTGTGGGATCTGTCCACACCGCCTAGACCCTATTTCATAGGGTATAGTCCGGGACGACAACTTCGAGCTGCAACCCATCGCCTGCCTGCGCGTTCAGGCTGCCATGTCCATGCAACAGCTCTCGCTCGTTACCCTGACCATCCACGAAATGGAGCGTTCGCGCCGCTTCTACGGCGAGGGCTTCGGCTGGATGACGGTCTACGAGAGCAGCGAAGTCCTGTTCTTCCAGATGAACGGGGTAGTGCTGGGGCTGTGGATGGCCGGGCCCATGGTCGAGGACATCGGGAGGCCTGACGGGCAGTCCAACGGCTTCGCGCTGGCCCACAACGTACCGAGCCCGCAGGACGTGGACGCGCTGGTCCTGCGGCTGGCCGACCACGGCGGCACGGTCCTGCGCGAACCGGCCGAGCCGCCGCACGGCGGGCGGCGGGCCTATGTCTGCGACCCCGACATGCACGCCTGGGAAATCGCCTGGAACC
>JGI24751J29686_10000348_pt1 | contig 16362 bp, 16 predicted proteins | sample KBSSwiS6_FD_29686 | JGI IMG/M metagenome (IMG submission 29686)
CGCTCCCGCCCGAGCGCATCCTGGGAGTCGAGACCGGCGGCTGCCCGCACACGGCCATCCGCGAGGACGCGTCGATGAACCTGTCCGCCGTGGGGCAGCTCCATCGCAATTTTCCCGATCTGGATCTCATTCTGATCGAGAGCGGGGGAGACAACCTCGCTGCGACTTTCAGTCCCGAACTTGCAGATGTGACGATCTACGTGATCGACGTGAGTGCGGGAGACAAGATTCCCCGTAAAGGCGGGCCCGGGATCACCCGTTCCGATCTGCTAGTCATCAACAAGATCGACCTCGCTCCGATGGTCGGCGCCAGCCTCGAGGTCATGGACCGCGACGCGCGCAAGATGCGCGGGGAAAGACCCTTCGTGTTCACCAATGTCCGCGAGGGGAAAGGCGTGGCCGAGATCGCCCAGTTCATCGCAAAGACCGGCGGATTGTCGGAAAGGAGCATCTGATGTCCAGGATCCGAATGCGTCTGCTCGGCGCACCGGCAATCGTTGCCGCCCTCCCCGCGCCGACCGCGGCCCTGGCTCACCCCGGCCATGGGTCGGAAATCACCGCGGGGTTGATCGGTGGGGTCCTCCACCCGTGGACCGGAATAGATCATCTGGTTTCCCTGCTCCTCGTCGGCGCGTGGGCCGCCGCGCTGGGCGCCCGGCCCCTGCTGCGCTTGCCCCTGACTTTCCTGCTCGCGATAATCGCGGGCTTCGTTGCGGCGCCGATCGCGGGTTCTGACGTGGCCGAGGCGCTTGTCGCCGTTGCGACCGTTTCACTCGTGGTCCTGGCCGCGCTGCGCTATCCGTTGCCGCTGTCCCTGGCCGTAAGTTTCTGCGCACTTGTCGGTTTCGGACATGGCGCGGCCCATGGTCTCGAAAGCACAGGTTCGGGTGGGGCGTTCGCGGCAGGCATGGTTGCGAGCAGCTCGCTGCTGATGGTCCTCGGCATGGCCGGCGCGCAGTTGGTGTTGCGCTCGCGTCGCATGGCTCCAGTAGCCCTGCGCGCAAAGCGCTGAAGCCATTGGCGGGTGCCCCGATCTCTCCTGCCGCCGGTAGCCCCGCGACCGCTCGGGTCGCGGCGCGGCGACAGCGTATAGTTGGCACCCGGCGTCGCTATAATCAGTGGGTTAACGACCAGACACTGGAAGACTACGCGCTGCGCTTCACGGCCCGGCGGGCGCGGGTCTGGTCGGCCGGATGGGTGGGTAACACGGCGCTCGGATCGATAGCATTTCTCGCCTGCGAGGCGATCGGCGCTACGGTCACGCTCAGCTATGGATTCGAATCCTCAGCCTGGGCGCTGGGTACCGCCGCGCTGATTTTCTTGCTGGCGGGCTTGCCGGTCTGTTACTACGGCGCTCGCTACGGCGTGGACATGGACTTGCTCACGCGCGGTTCCGGCTTCGGCTACCTCGGCTCGACGATCACTTCGGCGGTTTACGCCTCCTTCACTTTCATCCTTTTCGCCATTGAAGCCGTTATCCTATCGGCGGCGCTGAATCTGTGCTTCGGCCTGCCGCTTGCGCTTGGGCACATCATCAGCGCGATGGTCGTGATCCCGATCGCAGCCTACGGCTTTCGACGCATCAGCCAGTGGCAGAACTGGACCCAGCCGCTCTGGCTGGTGCTTCAGTTCACCCCCCTGCTTTTCATCGCCAGCCAGGGCGAGGCGGGCTGGCGCTTGTGGACCGGCTTTCCGGGTCAGTTCGGCGAACTGCGGCTGCACAGCTTTGCCGCCGCGCTGGCCGTATTTCTCTCGCTGCTGCCCCAGATCGGCGAGCAGGTCGATTATCTGCGGTTCCTGCCAGAGCGAAAGGAGATCGGAGCGCGGCGCTGGTGGCCGGCTCTGTTGTTGACCGGGCCCGGCTGGATTCTGATGGGAGCCCTGAAGATTGCTTTGGGATCCTACCTGGCGGTGATTGCCCTGAGAGCAGGCGCCGCCGCAGTCGATGCGGCCAATCCGACCGCGCTCTATTTCCTCACGTTTTCCGCGCTGGCGCCGCAACCATGGGTGGCCGTTGCGCTGACCGGCCTGTTCGTGGCCATTTGCCAGATCAAGATCAATGTCACCAACGCCTACGCCGGCTCCATCGCCTCATCGAACTTTTTTTCGCGCCTGACCCATCGTCATCCGGGGCGGGTGGTCTGGCTGGTGTTCAACACGCTGATCGCGCTCATGTTAATGCAAGGCGGCATCCAGACCGTAGTCGAGCGGGTGCTCGCTCTTTACAGTAATTTTGCAGTGGCGTGGTTCGGCGCCGTGGTGGCCGATCTGGTGATCAACAAGCCGTTGCGCCTGAGCCCGCCGGGAATTGAGTTTCGCAGGGCCTTCCTTCACGACATCAACCCGGTCGGTGTCGGGGCCATGCTGGGTTCCCTGGTATGCTCGACGCTGTGCTTTGCCGGCCTGTTTGGTCCAGCGCTGCAGATGTTCTCGCCGGTGGTCGGGCTCGCCACCGCCTTCCTGCTCTCGCCGTTGATCGCGTGGATGACCGGCGGAGCCTTCTACATCGCCCGCAAGGAAGTGCCGCTTGATGCCCATGTTGGCGAGGATGGGCAATGTGCCTGCTCCGTCTGCGAGAATGCGTTCGAAGTGCCAGACATGGCTTTGTGCCCGGTCTATCAGGGCCCGATCTGTTCGCTGTGTTGCACGTTGGAGGCGCGCTGCCACGATGCATGCAAGGACGTTGCTCCCGAGGTGAGCCGAGGCCTTGCCGGGAGAATGCGGGCGCTCATGCCGGCCGCGATGAGCGACGCCTTCTATCTGCGGCTCGTCCGCTTCCTCAGCGGTTACGCCATGGCAAGCGTGGTGATCGGGCTCGTGCTCTTGCTCACCTATTACCAGCAGGTCGGCCACGGCATTCCTCGGCGGATGCTAGGCAACGTCCTGGGGTCAGCCCTCGTCGGCCTGATGGCCATGGCCGCCTTCATCGTCTGGTACATCGTGCTCGCGCGCGAGAGCCAGCAGGCCGCGGAAGAGGAATCCCAGCGCCAGACGGGGATGCTGATGGATGAGATCGAAGCTCATGCCCGGACCGATGCCGAACTCCAGCGCGCCAAGGATGCCGCAGAAGCAGCTAACATGGCCAAAAGCCGCTACATCATCGGCCTGAGCCACGAGATCCGCACACCTCTCAACGCGATCTCCGGCTATGCCCAGTTATTGGAACGCGATCCCGCCCGGCCGGTGGGCGATGCGATCCGCGTGATCCGGCGCAGCGCGACTCACCTGTCCGATCTCGTTGACGGTCTCGTAGACGTGTCGCGGATCGAAAACGGGGCAGTGCGGATCGCCCGCGAGCGGGTCGACCTGCATGGCCTCCTCGACGAGATGACGGACATGTTCCGCATGCAGGCAATCGCACGCGGGATCGCCTTCAGCCACGAGCGTCCTGCGGGCCTGCCGCGTTACGTCTGGACCGATCAAAAACGCCTGAGGCAGATCCTGATCAACCTTATCTCCAACGCCATCAAATATACGCCAGAAGGCAGCGCCGCCCTTGTGGTGCAATGGCGCAGCCCTGTGGCCGTGTTCGAAGTGATCGACACCGGCGTTGGGATCGCGCCGCAGGACATGGAGCGCGTGTTCGATCCGTTCGAGCGGATCGGCACGGTCAAAGGGCAACCGGGCGTGGGGCTCGGCCTCACGATCACACGGTTGCTCGTCGACATCATGGGAGGGCAGCTCACCACCGAAAGCATCCCCGGCAAGGGCAGCGCGTTCCGCGTGAAAATGTTCTTTTCCGAGGCCCCGATGGACGAAAAGCCGGTGGATAACGGTCTGCTGCCCGCCCTGCGTGCCGCCGCGAACCGGCGGCTGCTCATCATCGACGACGATCCAGCCCACCTCGAGCTGGTTCGCGACATCCTCGGGCCGACCCAGCTTACTCTCGATTTCGCCAGTTCGGGGGAAGAGGGCATCGCTGCCTTCCGCCGGCAGGCGGCGGACATTGTGGTGATGGACATTGCCATGCCCGGAGTTGGAGGGTGGGAAGCCGCCCGGGAAATTCGCCGGCTGGCTGGCGAGCGCGTGGCGATCCTCATGGTCTCGGCTAATGTCCACGATCTACAGCGCGCCCGCCGAGCGGACGATCCGCACGATGACTATCTCGTGAAGCCCTACGAGGTCGCGCAACTGATCCAGCAGATCTCCACCCTGCTGGAGGTCGCGGCGCCACTGGGGAGGGTCACGCCATGATCGCTCGCCGGCCTCCAGTAGTCCTTCTTGTCGATGACGATCCCGATACCCTCGCCCTTGTGCGTGAGTACCTGACCGAGGAAGGCTATAGCCCCTGCGTGGCCGGAAGCGGCGAAGAGGCACTGATCCTGCTCGACGATCTGCACCCTGATCTGATCCTGCTGGACGCTGTCATGCCCGGCCTCGACGGGTTCGAGACATGCCGGGCCATCAAGCATCGCCAGACGATGGCGAACGTGCCGATCATCTTTATGACGGGTCTGAGCGATTCTGGTCACGTCGTGGAAGGCCTCTCTGCGGGAGGCGTAGACTATGTGTCCAAGCCGCTGTCGTTGCAGGCTCTGTCCGCCCGTATCCGCGTTCACCTGGCCACGGCGCAGGCCACCAAGAGCGCGCTTACGGCACTGGACCGGTCCGGTGCGTGCCTGCTGTCAGCCGATGCGAGCGGCGCAATCGGCTGGATGGCTCCCGCCACACAGCGTCTGCTCGACGAGCTGGATCTGCAGACGGTTGCGGCTCTGCGGCAAGCTTGCGCGGACTCGGTGGCCGGGCAGTCCCGGGGTCCGATCACCGTAACGACGCCAGCCTCGCGCTCGCTCGAACTGACCATGCTGGAGTCCCTCGGTGCGGCGGAGGTGTTGTTCCGATTGGAGTGGTCAATCGCCGGGCAGGAAACAATTCTGCTCCAGCAGGCCTTTCGCCTGACGGCACGCGAAGCGGATGTGCTGCTGTGGATCTCGCGCGGCAAGTCCAACAAGGACATGAGCGAAATCCTGAACATCAGCGCGCGGACAGTGAACAAGCACCTGGAGCAGGTATTTATCAAGCTCGGCGTTGAAAATCGCGCATCGGCAGCAGCATTGGCGACGCGGGAGCTGCTCGCCAAGCGGATCTGATCAAGAGACTTCGTCAGGCGCGGCACTACGGCGAACTGATCTGATGTTAGACCATGCGCCCGAAGGCGCCGCCGCCGGAGCCCGCAGAGCTCCGCGACTTCGCATGCGAGGTCTGCCCGAAGGCAAAAATCAGGTTCCTTCGAATGACTGTTTGGTGCGCGACGCAGTCCGGAGCGATCCGGTCTCAGTGTCGAGAATTCCCATTTGGATGGGAATTTAATGGGAAGTTCTGCATTTTTCATCACCGACCGTGCACGAGCACCAGCGATAACCTCTTGAACTGGGCGCCATTTCCGGCGGCGGCTCTGCCTGGAAATGGGAATTGAAGCTGGGAACGGATGTCATTTTCCGGGGCATTTTAGCGTGCTTGCACGGCTGATAATCGAGCGGCATAATCGGGGGTGAGGCATTTGCGCGCCGAAGCAACTGGCCTGGTCTGTATGATGACGAGGAGGCGCGCATGACGGGTAGTTCAGCGAAATCGACAAGACGCAGCGGACGGCCATTCCAGCATCAGGATGATCTGCGGCTCTTGCTCCATGTCGAAGTCGGGCGTGCAGTCGCGGGCCTGAGCGTGAATCGCGTCTGTGAGAAAATTCCATTCTGCGATTCGCATGGCTGCCGATTTCACAAAGCAACGCTCAAGCGGCGCTATTATCAACGTAAAGCCTTGCTGCGGGGAGCTCGGCTGCCCGGCGGGGTGATTGTTCCCAGCCCGATGGGTGAAGCGGTCGAGCAATATTTGGCTGAAGTGCGAGCGGTGTTCGTGCAGCGCAAATAGGGGGTATTTCCGCACAAGGAATCGGGCTTAATCAGTCTGTCTCTTTCACCAAGGAGACGAACTAATGCCTGAATCTTCAACCGAATCAGCCCGGACGGATCACGATCGTCCGGGCTCGTCACCGGGCCAGATCGGCGACAATCTGCCCTTCCGGGTCGAAATGACACCGACCATTGCCCTTAGCTTGACCGAGAGCATTCGCATCTACTCGAGTGAGGAGCGGCGCTACCTCCGGCGTATCGTCAAACGCTTTGGCATCCAGCAGCCGATCGTCGCCAATGACCGTAACGAGGTCATCATCGGCCAGGCACTGTTCCTCGCAGCGCAGGCAATCGGTCTAACCGAGGTGCCGGTGATACGGCTCAAGGCGATCGGCCAACTCGAAGCCCAAGCGCTCTCCGTTGCTTATGCCCGGCTTGGCGAGATTGGTAAGCCGGACCAGGCCAGGATTGGTGAGATCATGCTCCGCTGCGAAGTGGAGCTCGGGTATGACATTAGCGACTTCGGCTACGAGGTCGCACAGGTCGACCTGATGCTCGACATGGGCACGGACGAACCGGAAGAGGGCCCTGCCGCGCTAGAAAAGCAGGCGGTGTCGGCACTCGGTGATCTGTGGATCATGAACGGCCATCGCCTGATCTGCGGCGATGGGCTTGATGGCCGGATTTATGATCAGCTGATGGAGGGCGACAAGGCCCATGCGGTCTTTACCGATCCGCCCTATGGCTGCGGCATCGATGGATTTGTGTCGGGCAAGGGCCGCCACCGCGAATTCGTCATGGGGTCAGGCGATATGTCAGCGGACGAGTTGTTCCGCTTCTTTACCGGGTTCAATACGGCCATGGCGAGAGATCTCGCCTCCGGCGCCGTTATCTACGAGGCGATAGACTGGCGCAGTCTCCACACGTTGCTCGATGCCACCAGGGACATATTGGGGCCGCTGGTCAATCTGGCGGTCTGGGCGAAGGACCGCCCGGGGCAGGGCAGTTTCCTGCGTTCGCAGCATGAGCTCATCCTGATCTTCAAGACCAAGGGGAAGATGCGCAACAATGTGATGTTGGGCAAATTTGGCCGCTCACGCACCAATGTCTGGTCCTACCCATCTGCGCTTACCGCCAGCAAAGGGAGTGATGAGGGCAATATTCTGGCCGAGCACCCGACGCCCAAGCCCGTGCGCCTGGTGGCCGACGCGCTACTCGACACCACCAAGCGGGGCGACATTGTGCTCGATCCCTTCTCGGGTTCGGGCACGACCCTGATCGCGGCCGAAAAGATCGGTCGCCGTGCGCGGCTGATTGAATTGGATCCGCTCTATGTCGATCTTGCCGTGCGGCGTTGGCAGGCATGGACCGGCGGCACCGCGATCCATGCCCAAACCGGCGAAACCTTCGACGAGCGCGCGGCGCGGGTAAATGCCCTTGCCGCGGCGGCAGAGTGAGGGGGCCGACATGGCGAAGGCACCCAGGGGGCCAAAGAAGCCGCCCAGCGGCGATTATGCGATCGGCTACGCCCGCCCCCCGCAGCACAGCCGGGTCAAACCCGGCCAGGTTCTCAATCCGCATGGCCGCAATGGCAAAAAGGCCAGCGAAGCAGACGCATTCGACAAGGCGCGTCTGCGGCTTAGCCGGGTGACCATCGACGGCGAGGTCATGATGATCCCCACCGATGAGGCCTTTTATCTGTTGCAGATGACCAAGGCGATGGCGGGCGACAAGGCCGCGGCCAAGATCGTAGCTAATGAACTGGCGGCGAGACGCAGAATGGGGCCGATGCCGCTGTCTCCCGCTGAGGTCGCGCAGGCTGAAGCGGAAGAGGCGGAAAAGCGTGCTCTGGCGGCACGATTGGCGGACATGCTCCAGGGTATCGCCTCAGCCAAAAGGGCAGGCTTACCCCGCATGGTGTATCGGGATGGCAAGATTGTCCCGATGGATGAACCGCCAGGAAATCCTCAGGATGAGACCTCTTCGGGCGATGGGGCCAATGAACCCTAGCGCGTTCGCTCGATCAGCCAATCCAGCAGACCGGCGGCAAGGGCACTGCGGGCGAGCTCGATACCGGCCCAAAGATGGAGATGGGGCGAGACCGGCAGGCTGAGGTTTCCCTTTGGCGAGTGGCAAATGAAGTAAAAGCGCTGCGCGCTTCCGTCGCGGTGGAAGCGTTCCAGATAGTCATCGAGCATCGCTTGGGTGGCGCTCGATTTGACTTGCACCCATGCGGTCTCGTTCGTTGTCGGATTGTCTAGCAGGAGGTCGATATCGACCTCGCCTGACCCGAGCGCAGACTGGCGCTGCCAGCCGCCCCGAGTGAAGATCAGTTCCACCATGATCTCAAAATCGCGCCAGTCGAGTCCAGCAATCATCCGTGCGGCCACCGCTTCCAGATTGGTACGCAAGGCGCGCATCTCGATGATGAGCGGCTCCTCCTCGCCGCGGATCCGGCGCAGGAGATAGTCTTCCCGCTCCACTGTGCAGATCGTCATGCGGTAGCCTGCGACACGGGTGATGGCGGAGCTCAGTGACCGCACTGCCAGGGAATGACCCGTCAGGCTGTGGCGGTGCCAACCATCCAGCGTTTGCCGAAACCGACGCGGCCCATCGGCGCCATCATCGGCATTTGGTACCACTGCAGGCTCGGCAAACGCCCAATAGAGATGCCCGTCGGCGAAGGTCACCCAGAGACAGTCATCGCCCAGTTCATAGAAATCGCGCAGTTCGCGAAGGCCCTGGGTGATGCCGCTGGCGCTGCGACCGGCCGCCTTTAACTCTTGGGCTACCCTTTCCCAATCGCCCGCGATGCACGGCTCATGGGCGATTTTCCGGAAGCCGAACGGGATGATCCCGTGCGCAATGGCATCTGCCGCCCATGCGCCGCCCTTGCCGAGCTTGATATAGCGAACCGCTGCGGGGCGGGTGAGTTTCGCCGCGAGGGCTATATCGGGCCCGGCGGGGATACTCAGCTGAGTGACGCTATCCATGGCGCGCTCCTTATGGCGCGCCCAGCTGTATCCCGCAGGCGGCGGTCACCTTGGTGGCGACCTCCCGAATACCGGCAAGTTCGAACCCCGCATCCTGCGTCGTCTGGCCGGAGAGGCGTACCGGCAACCGATTGGCGGTGAAGATCGACGACGGGAGCGTCACCGCATTGCAGCTGGCAAACTCGCCTGCTGCCGTGCCGGTGTTCGAAACCGTCCAGAGGTTGGCTTTGATCGGGCCATCATCGATCCGGCTGACCTCGGGGACATTGGGCTCGCGGGCGATCGGCACCAGCGGGCCGATGCCCGGATCGATCTCGCTGACCGGAAGCATGGCGGGGTGCGCAAACAGCAGGTCGCGCAGCTCATCGTCGCGCCCGGCTTCGCGCTCCGGCACCCGCTTGATGATTTGCAGGGGTGCGTTAGCGTCATTCAAAAAGACCAGAGTCATCGGCTCACCTGTCGCTTATCAGTGACACGACAAATGCTCGGGTGGCGCCCCAAGTCAACGCCAATGTCACTGATCGTCTGTAGATAGATCAGCGACATGGCTGTCTTTAGCCAAGCGTGGATATCCGCACGCGCCTCGGTCAGAATATCCGTCGGCTCCGCGAAGCCAAAGGCTGGAGTCAGGAGGACTATGCCGACCGGGCCGGCATCCACCGCACCTATGTCAGCGACATCGAGCGCGGGCGGCGCAATCCGACGATTACCGTGGTGGAAAGGCTCGCCGGGCCCTTCGGGGTGCCGCCCGGCAGCCTGCTCGATTAGTATCTCTGCTGATCTACTGTCCCGTTCGGACCGTGGATGCTTCGATGAGGCGCACACTAGCCCTTTGAACCGCACCGGGTTTGCCGGAGGCTCCAACTCCTGAGACCGTCCCTAGGTACTCACCGTGGTTGGCCGCTTGGACGGCTGGCAGTACCCCTCCCAAGCCCCGCTTGCGCTCTTCCCGTAGCAGGCGGGGCATTCGCCGGCATCGTTCGGGCGTTCCGCATTGCCTCGCGCCCTCCCATGCGCCAATGCATGCCGACGCGAAGAATCGGGGAATATCATGGCGTTAGCCGGGCACTATGATCCGTGGCTGGTGGCGCTCTCGTTCGTCATCGCAGCCATTGGATCGCACGTGGCGCTGCGCCTGGCACCGCCTTGGGCCGGCCGAATGGGTGCGGACGAGAGGCTGCGGGTTCGCGGCGTGCTTCCTTCAGCCGTGGCTCTGGGAGTCACGATCTGGTCAATGCACTTCACCGGCATGGCTGCGTTTCACATCCACGGGACGGCGATCAGCTACGACTGGGCGCCAACTGTCCTTTCGCTAAGCGTTGCCATTATATTCACGGCGATCGGCTTCGCCACCCTGACGCTGCTACACCAGCCGATTGAGGCACTCCTCCTGGCCGGCATTCCCATGGGCTGCGGCATCCTCGCGATGCATTTTCTGGGCATGCTGGCGATGTCGGGGAATATGACCATGCATTTCGATCCGCCGCTGGTCGTCGCTGCCGGGGCGATAGCGCTGGCGGCATCAATTGCCGCGCTGTGGATGACCACATTGGAGCAACGAGGCTTAAGCAGGATTGGTTCTGCGGTCGTGATGGCGATCGCCATTTGTGGGATGCATTACACGGGAATGGCAGCGGCGCATTTCACGGGACACGAGCGCTCTGTTGTCGAGCCGTCCGACGTAACTACCCCGAGGTGAGCACTGGCGTGGGGAGCTGACGCCTTGCACGCAGCGCCTCCACGCACTGGCGCAGTGAGCCCTTGCGATCAGGCCGCGAGATCCATCGGCCTGACCAGCCTGTTGAGGCGCTCGGCATAGAGCCCAGCCCAGACAGTATGCAGTTGTTTGAGCTTTGGGTCATGCTCGCTCATCGCTCGCGAAAGCTCTTCGCGCAGCCGGCGCTCGAAAAATTCTTGATCGTTCATTGGAGCCCCCCGGTCCGTTGATGAGATCAGGATTTGCTCCGATCACGAGAGCGGGTCAATTACCTGGAAGCACGTAAGTCCGCGGTGTGCCGAAAGAAGACGGTCCCGGTCGAAACGTAAAGAAGAGGCGCCCGATGATTCCACTCACGCCGGGCGCCTCAAAGTTCTGAGGGGTCGATGCCGATGCGCGGGAGAAGGGGGGCTGGGTCCGCGCTCGTGCTACTCATGGGCCGAATTGGGGGACTGGCGCGAGAGCGAGCGCGTGGTGATCGTGCTGCCGTCCCCACGCAATTTCTATGTCATTCCCAAACGCGGTCTCGAGCCACTCCTGCTAAACCGTCTGAAATCGAACCTTGCACACGCGCGAAACCGCAATCGCAATGCCTAGGCCCCCGTACAGAAAGCCGTTCCAGGCGGTACCCATCAGAATGGGGCAGGTCTATCGTCAACGCGAGCTGGTGCGTCGCCGCGTGTCGCGAATGAAAGCCGCGGGGCTGTTCTGCGCGGTGACCACCGGCGTGTTCGCCCTTGGCATGCTGATCACGCATATCGATGGGATTGCCATCCCGGCTGCCGCCTGGACCCGGGTGCCTGGAGCCACGAGTACTTGCAACTACATCAGCGTGCACGACGGGGATACTATCAGATGGGGGACTGAACGGATCCGGCTGTCCGGTCCTGACGCTCCCGAACTGGCGGGATCCCTGCGATGCGAAGGCGAGCGGGCCGCGCGCTCCTGGTGCGACGACCAGCTTGCGCGCCAGTCCCGCGATGCTCTCCGCGCGTTCTTGGGATCTGGCCGAGTCGAGCTGGCCCGAGAGGGCAAGGACAAGTACGGCCGGACGCTCGCTACAGTCCGGGTCCGCGATCAAGATGCCGGAGATCACCTGATGCAACTGGGGCTCGCCAAGGCTTATCGATGAATGGACCCGATGTCGGTCATTGTGTGTCCCCGGTGCGGTCGTTTTCACTAATCCCCGTCCCTGACGTCCTGTACGATCGTCAGGGCCCTGACGGCCTGAGGCCAACCCAGGGTGGTGGCTGCCAAGATCGCGACATGTTCAAGGTCGGAGCGGGACAGGCCCTCGGCCAAGGCTCGCCTCGCATGGGAATGCGCTGCTCCGTGCGTATTTGAACCAAGAGCATAAGCGAGGTGGATCAATCTTCGCTCCCGCGCTTCCAAGGGGCCTGCTGAACTTACCAACTCGCCAAAGCGCTGATAAGCTTGCCATAGCTCGGGGTGATCCTGTGCGATTTTCGCCGCTGCCCGCGGAAGTTTTACGTTCGGAAGATCGGTAAGATCGCGAGGTTCGGTGTTCATTTCGTTTCCCCTCGTCGGATCATCCATCGAAAACGAACGATGGCCAGTTGGGGTCCGACTTCGCCGACGTTTCGGTCGTTTAAATCATCGGCATGAGGTATCAAAAGCCGACGCTTGTTCAGACAGAGGATTCTGCTGGCATTTTGCTGACAGGCATCCTTGAGATGCGATATGGAGCCTCGATCGAAGGACCATTGTTTGTGCTTCTGGTCAGTCACCGGAGTGGACCGGATGAGCAAGCTTACGATCTGGACGTTGGACTGGGTACCCGAGGGGCCGCGCGGGTTTGTCCGGGACTTGCGTTTACGTTGGGCGTGCGAAGAAGCAGGGCTCGACTACGATGTTCGGACGGTCGCGTTTGACGATCGCCACATCAATCACCTCACGCGCCAGCCGTTCGGCCAGGTTCCGTATCTCGATGACGGTGAGGTCCAAATTTTCGAGAGTGGGGCAGCACTGCTGCACATTGCTAGAAAGAGCGATCGATTGATGCCGACCGATGCCGTCGGGGAGGCGGAGACACTCCAATGGGTCATCGCCGCGCTCAATTCGGTTGAGTTGGTCACCGTGCCGTGGTGGTTCCTTGGAATGTCAGGCCATGACGACGAGCGGCTGACGGGATGGGTGACGAGCCGCCTGAACCATCTCGAGTCGGTTCTGCGTGATCGGCAATGGCTCGCTGCCGATCGGTTCACTGCGGCCGATCTGTTGATGGCAGACGTTCTGCGACTTCCGAAAGTACGGGAGTTCGGTAGTCGTCCGGCCACCGAAGCTTATGTTTCTCGGATCACCAATCGCTCCGCGTTTCGGAAGGCCCATGCTGATCAGCTCGCGTACTACCATGCAGCCGACGAGCGTCGGTCGCCCACAGGCTGACGACTGCCGGCAGGTCTCCGGCAACTACATAGGACGATGGGTCCAGGATGATCGACACACAAACTCCCGCCGCGCGCCTCGACGAGAAGATTGCATCGCTGGGCGACTGGCGCGGGGCTGTCCTAGCCCGCATTCGCGCGCTCATCCGGGAAGCCGATCCTACAATCCTCGAGCAGGTGAAATGGGTGAAGCCCACCAATCCTTCAGGCGTACCGGTGTGGGAGCATGCCGGGATCATCTGCACCGGCGAAGTCTACAAGACTTACGTCAAGCTGTCCTTCGCCCACGGCGCCGCCCTGGATGATCCCGCCGCGCTGTTCAATGCCGGGCTTGGTGGTGGCACCCGCCGCGCGATTGATTTCCGGGAGGGTGAGATTGTCGATGCGAAGGCGTTCAAGGCCCTTGTCGCCGAGGCTGTGGCCTACAATCGGCGGATGAAGGGTCTCGGCAATGACTGAGGAGCGCTCGCTTGCAGGGCATGGGCGCAACGCAACGTATGACCTGATCGTGGCAGGTGGCGGTCCGGCGGGCATGGTGTCTGCGCTACTGTTCGCGAGGGCAGGATGCCGGGTTCTCGTTCTCGAGAAGCATGCTGACTTCTTTCGCGATTTCCGCGGCGATACAGTTCATCCTTCGACGATGGAGATACTGCACCAGCTCGGCCTGCTGGAGCGTTTCCTGCAACGGTCGCACAGCAGGATCGACGGGGCCGAACTGCGCATGGCGGGACGGGACTGGCGGATCGGTGATCTGTCGCATCTGGATACGCCCGCACCGTTCATCGCGATGATGCCGCAGTGGGACTTTCTTGACTTCATCCGGGATGAAGCGGGAAAATACCCTGGATTCCAACTCGAAATGTCGGCGCCGGTGAAGAGCTTCCTCGACGCGGGCGACAGGGTGTCAGGCGTGACGCTTGCAGATGGCAGGGAGTTGCAGGCAAAGCTGACTCTTGCTGCCGACGGACGCACCTCGATTGTTCGGCGCTTGCTTCCAGTGCGCACGATGGGTTCGGAGATCGACGTATTATGGTTCCGGCTCGCCAAGGCTCCGGCAGACAGCCGTGGAGGGCTGCGGGGCAATGTCGTTCGCGGCGCTGTCCTGGTGATGATCGACCGGAGTGAATATTGGCAATGCGCCTTCGTCATTCCCAAGGGTGCAGCGGCAGACCTCAGCGGCAAGGGCATCCAGCACGTCCGCAATGCCATCGCGGCAGCAGCCCCCGAGCTTGATTTGTCGGAACTCAAGAGCGTGGACGACCTGAAGCTCCTGAGCGTCACGCTGGACCGGCTTGAACGCTGGTGGAAGCCGGGTCTGCTCGCGATCGGCGATGCCGCTCATGCGATGTCGCCGATTGGCGGCGTGGGGATCAATCTGGCTGTGCAGGACGCCGTCGCGGCCGCCAACATTCTCGCCGCGCCGCTTGCCGCAGGCCATCCACTCATCCGGCTCCTCGGCGACGTGCAGAAGCGGCGGATGCTGCCAACCCGGGCAATTCAAGCCGCCCAGAAGCTGGCGCAGGAACGAGTGATCGGCAAGCTCCTCGGACCGGGTGTGGCGATCTCCGACACCCCTGCAATCGTCAAATTGCTGGATCGCTGGCCGCGGTTACGCCGTATACCGGGACGGCTGATTGGATTGGGCATCCGTCGCGAGCGCGTTCTATCACCTAAGACATGACGAACATCGCCGACATAGCGGTCGTACACCGCGCTATCTTGGACGCTTGAAAGCTGTCATCCGTTCTCCGAGTCCTGACAAGCCCTGACCGACCGCCGTTGGGACTTTTCTGCCTTTCCAAGACCCCCCATCGAACGGCAGCAAAGTCCAGAACCAGTCATCGGTATGGCTCACGTGGCTAAAACTTACACTTGGATGGAAAATCAAGCGGGGCGTCTCAGTGGAGGTTCCCCGAGAACTTCCGAAAAACATTTCTTCCTTGGTCGGGCTAGGAATCACGGTTTTGATCAATGCGGACTCAGTTCGCGCCGGGCAGTCTGGTCAGCCGATTACAAATGTCTCTACGGAAAAATGACTGGGAGCTGAAACCGGTCGACCTCCGCGCGCGAGGACAGGGCGCGGTCATCGACCTCCTATCCGGCGTCTCCCAGCAGCTGCTTGGCGCGGACGCCCGACCAGGCAAGTATTGCGGGCAGGACAATGCGAAAGAGAGTCTCCGATCGCGATTGCGTCATGATGTGTCTCCCATGGGCGGCCTAGCGTCTGTCCACAGCGCTGCAAGGACCTCCCTGTTTCGACGGGAGTTGTCCCGCAGCGCTCGTCTGCGCCCGAACCGTTTCCGGCGAACCGGCAAGTCATTTCGCCGTGGTGCGCTGGTCGGAGCGGAACGGCGGGCAAGGTGCGAGGTTGTCGCTGAACGCCTCAGGAGACCTCCATGCCCCAGGACAGCAGCCCGCAATTGAAGCGTTCGAACGGATCGTCGTCCAAAGCAGGGGGCAGCTCCGGCGCGAACAAAACTAGCAAGCCCGCCAAATCCCGCGGTGCGACCGAAGCTGTCAATGCCCTGCAGCTGCTCCAAGCCGATCACCGCGAGGTGGATGGCCTGTTCGAGGCCTTCGAGCGGGCCATTGGTGTTTCCCAGCAGCGCGACATCGCGGTGTCGATCTGCGTGGCGCTCAAGGTCCATGCGCGGCTGGAGGAGGAGCTGTTCTACCCCGCCATCTGGCCCGCGCTGGACGACCAGAGCCTGATCGCGGAAGCGATGGTCGAGCATGCCAGCGCGCTCGACCTCATCGCCCAGATCGAATCCGGCGCACCGGGGGAAGCTTTCTTCTCGGCTCGTGTCCGGGTTCTGAGTGAATATGTGCGCCACCACGTCGAGGAAGAGGAAGAGGAAATCTTCCCGCAGGTCCGCAAGGGCAAGCAGGATCTCGCCGCTCTGGGTGAACTGCTCGCGCAGCGCAAGGTAGAGCTGATGACCGGCTTTGCGGTCTCCAATCCCGTTCTCGCCCTTTCTTGACCTCGATCTTCGACTGGATAACTTCGTGGCCCGTTCCCCGACCAATACCACTCCGCCTGTTTCCCGCCCCGCCGAAACCCCGCGCAAGGCGCCGCTAGTGCCGCCCGGCGCTGAGATCAGCGAAACCTATGCCGAGCCGCAGGGCACCGGAGGCGAAACGCACCAGACCGCGGGCAACGGCTACGCAAGCTTGACGGACCAGCAAGGCCATCCCATCGCGGATGATCAGAACACCCTGCGCCAGGGGCCGCGTGGACCGGCGCTGCTCGAAGACCAGCACTTCCGCGAGAAGATCTTCCATTTCGATCACGAACGCATTCCCGAGCGCGTGGTCCATGCCCGCGGCTACGGCGCCCACGGCTTCTTCGAACTGACCGAGAGCCTCGCCGACGTAACCCGAGCCGACGTGTTCCA
>JGI24751J29686_10000349_pt1 | contig 16309 bp, 14 predicted proteins | sample KBSSwiS6_FD_29686 | JGI IMG/M metagenome (IMG submission 29686)
GAAGGTCAGCAGCAGCCGATAGGGCCAACCGCCGATCTTGCCGGCATGGATCGGGAAAACCGCGTTGAACGCTCGGGTGACCCGATGCATCGTCATCGCGTCGCGCTTGGCCAGCAGGACCCCGGTCCCGGCGTCGAACCACAGGGTGGTGCGGCCGTTGGGCAGCCATTCCCCATCCTGCTTCATGCGCACGGTAATCGGGGCTCCGGACTTGCGCGGGAGGGCAAGGATCCGCAGCTGGGCGCCGGGGAATGCCGCGCGTGCCGACCTCACGATCCGCGCAAGGTCGACGTCGGGGTTGAGAGGGGCGCTCACGAACGTCGGCGCGGGGAGGTCGGACGCAATGGCGCTCGAAGGGCCGAAGGGCGCGAGCACCACGCCTGCCACGGGGCGGAAGATCAGCATCGCCCCGGTCAGGGCGGTGAGCACCAGCAGGGGCGCAGACACGATCCCCAGGTCACGGTGATGCCAGCGAAGGGCCGGAAGGGTGAGCCGGCTTGGCCAGGCGCGGAGACGGAAGGTGCGGCGGGTGCGCCACCATAGCACCGCACCGGAAAGTGCAAAGATCACGGCTGCGAGGCCGGCAATGCCCGACAGGATCTCTCCTGTTTCCCCCGCGAAGAGGTGATGGTGAAGGTCGAACAGCCAGAGTTCGGGGCGGCCCCACAGGTCGGACCAGCGGGCGACGACCTCGCCCGACTGGCTGGCATAGAAGCCGCTGCCATCCGCGCGTCGCAGCTGCAGCAGGCCGAACCGGTCACCAGGGTAGATCAGGCTGTCACCGGAGGCAGGCGAGGCGAGCAGGCCGGCGGTAACCTGCCCCAGCGCAACGGGATCGGTGGTCGGCGCATCGCCTGCATGGGGCAGGCCAATCCACGCCTCCTTCTGCACGAGGACCGCCCCGGTGAGGCCGAGCACGGCAAGGACCAGCCCCAAGACCGCGCCCGCCCAGCGATGGATCAGATCGAGCGCCCGCATCGCCCTAGAACCGGTAGTCCCACCCGAGCGTGAACGTCCGCCCGCGCCCGGCGAAGAAGAACGTATTGTCGGTCGGCCGCTGGGTGTCGCTGGCGTAGCTCGTGTAGTTCACGTCGAACAGGTTCTGGACGCTGAGGCTGAGCGTCCCGAAGCCGAACCGGTAGCGCAGGCTGGCGTCGGTCAGGGTGTATCCGGCGAAGTCGTTGAGCGGCTCGCGCTTGAGGCCCTTGAAGCTGCGGCCCAGGAACAGCTGGGTCTGGACCAGCGCGGACAAGGGGCCTTTGGCGTAGGCGGCCGAAAGATTCAGTCGATCAGGCGAGATGTTGGCACCATCGAGGTCGGTGTCTACCCGGTCATCGCTGTTGCTGTCATAGCGGCCGTGGAGGTGGGCATAGCCCAGGCCCAGCTTCAAGCCTTCGATCGGGGTGCGGACCGACAGGTTGAGCTCGATCCCCTGAATCTCCACCCGCTGCCGCTGGACATCGAAGATACCGTCGGGGCGGGCCACCAGCAACTGCCCGTTATCGGACGAGGACCAGAAATAGGTCACCGCCCCTTCTACCGGCCCTCGCTTGATCTCGATGCCGATCTCCCGGTTGTTGGAGACGATCGGGCTAATGTCCAGAAAGTTGTCGATGTCCACGTCGGGCTTGTTCACCGCCCGGGTGATGCGACCCACATCCGGCACAGTGTAGCCCTCGGCATAGCTGGCATAGGCACGCAAGCCGGAAAGCGGTTCGAGCACGATACCACCGTTCAGGAGCAGGTCGGAGAAGCGCGGACTGCCGCCCGAGACGCGCACGCGGTTCGAGGTGGCGAGCGTGGTATAGTCGTCGATGGTGATGCGCACGTCCTCGTAGCGCGCACCGCCGGCTAGGCGCACGATGCCACCGAAGAGCGCGAGGTTCACCTGCCCGAACGGGGCAAGGCTGCGGAAATCGGTCGGAGGAACCCACACACGGTTGGTGGCGATCAGGCGTTGCTCGGTCCGGTCCCACAGCGCGTCGAGGCCGACGATGGCAGTCAACACTTCGATTCCAGGAACGGCTCGCTCGTAGCTGATCTTGCCGCCGAACTTGCGCGAGCGATTTTGCGACTGGTCGAACAGCGTGTTTTTAGGAGCGATCAGTTCGTCCTGGAATGTCGGAATGGTTTCAATCTCACCGCCGAAGGTGTCGCGGCTGCGGTTCCAGAACACCTGGCTGACGAAGTTGCCTCCGCCAAGGTCGGAATCCGTAACTGACAGCGCGGCGCTCTCGGTGAGGTTGGCCGCCGGAACTCCGGGCGGAGTTCCGCGCGTGGCACTGGTGGGCAAGCCGGTGGTGCGGTTGCCGTTGACGGCGACATAATCGCCATCGCCCTTCAGCTCGAACCGGCTGACGGTGAGATCGACCCGGGCCGTATCGCCGACAGCATAGCCGAACCGGCCGAACAGCGAGAGCGAGGCGGAATCCTGGGTTTCGCCCTGGGTGAGATTGATGCCGATGCGCCGGTCGGCGGCGTCATAGAACACGCCCCTTCGCTCATAGGCAGCGCCCACGGTGGCATCGAAGCGATCCCGCTTGAACTGGATGAGACCACCAGCCTTACCGCCGAACCCATCCTTGTCGAACCCGTCTGACGCGGCGCCTTGCAGCAGCACTCGGCCGCCTAGGCCCTCCTGAGTCGGCGCGCCTACCGTGACCTGGTTGACGATGCCGCCAGTGCCGCCAATCCCCTGCAGTGCGTTCGACCCGTAGATGAGCTCGACGCGGTCAACGAAGAAGGCATCGATGGTGAAGCCATCGCGGCTACCGTCCCGCAGAGGCGTCGACTGGGGTATTCCGTTGATGGCGTAAAGCGGCGAGCGGCCGCGTAGGGTTTCACCGGCACCCGAAAGCTTTTGCCGAGTTGGCGAGAACGATGGCGTGAGCGCGGCTACGGCGTCCGTGACAGAGCCGGCGATGGCGACCTGCCGATCAAGTTCTTCCCTGCCGATGACGTCGACCGTCAATGGAAGGGCATTGGCCGGCAAGACCGTGCGAGCAGCAGTGACGATGATGTCCGCCTGGGGCCCGTCAATCGCGCTGGGCAGGCTCTCTGATCCGTCGGCGAGCGCCGGCGTGGATGATAACAGAACAATTCCGGAAGCGGTGACAATGTGCCTGCGCATGTGTGCCCCTGTGGTGATGGCGTGTGCGAGGCTCCGCTATCAGTCACCTGACGCAATTGCAAGTTATTCGCAATAGCATCAGGTGACTGGATCATGGTGCGGATCTGAAGTGCTCGGAATGAACTCTATCGCCGTGGAAAACCGGTTCGCCGCCACACGATCTTGCCCTCAACGCTCTGGGATGCGGAGTTGCGGCAGCGTATGGATCCCGCCGCCTTGATCACGCTCTAAGCCAATCGTCCTACCGGGTGGGCGCAGGGCCCGCGCGGTTGCCGGACCGTCCAGAACTGCCTGAACCGGAACAGCCGCCCCTTGATAGCGTGGCTGCTCCCCGGGAGCATCACTGCTCGACGAAGACTGCCTGCCGCACCCAGTCCACGCTGGCCTGCGCATCGCCGAGACGGGCCTGGCCCAGCACCTCGGACCAGTAGGTTTCCGAACCATCGGCCATGCGCCATTCGTGCAGCCGGCGGGTGAGGAGTTGGAGATCGTATTCCTCGCTGATGCCGATGGCGCCGTGCACCGCATGGGCCGTGGCGGCGATACGCGGCGCGGCGGACGAGGTGGTGATCTTGGCCGTTGCTGCCGCGAGCGCAGACACGCCGGTGCCGTGGGCGGCGCCAAGCTGCGCGGCGATGCGGCAGGCGATCATGTCTTCGGCCATGACGGCCAGCATCTGCTGAAGCGACTGCTGGCGGCCGATTGCCTTGCCGAACTGGATCCGGTCGGAGGCATAGGCGGTCGTCAGATCACACAGGCGCGCTGCGGCACCGGCGATGAGCGCGGACCGCAGCACGGCGGCAACCGGGCGCAGGCCCCCGGCGAGACGGGCCAGGCTGGGCCCCTGCGGCTGGCCGGAAAGCCGTGCCGCAAGCGAATGGAACACACCGGTGGGGGCCGGTGCGAGGTCGGCAACGGGGCACAAGACGAGGGCCCTGCCAGTATCGACCAACCCATGTTCCGCGACGAGCGCGTTGGGCACCGGCTGGGCCATTGCGGTGACCAGCACAATCGGACCCGAGGGAACGGCGACACCGGCATCGGCCAGCAAGGCCCGGGCGACCATCGTTTCCGCAACCGGCAGCGGCACGGCGCGGCCACCCAGCGCCTCAAGCAGCGGCTCCATATCAGCAAGCGAAAGCCCGGCTCCGCCATGTTCCTCGGCCACCAGCGCATCGAGGAAGCCGGATCCGGCGATTTCCTGCCACATCGACGCAGCGGAACCGCCGCCTTCGACGGCGCGGACGAGCGCGACGGGCGCCGCTGCCTCCAGCATGCGGTCGAACGGTTCGAGGAGCTCGTTCATGACCATGACCCGTGTTCCCTTTACCGGAGGCCCATGCCGCGCGCGATGATGCCGCGCAGGATTTCACGCGTGCCGCCCCGCAGGCTGAAGCTGGGGGCAATGTGCGTGACATAGAGGAGAGTGCGATACAGGTCGTCGCCGACCGGCTCTTCCGGATGGGCAGCGAGATCGTCGGCGATGACGACCGGCAGTTCCTGCTCGAAGCTGGTGCCGCGATCCTTGACAATGCTGGCTTCGACCACCGGGCTCTCCCCAGCCACGAGCCGCGCGGTGCAGGCAATCGACATGGCGCGCAAGGTGGTCAGTTCGGCAGTGAGGCGCCCGACGAGGGCCGTCGCATCGGTCCTGTTGACGGCCTGCAGGTGCCTCAACCAGGCGTCGAGCAGCACGGCGCTGGAATAGATCCGCTCCGGTCCGGACCGCTCGAAAGCCAGTTCGGCGACGACCTGTTTCCAGCCCTCCCCTTCGTTGCCGACGAGAGCATCTTCGCCCAGCTCGACATTCTCGAAGAAGACTTCGGCGAAATGGGCGTCACCCGTGAGATCGACGATGGGGCGAACGGTCACGCCCGGGGCCTTCAGGTCGATGATCAGCTGCGACAGCCCGGTCTGCCGGTCAGCCGGTGTGCCGGAAGTGCGGAGCAGCGCGATCATGTAGTCGGAGTGCATGGCGTTGGTGGTCCAGATCTTCTGGCCGTTGACCACCCAGCCCCTGCCGGTGCGATCCGCCCGGGTGCGCACGCTGGCAAGGTCAGAACCGGAGCCCGGCTCGCTCATGCCGATGCAGAACAGCTGTTCGCCGCGGCAGATGGCCGGAATGTGCTTGAGCCGCTGCGCCTCGGTGCCGAAGTTGAGGAGGAGAGGCGCGCTCTGCCGGTCAGCAATCCAGTGAGCGGCAACGGGCGCGCCGGCGCTGAGCAGTTCCTCAACCACCACGAAGCGGGCGAACGGACCCATGCCGTGGCCGCCGTAGGCCTTGGGCAGGGTCAGCCCGAGGAACCCGGCCGCCCCCAGCGCACGGCTGAATTCCGCGCTGAAACCCAGCCATGACCGGGCCCTTCGATCCATCGGGATGGCGGTGATGTGCTCGTCAATGAAGGCACGGACAGCCGGACGCAGCGTTTCATCCGCCGGCGGCAACGTTGCAAGGGTAAGGCTGTCAAACAAGCGCCCGGGCTCCTTTGCAATGGCTCGTGGGCGGGCCGGCGATGCCTTCCACCGCCCTCTACTTCAAATATTTAATTTCCCGTCATCGATAGTCACTCGCTATCATATGACGCAACTCCGCAATGCTGTGACCGAGAAATTCAGCGCGGCAGCAGAAGCATCCTGGGCGCGAGCAAGACCCATTGTGATGCCGACCGGCTCATCCAGGGCGGCGATGTGCACCCCTCCCCCGGCGAAGCGTCCGCTCCGCGCCGGGATCAATGCAACGCCAAGACCGGCCTCGACCAGACTGAGGATGGTCTGTACCTGCACCGCTTCCTGCGCCACGCGAGGCGTGAAGCCAGCCCGGTGGCACTCCAGCCGGACAGTCGCATGCAGGACGCTGACCGGGCTGTAGAGGATGAACGCCCGGTCGGAGAGGGCCGAGAGCGGCACGACTTGCCGCCGCGCCAGGACATCGTTTCGCGGCAGCGCCGCCACCAGCACGTCGCGCTCGATCACGTCCATGTGAACCGGCGTGGAGTCCATGACCGGCAGCCGCACCAGCCCGATATCCAGCCTGCGCGCCGCGATGCCCCTGACAATCTCAACACTGCTGAGTTCCTGCAGCGACAGTTCCACCTGCGGATAGGCCTCGCGGTAGGGCGAGACGATGCGCGGCAGCAGATCGCCGATGGCGGAGCCGATGAAGCCGACCGAAAGTCGCCCGCTGAGTCCGGCGGCGCCCTGGCGCACCGCCTCGCGAATCTTATCCGCCGCGGCCAGCGTGGCCCGGGCCGGTCCAAGGGCGGCCTGCCCGGCGGCGGTCAGCCGGGCGCCGCGCGGATCGCGATCGAACAACGCGACACCAAGATCTTCTTCCAGCTTGCGGATCGCGACGGTGAGCGGCGGCTGCGAAATGTGCAGGCGCTCCGCCGCGCGATGGAAGTTCAACGTCTCGGCAAGCGCGCTGAAGTACCGCAGTTGGCGCAGATCCATGATATACAATCCATATCGAATTTTCGAAATTCAATATTAGCATCGGTGGGGTGGTCATTCTAGTCTCGTCGCCATCCCGCCTTCCGCAAAACGACAAGGTCCGCCCATGGCCGAAGCTCCCTTCCTGCTGATCGAACGAGATGGACCAATCGTGATTGTCACGCTGAACCGTCCCGACACGCGTAACGCCATTTCAGAAACCGCCCACAGTGAGGAAATCACCGATTTCTGCGCCCGCACCACCCGCGACATGAGCGTGCGCGCCGTGGTGTTGACCGGAGCCGGTAAGGCGTTCTGCGCCGGTGGCAACGTCAAGCACATGCAAGACCGCGCCGGCATGTTCGCCGGCGCCCCGTTCGACCTGCGCAACTCCTACCGGACCGGCATCCAGCTGATCCCCGCGGCCCTCTACGAACTGGAGGTGCCGGTCGTGGCGGCGGTCAACGGGCCGGCGATCGGCGCGGGGCTTGACCTGGCCTGCATGGCCGACGTGCGGATCGCATCTGAAACGGCGCTGTTCGCGGAGAGCTTCGTCAAGCTCGGGATCGTACCCGGAGATGGCGGCGCATGGCTGTTACCGCGGGTCATCGGCCTGGCCCGCGCCAGCCTGATGACACTTACCGGTGACACTATCGATGCCGCCAAGGCGCTGGAATACGGCCTGGTGAGCGAAGTGGTCGCCCCTGAGGAGGTCTTGCCGCGGGCTATCGCGGTGGCACGCTCCATCGCGGCCAATCCCGGCCACGCCACCCGCATGGCCAAGCGCCTCCTGCGTGACGGGCAGGACATGAAGCTGGGCCCGCTGCTTGAACTGTCGGCCGCATACCAGGCGATTGCCCATCACACGCGGGACCACCACGAAGCGGTCAGCGCCTTCTTGGAAAAGCGTGCGCCGGAGTTCGAAGACAAATGAGCGGCGAACCCGAGACCGGAGCCGATGCCGCCGGAGTCGGTTGACGGCATCCACACGGGCCGGACGGCAGCCTCGACGAATTTGCCGATCATCCCGTGGTCCATGTCGCTTTCGCGGACGCACACGCCTACGCCTGCCGGGCGGGACCGTTCACCTTCGGCGCTGCCATTGCGACCCCGGGCTACCCCGTGTTCGGGCCCACGGGCAAGGTCAGCTTCAGCGCACGGATCAGCCGCGCGTTCCGAGCCGCGCGGCTGGCGGAAGGCCGGTCAGCCCGCCGCCTTCACCCGCTGGCGGAACGCGTGAAGCAGCGGCTCGGTATAACCGCTGGGCTGGGCCACCCCTTCGAACACCAGCGCCCGCGCCGCCTGGAAGGCGAGGCTGCCCTGCGGATCGGAGGCCATCGGCCGATAAAGCGGATCACCGGCGTTCTGCGCATCCACCTTGGCGGCCATGCGCAGCAGCGCCTCATCGACCTGTTTGGCGGTGACCACCCCATGGAGCAGCCAGTTGGCGATGTGCTGGCTGGAGATGCGCAGGGTCGCGCGGTCTTCCATCAGGCCGACGTCGTTGATGTCTGGCACCTTGGAGCAGCCGACGCCCTGGTCGACCCAGCGGACGACATAGCCGAGGATGCCCTGCGCGTTGTTGTCGACCTCCTCGCGCAGTTCCTCGGCGGTCCAGTTGCGGCCCTGGGCGACCGGGATCGTCAGCAGCGCATCGAGCGAGGCGACCGGCTCGGCCCGGCGTTCGGCCTGGCGGGCGAAGACGTCGACCTGGTGATAGTGCGTGGCGTGGAGCGTCGCGGCCGTGGGCGACGGAACCCAGGCGGTGTTGGCGCCGGTGCGCGGGTGGCCGATCTTCTGCTCCAGCATGTCGGCCATGCGATCGGGCATGGCCCACATGCCCTTGCCGATCTGCGCCTTGCCGGAGAGGCCGCAGGCGAGTCCGATCTGGACGTTGCGGTCTTCATAGGCGGTGATCCACGGCGTGGTCTTCATCTCGCCCTTGCGCAGCATCGGCCCGGCCTGCATCGAGGTGTGCATCTCGTCGCCGGTGCGGTCGAGGAAGCCAGTGTTGATGAACATGATGCGGTCCCTGACCGCGTGGATCGTGGCGGCAAGGTTCGCGCTGGTGCGGCGCTCCTCGTCCATCACCCCGATCTTGATGGTATGGCGGGCGAGGCCGAGCAGGTCCTCCACCGCATCGAACAGGTCATTCGCGAAGGCGGCCTCGTCGGGCCCGTGCATCTTGGGCTTGACGATGTAGACCGAGCCGGAGCGGCTGTTGCGCAGCGGGCCCGTGCCCTTGAGGTCGTGGAGCGCTATCGTGCTAGTGATGATCCCGTCAAGGATGCCTTCAGGCGCCTCGCTGCCATCGGGCAGGAGCACGGCCGGGGTGGTCATCAGGTGGCCAACATTGCGAACCAGCAGCAGCGAACGGCCCGGCAGGGTCAACGCGCCGCCATCGGGGGCGACATAGGACCGGTCGGTATTGAGCCGGCGGGTCATCATCGCCCCGCCCTTCTCGAAGGTATCCTCGAGGTTGCCGCGCATCAGGCCGAGCCAGTTGGCATAGGCCAGGACCTTGTCCGCGGCATCGACCGCCGCGATCGAATCCTCGAAGTCGCAGATCGTGGTCAGCGCCGATTCCAGCACGACGTCGGCGATGCCGGCCGGGTCGTCCTTGCCGATCGAATGGGCGCGGTCGACCACCACCTCGATGTGGAGGCCGTTGTGGCGCAGCAGCAGGTTGTCGCCCGCGCGGCCGACCAGCTGGGCCGGGGCCGCGAGCGCGATCTCGCCCCCGGTCCAATCCGCCCACTTGCCGGCGGCGAGCGGCGCGGCTTCGTCGAGGAATGCCTTGGCCCGGGCGATCACCTGGGCGCCGCGCGCCGGGTCATAACCCTTGCCGGCGGGGCTGCCGGGAATGGCATCGGTGCCGTAGAGCGCATCGTAGAGGCTGCCCCAGCGCGCATTGGCGGCATTGAGCAGGAACCGCGCGTTGAGAACCGGCACCACCAGCTGCGGACCGGCAACCTCGGCGAGTTCGCGGTCAACCTTGCGCGGGCTCACCGCGAAGGGCGCGGGCTCGGGCACGAGGTAGCCGATTTCGGTCAGGAAGGCCCGGTATTCGGCCTGGTCGACCAGCTTGCCGGCGTGAGCGTTGTGCCAGCCGTCGATCGCTGCCTGGAGTGCGTCACGCCGGGCCAGCAGGGCGCGGTTGCGGGGCACGAACCGCGCGAAGATGTCCGCCGCGCCGGCCCAGAAGGCCGCCGGATCGATCCCGGTGCCGGGCAGGACACGCGCGTCCACGAAATCCGCCAGCGCCGTGGCAACCTTGAGACCGGCCTTATCGACAGTGTTCGCCATGCGTCGACTCCTTTGCCGCCGCGCTAGCGCGATTCCCGTCATTGCGGTAGAAGAGAAAACTTCACGGTAGCTTTTCTCACAAGGAAACAATCGCCCTCAGCGGGCTACCGGCAGGCCGCCCCGCCCGCATGGTGCAGCACCCGGTAGAATCCGTTGCGGAACACCTCGCTCCACCCTGGCGCCGTCAGCTGACCGGGCTGGCGCAGCACCGCATCGGTCAGGCCATAGCGGCAGCGCAGGGTCTCAAGCCGCGCCGCATCCATCGCGTCGTAGCCTTGTACCACTTCGAGCGGACTGCCGGGGCCGGCAAGGCCCGACACGTCGCCCAGCCGGCGGTACCACTCAGCAATACCGGAGCGGTTGAGCGGCAGGGCCTTGAAGTCCACCACCACGGCCCGGCCGGTCCGCAGCCGGAATGAGTCCAGCCCGGGTGGGATCAAGAACTGGGCGGACGGCGCGGTGGACCGCGCGACGTATGCGTAGAGTTCAGTTTCGGCGCGCTGGGCGGGCGTGGTCCCCAGCAGCGAATAGCGCGGCTCCGGCGACGGCTGGGCCAGTGCCGCGAAGACGAGCGCCGATCCGGCAGCCACGGTCGCCGTGTGTAGCAGCACCCGCTGAGGCAGCCGGTGGCGCAAGGCCGCCAGCAGATAAATCCCGGCGAGGATCACCAGCACCGGCTGGATCGGCGCGGTCGGCAACCATTGGCCGATCAGAGGCGCTCCGCCCGCGGCGACCAGCGGCAGGGCATAGAGGCTCAGCCGCAGGCGCCGCGCATCGGTAGCTCCGTCCGCTCCGCCGGCGATCACCCGCAGCAGGCCGACGACCGTCAGCAGCGCCGCGAGCAACAGCGCGAAGGGCGCCAGCCGCCAGACGAACAGGCGCGAGACCACCGGCACGAAGACCACGGTCGTCAGCGCCGAGGCCGCCCAGACCAGCAAACCAAGCGCCAGTTGGAGCGCCAGCGCCAGCCGCCGCAGCTGCGGGTCCGTCACTGCCCGCGCCGTCCAGATCAGCCCCAGCGCCTCAATCCCGAGGAACGGCAGGAATTTCACCAGCCAGTCGCGCGGGTAATAGTGAAACGGCACAGCGAAACGGAAGAAGATGCGGTCGGCCTCTGCGGCCACGGCCGGGCTCACCTGCTCCGCCTGGAGCGAGAGAATCAGCGGCAGGGTCATGGCGGCGATGGCGACGCTCGGCCCGAGCAGGCGGGCCAGGCGCACCAGCACGTCGCCGCGCATCAGGCCGCGCCACCGCGCCGGGCCGAGGTCCATGAGCTCCCCGACGACAAAGGCGAGACCAAAGGCCGCGATATTCAGCAAAAGGAAATTGGCGTGGAACGCGCCGGCCAGCGCCAGCAGCACCCCGCATCGCCCCAGCCTGCCATCAAGGAAGGCCGTCATGGCGAGGATCGTCGCGCTCGTGGCGATGGCCGAGGGCTGGAGCGAGGAGGTAAACAGGAAGGCCGAGGCCATCGTGCAGAACTGGTAGCTCGCCAACAGCAGGGCGATTACCAATCCCAGCGCCGCAAGCGGCCGATCTGCCCCCATGCGCTGGATCATGCGCCAGCAGCCCCACATGGCAAGGCCCACTGCCGCCACGTTGAGCAAGGCCAATCCCACCTCCAGCACGCCCAGCCGGGCCAGCAGGGCCACCAGCCGGAAGAAGACAAGGTGATAGTGCCGCGCCGAATTGAGCCACCAGTCGCCTGCGAGATAGCCCGGATCGGCGAGCCGCAGGCCGGGCGGCAGATAGGTTGGATGATTGCTCTCCGAACTGAACCCGGAAACGCCGACCAGCAGCCCGGCCAGCAGGCACAGGACCGCAGCCAGTGCAGCCTGCCGCGCCGCCGCGCCACTTCAGTCACACTTGCGCCAGATCGACACGGTGGCGAAGGAGAGGACGCGCCCCAGCCAGGAGTGCATCACCAGCCGGTCAAGCGCGAAGCACAGGTCCACCCAGCGCGCGCCGCCGCGGTTGAGCAGCGGGAAGGCATAGGGATTGTAATACAAGGTATAGGCCAGCAGCCCGGGGAAGAAGACCTTCACCTCTTCCAGCCCGGCCTCGGTGAAGAAGGCCTTCAACTCGTCCACCGCGAAGGCGCGTTCGGTCACCGCGTCGAAGATCGGGTTGCGCCGGTAGATCGCCTCGCGCACGGCCTTGAACAGCGGATTGCCCGAAGTCGGCTCGAAGTTCACGAAAAACCCGCCCGGCTTCAGCCCTTCGGCGAGCTGGCGCACCACCTCTCCGGCATTGTCGGGAACGTGGTGGAGGCCGCCGATCAGCAGCATCACGTCATAGCTGGCGGCAGGCGGCGCATAGCGCGTTGCGTCGGCCTGCCACACCCGGCCCTCGCCAAGGCGCCGGGTCATCTCGGCGACGATGACGTCACTGTAATCGAACCCGTGGTAGTCGCAGTCGAGCCCGAGGTGGTCCTCGGCGATCTCGCGCCCTTCCGCATAGCCGCACATGGCCTCGAGCATGGCGAGCCGCCGTCCTGCCAACGGTGAGAGAAATGGCCGCGCCGCCTGCCAGATCAGCACCTTGATCCGGCGGTGATTGGCCTCCTGCCGGCCGGCCTCGTAGCGCTCGGCAATGGCGTTGAAATGGGAGCGTTGCCGCTCGATCTTCGAGGTGGCGGTCATGCCTTCAGGCCTCGCTCTGCGCGGTCAGACTGACCAGAGCCACGCCAGCCATGATCAGGGCCGCGCCGGCCAGATGCGGCAGGGTGATCCGCTCGCGCAGCACCAGCCACCCGGCCAGTTGCGTCCCCAGCATCAGCGCCCCGGCGGCGATCGGAAAGGCCTGCGACAGCGGCATCAGCCGCAGGATCACGCCCATCCAGATGGCGAAGCCGGCAAGGTAGAGCGCGAAGCCCACCAGCCATTTCGGGCTGAGCAGAGCCGGCGCGGCCTTGATCAGCGCCATGCCCGCCACGCTGAGCAGGGTATAGGCCAGCAGCAATCCGGCGCGGAGCAGGGGTTGGGTCATTGCCTCAGGCCGCCTGCGACCGGTCGGTCATGGACAGTGTTGGCTCACCCGCAGAACGCGCGGTGTCTCCGCTCGCCTCGGCAATATGATAGGGTGGGCGTCGCCGCGTCTCCTTCAGCACCTGCCCCAGGTATTCGCCGATTACGCCCAGCACCAGCAGCTGCATCGTGCCGATGACGAGGGTCACGCCGACCATCGAGGCCCAGCCCGGCACTCCGCTGCGCGTCACCATGGCAACGTAGAGCACATAGGCCAGGAAGGCGAAGGCGCTGAGCGCGGTAACGAAGGCGAAGCCGATGGCCAGCCGCAACGGCCTCATGCTGGTGCTGATCACCCCGTTGAGGGCGAGGCGCACCATCTTGCGCAGCGTGTACTTGCTAGTTCCGTGCAGGCGCTCGTCGGGCACGTAGGCGATCGTCGCCGTCCGGAAGCCCAGGGTGGGGATGAGCCCGCGGTAGAACAGGTCGGATTCCGGCAGCCGCACCAGCACGTCGAGCACCTTGCGGTCGAGCAAGCGGAAATCGGAACTGCCGGCGACCAACTCGAGCCCGGAAAGGCCGTTCAGCAGCTTGTAGAACCAGCGGGAGGTCACCCGCTTGAACAGCGGGAGCGAGACCTGGTCCTGACGGAGGCAGCTGACCACGTCCGCCCCTTCCCGCCAGCGCGCGACCATCTCGCCGATAAGCTCGGGCGGATGCTGGAGATCGGCATCGAGACAGATGACACAGTCGCCGGTCGCCTCGGCCAGCCCCGCGCGCCGCGCCGCCTGGTGGCCGAAATTGCGCGACAGTGAGACATAGCGCAGCCGCGGATGGCGGATCGCGGCAAGCCGCAGGCGTTCCAGCGTGCCGTCGCTGCTGCCGTCGTCGACCACCACGATCTCGGCATCGGGATAATCGCGCGCCGCCGACGCCAGCCGGTCGGCAAGGACCAGCACGTTCTCGGCCTCGTTATAGGCAGGGACGACCAGCGAAAGCCTGAATTCGGGCGGGCGGGTCAACGGCATCTCCACAAGCAATCGTCTGCCGCCCTTGGGGATAAACACCTATGGTAAACAAATGATCAATCGATTGTCCGAAGCGGCTGTTATCCGCGCTCGGGGTCAGCCTCCGCGGCTTGCATCCGCGCCCGGGCCTTGTTGCGCGCGCCGGGCGCCGGCGTCAGGCCGGCCACCTTGCCCAGGCCAAAGTCCGGCATATTGCCGTAAATCGTCTCGAACCGTCCCGGCTCGACGCAATAGGTCTCGTGGAAAATGCCCACGGCCTCGCCCTGGTTCGCCTTGCGGTAGAACGCCTTCCAGGCGGGCAGGTGGCTCTGCTCGCGGTCGGTCGCATAGCGCTCCAGATGGTCGAAGCTGCGCCAGTACTGCAGGAAGATGAGCGTGCGCAGACCGGAGCGCAGCAGCTCCCCGCCAAGGTACCCACTTTGCGGATTGGCCGAAAGTTCGGCAATCATCGGCCCCATGGCGCGAGCCACCGGGAGCCACTTGTCCACGCGGCGGAGCTTGTTGATCCGCATACCGATGAGGAACACGGTCACGGGGCCGTGGTGGTCGGCCGTGAAGCGCCCGGCATGGATGGTCTGTGGCACGCGGCTTTCCCCGGCTGTCAGGCGCCCGACCGGCGAATGCGTCTGGCCGGGCCCTGCTCCTCTACGGCAAGCCGGTGGCCGCCCGCAAGTTTGCCTAGACCCTATTTCAGGGTCTAGAACACCACCACGCTGCGGATTGACTTCCCCGCGTGCATCAGGTCGAACGCGGTGTTGATCTCCTCCAGCCCCATGACGTGGGTGATCATCGGGTCGATCTCGATCTTGCCGGCCATGTACATGTCGACGATCTTGGGCACGTCGGTGCGCCCCTTGGCTCCGCCGAAGGCCGTGCCGCGCCAATTGCGCCCGGTCACCAGCTGGAACGGCCGGGTGCTGATCTCCTTGCCGGCCTCGGCCACGCCGATGATTATCGAGGTGCCCCACCCGCGGTGGCAGGCTTCGAGCGCGGTACGCATGACCTCGGTATTGCCGGTGGCGTCGAAGGTGTAGTCGGCCCCGCCGTCGGTCATCAGGACGATCTTCGCCACGATGTCCTCACGGCTCATGCCGGTGGTGTTGAGGAAATCGGTCATGCCGAACTTGCGGCCCCATTCCTCGCGGTCGGGGTTGATGTCGACGCCGATGATCTTGCCCGCACCCGCCAGCCGCGCGCCCTGGATCACGTTGAGGCCGATCCCGCCGAGCCCGAAGACCACGACATTGTCGCCCACCTGGACCTTCGCCGTGTTGATCACCGCGCCCACGCCCGTGGTCACCCCGCAGCCGATGTAGCACGAGGTCTGAAACGGCGCGTCCTCGCGGATCTTGGCGACAGCGATCTCGGGCAGGACGGTGAAATTCGAGAAGGTGGAGCAGCCCATGTAGTGGAAAATGGTCTGGCCCTTGTAGGAGAACCGGCTGGTCCCGTCGGGCATTACCCCCTGCCCCTGGGTGGCGCGGATCGCGGTGCACAGATTGGTCTTGCCGGACAGGCACGACTTACACTGGCGGCATTCCGGCGTGTAGAGCGGGATCACGTGATCGCCGGGCTTGAGCGAGGTCACTCCGGGGCCAACCTCGCGCACGATGCCGGCGCCTTCATGGCCGAGAATGCTGGGGAAGATTCCCTCGGAGTCGAACCCGTCCAGCGTATAGGCGTCGGTGTGGCACACGCCCGTCGCCATGATCTCGATCAGCACCTCGCCGGCCTTGGGGCCTTCGAGATCGACTTCCACGATCTCCAGCGGTTGCTTGGGGGCAAAGGCAACGGCGGCGCGGGTCTTCATCTTTACAGTTCTCCGGGAGCAAAGCCAATTTCGCGCGCAACATAGCGGCTGCGCGGAAATCTGCATCACCCTGAATTGTAAACTTACGCACTGTCAGCGGTCAGCCGTGCTGCGGTGGCTTCCATCCACGGGAGACATCGCACCACGCGGCCTCGGGGTTGTCGGCGAGGTCGTCCTCGGCGAAACAATAGGCGTCGTCGAGATCGAGAAAGGAACACAGCTTCCTGATTTCGCCGCGCTGCTCGGCCCTCGACCTTACATAGAAATAGCCCGAGTTGTGCTCGCGCCACCGATTGAATCGGACGATCGCATCGCACACGCTGCTCCAGGGCGCCGACCTTGCATCAAGATAGAACGTCCGTGCGGCCATGGTTTCCGAACACTGCAAAGTGGATTCCCGTGATCTCTTCGCAACTTACGTGAGATCATCTACGCTCGAACCCGGCTCCGGTTCCCCGTCAGATCGGGACCGGAACCGCAGTGGCCTCGGTCAGCTTGCGCGAGACGCCGCCCGCCTCGACTTCCCCGATGGTCCGCGCGAAATAGGCGATGGTCTTCGCCAGCCCGTCGCGCAGGGGGACTTCGGCCTCCCAGTCGAGCAGGGCGCGCGCCTGGGTGGTGTCGGGCTTGCGCTGCTTGG
>JGI24751J29686_10000351_pt1 | contig 16255 bp, 12 predicted proteins | sample KBSSwiS6_FD_29686 | JGI IMG/M metagenome (IMG submission 29686)
CAAGCCCGAGCCGCTCCATCACCCCGGGGCGGCTGTTCTGGATGAACACGTCCGCGCCGGCGGCCAGGCTCCGGACAAGATCGCGACCATGTTCACTCTTGACGTCGACCTCGAAGCTCTTCTTGCCGCGGTTCACCTGCTCGAAATAGGCGCCGAGACCGTCAAGCACGGGGGGCTGCTGGCGCAGGACATCGCTGCCGGCGGATTCGACCTTGATCACCTCGGCCCCGAGATCCGCCAGGATTCGGCTGCAGAAAGGACCCGAGATCAATTGCGTCATGTCTACGACGCGAATGCCCGTGCAAGGGCTTCGCGCAGGATCGGTTCGTGAGCTGTCTTCCATGATTTCTCGCTCAATGGGCTTGGGCCCGGGGCAGCCCGCAACCGGGACGCAAGGTTCAAGATGCGTTGCCATCCGCTCTCCCTGCGAATGGCGATGGTTCTTCCGGTCGGCCCGGGCTGCGATTATTTCGCTTCGCGGGTAAGAGTGCGTCAGGGGGGGCATCCGGGTCAAGCCGCTCCCGGGCATATTAGTACGCGATGGGCTCATACGTGAGCTTTATGACGCATCGCCGCCCGTTTGCGGGGGGCCGGAGGCAAGGCATCCGGCTTTGGTTGCGGGTCGTTCAGTGCGGCCGTCCGTTGCAAGGGCGGGGGGCGCGGCAACCGATAAGCCAGAGCATATGACGCAATAATGAGGAAGCGGCTTCCAATCGGTTCCGTCTGTCATAAACTCGCCTGCAAACAAGAGTCGAAGCTGGGGTAGAGAATGGATCGCCTGATCCGGGACGAGCCGGAAAATTTCCGCTTTCGCGTCAATCGTCGGACACTGACCGACGAAGCCATTTTCGCCGAGGAGATGGCGCGGATTTTCGACAAGTGCTGGCTCTACCTCGGTCACGAGGCCGAGCTCGGCGAGCCGGGCGAGTTCCGGACGCGAACAGTTGCCGGGCGGCGGCTCATCTTCATGCGCGACCGCCAGGGCGAGATCGGCTGCTTCATCAATGCGTGCAGCCACCGCGGGGCGACCATTTGCCCGAACGAGTCGGGACGGGCGCGGTCCTTCACCTGTCCCTATCACGGGTGGACGTTCGACACCGGCGGGAACCTGATGGGACTGCCGGACAGCGCCAAATATGCAGACGGGTTCGACAAGGCCCAGCTCGGCCTCCACCGGGTCCGGACCGAGAGCTATCGCGGGTTCGTCTTCATCACCTTCAATCCCGATCCGCCGTCGCTGACCAGCTACCTCGGGGAGATGACCTCCTACCTCGATCTCATCCCCGACCAGGCCCAGGATCCCGCGCTCGGAATGGAGGTTCTGCGCGGCACCCAGACCTATTCGGCCCGGTGCAACTGGAAGATGGTCGTCGAGAACATCGGCGACGGTGCGCATGCCCTGGTGGCCCATCGCCGCTACCTCGACATGATGATCGCGTCCGGCATGGATTTCTCCGCCTCGACGATGATGAAGGACCAGTATGCCCATGTGATGGAGGGCGGCCACTTCGTCATGCAGAGTTCCGCCGGCGCCTGGGGGCGGCCGAGCGGGGAGGAAGAAGTGGTGGCGCAGGCCGAACGGCGGCGCCTGCTCGAGGAGCGGCACGGCAAGGCCTATGCTGACCGGCTGTTTGCCGGGCCGCGGGCGCTCGTCATGTTCCCCAACTTCGCGGTGATCGACCTGATCATGGGGATCACGATCCGGGTGATGCAGCCGGTCAGCCCTGCTTTCACCAGCATCACGCAGTGGCAGATCGCCCCGCGCGGAGAACCTGCGGCGCTCCGGCGGCAGCGGCTCGACAACTACCTGACCTTCTGGGGCCCCGCCGGCATGGCCACGCCGGACGACGTGGCGATCCTGGAATCCATCCAGGAATCGTTCGGGGGTAACCGCGACGACCTCTGGCAGGACATGTCGAAGGGCATGAACATGGACGCGCTGTCCGGGCAGGAGGAACTGCTGCTGCGCCACTTCTGGCGGCGCTGGGCCGAACTGGTGCTCGACAAGGCGCCGGCGGCGGAGCCTCATTCGATCGCTTCCGATCTTCCCTATACCCGCTCCGCCGCGACCGGCGCGGCAGGCGCCTGAGGACACACCGATGGCCCCTCTCGATCTTGACACCGTGGACCATGCCCTTCGCCAGCGCGTGGAGGCGTTCATGTACCACGAGGCCGACCTGCTCGACGGTTGGCTGCTCGACGATTGGCTGACGCTGCTGGAGCCGGATGTCCGCTACGCGGTGCCCGCCCCGGACTGTCCCGACGGTGATCCCGAAAAGGACATGTTCCTGGTGCATGATGATCGCTTCCTGCTGGAGCAGCGCGTGCGCCAGCTGCTGGGCGGCGCGGCAGCGGCGGAAATGCCGCAGTCGAAGACCCAGCGGATGATCACCAACGTTTCCGCCATGGCGCGGGACGACGGCACAGTCGCCGCACGCGCGAAGTTCGTGGTCTATCGCAGCTACCGGGACCGGGTGGACTCCTTCATCGGCGCCTATGACCACATCCTGGTGCCGCACGGGACGTCATACCGTTTCCGCTACCGCAAGGCTGTGCTCGCCCTGAACTCGCTGCTGGAGCAGGGCAAGATCAGTATCATCGTTTAAGGATCGACTTTCCGGATGCGGGGAACTCCCGCCATTCGGGCACCACTATCGGGAGATCAGTATCATGCGTGTCGGCTATCAGATGTTCATGTCTAATTACACCAGCTGGTCCGGCGCGGTGACCGACGTTCCGGCGCTGTCCGATGCGGCCGTATACGAGAGCGAGATGCGGCTGGTGGAGCTGGCCGACGAGATCGGCTTCGACACGGTCTGGTGCGTCGAGCATCATCTCACTCCCTACAGCATGGGCGGGAGCCCGTCGCATCTGCTGATGTATTTCGCAGGCCGCCTGCGCAACGTCGACCTTGGCTGCGACGTGATCGTTCTGCCATGGCACGATCCGCTGGAGGTGGCGGAAAGCCTGGCGATCATCGACAACCTGCTCGGCGGCCGGAAGCTGTTCATCGGCTTCGGCCGTGGCAACTCCCCGCGGGAATTCGGCCCCCTGCGCGTGGACTACCAGACCTCGCGCGAGCGCATGATGGAATCGCTCGACATCATCCGCCTGGGCCTCACCCAGGAGTCGTTCTCCTACGATGGCGAAGTCTTCAAGATCCCTGAGGTCTCGATTCGTCCCCGGCCGCGCACGCCGGATCTCACGCAGAACATGATGATGGTTTTCGTCAGCCCGGAAACGCGGCAGGCTGCGGCGGAGTCCGGCTGTGCCCCGCTGATCACCAACTTCTCTGGCTGGGGCAAGCTGGAGCGCGACATGGAGGAGTTCCGCCGGGTTCGCCAGGAAAAGGGCTGGAAGAACTCGAGCGCCCCTGTTTCCGTCACCATCTTCGTCGACGAGGACGGCGACCGTGCACGCGAACTGGGAACCAAGCACTGGCGCCAGTCGGTCGAACTCGCGGTCTGGCACTACGACCAGACCGGTAACCCGGAATTCCTCCCGGGCGTTGACGCAGCCGAGAAGAAGCGCATCCTTGATGCCGCCTACGAGAAGCAGGTCGCCGGTGGCTTTTTCGGAACGCCGGACGAAGTGGCAGAAGCGCTGATTGCGCGCCAGTCCGCCGTCGACGTGTCGGAGTACATCTGCCTGTTTTCCTATGGGGACATGGACGCGGCAGAGGCAGAACGGAACATGCGGCTGTTTGCCGACAAGGTCATGCCCCGCCTGAAGGCGATCCCCTGCGAGGACGTGCGCGCCACCTCGTGGAACGAGATGAGCGCCGAGCGCTCGGGCCGCGGACTGCAGGACGCTTGAGCCGTGGCAGCACAGAATGTCCTCCCGGCCACGTCGATCTACGATTGCCGCAACTTCGTCGGCGAGAAATTCGGGCCCAGCGACTGGATCGAACTGGACCAGCCGCTGATCAATGCGTTCGGCAAGCTGACCCGGGATGAATCGTGGCACCACGTGAATGTCGAAAGGGCCCGAACCGAGATGCCCGGCGGCAAGACGATCGCCCACGGGCTGCTTACCTTGGCCTTCGCCCCGCACATGCTGATGCAGATCGTGAACCTCGAGGACGAGGGGAAGGGGGCGGGGTCGCTCTATTACGGCTATGACAAGCTGCGCTTCCTTGCCCCGGTTCCGGTCGGCTCGCGCATTCGGATGTCGGGCGAGGTGGTCAGCGCTGAGCCGAAAGGGGCCGGCGTACTGGTGAGGATGCGCACCACGATCGAGATCGAAGGCTCTGACCGCCCGGCCATGTCTGGCGAGCAACTGACGCTCGGCTTTCCCGCCAGCGCGCGGCCCGACGCCTGAGTTGGGCAGGGGCGCGGCATGAAGATCGAGGGTTCGATCGCAATCGTCACCGGCGGAGGGAGCGGGATTGGCGCCGCGCTCTGCCATGCTCTTGTGCGCGCGGGTGCGGGCGGGGTCGTCGTCGCCGACATCGATCTCGAGAAGGCCGAAGCCATTGCTTCCGGCCTGGGCGAGCGGGCCGTGGCGGCACAGGCCGATGTCAGCAGGCGCGAGGCAGTGGAGGGGCTGGCCTCGCTGGCGCTCAGCCGGTTCGGGCGGATCGACCTCTTCGCCTCCAATGCCGGCATCAGCTCCGGTGCCGGCGTCGATGCTCCTCTGGACGTCTGGCAGAAGAGCTGGGACCTCAATGTCATGGCCCACGTCCACGCGGCCCATGCGGCGATCCCGGCGATGCTCGAGCAGGGCAAGGGCTACTTTCTGCAGACTCTATCGGCCGCCGCCCTGGTCACTGCACCGCACCAGGCCCCTTACGCCACCACCAAGACCGCTGCGCTGGGGTTCGCGCAGTGGCTGGCGGTGACCTATCGCGATTTCGGCATCGGCGTGTCGTGCCTCTGCCCGCAGGCTGTGCGGACGCCGATGTATGAAGCCGCCATGGGCAATGCAGAACAGCAGCTCCTGGCCGACGGGGCCATGGAGGCGGACGACGTGGCGGCGGTGGCGCTAGACGGGGTGCGCAATGAGCGCTTTCTGATCCTCCCGCATCCGGAGGTGGCCAGGTTCTTCAAGCGGCGGTGGGACGACATAGACGGCTGGACCGCGAAGATGGCTCAATACCAGGCCCTGGCCGGCGATCCACCCTGGCCGATCAGCAAATGACCGGGCCCCGACCGCGCGCCGACGCGTGAGCGCCGGCGGCCGTGCACCTTGAGGAGATCACGCAATGGAGGGAGGCTCGAGTCCATCCGCCAATTCGCGGATTTCGCCCACTGCGGAACAGATTGCGCTGGTGCGGGACCTGGCGCGCGGCGTGACGCGAAGCTATCCCGGAATTTCCTTCGTTCCTGCATCGGTCTACACCAGCCCGGAGCACTGGTTGCTAGAAAAGCAGCACCTGTTCGGGCGCCTGCCGCAAGTCCTCTGTCCGTCGGCGCTGTTGTCCGAGCCCAACATGGTCGTGCCGCATGGCAGCACTGGCGCTAACCTGCTGATCACCCGGGATGCCGCCGGTCTGGTTCACGTGTTCAGGAACACCTGCAGGCATCGCGGCACCACCCTCGTGGAAGGAGACGAGGTCCAGTGCATTTCGCGGATGAGCTGTCCCTACCACGCCTGGACCTATGCCACGGACGGACGGCTCGTCGCTCTGCCGCGGTCCGAGACCTTTCCCGGGCTGAATAAGGCCGAGTACGGTCTCGTCGAGCTGCCGAGCTGCGAGAGCGGCGGCCTGATCTGGTTCAGTCCCGTCCCGGCGGACTTTTCCCACGCCGAGGCGGTGGGGCGCGACTTCGCGGCGGCCGGGGTCGATCGCATGCACGTCTACCGTCGCCAGACCCATCGCGTCGCGGCGAATTGGAAGCTGATCATGGATGCCTTCCTGGAAAGCTACCATGTCCAGCGATTGCACGCGAATTCGGTCGGCAAGTACTTCCGGGACCAGGACGGACTGCTGAACGGAGACCACATCGGGCCCCACACTCGCAGCGTCTCGCTGATCAAGCACAACGACCCCACCGGTGTCGACATGACCGACTGGACAGCCTTCCGCGCCTTTGCCTCGTTTGCATACCAGCTGTTCCCGGCAACGGTGCTGGTGCTCCACCAGGACTGCATCAACTTCATGACAATCATGCCGCAATCGCACGAGGCGACCTTGGTTGAGGACTTCCTGCTGATTCCGCAGCCGGCGCGCACGGAAAAAGAGGAAGACCACTGGCGCCGGAACTGGGAACTGCTCGACGGCGTCGTCTTCGGCGCCGAGGATTTCCGGGCCGCGGAGCTGGGACAGAAGGGGCTGGCCTCGGGTGCCGTCGAGCGGTTGACGCTGGGCACACTGGAGGGCGCAGTTGGCGAATTCCATCAGACCTGCCTCAGCCACTTGCCCGCTGCAGGATGATTGTTCGATCTACCGGGGGAATGTGACAGATGCCAACCAGCTACGATGAACGTCTCCGCGAACTCGCGCCGGCGCGGTTGATGGAATTGGCGCGGGAGCAATCCGGCCTCACCGATTTCGGCGATATGACCTTCGTGAAGGCGCTGGAGGAGCTTACCAGCTGCTATGCGCTGGACGTCAATTTCTCGCCCGCGGGGCTCATCGAAGGGCAGGGCGAACTGGTCCGGCTCCTCGTCAACCGGCTTCGGTTCCAGGACGATCTCAAGCGCCATCCCGAAATTCTCGAGGAGGACGTGTCGGACCCGATCGTCATCATCGGCCTGCCGCGCTCGGGTACGACCAAGCTGCATCGCATGATGGCGAGCGACCCCACCTTGCTCAAGACCCGGATGTGGGAACTGCTCAACCCGGCCCGCTTCCCGAACGCCGTGCCGGGCCAGCAAGACCCGCGCATCGCGGCGGCTTTCGGCAGCGATTCGCTGCTCGAGGACAACCCGGCCCTCCACAAGGCGCAGTACTTTGGGGCGACCGAGGTCCACGAGGACCTGTGGCTGTTCAAGACAACCTTCAACGACACGACCCTGGCTAGCGGCCAATACCCGGTATCATCGTTCGGGCGATGGGCAAGAACCCGCACCAAGCCGTCGGACCGGCACAACTATGCCTATGTGCGCCAGCTGTTCCAGTATCTCCAGTGGCAGCAGGGCGGCAGCCGGGGCGGACCCGGCGGCACCCGCCGGCGCTGGCTGATGAAGAACGTCGGCCACCTGCCGCATATGCGCGAACTGATCGAGATGTATCCGAAGGGCACCTTCGTCCACATCCACCGACATCCAGTCTTCTCCGTGGCTTCGGTGGGGGATCTGGTGAAGAACGTCTGGGACCTGCGGGTCGAGGGTTCGACCCTCGATTATTCCGGTGCCTACAACTATGACCGTAGCAAATGGGCGATCGACACCTACCTGAAGCTGCGGGAGGACCCGGCGATCGATAGCCGGATCGTCGACATTCCTTATGAGCAGGTCCGACAGGATCCGATGTCGGTCATCCGCGACCTCTATGCGCGCGCCGGAATGGTCCTGACCCCCCAAGCGGAGCAGGAGATGCTGGCCTGGGATGGCGACAACGAGCAGGGGAAACGCGGCAAGCATGAATATACCCTCGCCGAGCTTGGCTTCAGTGCGGAGATGATCGAGCGGGATTTCAAGGATTACATCGACCGCTATGTAAACCCTGCCCACGCCGGTATCACCCCAGGCCCGTGACGACCGGCAGCACCCGCAAGGCGGCGGTACGATCCGAGTGGATCAGTCCCTGGGGAGAGCTGATGTCCGGAACTTCGTTGGCAGGTTCAACGGCACCTGGTCGCCACCGATGACGGGTGCCACCAATCCGACATTCGCCAACGGCGTTCGTCTCCTAGACCCTATTTCAGCCAGGTGGAAGCGTCGGCACGGAGCCAAATGTGGCCCGCCCCTGCGGGGTCGCGTCAGAAAGCCCGCTGGACTCCGTTGCGTCGCTGGCAGGGGCAACCAGCCCCTGCTGCACGCCGCGCCTTGCCAGCGGGCTTTCTGACGCGATGACGATGATTCCACCTGGCTGAAAGAGGGTCTAGCGCGTCACGGCGGCAGTTCTCAGGAAGGTCGCAATGTCACGCCGAGTCTTGCTGTCTTCCAGCGGCGGCATGCTCATGATCGTGCCCGGCACGACTCCGGCCGGGCTCTCCATGAAGACGATCAGCGAGGGCACGTCCCAGATCTGGTTCGATCGGCTCATCGCGCCGGAATAGGCAAAGCCCGGCCGGCTGCCTGACCTCGCCAGGTAGACGCCTGCCAGGTTGGGCCCGACTTCGCCGCCAATGATGTCCTGTCCAAGGCTGTGGCAGGCGGCGCAATGGTTCTGGAACGCCGTGCGCCCGGAGTTCGCATCGCCGGGCATGAACTTGTCACCGGGCAGGTCCTGCGCCGGCAACGGGAGCGGGCGCGCCGGCCGTGCCTTGGCCGCCGGACGCCCGGGGACGAGTCGCAGCAGGCGCCCGTTGCCATGGTCGGTCAGCACATAGAGATAGCCATCCGGCCCCTGGGCAACGTCGCGGATGCGCTCGTTCAGCCCAACCAGCAGGCGCTCGCGCTGCATCAGCTCCTTGCCGGAAAACCGCAGCCGCTCCAGCGCCCGCCCGGTCAGCGCCGCAACGAACAGGTCGCCGTCCCAGCCGGGGTAGACCTGACCGTGATAGCGCATCACCGCAGCCGGGGTAACCGCCGGCATCCACGTGAGCAACGGGTCGGTTATCCCCTCGCCCAACTGGCGCGGCGCAACCACGTTGCCATCATAGGAGAAGCCCCAGCTGGCCCGGGGCCAGCCATAGTCCGCCCCCTTTTCCAGCAGGTTGAGCTCGTCCCCGCCGCGCGGCCCCGGCTCGACCTCCCAGACCTTGCGGTCGACCGGATCGACGAACAGGCCGTTCTGCACCCGGTGCCCAGATGTCCAGAGCTCCGGCAGAACCTTGTCGCGTCCGATGAAGGGATTGTCATGGGGCACGCCGCCATCCCGGGTGATCCGTATGACCTTGCCCATTACCGAATCGGGGCCGCAAGCAACCTGCAAGGAGCACGGCACGCTGACGAGCAGCGTCCCGTCGGGCATGAAGGCAATTCGCCCGCCTTCGGGACCAGTGGCGGAAAACTCCTCGACCGGCCGGTAGACCCGCCGCGCGTCGACCAGCCGGCCTTTCTCGTAGCGCGCCTGCCAGACCGCAGGCCAATGCCGGTCGTAGTTTCCTTCGCTTACCAGCAGCCAAACCAGCCGGTTCGTCCGGAACTGCGGGTCGAGTGCGATGTCGCGATAGCCGTTGAGCAGCGACTGGTAGGCCGGTGGCGCGCCCGCCAGCGGGGCCGTCAGCAGCTTGCCGTCATGTATCCGCCGGATTCCGCCTTGCCGCTCGGCAATGAGGATGTCGCCATCTGGCAGCCAGACAAGCGCCGAGGGATAGTTGAGCCCGCGCACCAGCTCCTGGGCCCATACCGGCTCGGTCGGTGCAGCAGTCGCCGGGGCCTTGGCGCGCAGGCCCGGCGCCTGAAACACCAGCCCCGCCAGCAGCGCCGCAGCCGTTGCCTTCGCCAAAAGTCGCGCAACCAGACCGCGCATCTCACTCCGCGTCGTCATCTCGTCCCCCTCCGTGAGCATCTTCAGTGTCGCCGCAACAGGCTTGCTGTGCACTCCCTGCCTCGGCGCGACGGGTTAAGTATCGCATCTGTGATAGGCAACTTTTTCCGTGGGTAGTCAGGTAGGGTTAGGAAGGGTTGCGTTCGCGTTGACCCGGACCATTGGTGCTGGGCGACGTCGGCGCCGACGTAATCAAGGTGGAAATGCCGGGGCGGGGGGCGACGCGCGCGAGTCGCAGCGGCAGTACCGCATCGGCCGAGAATCCGCCGTTTTCCTCGCGCTCGATCGCAACAAGCGGTCGATAGCGGTAGGCGTCTATTGATTCCGCGCGACCGTGATGACGGAATGCTCGCGAAGCCGGGCATTTTTTTTGACATCCCCACGAGAGCAACGAGGATGCCGGACGTGCGCCGTACGTCGCGCCCGGCGGAGATGACCTGATGGACATGCAACTCAAGGGCAAGCGGGCCTTCGTTTCCGGCAGCAATTCAGGCATCGGCGCGGAAATCGCCCGGATGCTGGCCGCCGAGGGAGCCGCGGTGGTGGTGCATGGCCGTAACGAGGCGCGTGCGCGGGCCGTGGCCGCCGCCATCTGCGCCCAGGGCTTCGAGGCGCACTGCGTGGCAGGGGATCTCGACACCGACGCGGGAGCGCGCGATGTGGTCGCCCGGGCCCGGCAGGCGGTCGGCGATATCGATATCCTCATCAACAATGCGGGTGGGCGGATCGAAGCGGCCACGTCCGTGGCCTGGTTCGATCAGTCGCCCGACCTGTGGAACCAGACCTACAACCGCAACGTGACCAGCGCCGTGAGGCTCATCCATCTGCTGACGCCGGGGATGCGCGAGCGACAGTGGGGCAGATTGATCCAGATCGGCAGCCTGGCCGGTCACTCGCCGCCGGGGCGGCAGCCGGAGTATGCCGCAGGCAAGGCCGCGATGATCAACCTCACGCTGGGCCTGTCCAAAGAGCTCACGGGCACCGGAATCACGGCGAATACGGTTTCTCCCGGAATGATATTGACCGAGCGGCTGGAAGGCTGGATTGCCCAGGTCGGCGAGCAGCAGGGGCTCGGCGGCGACCGGGAGCGGACGATCGACTGGATTTTGAACAACGCCGTGATCCAGACCGTCGGTCGCCTGGGTCTGCCCGCCGACATCGCCTTTGCCGTGCTCTATCTCAGCAGCCCGCTGGCGGATTTCGTGACTGGCGCGAACATCCGGGTCGATGGAGGCACGTCGCAGGCCGTCAACTGACGGGGCACGGGCTGCCTGCCCGCGACCGGCTCGCTCCCGATGAAGGGCGGCTCGGGGTTGCGCTTGGCACGGGGGCCCGGCACCTTCGCCTCTCGGCCAGACAATCGGTAAGGGAGCAAGAATGGCACTGCTTGACGGGAAGGTAGCCATTGTCACCGGAGGCGCTTCGGGGATCGGTCGCGAGACCGCGCAGGAGTTTGCCGCGAACGGCGCCAGGGTATGCGTGGCCGATGTAAACGAACCCGGCGGCGCGGAAACAGTCGCCCTGATCGAGGCGGCCGGGGGCGAGGCCATCTTCGTTCGCACCGACGTGACCAGCGAGCGTGAGGTCGAGGCGATGGTCCGTCTGACCGTCGCGCGGTTCGGGCGGCTCGACATTGCTTTCAACAATGCCGGGACCTCGGGTCGGTTCGCCACCGTGGCGGAGCTAACCGAGGAAGACTGGGACCGCGCCGTGGCCCTGAACCTGACGAGCGTGTGGCTGTGCATGAAGCACGAGATCCCGGCAATGCAGGCCAGCGGCGGCGGATCTATCATCAACACCGCCTCGAAGGCGGCCAAGGTGCCCGCGCCAAGGATGCCGGCCTATGTCGCCACCAAGGCCGGGGTGATCGGCCTCACGATGTCTGCCGCGCTCGATTTCGGGCCCGACAATATCCGCGTCAATGCGCTGCTTCCCGGTCCGACGGCCACACCAATGCTGATTCAGGAAGGCACGAAGGGCCTCAATCGCACCCTCGATCAACTGGGCGATCGGCTGCCCCTCAGGCGCATCGGACAACCGCGTGAACAGGCCGACGCCGTCCTGTTCCTGGCATCCGACCAGGCCTCCTTCCTGACCGGCCAGGCGGTGGTCGTCGACGGGGGCAGCAGCCTGGTGTGATCTGAATAGTCTGCCGGTGCCCGCCATTACTTGAACCGGTTCATCGCTATCCGCGGCACGGCCCATATTGCCAAGGCCCCGATGAACATGGCCAGTCCGGCAACCCAGAAAGTCTGCAGCATGGCGAGGGTACTAGCCTGCCGGTCAACCAGGCTACTGATCACCGAGCTTTCGGCGCCAATTCCAGCGCCGGCTCGGGACATCATATCCATTGCCCGGCCGTACTCGATCGATCCGACCAGCGCCTCGCGCGAGCTGGCCTGCTGTTCGGACCAGTAGGTCAGCACTACGGCGGTCGACATGGCCGTACCCATGGTACGGATGAAGTTGAGCAGTCCCACGCCCGAGGCGGTATCGTCATGGCTGATCGTGTCCATGGACATCGTGTTGAGCGCCATGACCATCATTGTGACGCCGAAGCCCTGCAGCCCGAACATGAAAGCCAGATGGGCGAAGTCCAAATCGGTGCTCCACTCCGTCCGCAAGAGCACAACTATCCCCGCCCAGAGCGAACCCAGCGTGACTACGAAGCGTCCGTCGATGCGCACCAGCAGGAACATCGTCACCTGCGAGGCGATCAGGGCACCTACCGCGGATGAGGCTATGGTCATGCCGGCCTGCTGGGCGGAAAAGCCCATTGTGCTCTGCAGCCACTGCGGGACCACCACGATCCCGCAAAAATGGGCGCTGAACACTATCGAACTGGCCGTGATGCACAAGGCGAACGGCCTGTTTCGGAGCAACCGCAGGTTGACCGCGGGATGCTCCTCGGTGAGCTCCCAGATGACAAAAGCGCAGAAACAGATTGCCGCCACGCCGGCCAGGGAGACGATGCCGGGATCGGCGAACCAGTCCTTGTCGCGGCCGGTATCAAGCATCAGTTGCAGCGCAGCGACCCAGGCGACCAGCAGGAGCAGCCCGAGCCTATCAATGGGCAGCCGCAGGCGCACGGTTTCGGCGGGACGAAGCAGCAGGTAACCAACGATCAGGCAAGCCAGGCCGATTGGAACGTTGATGAGGAAGATCCAGTGCCAGCTCCAGTTGTCGGCGATGGTACCGCCAAGGATCGGACCGAAGGCGGGCCCCGACATCACGGTGAGAGTCCAGATCGAATAGGCCTTGGGCAGCTCGGGCCCGCGATAGAGCCGGGTGACGAGCGTCTGGACTAGCGACATGATCGGGCCGCCGCACAAGCCCTGGCCGATCCGGCACAGCACCAGCATCGGAAGCGTCGTCGAGAGTCCGCACATCAGGGAAAAGAAGGTGAAGCCGAACAGGCAGCTCAGCATCAGCCGAACGGCGCCGAACCGGCTCACCAGCCATCCTGTCAGCGGGACGGTAATGGCTTCGGCGACCACGTAGGAGGTGATGACCCAAGCTCCCTGATCGAGCGTGGCTCCGAGATTGCCGGCGATGTGCGGAACGGCAACGTTCGCCACGGTCATGTCGAGCGTGACCATCAGGTTGGCGAGGTACAGCGTGAATGCAGCCACTCCGCGGAGCGGCGGCGGGATCGGAACGTCATCGCCGGGAGCAGTCGCGCTCATCTGTCGGGTGCTGGGATGGACAGCGGATCAGGCGAGGCAGGGAAGACGCGACAGGACATCAGCCGATGCAATTAGAAGCATGCTTGTCATCCCGCAAGACAGCGGGAACGCTATCTGTCACATCTGCCCTCCAGCGGAGCCGATGGATGGCCGCCTAGCCTTGATCGGCTCGCGAGCAGTGCCATAGTTGCCGAACGAGCAGGAGAGAGCAGCAATGAACAAGCCCGCGAACACATCGGCGACTTGCAAGTCTGACGGTCTGTGGACCGGTACCGGCAAAGGTCCCCTGGCCGGCATACGTGTCGTGGATTTCGGGCAGTATCTGGCGGGCCCGCTGCTGGGCATGCTGCTGGCGGACCAGGGTGCCGACGTGATCCGGGTGGACCCTCCGCGGGGGCCGCGGTGGGACACGCCGGTCAACGCCGTGCTGCTGCGCGGCCGGCGTAACATCACGCTCGATCTGAAGCAGGCCGGCGACCGTGCCCGCGCCCGGGCCATGATTGCCTCGGCCGACGTACTTATCGAGAATTTCCGCCCCGGCGTGGCCGATCGGCTTGGTATTGGCCCGAGCGACTGCTCAGCCATCGCGCCGCAGCTGGTCTATTGTTCGCTGCCGGGCTTCGCCAGGGCCGATCCCCGGGCCGGCATTGCGGCCTGGGAGGGCGTCATCATGGCGGCGGGCGGGGGCTATGCGCTGCCAAAGCGCGGAACGGAATTCTCCGCCGCCTTCTCGCCGCTGCCGCTGGCATCGGTGTTCGGGGCGATCGAGGGGGCCGCCGGCGTGGTCGCCGCCCTGATCGCCCGCGAGCGCGACGGCCTGGGTCAGCAGGTCGAGGTTGCCCTGTGCGATGCGCTGCTGGAGGCCTGCGGCATTCACAACATGGCCATGGAGCGGCCGAACGATGCCTGGGTGGACATGCCGCTCGGCTGGTATCGCTGTTCCGACGGCCGCTACATCAACCTGTGTTCGACCTGGCTGAAGCATTTCGAGGTCTTCGCCAGCGCGGCCGGCAAGGGTGAGTGGATCGACCAGGGCCTGTTCGATTTCGAACGGCTGAAATCGGATCCGCAGGCGGGCCCGGCCCTGCGGGCCAGGTTCGTGGAACTCTTCGCCGAGCGACCGGCGCTGGAGTGGGAAGCGCTCGGGCGCGCCTGCGGGGCTTCCCTTGCGATGGCGCGGTCCATGGCCGAGTGGATGGCAGAACCCCATGCGACGGCATCAGGCGTTCTCGTCGATGTCGCGGATCCGGTGCTGGGGAGCGCCCGCGTGCCCGGACTGGCGGTGAAGTGCTCGACCGGGAGCGGGGGCGTAGCTCAGCCGCGCAGCCGGCCAGGCGAGGCAGACGCGGCGATCCTGCCGCTGCTCGACGCGATCGGTGAGCCGGAGCGCGGCGAGCCCGTCGCGCCGTCGAGGTCCGCACCGCCGCTCGCCGGCCTGCGGGTAGTCGATTTCACACGCGTCGCGGCGGGGCCCACGGGGGGGCGCATCCTTGCGCAGTTCGGCGCCGACGTGGTCAAAGTGGACACCAGTACGGACGATCAGCGCACCATCGTCTCCCTGCCCTTGCAGCACGAGTACGTTAATCGCGGCAAACGCTCGATCGACGTGGATCTCCACGACCCGGCGCAAGCGCCGGTACTCGCCGGGCTGATCGACGGAGCCGATGCGGTCCTCCAGCATTTCACGGCAAGCGCGGCAGAGCGTCTCGGGATCGATGCGGTGGCGGTGCGCCAGCGCAATCCAGATGCCGTCTACGCCTATCTGAACTGCTTCGGCACGCAAGGGCCATGGGCCGGAGCGCGCGGTTTCGCCGAGATCGCCAATACGGCGACGGGCCTGACCGAGCGCACCATCGGCGACAAGCCGATTGCGAGCGGCAAGCATTCGCTGGCCTTCGACCTGCCGCGCTGGTTTTTCACCGACTACGGCGTGGGCGCCCTCGCCGCCTTCGGCGTGCTCCTGGGTCTCTACGAGAGGGGCAGGACCGGACAGGCGCCCTTCGTCGAGACGGCCCTCGTGCGGATGACCGCGCTGCAGCAGGTCATCTACATGATCGACTATCCCGGGCGCGATATCGCCGAGCCTCGGGGGCCGCAGCGGGGCTGGTCGTGGCTGCAGTCCCTGTATGACACGGCCGACGGGATCATTTTCATTGGCGCGCGCGAGGACCAGCGCGATGCGCTGCTGCGGGCGGTCGGGGCCGTGGATGAAGCGGGTCTTGCCGAAGCCATCGGCGTTTTCTCCGGTGACGAGGCAGTCGAAGCCCTCGTTGGCGCCGGCGTGGGAGCACATGCCGTCGTGACCACTGCCCACGTTCTGGAGCCCGGCGGAACTGCGGATCGGCGGGGCCTGCGGGTGACCGACCTGACCTCGGCCTTCGGCCAGGTGGTGATGTCGGGGCCCGTCGCGCAGCTTTCGCGGACACCCTCGACGGCAGGTGCCTTCGTTACGCCGCTCGGCGCTGAAACCGCTGAATTGCGTGCGGAGGCGCTGGAGCGGCTGGCCGTTGCCACCTGATCCCTAGCCGCACGGGAGCAAGGCCGGCGCGGGTTGATCATGAACCGGATGATTGCAGTCGCGGATTGACGGGTCCGGGCATGGTGGCCAGTCTCGGGCCCGAATAATCTGACGCGCATGCCTCACCCGGCAGCAAGCGGGCGCAGAGATTGAGGGGATGTTACGTGAAAGCTGCAGTGCTGAATGCCCTGAACGGCCACTTTGACCTGGAAGAGATCCAGATCGACGCACCGCGCGGCCGCGAAGTTCTGGTCGACGTCAAGGCCGCCGGCCTATGCCACAGCGACCTCCATATTGCTTCGGCGAACTATGGCACGCCGGTCCCGGCCGTCATGGGACATGAGATCGCCGGTGTCGTTCGCGCCATCGGGCCGGACGTGACCGAGTTCACCGTGGGCGATCACGTGGTGGGGTCGCTCGTGCAATATTGCGGGGAATGCGACCCCTGCCGCAACGGCGACACCTATCTCTGCCGCAACCCCGCCAAGACCGAGCGTGAGCCGGGTGAAC
>JGI24751J29686_10000353_pt1 | contig 16191 bp, 12 predicted proteins | sample KBSSwiS6_FD_29686 | JGI IMG/M metagenome (IMG submission 29686)
GGAACCCGCCCGCCCGCCTGCACCGGCGGCGGCTCGAAGGTCACCGGCGGCACGTCGAACCACTGCCCCTTGAAGCTGACCTCGCCGCCCTTCCAGCAGGTCAGGATCACGTCGAGCATCTCGTTGGTATAGGCCCCGCGATCGTCGAAGGCATGGCCCACGCCGAGCGCCTGGTACTCGCGCCGCAGCCAGCCCACGCCTATGCCGAAGTCGATCCGCCCGCCCGACAGCTGGTCGAGGCTGGCGATCATCCGCGCGGTCAGCACCGGATCCCGATAGGGCAGGACTACCACGCCCGAGCCGATGCGGACCTTGCGCGTCTTGGCGGCAAGGTGGGCCATGGCGATGAAGATGTCGATCCACGGGTCGGTGTGGACCTTGTCCTCCTCGATCCCCAGCAGGTGATCGGACAGCCAGATGCCCTCCCAGCCGATGGACTCGTAGTAGGCGCCGGTCTCCATTGCCTGGATCCCGTAAGTCCCTTCATTCGGCAGAACGATATCCAGTCTCATCGGCTTCACTCGCTCCTGGATCGTACAATCGTCACCTCCTGCCGGCCGGGTTCGACCCGCCCGCGCCGGGAGGACCGGCTAGAGTACTAGATCACCCCGGCGTCCCGCAGCTCGCGGCGCTTGTCCTCCGAATAGCCCAGGACCTCCCCCAGCACCGCATCGGTATGCTGGCCCAACAGCGGCGGCGATGCATAGGTGTCCAGCGGGGTGCCAGAATAATGGATCGGGCTGCGGATCACCGAGATCTCGCTGCCGAGCGGATGCTGCACCTTCACCTCCAGGCCGCGGTGGCGCACCTGGGGGTCCTGGAACACCTCGTTGAGGTTATTGACCGGACCGCTCGGGATGTCGGCATCGGCCAGCAGGTTGAGCCAGTAGGCCTTGGGCTTCTCCCGGAAGATCGCGTCGAAGGTTTCGGTCAGCACCTCGCGATTGATGACGCGCTGGGTGTTGTTGCAGAACCGCGGGTCCTCGAGCAGGTCGATCCGGTCCATGGCCTTGCACATCCGCGCATACTGCACGTCGTTGCCGGCGGTGACCATGATCGCCCCGTCGCTCGTCGGGAACATCGAGGCCGGCATGCCGCCGTTCCCCTGCGAGCCCCGGCGCGGCGGGGACTCGCCCGAGACGAGGTAGATCTGCGCATAGTGCGACAGCGCCGCGATGGTCGAATCCAGCAGGGCCACGTCGATGTACTGCCCGGTGCCGCCATTGGCGTCGCGGTGGTAGAGCGCGCCGAGGATGGCCGAGGAGACGTTGAGCGAGGTGAGCACGTCGGCGATCGAGGGGCCCACCTTGGTCGGCCCGCCGCCGGGCACGCCATCGGGCGCGCCGGTCACGCTCATCAGCCCGCTCATGCCCTGGAAGATCGCGTCGTAGCCGGGCCGCGCCGAATAGGGCCCGTCTTGGCCATACCCGGTGATCGAGCAGTAGATCAGCCGCGGGTTCACCGCGCGCAGCGCCTCATAGTCCAGCCCGTAGCGCTTGAGGTCGCCGACCTTGTAGTTCTCGATGAACACGTCGGCGGTCTTGGCGAGATCGCGAATTATGGCCTGCCCTTCCGGCGATGCCACATTCACCGTGACCGACTTCTTGTTGCGGTTGGCCGAGAGGTAGAAGGCGTTCTCCTTGGTCGGGTTGCCTTCCTTGTCCTTGAAGTAGGGCCCGCCATAGATCCGCGCGTCGTCGCCCACCTTGGGGCGCTCGATCTTGATGACTTCCGCCCCCATGTCGCCGAGCATCTGGGTGGCGAGCGGGCCGGCCAGGACGCGGGTCAGGTCCAGCACGCGGATGTTGGAGAGAGGCAAGTCAGCCATAGTCAGGAATCCATTTCCACCAGAGCGACAGTAAACCCCCGCCGCCCCGGCCAACCAAAGCCCCATCTTGGCGGATCAATCAATCCGCTTTCCCCTTCATCCTCCTTGTGATCCCGTAATGCCAGGCCCTCCGGGACCGAGATCCCGGAGGGCCTGCCTGCAGCCTTCCGATTCAGGCCGTCCGGTTCAGGTGGTCGTCAGTTCGCCGAGGCGCCGAACCGCACCCGCAGCTGGACGCCCCAGGTCCGCGGATCGCCCATGACCCCGCCGACCATGCCGAGGCCGCCGCCGACATTGTTGGCGGTCCCGGTGTAGTAGAACTTGTTGGTCAGGTTTTTCACGAAGAACGATGCGTCGACCGGGCTGTTCATCACGTTGTTCCAGTCGGCCCGCAGGTTGAGCAGGGCATAGCCCGGCTGCGCCAGGCCGCCCACCACGGCCAGCGAGCTGTCCGAGATGTACACCTGCGTCCGGTAGGAAAGATTTCCGGACAGGACCAGCGCGCTGTTCTCGCGGCCGATCGGGATCGTGTAGCGTGCCGTCACGTCCACATGGTGCTTCGGCGTCGACGTCAGCGGCGCCAGGATGTTGGGAATGGCCTCGCCCGTCGCAGGGCGCAGGGTCACGCCCGGGTTCTCCTTCAGCTTGGCATCGATGTACGAATACGAAATGGCTGCTCCGAAGGCCGGGGAAAAGCGGAACGTCTGCTCCAGTTCGATGCCCTGCGCGCGCATTTTTGCCGCATTGAGTATCTGGCTGCCGATCGTCGTTCCCGTGAAGAACGAAAGGTTGCGCTGCAGGCCGGTGAAATTGCTCCGGTAGAATGTCAGGTTGGTGCGCGCACCGATCGAGCCGAGTTCGTAGTCGGCCTTGATGCCGGCTTCGTAGTCGGTCACCTTTTCCGGCCCGTAGGCCGGCACGGCGTCGGAGACGGCCAGCCCCAGCGAGCCGAAGTTTATACCGCCCTGCTTGAAGCCCTTGCGGGTGGTCGCATAGACCATCAGCCCTGGGCGAACTGTGTAATCGAGGGCGAAAGTGTAGCTGTCGGCCTTCTCGACGCTCGCAATCGACAGCTTGGTGGCGGACTTGGTGATGCCCGTCGGAGTTGCGGTCGCCGCGGCGCTCACGGCCCGCTCCTTGACCGTGCTGTGGCGATACCCGGCGGTGAACCGCAGGCCGGTCAGGCCGAACTCGCCCATGTCGATCGTGGTCTGGCCGAAGATCCCGTTCTGGATGAGCTTGTAGTCATCGAGCCAGGTCTGCGCCGTCGACGGCAGGCCCACCGGATTCGTCAGGGCGCCGCCCAGCGAAAAGATCATCTGCGGTACGTTGAGAAAGGCATTCTTGTTCGTGGCTTCCGAGAAGAAGCCCACGATCCAGTCATGCTTGCCGTTGATCCTGCCGGAAAGCTGGGCCTCTTCCGAATAGGTGTCGAGCCACTTGGTCCGGCCCGCTCCAAAGTCGATGAAATCGCCCGGACCGGAGCATATCCTCGACAGCGCCGGGTCGGCCGTAACCCCGCTGCAGGTCGAATTGCTGTACTGCAGCGCGGTCGCACTGAGCAGGGAGTAGGTGTCCCCTGCCCCGAACTCGCGCATCTGCTCTGAACGGAGGTTGCGCGTGGTCGAGAAGATGTTCTTGAACGTCGTTTCGCCCAGGAAGCCAAGACCCCCGAGATCGATCTCGGTGCTGTTGATGATCTGCTGCACGCGTGAGCGCAGGAACAGGTTGTAGGTGGTCGGCACGCGCCGCGGATCGCCGCCGTTCTGTCGATAATCCCAGGCCGAGGCAAACCCGGCGCGCACCTTGTCGATGATCGCGACGCGCTGGGCGATACATTGCGCCAATGACTGCCCGTTGCCAGCGGCTATCGTCTGCCCGCCAACCACCCGGTTGCAGGTTGCGGCGACGGTCGTGTAGCCACGGCCCGAGGCCTGGGTGATGTCGGTCGTGGTGTTCGCCAGGCCGAGTCCACGCGGATCGTAGGTCAGGCCGAGGGTCGCGCCGCTCGGATTACGGGTATCGAGGAACACGCCCGTGTTGACCGTATTGCCCTGCAGCGTCGGGTTGAACGGCAGGGCCGGATCGGTCACGTTGCGCGAGACGCCCAGCGGCTCGAAACGGATGATCGGCGCCGCGGTGGTCGACTCTTTGATGTCCACGTCGGAAAAGATCGTCGTGTTGGTCAGCCAGTCCGTCGGCCTCGCCAGCAGCGAGATGCGGAAGGACGAGCGATTGCGATCGTCAAGGTCCTGACCCGTCGTCGAACTGCGGGCGTAGCCGTCATGGTGGTCATAGTGGGCGGCCACGCGGACGGCCAGCCGGTCGCCGATGATCGGCACGTTGACCACCCCGGTCAGGATACGCGAATTGTAATTGCCCAGGCTCATCTCGACAAAGCCGTCGAACTCTCCGCTGGGCTTCTTCGGCGTGACGAGGACCGCGCCACCCGTGGTCGATCGACCGAACAGGGTGCCCTGCGGTCCCTTCAGCACCTGGACCGATTCCAGGTCGTAGTAGGTGATGTTCGAACCGCCGGACTGCGAATTGGTCTGCTGCGGAACGTCGGCGAAGTAAGTCACGACCGAAGGTGGGCTGTTGAAGGTAACGCCCTGGCCGCGGATGAAGAAGAACACGTCGTTGCGGCTGCCGCCGCCGGACAGTGCCGAGATGCCGGGGGTCGACTGCATCAGGTCGTAAGGCGTCGAAATCGCCTTTTCACGCAGCATCGACTCGGTGACCGCGCTGACCGAAACCGGGACCGACTGCAGGCTTTCCGCGCGGCGGCGGGCAGTGACGACGATATCCTCGACTCCGGTCGAGGCAGTGCTTTGCGCATCAGCTGCGGTCGCCTGGCTGCCGCCGGCGTCCTGTGCAAAGGCTCCCGATGTGGTCGAAAGGGCAGCGACGCCGGCCAGCAAGTGCAGACGCAGTTTGAGTCCCTTTTGCATGGAATGATCTCCTCCCAGAAGTGCCCCGTGCACACACGATTGATTTATTCTGACACGTGCACAGATCGCTTCTATCTCAAGTACCTCGCAAGGGGAACAGTACGGATCACTCATCACAAGGGGGATTCTCATCACACATGTGGCACCTCGCCGGTGGCCGTGGCATCTGCCCGTCGCACTGGTATGGCAAAGGCACTGGTCCGGATCGAACGGACCGCGCGCCCTGCCCATCGTGGGGTGCTGCAACAAGGGATGATCCCACGGCAGGAGTGGGCATTGCGGATGAGGTTGGCGTGAGCGGATCGCAAACACTGCAGCAGGTATTCCAGCAGGCGCTCGCCCAGGATCCCGATCGCAAGGCGATGGAGTTTCTCGGGCAGTCCTACTCGTGGGGATGGGTCCGTGACGTGGCCGCCGCGGTGGAGCGCCGGCTCGCCGAAGCCGGGCTCGGCCTCGATGCCGCCATCGGCCTCATCGCCAGCCAGAGCCCCGCGCTCTACGCCGCCTTCATCGGCCTCGCCGCCAATGGCCGGTCGATGTCGATGATCAATTCCTTCCAGTCACCCGAAGCCATCGGCCGCGATCTCGCCGGCCTCGGCTTCTCGGCGGTGATCGCCGCCGACAGCATCTGGCAGTCCGCCATCATCGACGGAGCAAGCGCAGCGGGCACCCTGGCTCTGGCCCTCGCCGATGACGGCAGCCTCGGCGTCCTCAACGGGATCGACCGGCCCACGGCTGCGGGGCGCAAGCTGGCCGAACCGGGTATCGAACTGCTGACTAGCGGGACCACCGGCCCGCCCAAGCGCCATCTGCTCGCCTACCGCGTGCTGAACCGGACCATGTACAACGTCCACTTCGCCATGGTCGAGCCCGGCGACGGCATGGCCCTGCCCCACCAGCTCAATTATCCCTTCGCCCAGTTCATCGGGGTCAACAACCTGATCCTCGCGATCGAACGCAAGCGCTGGCTCTGGCTCGAGCCCAAGTTCACGGTCGAACGCTGGCTGGACCTGGTCCACCAGACCCACCTCACCACCTACCAGCTGCCGCCGCCGGGGGTGAAGATGGTGATGGACGCCGAGGTGCCGCCCGAGGCCCTCGCCGGGGTCCGCTACATCACCTGCGGGGCCGGCGCGGTCGACGCCCACCAGCGGCGCATCTTCGAGGAGCGCTATGGCCTCAAGCTGCTGATGAGCTACGGGGCGACCGAATATGCCGGCACCGCCGCCGCCATGTCCCAGGCCGACCTGGAGCGGTACGGCGATGCGAAGTTCGATTCGGTCGGCCGGGCGGTCTACGGCGTCCAGATCAGGATCGTCGATCCGGAGAGCGGCGAGCCCCTCCCCCCGGGTGAGGATCACGTCGGCCTGGTCGAAATCGTGCAACCGGCGATCAGCGAGGACTGGATCCGCTCGACCGACCTTGGCTACCTCGACGAGGATGGCTTCCTCTACCTGATGGGCCGCGCAGATGGCGCGATCAATCGCGGTGGCTTCAAGATCAGCCCCGCGGCCATCGAAGGCGCGCTCCTCCAGCACCCGGGCATAGCCGCCGCCTGCGTCGTCGGGATACCCGACCCGCGCCTCGGCAGCGTCCCCGCGGCCGCTGTCGAACGAAAGCCCGGCGCGGCCCCGCTCGACGCCGACGAGCTGAAAACCTTCGTCCGCAAGCTGCTGCCGGCGACCCACATCCCCGTGCACGTCCGCATCGTCGACAAGCTGCCGCGGACCGCCACCCTGAAACTCGAACTGGGCGCCATCCGGGAGATGTTCAGCAGCGATGCAGTTGCGTTGCAGTCCTGATGCAGTGACCCGGGAGAACGGCCGCCAGCCGGTCTGCCGGGAGAGCTGAACGGCAGGCCGCTGCCCGCGCCATCAGGCCGCGGGCCTGGCCACGCGCGGCGGCCGGACCTCGACCACGCCCTCGGCAAGGAACTCTTCCAGCATCTCGCCGAGCCCGACGACCCCGAGGATTTCCCCGGCGTCCATGGTCGGCCGCAAGACCCGCCCGTGCTGCGGCGGAGTGCGCGAAAGCCGCGGAATTGCGCCGATCGTGGCGACCGTGCCGCCGTCCGGATGCTCGCGCCGCAGGTGCAGCTCATTGGCCATCACATAGGGCAACGACATGACCTCGGTGATGGCGTCCACCGTGTGAACCCCGACGCCAGCCGCAGTCAGGCGCCCGATCCATTCCTCGCGGCTGGCCCGGGCGATCCGGTCGATGAGGAACATGGCCCGGCGGATAGGCTGCTCGGCCGCGATGCCTGCGAGGCCCGGCACGCCGTCCAGCGCCGCAACCTGGTCCTCCCGTGCGCCGATGAAGATCCAGCCGTCCCTGGCCTGGTAGGCGCGGTGCAGCGGACCGGAGCCGAGGGCATGCTGCCCGCGCGGCTCGTTCCAGACTTTCCCCGCATAATCAACGAGGTACTGGGACTGCATCATCGAGGCGGAAAGCACCAGAGAGGTGTCCACATGCTGGCCGCGCCCGCCGTTCTCGGTGCGATGGTAAAGCGCCATGGCGACGCCAAATGCGCCGAGCAGCGAGGTGCAGAAGTCGTTGAGCGTCAACGGTTCCTTGGCCACCGGCCCGGCCCCGCCGAATCGCTCCTGCATGCCGGTCGACGCCTGGGCCTGGGCCTCGAAGCCCGGCCGCAGGGCCCACGGCCCGGTCCTGCCGTAAAGGCTGAAGGAAATGTAGACCAGGCCCGGGTTGCGCGGGCGCAGGTCTTCGTCGCCGATGCCGAGCTTCTCGGCCACGCCCACCCGGAAATTCTGCAGGAAGATGTCCGTCGAATCCGCGAGGCGGGCCATCACGGCCTGTCCCGCGGGCTTGGTCAGGTCGAGGATCATGCTGCGCTTGCCGCGGCTGACGTGGAGATCGGGACCGGCCCCGTCGGGATTGTCGATCTTGATGACGTCCGCCCCGAACTCGGCGAGGGTCCGGCCGCAGGCCGGGCCGACCAGCACCGTGCCGAGGTCGATCACCCGCAGCCCGTCCAGCGGCGGCCGGTTGTCCGGCTCGCGCAGCGGGATCGCCGGGACCGGGCGGCTGTCAAGCTCGGCCAGTATCTCGGCCCGGTGCGCATCGGGCAGCGGCGCCTCGCCGATCTGGCCGGGGGTTTCGCTGAGGTTGACCAGCAGGCCGGGCTGAAGTGTCTGGCCCAGGACCGGATCGTGCTGCGCGACAATCGCGCCGGTGGCCAGCGCCTGCTCGGCCTGCAGCCACTCCGCCGTGGTCCGGCAGACCGCGGCGGGAACCCCGGCGGCGTTGAGGGCGGTTTCCCATTCGACCGCCGTGCGGGTCTGGAACAGGGCCTCCATCTTGGCGAGAAGAACCGCCGCCTGCTCCGGCGTGGTCCGGAACGGGCGCTTGATGTTGCCGATGAACGGATCGTCGAGCCAGTGCTCGACCCCGGCTTCCTTGATGAAGGTGCGGACGAGCTTGTGGTTGTAGCCCATCAGGTCGATCCAGCGGCCGTCGGCGCATTCGTAGCTGCGCATCCACGGCGTGCCCGGCTTGCCCTTCCATACGGGGTTGCCGATCGCCGCGAAGGTCGCGTTGTAGAGCGGGATCTCGACCCGCTGTCCGCGCCCGTCCCGCTGGCGGGCAATGAGCGCCATGGCAATTGTCATCGCGGCCATGCAGCCGCCAAACATCGATGACACCGGCGTGGAGGTGTAGATCGGCCGGCCGTCGTCCTCGCGCGGCAGGCAACGCCCCGCATCGTCGCGCCCGGCCTGGACCCGAAGCAGGTATCCGCCCGTCGCCGCACCGAGCACCCCTTCCCAGGCGGGGACGCCGGCCCGCGGGTCGTCGGCGGCGAAACCGGGCAGGGCGCACCAGATGAGGTGCGGGTTCTCGGCACAGATCACCTCGGCATCGAGGCCGAGCCGCGACATAACGCCGGGCCGGAAGTTCTCGATCACCACGTCGGCCGTGGCGATCAGTTTGCGCGCGATGGCGAGGTCATCAGGCTGCTTGAGGTCCAGCACGATGGACCGCTTGCCCCGGTTCCACATCGCGTTGCCCGGTGTTTTCCAACGGGGCCCGCCCGGCGGATCGATCCGGACGACGTCGGCGCCGTAGTCGGCCAGCAGCATCGCAGCCAGCGGGCCGGCAATGTACTGCCCGAAATCGATGACCCTGAGGCCGCTCAGTACCCCGGCCAATTACGCCTCCGCTTCCGACAGGATGCCGTCCAGCATCGCGGCAATGCTTTCCCGGTGATCGTTCGCCGTGCCGCTGCTGGCCGACAGGCGCAGCACGCGCCGCAGGTACAGGTGCAGGTCGTATTCCCAGGTGAAGCCGATCGCGCCGTGCGCCTGGAGCGAATGCTCCACCACGCGCCGCGCGTAATCGGAGGCGTAACCCTTGGCGATGGTGGCATACATCGTCGCCTCATGGTCTCCGGCGTCATGCGCCCAGGCGGCGTGCTCGGTGGCCACCCGCACGTTCTCCACCCAGACCGCCGCGTCGGCGGCAAGATGCTTGAGAGCCTGAAACTTGCCGATCTCCTGGCCGAACTGCTTGCGCACCTTCATGTAGTCGACGGCAAGGTCAAGCGCGGCCCGCGAAGCGCCCAGCATTTCCGCCGAAGCCATGATCAGGCGCAGGCGGCGCCACTTCGGCTCGGCTGCCCCAAGCACGTCGTCGTGGCTGACCGCAACGCCGTCGAACACGACACCGGCCGCCGGACAGCCCGGGTCGATGCTCTTGCGCGCCGTCCGGGAAACGCCCGCCGCCTCCAGCGAAACAAGCACGTGGGCCGCAGCCCCGTCGATCTCCGCCTCGACGATCGTCCACTGTGCCGACAGGCCCCAGGGCAGATTGTCGATAGGGCCGTAAAGCTTGCCGCCATTCGACCTCAGAGCGCTGGTGCTGTCGGCGGGGAATACGACCTGGCAGCGGCCGGCGATGACCTCCCGCGCCAGATCGGGCCTGGCTTCGCCCAGCAGGGCGGCGGCGATCATGCAGTCGCTCACCGGATAGGGCACGAGACGGTTCCCCGCGGCCACGGCGATTTGCATGGCCCCCACGGCACCCATGTCGGCCCCGTCAGCCGCATAGGGCGCGGCCACGCCAAGCAGGCCGCTCTCGCCCAGCGCCGCCGCATCGGGCGGGAAGCGTGCGGGATCCGCGATGAAGGCGCGCAGCCGTTCAGTCGAGAAATTGTCGGCAAACAGCCGCGCCGCCGTATCGGCGACGAGCTGTTCTTCCTGGGTCAGCGAATGGTCCATGATGTCACCGCGGCAGGCCGAGGACGCGCTCGGCTATGATATTGCGCTGGATCTGCGAGGTACCGGCAAAGATAGTGTCCGCGCGAGAGACGAAATATGTGTTCTGGAACCGGCCGTTGCCGGGCGTCTCCGCCCCGTCGAAGGCCGCCTCGCTGCCGAGCACCTCGAGCCCGAGATGACCGATCTTCTGGCGCATCTCGGTCCACAGCAGACGCAGGAAGCTGGCCTCCGAACCGATGGTCTCGCCGGCATCGACGCGGCTGATCACGCGCAGGTTCTGCGCCCGGAAGATCCGCAGCATTGCATAGATGTCCGCCGCCTGCTGCCGGAAATGGGAATCGTCCGACAAGGACCGGCCGCGGCGCTGCGTGGCCATGGCCACCCGGTAGATGTGCTCGAACTCGTTCTGGAACAGCGCCTGGCGATAGAGCCTGATCAGCGCCCGCTCGCGGGCCACCGACAGGGTCGCCACCCGCCACCCGTCGTTGACCGGGCCGATGTTGCTTTCGCCCGGGATGATCACGTCCTCGAACAGTACCTCGTTGAAGTCGGTCTTGCCGTTGAGCTGCGCCAGCGGTCGGACCGTAACGCCCTTGGTGCTCATCGGCACGGCGAAGACGGTCATCGCCCTGGCGGTCTTCGCCTCCGGGTCGCTGCGCGCCAGCAGAATGCACCAGTCCGCCTCGCGGGCATGGCTGGTCCAGATCTTGCGGCCGTTGACCAGCCAGCCATCGCCCTGGCGCCGCGCGCTGGTCCGGACTGCGGCGAGGTCCGAGCCCGCCTCCGGTTCGGTGAAGCCCTGGCACCAGATGTCCTGGACTGCGGGGATGCGCGGCAGCAAGGCCCGCTTCTGCTCGTCCGAGCCGTTGGCCATCAGCAGCGGCCCGGCAGTCTCGAGCCCGGAGGTGTTGAACGGCTCAGGCGCCCCGGCCCGGCCAAGCTCCTCGCTGACGATCAGGCTGTGATAGACGGTGAGCCCCTGCCCGCCATACTCCTTGGGCCAGTGCATCGCGGCATAACCGGCCTCATAGAGCTTGCGCTCCCACTCCCGCCGATATTCGTGCCCGGCGGTTTCCTCCACCCGCGCGCCCCCGGTCTGCTTCCAGCTATCGGGAAGGTTCTGGCGGAGCCATGTGCGCAGCTCCTCGCGGAACGCACGTTGTTCTTCAGTAAAGGCGAAATCCATTGGCATCCCCGGATGCAAGTTGCCGTTCGCGGTACAAATGCATTCCCGCTGCGTCGAGGCACGAGGCCGGATTGGCGTTCCGGCAGCCATAGCGATCATGTATGGGATCAGCGGCGCGCAGCCCATGTTTCACCGGGCGGGCCGAACCGGAATCCTTGCGGAACTGCCAACCCGCCGCCTACCATATACCACGATTTCGCTTTGCCCAATCGCCGGGCCGGTGCCGCGCTTAACTTGGCACCCGAGTGCGGCGTAGAACGGCCCCGACCTCCCCCTTCTCGGTTGGGGGTGGGGCGCGGTAAGGACGAGGCGCGAGATCCTTTGGGAAGGTGTATGAAAATGGCAGGCGCTGAAAACGCGAATTGGCAGGAACCCGACGAGAGGCCCCGGCTCCCCGCGCAATTGCGTTCCGGCGAACACGGCGTACCCGCCGCCCGCTACACCTCGCGCAACTTCGCCAGCCGCGAAGAAGACCTGCTGTGGGGCAAGGCGTGGCAGATGGCGGGCCGGGTGGACCAGATCGCCACTCCCGGGGATTTCCTGGTCTATGACATCCTGGATCATTCGATCGTCGTCGTCCGCGCCGACGATGATACGATCAAGGCCTATCACAACGTCTGCCCCCACCGGGCAACCATGCTCGCCAAGGGCACGGGCCGCTTCCAGCTCAACCAGATCGTCTGCCCGTTTCACGGCTGGAAGTGGAACCTCCAGGGCGAGAATACCTACGTCCTCAATCCCGAGGAGTTCAAGAGCGGCTGCCTGCAACCTTCCGACGTCAGCCTCAAGGAGGTCCACGTCCGCGTCTGGGCCGGCTTCGTCTTCGTCTGCCTGAGCGATGATCCCGCTCCGTTTGACGAGGTGTTCGCCCCGGTGCGCAACATCGTCGACGGGATCCGCCTCGCCGACATGAAGTATCACTACCACTACCAGGCCCGGGTCAATGCCAACTGGAAGGTCGCCCTCGAGGCGTTCCTCGAAGCCTACCACGTGCCGAGCACCCACCCCCAGCTGACGCGGGGGATGACTTACGAACAGGCAGTCTCGATCTATACCTACGAGCCCAAAGCCAACGGCCATGGCCTGTTCCATGCCGCAGGCGCCAACATGAGGGGGCGCATGCCGCTCCAGCAGCTGGCCCAGATGTCGCAGGATGAGCAGACCGACGCCCTGCTGCGCAACCTTTCCGCCATGCACCAGGGCCAGGATGCCCAGTTCCACCTGGAAGACGTCGAGATCGCCCGTTCGATGCGGCACCGCCAGCTCGAACCGGGGCAGACGGTCGGCCAGGCCTTCATGCAGGTGATGCGTGACCACTACGCCGGCCAGGGCAGGCCCATCGGCACCTTCGAGGCGCTCTCGTCCTGCGTCGACATGTTCCTGTTCCCCAACGTGATCTTCCTGCCCAGCTTCGGCAACGCGGTGATGTACCGCGCGCGCCCCAGCCCGGACAACGACCCTGACTGGTGCATTTTCGACATGTACGCGATCCGCACGTATGCCGAAGCCGTGAAGCCGCCGAAGTGGCAGACGGTGATGGCCGAAGGTGATCTGAACGAAGCGAAGAACTGGTTCCTGATCCCGAGCCAGGACTTCAACTCGATCACCCGGCAACAGCGGGGGATGAAGACGGGCAGCCTGCAAAGCACCTTGCTGGCCGGCCACCAGGAAGGCAACATCCTCAACATGCACCGCGAGATCGACCGCTACCTCGACAGCGCGTTCAGCTAATCTCGCGTTTGGCCTCGCCCTGACCTCGCCGGTTTTCGGGGCGGGTGAACGATCTGCAGCGGAGCAAGTCAATGACCACTCTTGCCGACTACCAGCACCGGTACAAATTCGTCCGCATGGAACGCAGTGCGGACGGCGTGCTCGAACTGTCCATCCACAACAACGGCGGCCCCGCCACCTGGAGCTCCTGGCCCGACGGCATTCACGACGAACTCGGCCACGCATTTTACCAGATCGGGCGCGATCCGGAAAACCGCGTCGTGATTTTCACCGGCACCGGCGACACCTTCCTCACCGAGCTGGACATGTCCGTCCCCGACCCGGAAGCGGGCACGGTGCAGTACTGGGATCGCATCTACAAGGAAGGCAAGGACCTGCTGATGAACCTCCTCGACATCGAGGTTCCGGTCATCGCGGTCGTGAACGGTCCGGCCCATATCCATTCCGAACTTCCGACGATGTGCGACATCGTCCTCGCCGCCGAACATGCGACCTTCGCCGACAAGGTACATTTTCCGAGAGGGGTCGTGCCGGGCGACGGCGTTCACGTCTGGTGGCAGATGTTGCTCGGACCCAACCGCGGGCGGCACTTCCTGCTTACCGGCACCGAAATCGGGGCAAGGCAGGCGATGGACCTCGGCTTCGTCGCGGAAGTTCACCCCGCCGACACGGTTCTGGACCGCGCGCGGGAAATCGCCCGTGACCTGGCGGGCAGGTCGCGCATGCAACTGCGCTACACCCGCGTCGCCTTCGTCCAGCACATCAAGCGCAGGATGCTGGACGATCTTGGCTACGGGCTTCAGCTGGAGGCCATGGCCGCAACCTTTGCCCGCCAGCAGTTGAAGTAGGCGGCGGGCCTAGCTCCACCGTTTCCGCTCCGGTAGAACCACCGCCCGGCGCCGAAGGAGTGGGTTCGCATGCACGTCGTGATCGTTGGAGCCGGATCCCTGGGCAGTGCGATCGCCGTCGAGCTGGTCCGGGCCGGCCATGACGTCACCCTCCTGTGCCGCGGCGCGCGGCTGGAGCGGCTGCGCACCCACCCGGTCGAGCTGGAGCGCGACGGCATGGTCCACTCGGCCAGGGTTCCGGTCGAGGAGGCCGCCGCCCTCGCTCGCCCGGTCGATGCGGCGATCTTCTGCACCAAGATGGCGGATCTCGCGAGTGTCGCCCGGGAACTCGCTCCGCGTCTGGCTCCCGGCGCCACTGCCGTGACGCTCCAGAACGGCGTCGAAGCGCCGACCGTGCTGGCCGATTGCCTGCCTCGGGCCACGGTGATCGCCGGACGCGTCCACGGCTTCTTCGAGATGGCGGGCGACCGGGTCCGCCATGTCGGCGTCCCGCCAGCCGTCGTCATCGGCGGCACCGGACCTGACCGGCGCGCGACCGAAGGCCTCGCCTGCGAACTGCTCCGCCAGGCCGGCTTCACCTGCGAGGCCTCGCCCGACATCGCGCGCGAGCTCTGGCTCAAGCTGATGCTGGCGGCCGGGCTTGCCGGGGTCGGCACGATGCTCGGAGTGCCAGCCGGGCAAGTCTGCCGCACCGCCGCCCATGAAGCGATCCTGCGGCAAGCCCTCGGCGAGGTCGTCTCTGTCGCGCGCGCCTGCTCCGTCGGCCTGACCCCGGGCGATGTCGAACCCACCCTGGCCTTCGCCCGCGCGTTCCCGCCCGAGGCAACCACCTCCCTCCAGCGCGACCTTGCCGGGGGCCTCCCTTCGGAATACGACGCGCTGATCGGCGCGGTCCTGCGCCTGGCCGCTCAGCACCATGTTCCCGTGCCCACCTTCAAGGCAATCGAAGCCGCAGTCCGTCCCACCCCGCAGCGCTGACCGAAAGTCCCGTCTCGCCACTGTCAACCAACGAGCGGGCGTGGTAAACGCGCTGCCGACCAGTCCTGCCCCCGCTTGCCGACGAGCCCGCATGAAGCCGACCGATCTCACCAAGCTGAAGACCAACGTCGCCGCGATGGCTGGTCGGATCAAGCTGATGAGCCATCCCGAGCGGCTGCTGATGCTGTGCCGGATGGACGAGGGCGAAGTTTCGGTGAACGAACTCGTGGCGTTGACCGGCCTGTCGCAAAGCTCGGTGTCACAGCACCTCGCCCTGCTCCGCAGCGAGAATGTCGTCGCCATCCGCGGCGAGGCCCAGACCCGCTGGTACAGCCTGGCCGATCCGCTGGTCCGCGATCTGATCCACGCCATGTGCGATCTCTGCGCCGAGCACTGCTGAACCGGCCGGCCCGCCCTTTCCTACAACAGAACACTTTGAGAACATTGGCAAAAATCCCCAACGGAGATTCGCCGATGCTCATCCTGGATCCTGCCGCCCTGCTCGGCCTAGCCGCGCTGGTCAGCGCCACCGGCACCCTCGTCTGGGCAATCCGGCGGCGGCCCTAAGACCCGATTTCAGCCAGGTGGGAGCGTCGGCACGGAGCCAAATTTGGTCCGCCCCTGCGGGGTCGCGATGCTTCCACCTGGCTGAAATGGGGTCTAGCGCGACGCGGTCATCCCCGCCCGCGGTACGAGGCGACGCCCTGGTCAGGCACCCAGAGGCCTTCCGGCGGAGCGCCCGATTGCCAGAACACGTCGATCGCAATGCCACCGCGCGGATACCAGTAGCCGCCGATCCGCAACCAGCGGGGCTGCATCTCGGTGAACAACCGCTGGCCGATGCTCACGGTCACGTCCTCGTGGAAGCCGGCATGGTTGCGAAAGGCGCCGAGGAACAGCTTGAGGCTCTTCGATTCGACGATTGTCGCCCCGGGAGCATAGTCGATCACGAGGTGTGCGAAGTCGGGCTGGCCGGTCACCGGGCACAGCGACGTGAATTCCGGCGCCGCGAAGCGCACGAGGTAGAGCGTGCCGGCTCGCGGATTGGGTACATAGTCGAGCACGGCCTCGTGCGGCGAATTCGGCAAGGTGCTTTGCCGGCCAAGATGCAGCGGGGCGGCGGGATCGGTCGGTTCGGTCATGCCCCAGCCATGATCCAAACCCGTCGCGCACACAAGCCGGGGAAATGGCACGGATCACCGACGGACCTTGCGCAGTTCACTCGGTGTTAAGCGCCGCCGCGCGCTTAGCGGAACGACCGAGGGCCCCATGCAACACCATTCCCGCCTGCTCCCGCTGCCGCTGCTGCTGGTCGCCCTGGCCCACGGCCCGGCGGCCGCCCAGTCCGCCACCGACTTCCGCCTGCAACCCGGAGCCGAGCCACGTGCCCAGGGCCCGGTCGATCCCGAGCGTCCCGTAACGCCAACCTCCC
>JGI24751J29686_10000356_pt1 | contig 16145 bp, 14 predicted proteins | sample KBSSwiS6_FD_29686 | JGI IMG/M metagenome (IMG submission 29686)
CTGCGCGCCGGAAGACAATCGTCGCAAGCCCCTCTCCCAACCCTCTCCCCACGAGGGGAGAGGGCTACTATGGTTCGCCCATGAGCCTCCACGAAACCGCCTACGCCAAGCTCAACCTCGCCCTGCACGTCCGCGCGCGGCGGGCAGACGGCTACCACGAGCTGGAAACCCTCTTCGCCTTCGTCGATGCCGGCGACGAGCTCACGGCCAGCCCCGCCGCGCTCGATGAACTGTACACCCTTGGCGAATTCGCCGGCGCGCTGACAGATCCCTTTGACAACATCGTCATGCAGGCGCTCACCGCGCTGCCCCGCGCGGACGGCATGGCCATAGCCCTTGAAAAGAATCTCCCCGTCGCCGCGGGCCTCGGCGGCGGTTCGGCCGATGCCGGCGCGGTCTTCCGCCTGGTGGAACGCAGTCATGGCTGGCCCGATGACTGGGCGGAGCGCGCCGCCCGACTTGGTGCCGACGTCCCCGCCTGCGTCCGCAGCGAGACCTGCATCGGCCGCGGCACCGGCATCGAGCTGGACCCCGGCCCCACCGACCTTGTCGGCACCCCGGTGCTGCTGGTGAACCCCCGCCTCCCGCTCGCCACCGGTCCGGTATTCAAGACGTGGGACGGCGTGGACCGCGGCCCGCTTGCCACCGGCACTGCGCGGGAAATCGCGATCTCTGGCCGCAACGACCTCGCAGTCCCCGCCATCACCCTCTGCCCGCCCATTGCCGAAGTTCTCGCCGCCCTGCGCCAGACCAACCCATGGCTTGCCCGCATGTCCGGCTCCGGCGCCACCTGCTTCGGCCTTTACGCCAATGCGGCCGAGCGTGATGCAGCGGCAGCGGCCATGCCCGCCGACTGGTGGCAACTGGCAGGCAAGCTGCGATGAGCGGAGTCTTCCGCCTGATCGGCCAACCCCGCTTCGGCGGCATCCTCGTCGTCTCGGATCACGCCTCCAACCACGTCCCTGCCGACATCACTCTCGGCATCGCTCCGGCCCTGCAGACTCAGCACATGGCGCTGGATATCGGCGTGGCGGAAGTCGGCGCCCTCATGGCCCAGCGCCCCGGCGCCGCCGCCTTCCAGTGCGCCGTCAGCCGCCTCGTCTGCGACGTAAACCGCAACGAGGAGGCCCCCGGCGCCGTTCCGGAGTTCAGCGACGGCCATGAGATTCCCGGGAACCACCTCACCGCCGCCCAGCGGGCGGAGCGCATCGCCTGCTTCCACGCGCCCTACCACCAGGCGCTGGACCGCCTGCTCGGCGAGGCCCCGCCCGCGCTGATCCTCTCGCTCCACTCCTTCACCCCGGCGCTCGCCACCTGCGACAAGCCGCGCCCGTGGCAGGTCGGCGTACTCTACAACCGTGACGACCGCGCCGCCCGCCTCGCCATTCCTCTGCTCGAAGCCGAAGGCCTGTGCGTCGGCGACCAGCAGCCCTACTCCGGGGTCGAGCTCAACTACACGATGAACCGCCACGCCGAGGCAGAGGCCCGCCCCTATCTTGGCGTCGAGATCCGCCAGGACGAGATCGATCACCCTGCCGGCCAGCAGCGCTGGGCCGAGCGACTGGACCGGATCGCCAATGCAGTGGCGCTGCAGATGAGCTGACGGGGTCCCGGACTTGATCCGGGACCGGGGTCAGATGCGAAGCCGTGACCTCGCCTCCAGGCACATCTGCAGCTCCGCCACCAACCCGGTCCCGGATCGATTCCGGGACGACGCATCCCGCCCATTTCCGTTCGACCTCGCCGCCTTGCTGTTTTACAGGCCGGCCTCCATATCCAAGCCCTGTTCAAACCGGAGCCGCCCCATGCCCGCCTACCGTTCCCGCACCACCACCCACGGCCGCAACATGGCGGGCGCGCGCGGCCTGTGGCGCGCGACGGGCATGAAGGACAGCGACTTCGGCAAGCCGATCATCGCCGTGGTGAATTCGTTCACCCAATTTGTCCCCGGCCATGTCCACCTCAAGGACCTGGGCCAAATGGTGGCGCGGGAGATCGAGGCGGCGGGCGGTGTTGCGAAGGAATTCAACACCATCGCGGTGGATGACGGCATCGCCATGGGCCACGACGGGATGCTTTATTCGCTGCCCAGCCGCGATCTCATCGCCGACTCCGTTGAATACATGGTCAACGCCCACTGCGCCGATGCCATGGTCTGCATCTCCAACTGCGACAAGATCACGCCGGGCATGCTTATGGCCGCGCTGCGGATCAACATCCCCGTGGTCTTCGTCTCGGGCGGGCCGATGGAGGCCGGCAAGGTCGTCCTCAAGGGCAAGGAAGTCGCGCTCGATCTGGTCGACGCCATGGTCGCTGCCGCCGATGACGACAATTACACCGACGAGGAAGTGCAGAGCATCGAGCGCTCGGCCTGCCCTACCTGCGGCTCCTGCTCGGGCATGTTCACCGCCAATTCGATGAACTGCCTGACCGAGGCGCTCGGCCTATCGCTCCCCGGCAACGGGTCCACGCTAGCTACCCATGCGGATCGCCGGCACCTGTTCCTCGAAGCGGGCCGCCTCGTGGTTGACCTGTGCAAGCGCCATTACGAACAGGACGACGCCTCGGTCCTCCCGCGCGCCATTGCCAGCTTCAAGGCCTTCGAGAACGCCATCAGCCTCGATATCGCCATGGGCGGATCGACCAACACCGTGCTCCACCTCCTCGCCGCCGCCCACGAGGCCGGGGTGGACTTCACCATGGCCGATATCGACCGGCTTTCCCGCAAGGTGCCCTGCCTCTCCAAGGTCGCCCCGGCCAAGAACGACGTACACATGGAAGACGTCCACCGCGCCGGCGGGATCATGGCGATCTTGGGCGAGCTGGACCGCGCCGGCCTGCTTCACAGCGAGCTGCCCACCGTCCACAGCCGCACCATGCGCGATGCGCTCAACCAGTGGGACATTGCCCGCACCAATTCCCCCAAGGTGCAGGAATTTTTCAAGGCGGCGCCTGGCGGCGTGCCCACCCAGGTCGCCTTCAGCCAGTCGCGCCGGTGGGAAAGCCTCGATCTTGACCGCGAGAACGGCGTGATCCGCAGCAAGGAACACGCCTTCAGCCAGGACGGCGGCCTCGCGGTGCTCTACGGCAACATCGCCCGCGACGGCTGCATCGTGAAGACGGCGGGGGTGGACGACTCCATCCTCAAGTTCACTGGCCCGGCAAAGGTCTATGAAAGCCAGGACGCGGCCGTCACCGCGATCCTCACCGGCCAGGTCGTGGCCGGCGATGTCGTGGTGATCCGCTACGAAGGCCCCAAGGGCGGCCCGGGCATGCAGGAAATGCTCTACCCCACGAGCTACCTCAAGTCGAAGGGCCTCGGAAAGGCTTGCGCCCTGCTGACGGATGGCCGCTTCTCCGGCGGCACCTCGGGCCTCTCCATCGGCCACGCCTCGCCCGAAGCGGCGGAAGGCGGCGAGATCGGGCTGGTCGAGACCGGCGACCTGATCGAGATCGACATCCCGAACCGCACGATCCACCTCGCGGTCTCGGACGAGGTCCTCTCCCACCGCCGCTCTGCGCAGGACGCCAAGGGCTGGCACCCGGCCAAGGACCGCCCCCGCGCGGTCAGCCAGGCGCTCCAGGCCTATGCCGCGATGACCACCAGCGCCGCCCGAGGCGCGGTCCGCGACGTGTCCCAGTTGAAGCGCGGCTGAGCCATGCGCCGGGGTCTGCGCATCACCGGGGCTCTCGCCGTCGCGCTGCTGGCCTCGGCTTGCTCGAAGCCGCGCGCGCCCGGGCCCGCGGAATCGGGCGAGAAGATCGCCTGCGCCCTCGGCCCCGATGCGAAATTCGAAGAGGTCTGCGGGCTTGAACGCGCCGATCGCGGCAACGAGAAGCTCTACGTCGTCCATCACCCGGACGGCGGCTTCCGCTCCTTCACCGTCCTCGCCAATGGCGCCGGCCTTGCCGCGGCCGACGGCGCCGAACAGGCCACGCAATCCCTGGCCCGCGATCATCTCGAAGTCGCGGTAGGCGAGGACCGCTATCGCTTTCCGGTGAAAGCCAAGGCAGCCCCGTGATCGAGCCGGTCCAGCAGGTTCTGACCGTCGTGCAGATGCGCGAGGCCGAAGCAGTCCTGATCCGCGCCGGCAGCAACGTCGATGCGCTCATGCAGGTCGCCGGCCGCGGCGCGGCGGACTGGGTCTGGCGACTTGCCGCCCATCGCACCGTCACCGTCCTGTGCGGCCCGGGCAACAACGGCGGCGACGGCTATGTCATCGCCGAGGCCATGCGGACACGAGGCGGCCAGGTCCGCGTCATCGCCGCGCTGGAGCCGAAGACCGACGCCGCCCGCAATGCCCGCGCGCTATACCAGGGTGAAGTGCTCGGACCCGAGGCCGAAGCCCACGGCGATGTCCTCGTCGATTGCCTGTTCGGCAGCGGCCTCGTCCGCCCCTTGTCCGATGAGCTGTTTGCCCTGCTCACCCGCCTCGCGGCCCACCACCACCGCCTGATCGCGATCGACCTGCCGAGCGGCGTGGAGAGCGACAGCGGGGTAGCCCTCAACCCCGGCCTGCCGGAATACCTGCTGACCATTGCCCTGGGCGCATGGAAGCAGGCTCATTTCCTGATGCCCGCCGCCGCCGCCATGGGCCAGCTGCGCCTCGTCGGCATCGGCTGCGCGCCGGTCTCCGGCGCTCCCGGGGTCGTCGCCCGCCCCACCGTGGCCACGCCCGAGGCCGAAACCCACAAGTACCGGCGCGGGCTCCTGGCGGTCGTCGGCGGAGCCATGCCGGGAGCCGCCGAACTCGCCTGCGCCGCCGCCATGGGGGCAGGGGCGGGCTACGTCCGCCTCGCCTGCGACGGCCGCGCCGTCCAGCCCCGTGCCGCCGCTCTCGTGGTCGACGCCCTTCCGCTCGGACAATCGCTGGCCGACGATCGGATCTCGGCGACCCTCGTCGGCCCCGGCCTCGGCCGCGATGCCGCCGCGCGGGGGCGCCTCGAAGCCGCGCTTGCCAGCGGTCACCGCCTCGTGCTCGATGCCGATGCCCTGGTCCTCCTGCGCAAGGGCGACCAGCCCGGCGCCGGGGTCGCCACCCCACACGATGGCGAACTCGCCGCCCTCGAACGCGCCTTCACCCTCGACGGCATCGGCACCAAGCTCGAACGCGCTCGCGCGCTGGCCGCGGCAACCGGCCTCGTCGTGCTCGCCAAGGGCCCCGATACGGTAATCGCTGCGCCTGATGGCCGCGCCGCCTTCGCCCACCGCGCCCCGGTCTGGCTCTCCACCGCCGGGACCGGCGATGTCCTGGCCGGGATCGTCGCCTCGCGCCTCGCCACCGGCCTCGCGCCCTATGAGGCCGCTCGTGAAGCCGTCTGGCTGCATGGCGAAGCCGCCCGGCTCACCGGCAAGGCGTTCTCGGCCGACGATCTCGCCGCCCACGTCCGCCCGGCCTTCGCCGCCTGTCTGTGAGCTCTGAAGCGTGAGCGGAGCCGAAGAAATCCTGCGCATCGCCGCCAAGGGCGATGGCATCACCGCATCGGGCCGCTTCGCCTGGGGCGCGGCTCCCGGCGATCTGCTTGCCGAGGACGGCACCCTCGAATGGGGGCCGCACCACGTCGCGCCGCCCTGCCGTCACTTCGCCCAGTGTGGCGGGTGCCAGCTCCAGCAGCTTGATGAGCAGAGCCTCGCCGAATTCGTCGAGAGTCGGGTCGCCAATGCCTCCACCTCGCAGGGCCTCGGCGCCGAACACATGACCCTGCCGCATGTTTCGCCCCCCGGCTCCCGCCGCCGCGCTTCGCTCCGCGCGGAAAGCTCGCAGGGTCGCGTGGTCATCGGTTACCGCGAAGCCCGCTCGCACCGGGTGGTTGAACTCGCCGAATGTCCTGTCCTCGTCCCGGAGCTCACGGACCTGCTTCCCCATCTGCGCAAGCTGCTGATCCGGCTTGGCCAAGGGGCAGGGGGCGGTGCCGGCAAGAAGCCCTGGAAGGGCAAGCACGCTCACGCCAGGCTGGCCGCCGATGTCGAACTCACCCTGGTGGACCAAGGAGTCGATCTCGGCATCAAGGGCCTCGCCGCCGAAGGGCTCGCCGCTGCCGAAGCCCTCCTCGATTTTGCCCGCGACCATGGCCTCGCCCGCCTCACCATGGACGGCGGCTATGGCCCCGAACCCGTGTGGGAGCCGGAACCCGCCACGGTCACCCTCTCCGGCGTCGCCGTCCCGTTCCCGCCCGGCGCCTTCCTCCAGGCCACGCATGACGGCGAGCAGGCGCTGGTCGCCGCCGCACGCGAATGGTTGGCCGGTAGCGCCACCGTCGCCGATCTCTTTGCCGGTCTGGGCACTTTCGCCTTCGCGCTGGCCGGCCCACAGACCAAGGTCCTGGCAGTCGAAGCCGCGCGCGATGCCCACCTTGCCTGCAAGGCAGCCGCAGCCCGCGTCCACGCTCCGGTCCACAGCCTCCACCGCGACCTGTTCCGCAACCCGCTGCTACCGGATGAACTGAACCGCTTCACCGGCGTCGTCCTGGATCCCCCCCGCGCCGGCGCCCGCGAACAGGTCGAGCGCCTGGCGGACAGCGCGGTCGAGCGCATCGTCTATATCAGTTGCAACCCCTCCAGCTGGTCGCGCGATGCCGCGCTGCTGATCGAAGCGGGCTGGCGTCTGGCGGAAGTGCGCCCGGTCGGCCAGTTCCGCTGGTCGACCCACGTGGAACTGGCAAGCCTGTTAGTCAGGCCGTGAACAGCGCGAAGGCTGCCATACCGATCAGGGTGAACAGAGCCAGCGAGGACAGCGCGAAGATGACAAAGCGCACCATCACCCTGTTGCCGAGTACCTGAACGAGCGAGTGGATCACCCTCAGGGCCACGTATGCCCAGGCCACCGTGGCGGGAGCCCCTTCGCCCTTGCCGATCAGGGCCAGCGTCAGCGCGATCGCATAGAAGACGGTGGGCGCCTCATGGAGGTGGTTGTAGTTATGTGCCGCCCACTGAACCTGCGGCGGCAGCACGTCGTCCAGCGAAGCGCCGGGCTCGCGGACCAGCTTGTCGGCATCGACATTGGCGACCTTCATCGCCGGAATGCGCGTGACATAGAGCCAGAACCACATGACCGCGGTCCACACGGCCAGCGCCACGACCGGTTTCAGGATCTCGGTTGGCATAGTTTTCATCCCCCTCGGTATCGGTGCATCATAGCGTGATAATCAGTGCCCTCACCGCCAGCGCGATCAGCACCGCTGTGCCCACCACGAAAATCGCAAACCGCGTCGCCACCCGGTTGATCGTCGCCTGGTACAGCGAATGCACCACCCTGATCGCGACGTAGCCCCAGGCTAGCGTCACATCCAGCTGGGTCGCTCCGGCGAGCGCAAGGATCATCACCAGCGCATAGAACAGCGTCGGCTGCTCCATCAGGTGGGTGTAATTGTGGCTCTTCCACATGACCGAGGGCGGCAGCCGCCCTTCGAGGTCCTGCCCTCGGCCGCCCGGCGGGCGCTGGCGCACGTCGATCCCCGCCGCGGCCATGGCGGCAAAGCGGGCCCGGCCCAGCCACAGCAGCATGGCCAGCGACCAGGCCACCAGCACGGCGGCAGGCGCAAGAATGGCGGTGTTCATCGGCGTCTCCCTGTCCGCCGCCGAACTTGCCTGAGCGTGCGACTCTGTCAATGCAACGAAAGCGTCACCCAAGCGATGTTGTGATGCGCTGCGCGCGCTCTATATGGCGCGGTCCGGCGATGAATCCGCGCGGCAGACAGGAGTGTGGCGAGTGAGCAAGGTTCTGGTGATCGGCGCGGGCGGCGTCTCTTCGGTCTGTGTGCACAAGATGGCGATGAATCCGGACCTGTTCGGCCACGTCAGTCTCGCCAGCCGCACCAAGGCCAAGTGCGATGCCATCGCCGCCTCGGTCAGGGAGCGCACCGGCCAGCTGGTCGATACCTACCAGATCGACGCGGAAGACGTGCCCGCGCTCACCGCGCTGATCCGCCAGATCGGCCCGCAACTGGTCGTCAACCTCGCGCTGCCCTACCAGGATCTGACGATCATGGACGCCTGCCTCGAAGCCGGCGTGAACTATCTCGACACCGCGAACTACGAGCCCAGGGACGAGGCCAGGTTCGAATACAAGTGGCAGTGGGCCTATCAGGACCGCTTCCGCGAGAAGGGTCTGATGGCGCTTCTCGGCTCGGGCTTCGATCCGGGCGTTACCTCGGTCTTCGCCATGTGGCTCAAGAAGCACAAGCTCAAGACCATCCGCAGCCTCGACATTCTTGACTGCAATGGCGGCGACCACGGCCAGCACTTCGCCACCAATTTCAACCCGGAAATCAACATCCGCGAGGTTACCGCCCCGGCGCGCCACTGGAACAAGGGCCAGTGGGTCGAAACGCCCGCGATGACCATCCGCGAGAACTTCGACTTCGAGGGCGTCGGCCCCAAGAACATGTACCTGATGTACCACGAGGAACTGGAAAGCCTCGCCAGGTTCATCCCCGAGCTGGAGCGCGGCCGCTTCTGGATGACCTTCGGCGATGCCTACATTCAACACCTCACCGTGCTCCAGAACGTCGGCATGACCCGGATCGACCCGGTCATGTACAACGGGCAGGAGATCATTCCCCTCCAGTTCCTCGCCGCCGTCCTCCCCAAGCCCGAAACGCTCGGCCCGACCACCAAAGGCAAGACCAACATCGGCGACATCGCCACCGGCGAGGCGCTTGACGGTTCGGGCGAAAAGACCTTCTACATCTATAACATCTGCGATCACGAGGACGCCTTTCACGAGACCGGAAACCAGGCGATCTCCTACACCACCGGGGTCCCCGCGATGATCGGTGCGGCCCTGATGCTGAACGGTGCCTGGGCCGGGGCAGGAGTCTTCAACATCGAGCAGATGGACCCTGATCCCTTCATGGACCTGCTGAACCGGCACGGACTGCCTTGGCAGGTGAAGGAACTGGCCGCCCCGCTCGCCTTCTGAGCTGCCTCACCCCGGCAGGCGTATCGCCTCGCCGGGATTAAGCTCAACCGTAATCGAAGTTGCCCTCCGCGCCAGTTCCGGAAGGAAGCGCGCGAATTGCAGAACTTCGCCCAGGCCATGATGGCACCGCACCAGTCCGTCGCGCCCGTCCGGCGGCGTGCCATCCCAGAGGCAGCGCAGGTGATAGGGCCTGCGCGCGGATCGTCGCGGGTCGAGGGATCGCGAGATGCGAGCGTCATCTCACTGATTTCCTACGCGCGTTCTTAGTCCCCGGCGCGTATCGCCGCAGTCCGGTCCGGGGCATGGGCATGGATAACCGGGCGCATGACAAGCCGACGCCTGCCGGATCCCGTAATTCCTAGAAATTGCCGCAAAATCAGGTGGATGTGAGTGCCTGTTCAGCCCACCTGACTATCGCCTCCGGCGGCATGGCGCCGGAAGTCCGGGCAATTTCCCGGCCGCGCTGGACCAGCACCATGGTCGGTATGGAGCGGATGCCAAATCGCGACGCAAGCTGTTGTTCCGCCTCGGTGTCCAGCTTGCCCAGCCGCATCCTGGGCTCGAGCCTGCCTGCTGCGGCGGCAAAGGCCGGGGCCATCTGCTGGCATGGCCCGCACCAGCTCGCCCAGAAATCAATCAGCAGCGGTAGGTCGCTCTTGTCGGCATGGGCTTCGAAATTGGCATTGGTGAGCTGGACGGGATACCCGTTGAACAATGGCTTGCGGCAGGTTCCGCAAGTCGCACCTGAACTGAGGCGGGCACCCGGAACGCGGTTGCGGGTGGCGCAGGAGGGGCAGGCGACGATCACGCTCTCCGTCATATCGTCCGATATGGGAATGCCCCCTCGTTCTGCCTAGCCTGCAAGCTCTTCCAGCCTGTAGCCGAAGCCGTAGACCGGACTGAGGCGGTAGCCGCCTTCCGGGCGCAGCCGCAGCTTGGTGCGGATCTTGGAGATGTGGATGTCGAGCGTCCGGGTGGACAGGCCAGGATCGATTCCCCACACGGTTTCAAGGATATAGCTACGTGAAACGGGGCGGTTGAGGTTGCGGAACAGCAAAAGGGCGAGGGTAAATTCCTTGGGTGTCAGGTGCGGCGTCGCATCGTTCACCGTCAGGCTCCGCGTCGGCAGATCGAAGCGGTAATCGCCGAAGGCCTCAACCGCGAGCTCGTCGCAATTCGCCGAGCGCCGGGCCATGGCCCTGAGCTGCGCGATCAGCACTTCTGCGGCGCAAGGCTTCGCCAGCACGAAGTCGGCTCCGCTGGAGAGGGCGCGGACAGTGTCGCTGCTGGTCAGCGGGTCAGTAAGCAGCAGCAGGGGCGGAGCGATCCCGGCCTGGTTGCGAATGCCCTCCAGCAGGTGCGGGCCGGCGAGATCCGGCAAGTCCCAGTCCACCAGGAAAAGGTCATGATTCTCGCGCTGGAGTGAGCGCATCAGTTCTCGTCCGCTCTGGAAAGCGGCGCAGAGAAAACCAGCCTCCCTCACCAGCAACTCATGCTCGCGGCGCAAGGTCGGATTCTTGTCGAGGAGGGCTAACTTCATTGCGCAAGACCGCCTAAGCAGCCAACTTTCTCATCCCGGTCGCGCAACCCCGCGGGTCCGTAGCAGAGAAATCGCACGGCGCAGGAACGCAGAGGCCACATTTGACAATTTTTTACCATCGCGGCGCAAACCACCAATTCAAGCGGAGCGACCCGTGGCGGTTAACTGGTGATCATTGCTTGAACGGCAGATTAATTATGTTTCAGAATTGTGTCACTCAAACATAAATGATTGAAATCTAATGGATTAAAGGTTCTCGGCGGAGTCACTTCAGGCATTCACGTTCGTTGTTGATGGCAATGAACTGGTCTAACTGGATGCCCTCTGGCTGGCTCGCCGCGAGACGAATCGAATCTTCAAGCGGGCCGTGGACCAAGGTCGTTGCCCTGGCCCTCGCGGGCTCGCCGGCCAGGTGTTAGAGCCGGACCGTAACGCCGCGCAGGTGCTGCGCATCAGCTCTCTTTCGACGGATCGCGCTCGCGCCGGGCGCCTTCCACCGTGCTGGCCAGGCGCTCGGCCTCGGCCAGATCCCGCGCCCGTTCGCCTTTGTTCCGGCCGTGGCGCACCCGGTTTTCCGCCGCACTCGCCGCCGCCCCGGCGCGCTTGCGGGCCTTGCGGGCAAGGCGCAGGTTGATGATTTCGGCCATGCCACATGATAGCGGGGTCCGCCGGACAGCGCCACTGCCCGTCGCCCGATTGGGGATAAGGCTCCGGCGACGGTTGAGCCTGCGCGCAGGCTGGGCGAGGGCTGGCCAGGTGAATCCTTCCGTCATCATCGGCTCAGGTCCCGCGGGCGCCCCGGTACTCATCGACATCGAGGAACTGCTGGCGACGCGCCTCCTGGTTCAGGGCAATTCCGGTTCGGGCAAGTCGCACCTGCTGCGCCGCCTGCTGGAGGAGAGCGCCGGGCTGGTCCAGCAGGTGGTGATCGATCCGGAAGGCGATTTCGTTACCCTCGCCGATCTCTTCGGCCACGTGGTGATCGACGCTGCTGCCTATGCCGGTGACGAGATCGTGCGCCTCGCCGCCCGCATTCGCCGTCATCGCGCCTCGGTCGTCCTGGCGCTCGACGGGCTCGAGGTAGATGCGCAGATGCGCTGTGCCGCCGCCTTCCTGAATACCCTGTTCGATGCCCCGCGCGAGGAATGGTACCCCGCGCTGGTGGTGGTCGACGAGGCGCAGCTGTTCGCCCCTGCCGCCGCCGGCGACGTCAGCGAGGATGCCCGGCGCGTTTCCCTTGCGGCCATGACCAACCTGATGTGCCGCGGCCGCAAGCGCGGGCTTGCCGGGATCATCGCCACCCAGCGCCTTGCCAAGCTGGCCAAGAACGTGGCTGCGGAGGCCTCCAATTTCCTGATGGGCCGCACCTTCCTCGACATTGACATGGCGCGCGCCGCCGATCTGCTCGGGATGGAGCGCCGCCAGGCCGAACAGATCCGCGATCTCGCCCGCGGCCATTTTCTCGGCCTCGGCCCGGCGATCAGCCGCCGTCCGGTAGCCGTCGAGATCGGCGAGGTCCGCACCCGCGCCAAGACCACGATCTCCGGCCTGATGCCGCTGCCGACGGCGAGTTCGGAGGACATGGCCACGCTCCTGCGTGATGAACCGGCCATCCCGCCGCCGCCGCCCCTTGCCGTAGAGCCCGAACCGGCGCCGATCGCCAGCGACGAACTGCTCGGCCAGATCGAGGCGCAGGTGACCGAGGCCGACGGGGGCGAGCCGGAACCCCAAGGCGCGCTCTTCGCCGCCGAGGAGACCGAGACCAAGCTTGCCGCCATCCTCGCGGAAATGGCGGCGGAACCGGACTGTACCTTCCAGGGCGCTCCGGCGCTGTTCCAGGATTTCACCCTGCGCTGCCGCATGGCGAGGATCGCCGGGCACGGCATGGACGTCGCCCAGTTCCGCCGCCGCTTCGCGCTGGCGGTTGCCGGCTGCGTTGCCGGTGAGCCGGGCTGGGCCCAGGTTCTCGGCGTCGCCGGTGATTTGGCCGACGACCTGCTCGCTCCCTTCCTCGTCATTGCCAGGGCTGCGCAGCAGGGGGAGCCCTGCCCGGAAGACAGCGAACTTGCGCGGATCTACGGCACCAGCTCGGCCGGCCGGGTCCGCCGCCTGCTCGACCATTTCGAGAAGGCGGGGCTGATCGTCGTGCGCACTGATTTCGGCGGACGACGTTCCATCGGCATCCCGGCGCTGGGCGTTACCACTGCCCCGCTGGAGCAGGCCTGAGCCGAAACGTCGTCCCGGGCTGGCCCCGGGACCGCTGGCCGACCTTCAGGCAAGGCCGTGCCACCGGCCACTACACAGCTTCGCAATGAGCACCGGTCCTGGATCAAGTCCGGGACGACGAGGACAACCCATCCCGGAACAGCGCCAGCCGCCTTACCCCTTCTTCCAGCACTTTCGGCGCCTTGCAGTGGCACAGGCGGACGATGCTCGTCGTCTGGCCATCTTCAAGGAAAGCCGAGATCGGGATTGTCGCCACGCCGCCTTCCATCACCGCGCGGCGCGAGAACTCGGCGTCGCTCAGCGCGATGCCCGATGCGGTGAGGTCGACGCAGGTGAACCAGGTCGCGGGACCGGGCAGGATGGCAAAGCCGGCATCGGCCAGCAGATCGTTCAGAGTGCCCCGCGTTACCGCCCAACCGCTCAGCCGCTCGGCCAGGATGTCCGCACGCCTTAGCCCGTCGGCGAGCGCCCATTGGGTGGCCGGAATGGTGGTGAAGGTGAGGAACTGGTGCGCGCGGGCGGCCACGCGGGCGAGGTCCGGCCCTGCCGCCATCCAGCCCAGTTTCCAGCCCGTAAGGCCGAATAGCTTGCCTGCTGAGCCGATCTTGATCGTCCGCCCGGACATGCCCGGAAACGAGAGCAGCGAGCGGTGCGCCGCTCCCTCGAACCGCACGGCCTCCCACACTTCGTCGCAGATGGCGATGAGATCGTGCGCCACGCAAAGTTCTGCCAGCATGGCGAGCTCCGCCGCAGAGGCGACCGAACCCGTGGGATTCAGCGGGTCATTGAGGATCAGTGCGCGGGTTCGTCCGGTGATCTTTGTGGCGATCGCCTCGCGCTCGTAGCGCCACAGCGGCGGTTGCAAGGGCACGATCACAGGCACGCCTCCGGCTCGCCGCACGAAGGGCGCGTAGAGGTCATAGCACGGCGCAAACAGCAGCACTTCGTCCCCGGGCGTCACCACAGCCAGGATCGCAGCCGCCAGCGCCTCGGTCGCCCCGGAGGTCACGACGAACGCGTCGGGCTCAAGTGTCAGGCTCTGGGTGCGGTGGTAGTAAATGGCCAGCGCCGACCGCAGCTCGGGCAGGCCTGCCGCCGGGGGATACTGGTTGGAGCGCTCGATCAGCGCCCGGGCCGCGGCCTCGCGCAGTTCGTGCGGGCCGTTGTCGTCGGGAAAGCCCTGGCCGAGGTTGATCCTGCTGCCGTCGCGGCACAGCGCGGACATCTCCTCGAACACGGTCGTGCCCATGGAGCGGTAAATCGGATTGGTGTGCATCGGCTGCGTGGTAACGGCAGCGCGGGGCGGCTGGCGAGTGCTATTTCACCGCGACGAGCAACTGTCCGGCCCCGAGCATCCCGAGTACACGCCCGATCTCCGAACGCGAGACGGCGAAGCAGCCCTGGCTGCGGCCCACGCGGCCGTGGTTGGCCGCCATGGCGGCGGACACATAGTCCGCCGCGTGGATGACGATGGCGCGCGCTTCGGCCTGGTCGTTTTCCGGATCGAGCCCGATCAGCCGGCGCGAGCGGCCATGCTCGCCGTAATAGGCCTCACCCGCGAGGAAGGCGCCTTCGCACGAGGCATTCGAGCCCGGGCGGTTGGAGAGGTGGTGGACCCAGCCCGAATTGGCCGGGTCCGAACCCCGGCCATGAGCGACGAGGTGGCTGGAGACGACCTGTCCGCCCGGCATGTCCACCAGGTAGAATCGTGCCGCCCTGGACGGGGCGGAAAAATCGACCAGCCCGATCAGATCGCGATTGGACAGAGAAGGGCCATGGCGCTCCAGCGCGGCGCGGGCGCGCGGCAGCAGCACCGAAGTCAACCGAGCCTGTTCGGTCGCCGTTTCGGAAAGATTGAGGGGGCGCATTCCGCCCATTTCGGAGAAGCCGGGAATGGTGCCGCCGACCGGAGGCAACTCCTGCGCGAAGGCATCTTGGGGCCCGAGCGATCGGGTGAGGGCAAGGCTGGCGCCACCAGCGGCAAATGCGCCTAGCAGCTGGCGCCTGCTGAATTCCATGACTTGCGCGATCCCGAATAGACGTTTCCCGTGCAAGGGTTTGCGGCCGCCATGGTGAAGATTCAAGAAAAGGCGCGTCCATGGCGGCGTGAGTTGTGGCTTATATGCGATCATCCGAGCCACGGAGCGGAAACTGGTGCATATCAACAAGCTGTGACATGGCGCATTGATAGGTTCGCAGCAGCGAGGACAAACGGGTTCAGCCGTTGCCCCGCACTATGGACTTGGGTCAGGCCGTGCGGGAATTGTAACGGCGCACGGCTCGCCTGAGTCGCCACGGGGCGAACGACGGGCCAAAACGGGGGATTGAGCATGGGTTGCACACCAGCGCGCGGCTGGCGCCGGGTCATTGGCGGATGCGCGTGGCTCGCCGCGCTTGCCTCTGCCTCGGGCCATTCGGCAGTGGCCGCCACCGGGGGCGCGCTGGTGGCCCCGTCCTATGCCGATTCCTTCCGGATCGGAACTTCCGGCCCGATCTGCGAGGCTCAGTCCGTCTCTGCCGGTTCCACCCGAAGCTCGATGTTCGATCGCCGCTGGGTGCTGCTCTGCCGAGAGGTTGCCCGGCCCATCGGGGCGGCGGCTTTCTCTCGGCTTGGCCAGGCGGCAGCGCCGGGCGAAGGGATGGACGAAGCGCTGGATTGCGGAGATTCCGTGCGCGTCGCCCTGTCCGGCCTGCCTGGGGCTGCGGCTCGCGATTGTCGCGGCCGGACGAGCGGTGCGGCCTATCGCAGCTATGAGGTGAAAAGCGGCCGGGGCACCTGGTCGGTGACCGGGTTGGCCGCGTTCGATTCGGCCCTGCAACTCGCCCTGCGCAGCCTGGTGGCCGATCGGGTGCTGCCCGGGGTCGTCGCGGCCGTGAGCCTGGGAACAGGCGGCAGCGGGTTCTTCCAGGCCAAGGCCGCTTCGGCCGATGCCGATAGCCTGCTCGGCCAAGGCTATCGTCGGAATGCAGCGGGAGCCTATGCCGAAGCCGCGCAGATCTTCGCGGCCACCGCTGCTTCCATCGGTGCCGGGCAAGCGGACAGCGCCGGCCGCCGCCATGAACTGGCGATCAACCAGGCTCTCCAACTCTCCAACCTCGGGCAGTTCGACCAGGCCGCCGTCCTCTTCGCGCAGGCCCGCACCATGCCGGGGATCGATTTCGTCCAGGCGCGGCTCGCTCGCAATTTCGAGGCGATCGACGCGCTGAACCGCCGGGCTGGCGGCGAAGTGGCCGCGATCCTCGATCGGCCGGTGCCGTCCGCCTTCGCGGGCGTGGTTGCCGGCGAAGGGGTGGTGACGATAGATTCCGCCACAGCCGCTAGCCTCACCACCGGCACGGCGCCGGATCTGGCCCGCGTGCTGGGCCAGGAAGTCCGCCTAACGCCAGCCGAGCGCGCGGCGATTGCCGATGCGCAAGGCGTGGCGCTGAGGGGGACTGCCCTGCGGCTCGCCGGCGAG
>JGI24751J29686_10000358_pt1 | contig 15872 bp, 16 predicted proteins | sample KBSSwiS6_FD_29686 | JGI IMG/M metagenome (IMG submission 29686)
GGNGAGCCGTTCCGCATGTGGCTGGAGGACTTCTGGCGGGTCCGCAAGGACGGCGTTGACGTGGGCCGGCTGGTCAGCGCCTCGCGCTCGTTCCGCCTGAACAAGAACATCGGCTACGCCTGGGTCCCGGTCTCACTCGCGGGGCCGGGCAACGATCTCGAGGTCTTGTCCCCGGACGGCCCCGTGCCGGCAGTGACGGCCGCGCTGCCCTTCCTGGATCCGAACAAGGACGTCCCCAAGGCGTGAGCGAAGGCATCATGGTGGGATGGATGGCTTGCGTGGACACCTGCTGATCGCCGGGACCTCCCTGCTCGACCCGAACTTCCGCCGCGCTGTCGTCCTGATCGGTCACCACGACGACGAGGGAGCGGTCGGGGTCGTGCTCAACCGCGCGAGCGAGGTCGAGGTCGCCGTGGCCGTGCCGCCGCTCGCGAGCCTGGTGGAGCCGGGGGACCGGCTGTTCATCGGCGGACCGGTCTCGTCGCAGTCGGCGGTGGTCGTGGCCGATTTCGAGAACCCCGAGGCAGCCGACGTCGTCGCGTTCGACTCGGTGGGGTTCCTGCCCGAGGAGGCCGACGCCGGGTCGATCGGTGGCCTCCGGCGGGCTCGGGTGTTCGCCGGCTACGCGGGGTGGGGCGCCGGGCAACTCGAGGCCGAGCTCGACGAGGGCTCGTGGATCACGGAGCGCGCGCTCGCGACCGACGTGTTCACCGACGATCCCGAGGCGCTCTGGGCCGACGTGCTCCGCCGTAAGGGCCCCGAGTACCGCCTGATGTCGACGATGCCGTTCGACCCCGACCTCAACTAGCGGCTAGGCTCGCGCACCGTCCACCGAGCAGGGGAGCACCGATGGCGTCCGAGACGTTCACGTTCTACGTCCAGCCCTGGTATCGGAAGTCGCCCTACTTCGAGGCGACCAAACGCCACGGCTGCAAGAGCTGGGGCCTGTACAACCACATGCTGTTGCCGACCCTGTACGACGACCCGGTCACCGAGTACGAGGCGCTGCTCAACGACGTCACGCTGTGGGACGTCGCGGTCGAGCGGTGCGTCGAGGTCAAAGGGCCGGACGCGTTTGACCTGGTGAACCTCGTCACCTGCCGCGACCTCACGAAGGTCCAGCCCATGCAGGCGCGCTACGTGCTGCTGACCGCGCCCTGGGGCGGCATCGTGAACGACCCGGTGCTGCTGCGTTTGGATCGGAACCGGTTCTGGCTGGCGCTCGCCGATTCGGACGCGCTCCTGTACCTGGCCGGCGTCGCGGGCGCGCGGGGGATGGACGTCGCGATCTTCGAGGCCGACGTCGCGCCGATGCAGATCCAGGGCCCGCGCTCGAAGGACGTGGTACGTGACCTGTTCGGCGACGCGGTGGCCGACCTCCGCTACTACTTCTGCGCCGAGGCCGAGGTGGACGGCATCCCGGTCGTGATCAGCCGGACCGGGTGGACGGGCGAGGTCGGCTACGAGCTTTACCTGCAGGACACGAGCCGAGGGGACGACCTGTTCGAGCGCGTGTTCCAGGCGGGGGAGCCGCACGGGATCCGGGTGATCGCGCCGAGCGAGGCCCGGCGGATCGAGGCCGGGATCTTCAACTACGGCTCGGACATCCGGGTCGAGGACACCCCGCTCCACGTGAGCGGGCTCGAGAAGTTCGTCGAGTGGGACCAGGAGCCGGACTTCCTCGGCCGCGCGCGGCTGGAGGAGATCCGCGACGGGGACCTGCTCGACCGCAAGCTGGTCGGGATCGACATCGGTGGCGAGTCCATGACCGACGAGGGCGCCCTGAACGACTTCTGGCCGCTGGTCAAGGGCGACGCCAAGCTCGGCAGGGTGACCGCGGGCGCCTGGTCGCCCCGGCTCGAACGCAACATCGGCTACGCGTGGGTGCCGATCCGGTGGGAGGCGCCCGGTTCCGAGTTCGAGGCCGAGACGCCGCGCGGGCGCGTCCCGGTCACGGTCGCGAGCCTGCCGTTCGTCGACCCGGCCAAGGACATCCCGAAGTCGTAGCCTCGGGACCCATGACCGAGTCGGTTCGCTTCGACCGCGCGGCCGCCCACTACGACACGACGCGGGCGATCTCCGACGACGCGATGGCTCGCACGATCGAGCTGCTCGCGTCCGAACTCGTCGGGCGTGGGCGCGCGCTCGAGGTCGGGGTCGGCACCGGCCTGCTCGCGCTGCCGCTGCTCGAGGCGGGTGTGTCGCTCGCGGGGCTGGACCTCACGCCGGCGATGATGGCCAGGCTCCTCGAGAAGGCGGGGGGAACACCTCCGTTCCCGCTGATCCAGGGCGACGCTACGCGGATGCCGTTCGCCGACGACGCGTTCGCCGGAGCGTACCTGCGGTGGGTCCTCCACCTGATCCCCAACTGGCGGGACGCGCTGGTCGAGGCCGTGCGCGTGATCGAGCCCGGCGGCGTGCTCCTCGTCTGCCTCGGTGCGTACGACGAGCCGAGCACCGAGATCCGCCGCAGGTTCACCGAGCTCACGGGCGTCGGGACCGATCCCATCGGGCTGACCTGGGGCGAGCACGAGGTGCTCGACGTCCACATGGGATCCCTGGGCGCCCGCCTTCGCCTCCTCCCCCCGATCCCCGAGGAAGACGAGGAGACCCTGGGCGAGTTCCTCGACGCGATCGAGGAGGGGCGGTGGTCCTGGACGTGGAACGCGTCCGACGAGGCCCGCCGTGATGCGGTCCGCGAGATGCGTCCCTGGGTCGAGGAGCGGTTCGGCCCGCTCGACCGCGTGGACCGGACCGAGCTCGAGACCGTCTGGCGTGCCTACGACCTGCCCGACGAGGGCTGAACCCGGACCCTGACCAGCCGCTATCCTGTCGCAACCGGGCCGAGGCCCAAGGAAACCGATCGAGACGACGGACCAGCACCACGACCCGCTCCGAGGAGGCTCCGAGATGCCGATCACCGAGGTCGAGAAGATCTGGAAGGACGGGGAGCTCGTCGACTGGGCCGACGCCAACGTCCACGTGCTTTCCCACGCGGTGCATTACGGCAGCGGGGTGTTCGAGGGGATCCGGGCGTACGAGACCGCTCGCGGCCCGGCGGTCTGGCACCTGGACGAGCATCTGAAGCGCCTGTTCCGCTCGGCGAAGCTGTACCACATGGAGATCCCGTACTCGATCGAGGCGATCACCGACGCGACGAAGGACGTGATCCGCGCCAACGGGCTGAACGCGTGTTACGTGCGCCCGCTCGCCCTCCGCGGGTACGGCGAGATGGGCGTGAACTCGCTCAACGCCCCGGTCAACGTGTTCATCGCGGTCTGGCCCTGGGGCGCCTACCTGGGGGAGGACGCGCTCGAACAGGGCGTGCGCATCAAGATCTCGTCGTGGCGGCGGAACTCTCAGAACGCGCTGCCGTCCTCGGCGAAGGCCTCTGGCCAGTACATCAACGGTGTGCTCGCCAAGATCGAAAGCCTCAAAGCTGGGTATGACGAAGCCATCATGCTGAACGAGCAGGGATACATCACCGACGGTTCGGGCGAGAACGTCTTCATCGTGCGCGACGGCAGGCTCACCACCCCGCCGATCTCCGCCGGGTGCCTGGACGGCATCACACGGGGGACCGTGATCGCGCTCGGGCGTGACCTCGGCTACGAGGTCACCGAGGAGAACCTGGTCCGCACGGACCTGTACAACGCGGACGAGTGCTTCTTCACCGGCACCGCCGCCGAGATCACGCCGATCCGCGAGGTCGACGACCGAGCCGTGGGCGAGGGGCACCGCGGTCCGATCACCAAGGAGCTGCAGGGCGCGTTCTTCGCCGCGACCAAGGGCGAGACCGAGAGATACGCCTCCTGGCTCACCTACGTGAACGACTGAGCGCGTGACCGACCAGCCCGCGATCGGAGAGCGCGTGGACGACGACGAGGCCCGCTACCGCCTGCCCCGCACCGTCGTCCCCCGTCGCTACGATCTGGTCCTCGAACCCGACCTCGAAACGAGCACGTTCACCGGCTCCGAGATCGTCACGGTCGAGGTGACGGAGCCGGTCGACCAGATAGTGCTCAACGCGGCCGACCTCGAGGTGGGGCCCGGGCGGCTCGAGGGTCCCGGCGGCACGCTCGAGGTCTCGACGGTCCGCCTGGACCCGGAAACCGAGCGCGCGCACCTGCTCCTGTCGGGAACGGCGGAGCCGGGGGAGTGGACGCTGCATCTGGAGTTTCGCGGGAAGCTCTCGGAGCAGTTGCAGGGGTTCTATCGCTCGACCTACACGGACGACGCGGGCGTCGCCCACACGATCGCGACCACGCAGTTCGAGTCCACCGACGCGCGCCGGGCGTTCCCGTGCTGGGACGAGCCGGATCTGAAGGCGGTGTTCGGCGTCACGCTGGTCGCGGAGGACAGGCACCTCGCGATCTCGAACGGCCCCGAGATCTCCCGCGAGCCGGCCGAGCTCGGACGCGTCCGCGTGCGGTTCGACGACACGATGGTGATGTCGACGTACCTGGTCGCGTTCGTGGTGGGCCCGCTCGAGGCCACCGAACCCGTCGACGTCGACGGGGTGCCGCTCCGGATCGTGTACCCGCCCGGCAAGAACGATCTGACGGCGTTCGCGAGCGAGGTCGGCGCGTTCAGCCTGCGGTTCTTCGCCGACTATTACGGGATCCCGTACCCGGACAAGAAGATGGACATGGTCGGGCTCCCGGACTTCGCGCAGGGCGCGATGGAGAACCTCGGTTGCGTCACCTACCGCGAGAGCCTCCTGCTGGTGAACCCGGACAACGCGACCCAGCCCGAGGTCGCCACGGTCGCCGACGTGATCGCGCACGAGCTCGCGCACATGTGGTTCGGCGACCTCGTGACGATGCGCTGGTGGAACGGGATCTGGTTGAACGAGGCGTTCGCCACGCTGATGGAGCTGCTGGCGGTCGACGCGTACCGCCCCGACTGGGAGCGGTGGAGCCAGTTCCTGCGGTCGCGCGCGATCGCGTTCGAGGTGGACGCGCTCGAGAGCACGCGTTCGATCGAATACCCCGTGCGCTCGCCGGACGACGCGGCCGGGATGTTCGACATCCTCACGTACACGAAGGGCGCGGCGGTGCTCCGGATGCTCGAGCAGTACCTCGGAGCCGAACGCTTCCGCGACGGGATCCGGCGGTACCTGGACGAGCACCGGTTCGGCAACACGGAGACGCACGACCTGTGGGACGCGATCGAGAAGGCGACCGACGAACCCGTTCGCCGGATCATGGACGGCTGGATCTGGCAGGGCGGGTACCCGTTGGTCTCGGCGCGGCTCCGGGAGGGGAAGGTCGAGCTCGGGCAGCGCCGGTACCTGATCTCGGGCAAGGAAGACGACACGGTCTGGGACGTGCCGCTGCTGGTCCGCACGTCCGCGGGGACCGAACCCGTGCTGATCGAGCCCGGCGGCGTCTCGATCGATGTCCCCGGCGACGGCCCGGTCGTGGTGAACGCCGGCGTGCACGCGTTCGTCCGTGTCGAGTACGACGACGAGCTCCTCGGACGGCTCACGGCGGACCTGCGCTCGCTCTCGACCGACGAGCGCACGCAGCTCGTGGACGACACGTGGGCGGCGGTGGTCGCCGGGCGCCGCTCGGCGGTGGATTTCTGCCGGTTCGCGGAGTCGTTCGCCGGGGAGACCGAACTCCCTGTGTGGCAGTCGTTGCTCCAGGATATCGCGTGGTGCGAGCGCTTCCTCACCGACGGGCCCCGCGAACACTTCCGGTCGTGGATCCGCGGGCTGCTGTGGCCGGCGATCGAACGGATCGGCTGGGAGCCGCGCGAGGGCGAACGCGACCTCGACAAGCCTCTGCGCGGCGCGCTGATGGCGGCGCTCGGCGTCCTGGGCGCAGACCCTCAGGCGTTCGGGATCGCGATGGAGATCGAACGCGAGGCGCGCGGCGACGGCCAGGTCGACCCTTCGCTGGTGGCGGCGTCGGTCGCGATCGTGGCCGCGGGCGGGACCCCGGAGGACTTCGAGCGGTACCTGGAGGCGATCGGTTCGGCGCGGACGCCCCAGGAGGAGCTCCGGTACCTGTACGCGCTCCCGGACTTCCGGGACGCCGGGCTCGTCNAGCGGACCGTAGAGATGACGCTGTCCGGCGAGATCCGGACGCAGAACGCGCCGGGCGTGCTCGCGCGGGCGGTGGCAAACCGCGAGTACGGCGACCGCGCGTGGGCGTTCGTCAAGGAGCACTGGGACGAGATCGCGTCGCGCCTCGCGCCGACGACGCTCGTGTACGCGGCGGACGGCGTTCGGTACCTCACGGAGCCCGAGCAGGTCGAGGACGCCGCCACGTTCTTCGCGGCGCACCCGATCCCGCAGTCGGCGCTCCANCTGCAGCAGATCCTCGAGCGCCAGCGGGTGAACCGGGCATTCCGCGAGCGCGCGACCCCTGAGCTCATGGGTGCGTTCTCCGCGGGTCCCGAGCTCGGATAGCCCGATCTAACCGGCGACCGCCTCCAGGTCGCCATTGGCTCCGCAGATGACCACGACGACGTGCTCGTCCGGTTCGGCGACATACCAGCCCGAGAGCAGCGCGGCGAGCGCGGCCGCGCCCCCCGGCTCCGCGAAGATCCGGACCTCACGCCAGAGCCGGCGCTGAGCCTCGAGGATCTGATCGCCCGAAACCAGGACGACGCGCTCGACGTGCTTCGAGACGATCTCGAACGCGATCTCGCCGGCCCGCTTGGTGCCGAGCGAGTCCGCCGCGTACCCGCCGTAGGTGACGTCGACCGGCCCGCCCGCTGCGAGCGCGGCGGTCATCGAGGTGCTCGTCTCGGGTTCGACACCGATCACCCGCGTCCGGCCCTCGTACCACGCGCCGATGCCGCCTATCAGCCCGCCGCCGCCGATCCCGACGAGCACGGTGTCGGCGTCGGGGACCTGCTCTGAGAGCTCGGCGCCCATCGTGCCCTGGCCGGCGACGATCTCGGGCTGGTCGTACGCGTGCAACACGAGCGCGCCGCTCTCCGCGGCTCGGGCGCGGCTCGCGTCGAGCGCCTCGTCGTAGTACCCATCGACGACCNTGACCTCCGCGCCGAGCGCTTGGATCCCGTCGGCCTTGACCTTCGGCGAGNTGGAGGGCACGAAGATCTCGGCGTGGTGCCCGAGCGTTCGCGCCGAATACGCGACCGCGAGNCCGAAGTTCCCGCCCGACGCCGCGATGACGCCGACCTCCGGCACCTCGGAGGACAGCAGCTTGTTGAACGCGCCCCGCGGCTTGAACGAGCCCGTGTACTGCGTGAGCTCGAGCTTTAGCGTGACCCGCGCATCGAGTCCGAACGCGCCCGGCCCGAGCTCGAGCACCGGCGTTCGCCGCACGTAGCCGTCGATCCGCTCGCGCGCCGCCTCGACGTCGGCTCGTCCGAAGGTCACCGAGGCAGGCTAGCGGTCGAGCCGGTAGAAGCGGAGGAAGTCGTGTTCGATCGGCAAGACCGACACCGCGTCGAACCCCGCCTCCTTCGCGTAGCGCTCGAACGTGTCCTGGCGCATAACGATGCCGGTCGCCGTGGACGCAGGGTCGTCCATCACCGAGGGCAGACAGTACAGGACGCTGCACGCGTAGAAGAGCGCTCGGTCTCGCTCGCTGGGGCCGTGAACGCGTCCTNGGTCCGCTCGTCGGCCACGGGTCGATGGAGTCTCGACGGACCGGGTAGGACCGTCAAACGGAAGCTGCTATCGGCTGGGGAGCGACCGCGGCAGCCCGAACCATGGGAGGACGCTGGTGTCGAAGCGCGTGACGGAGCCGATCCGATCGCCGGTGAGGGTCAAGACGAGGAGGCCGGTCCCGTGGCGGAGGCCGGTCGAGGTGCGGAGGTAGGCCCCGAACGCCGGCTGACCGTTGGCTCGCGTCGGTACGAGGTCGAACCTCCGGCCCGAACCCATCATGCTCGCGTAGAAGCGGGTCACGACGTCTCGGCCCTCGTATTCGAGCGGGAGCGGCGGCATCGAGAGGAAGACATCGTCGGTGAGCAGGGCGACCAACGCCTCCAGATCGCCGGCCTCGTACGCGCGGACGAACTCCGCGACCGTCGCTCGTTCGGAGGTGAGTCGGGTGCAGGGGCCGCTTCGCGATCGGCGGTCGTCGACAGCCGGCGCTGGAGGTTGGCGCGACCCCGTTTCAGGAGGCTGTTCACCGAATCGATAGTCGCGTCGAGCATGTCGGCCACCTCGTTCGCGTGGAACCCCAGGACGTCGCGAAGGACGAGCACCGCGAGCTGGCGAGGCGGCAGGACCTGAGGGCGGTCACGAACGCGAGGGAGATCGACTCGGTCTGTTCGTACCGGGAGTCCGGGCCGAGCGGCACGTCCATCGCCCCCTCGAGGAGGGAGTCGGGGAAGGGCTCGAGCCAGACGATCTCGCCGAACCGGGTCGGCTCCGGAGGCCGGTACTCAGCGATATCCCACTCCTTGGCAGGGCGCCGGCTGGCCGAACGGCGCGCATTGAGACACCGGTTCGTGGCGATCCGGTATAGCCACGTGCGGATCGAGGCCCGTCCCTCGAACCCTTCGAGGCCCTGCCAGGCGGCCAGGAGCGTGTCCTGGAGGACATCCTCGGCGTCCTGGAGGGATCCGAGCATCCGGTAGCAGAACACCTGGAGCTCTCGACGGTAGGGCTCGGTCAGCCGTCGGAACGCCTCGCCGTCCCCGGCGCGCGCCCTCGCGATCAGATCGTTCGTCACCTCTCCACCCTAGCCCTAGGCCCCTCGCGCTCATGTTCCTCGGTGCAGACACCAACGGCGTCGCGGAATGGGCGACCGCGACCGCCCAGTTCCCCGTCGGGGCGGTGTCGGTAGGAGCAAGACGCCACCTCAGGAAGGAGAGAGCCATGGCCGGTCACACGATCGGAACGCGCGAGGAGTGGCTCGCGAAGCGCGATGAGCTGCTCGAGCGAGAGAAGGAGCACACGAGGCAGGGCGACGAGCTCGCGCAGGCACGCCGGGACCTGCCCTGGGTGCGGGTGGAGAAGGAGTACCGCTTCGGGACGGACGAGGGGGAGCAGTCGCTCGCCGAGTTGTTCGATGGGCGATCCCAGCTCCTGGTCTACCACTTCATGTTCGGGCCGAGCTACGAGGCCGGGTGCCCGATCAACTCGTCGATCGCCGACTCGATCGACGGCGTCGTCCCGCATCTGAACGCCCGGGACGCGACGATGATCCTCGTCTCCCAGGCACCGATCGAGAAGATCCAGGCGTACAAGCGCCGCATGGGCTGGAGCATCCCGTGGGCCTCGGCCTCGCCCGGCGACTTCAACTTCGACCTCGGCTTCTCGCAGACGCCGGAGCGGTCTCGCGAAGCCGTGGCGCAGGTCGTCCTGCCGTCCCAGGAGTTGGACGGCGACTTCCCGCCGATCGTCGAGAGCAACGCCCGCGCGGTGGGCACCGACGTCGCCGGCTACCTCACCGAGAGCCCGGGGTTCAGCACGTTCATTCGGGAGGGCGACGACGTCTACCAGGCGTACTCGACGACGTGGCGCGGTCTGGAGTTCGTCATGACGTATTACCCGATCCTCGACCACGCCCCGAAGGGGCGCGATGAGGGTGCGGAGGATTGGCAGCTCTGGATCCGCCGGCACGACGAGTACGGGCGCGACTGAGGATCGGAGGAACGGGCCGTGATGCTGAGGGACAAGGTAGCGGTGGTGTACGGGGCCGGGGGCGGGATCGGCGGCGCGGTCGCGCACGCGTTCGCACGCGAGGGGGCCAGGCTCTTCGTCANCGGGCGTGATCTGGCGTCGGTCGAGATCGTCGCCAAGGAGATCGGNTCCGCAGGCGGAACCGCCGAGGCGGCGGAGATCGACGCGCTCGATGAGCGGGCCGTCGACACGCATCTCGAGCACGTGATGGACGCCACGGGCCGCGTCGACATCTCGTTCAACGCGATCGGGATCCCGAANGCGAACATNGTCGGNGTCCCTCTGATCGAGCTCGATGCCGAGCGGTTCTCCCTGGCGATCTCGACCTACGTGACGTCCTACTTCCTGACCGCACGCCTGGCTGCGCGTCGCATGGTTCCCAACGGGTCGGGGGTGATCATGACCGTCACGGCGCTGCACTCGCGGACCGGCATCCCTCTGGTGGGAGGCTACGGTCCGGCGCAGGCGGCCAAGGAGGCGCTGACGCGAGATCTCTCCGCCGAGCTCGCCCCTCTGGGCATCCGTGTGGTCGGTCTCCGGCCNCAGGGNATGCCGGAGACACGCACGATCAAGGATGCCTACGAGCCACGGGCGAAGGCATCGGGCATGACGTGGGAACAGTGGCAGGCGTCGCTCGCGAGCAGGACCCATCCCCGACGGCTCATGACGCTCGAGGAGATGGCGAACGTGGCCGTCTTCATGGCGTCCGATCAGGCGAGCGGGATGACGGGGACGACCGTCAACCTGACCATGGGGAGCCTGGACGACTAGCGGCTCCGGGACGTCAAGCCGCCCCGGATCCACCCCGGGCGATCCCCGCCTACCCCATCGTTTGACATCCGCGCCGGCTCGTTCCTATCGTTCGCAACCGAACGACCTTCCCCGAGGAGAGGAGCCCCTACGGGCGGAACCGCCGAGATCGAGGGCGTCGAGGTCTCGACCGAGCACTGGATCGGCGGCGAGCGGGTGGGCTCGTCGGAGACCTTCGAGGACGTCTCGCCGATCGACGGGCAGGTCATCGCCGGGGTCGCGCGAGGTGGCCCGACCGAGGTCGACCGAGCCGTGGCGGCGGCCCGGGGTGCGTTCGACACGTGGGGGCGGACCTCGGCGGCCGACCGTGCCAAGGTCCTGCACCGGATCGCCGAGCTCGTCGAGGAGCGCGTCCCCGAGCTCGCGCCGGTCGAGACGCGCGACAACGGCTCGCTGCTGCGCTCGCACCTGAACTCGGTCATGCCGCGCGTCGCGAGGAACTTCCGCTTCTTCGCCGACCAGCTCATCGAGCTCGGCGACGAGGCGTTCGAGATGAACGAGTTCGTGAGCCGGACCGAGTGGGATCCGTCGGGCGTCACGGTCGTGATCACGCCGTGGAACGCGCCGTTGATGCTCGCGACGTGGCGCATCGCGCCGGCGCTCGCCGCCGGCAACAGCGTGGTAGCCAAGCCGCCGGAGTGGGCGCCTCTCACCGCGTCGCTCCTCGCCGACATCACGCGCGATGCGGGGCTGCCCGACGGCGCGTTCAACGTCGTGCAGGGGATCGGCGAGGAGGCGGGCGCCGCGCTCACGCGCCACCCCGGCGTCGACCGGATCGCGTTCACCGGCTCGATCGAGACCGGGAAGCTCGTCGCGCAGGCCGCGGCCGCGAACCTCACGCCGACGTCGCTCGAGCTCGGCGGGAAGTCGCCGTTCGTCGCGTTCGCCGACGCCGACCTCGACGCGGTCGTGAAGCAGGCCGTGAACCAGTTCGACAACGCGGGGCAGGTCTGCCTGGCCGGGACGCGGCTGATCGTCGAACGCTCGCTGCACGACGCCTTCCTCGAACGCTTCCTGGAGGCCGCCGGGGCGATCCGCCAGGGCGACCCGCGGGAGGCGACCACGGACATCGGGCCGCAGATCACGCGCGAGCACTTCGAACGCGTCGACGGGTTCGTCCAGCGCGCGAAGGCCGACGGCGCGACGGTCCTGCTCGGAGGCGGGCCCAACGAGGACCTCGGCGGCCTCTTCTACCGGCCCACGCTGTTCGGCCACGTCCCCGAGGGCGCCGAGGTGCTCCGCAGGGAGGTGTTCGGGCCGGTCCTCACGCTCCAGACGTTCGAGACCGAGGACGAGGCGATCGCCCTCGCCAACGAGACCGACTACGGCCTGGCCGCGATCCTCTACACCGGCGACCGCGAGCGCGCCGAACGCGTGTCCGAGCGCCTGGTCGCCGGCACGGTCTGGGTCAACTGCTTCTTCGTGCGCGACCTGCGGGCGCCGTTCGGCGGCGCGAAGTCCTCGGGCGTCGGGCGCGAGGGCGGCGTCTACAGCTTCGACTTCTACGCGGACGTCAAGAACGTCTGCTCGGCCCCCTGGGAGGACTGAGGATGGGAGAGATCGTCGGTGCGGGGCTTGTGGCGCACGTCCCCACGATCATGCTGCCGGAGGAGGTACGGCTCGAGATCAACGAGGGCAAGGAGATCACGCTCGTCCCGGGTCTGCACCGCATCAAGTCCGAGAACCTGGACCGGCTGCAGCCCGACGCGGTGATCGTGTTCGACACGCACTGGGAGTCCACGTTCGAGCACATCGTGACGAGCCACGAGCGACGGCAGGGCAAGTTCACGAGCCACGAGCTCCCGCGCGGGATGAAACAGATCCCGTACGACATGCCCGGCGACCCCGAGCTCGCGAACCTGATCGCCGCGCAGGCCGAAGGCCGCGACGACTGCTGGATCCTCGCCAACGACGACCCTTACCTCCCGCTCTTCTACGGCACGGTCAACATCTGGACGTTCCTCGGAGACCCGAAGACCGCCTGGCTGAGCGTGGCGCTGAACCAGTGCTGCGACACCGACGACTTCCTGCTGTTCGGCCGGCTGATCGGCGACGCGATCCGCCAGAGCGACCGGCGGGTGGTGCTGCTGGCCTCGGGCGGGATGACCCACCGCTTCTTCAACTTCAAGGACCTGCGCCAGCGCGAGAGCCAGAAGGCGCCCGACAACATCTTCGACCGGAAGTACTACGACGCCGACATGGGGGTGCTCGAGAAATTCGGCAAGGGTGACCACGCCGGCGTGATCGACGGCATGCCCGAGTACCGCAAGGCGTACCCCGAGGGGCATTTCGGGCACTACCTGATGATGGCCGCGGCCCTCGGCGGGAGGGATTGCACCGCAACCGGAGAGCTGTTCAGCGAGTACGAGGCCTCGGTGGGCACGGGGCAGGTGCACGTGTGGTTCGAGCAGCCCGAGGGGGGCTGGACGGCGTAGGCCCGCCGGGGTAGGAAGCACCAGCAGATCCGTTCATCGGGAGGGGAGGGGTCCGTGGAAGGCGAACGACCGTTGGTGGTGACCGAGGAGTACGAACGCCTCGGCGGCAAGAAGCTCTCGCTGATCGACGTGCTCGCGCAGTCGGTCGGCTTCATCGGACCGGTGTTCAGCGCGGCGTTCATCATCCCGCTGATCATCGGCGTGAACGCGGCCGCCCGGGGAGCCGGAACGTCGGCGGCGCTCGCGGTCGTCATCGCCGGGGTCGGCATCTTCGCGCTCGGCTGGATCGTGGCCCAATACGCGAAACGGATCCATGCCGCCGGCTCCTTGTACGACTACGTTTCGAACGGCCTCGGCAAGTCCGTCGGCGGCGCCGCCGGCTGGCTGTACTACGGTGGGACGATCATCCTCACGACCGGGCTCGGCGTCTTGATCGGCGGCTACGTGCACGACAATCTGCTGCCGACGTGGGAGATCAACCTGGATGTGCCGATCTGGGTCTGGGACACGTTCTTCGCGCTCCTGCTGTTCGTGGTGCTGTACTTCGGTGTCAAGATCTCGACGCGGGTCCAGCTCACGCTCGCGCTGATCTCGATCGCCGTCGTGCTGATCTTCTTCGTCACGGTGATCGCCGACCTCGGGAGCGCGAACGACGTCGCGAAGGCGTTCGACCCCACGCCACAACCCGACGGGTTCGCCGGCATCTTGTTCGGCGTCCTGTACGGGGTGTTGATCTTCGTCGGGTTCGAGACGGCGGCCAACCTCGCGGAGGAGACCGCCGAGCCCAAGCGCTCGATCCCCAGGGCCGTCCTCGGCGCGGTCGTGATCGTCTCGATCTTCTACGTGATCGCCGCCTACGTGGAGGTCGCCGGGTTCGGGTTCGACCTCAGCGTGATCACGAGCCCCGAGGTTGCCGGGGCGCCGCTGTTCGCGCTCGGCGCACCGGGGAGCCCATCCGGGTCGGAGTTCTGGCTCAAGATCTTGCTGCTTGTCGTCTTCCTGGACATGTTGGCCGTGTACGTGGGTGCGGCCGTCGCATCGACACGTGGGATCTTCGCGATGGCACGCGATCGCAGGCTCCCGCGGATGGCCGCGACCGTCTCGAAACGCTACGGGACGCCGTCGGGAGCGATCTTCGTGCTGATGGCGATCCAGGCGCTCCTGATCGTCGCGAGCGAGTCGTGGGACGACCTGTTCGCGTTGGAGGGTCTCCCGCACTATTTCTCGTTGTTCGTCTGGTGCTCGACGTTCGGTGCGTTCGCACTGATCGTCGTGTACTTCCTGCTCTCGATCGGGGGCCTGTTCGGGCTCAAGGATCCCCAGGGCCGAGCCGGTGTGATCGTCGCTTCCCTCGTCGGGATCGCGATCACCGCGGCGGCGATCTTCGGCTCGTTCTACAAGGTACCGAGCCCGACGATCCTCGCGCCGTGGTACGCGCTGGCGTGGGGCGTCATCGGGTTGGTCGTGATGTTCGCGGTCAAGGGGCGCGAGCCGGCGAGCGACGCGCTGGCGGACCTGCGCACGTAGCCGGTCATGGCTGAGGGGGCAGGCGGGGCCGTTCGGCCCCGCCTCGTCCTCATCCTCAGCGAGAACCACACGCTTGTCCCGGCGCGCGAACTCGGAGCGCTCATCCGGATGGCCGTGGAGGCGGAGTCAGCGGGGTTCGATGCGGTGATGGTGAGCGAGCACGTCGCGCTCGGTACGGGGGCGGACGCCGGCGGGATGCCCGAGAACCCACGGGACTACGCGCTGCCCGGGAACCAGGAACCGTCGACGCCGTGGCCGGACGCGCTCACGCTCCTGAGTGCGGTCGCGTCGGCGACCTCTCGACTCCGACTGGTCGCGAGCTCGATCATCGCGCCGCTCCGTCATCCGCTCCTGCTCGCCAAGCAGCTCGCGACGCTAGACCTGCTCTCCGAGGGGCGTCTGGTAGTCCAGCCGACGGTGAGCTGGCACAGGCCCGAGTACGAGGCGCTGGCGGTGTCCTTCGAGCGCCGGGGTGAGCTGCTCGATGAGCACCTGGCCGCATGGCGCCTGCTCTGGCGAGACTCGCCGGCGTCGTTCGAGGGACGCCACTACCGCTTCTCCGACGTCTGGCTGGAGCCCAAGCCGTTCCGCCAGGAGGGACCGGCCCTGTGGTTCGGCGGCGAGACGATGCACGAGCGGCTCCTTCGGCGGCTGGTCGAGTTCGGCAGCGGGTTCAACCCGCTCGGGCGGCCGAGCGACGAGGATCTCGAGAGGTTGCGTTCGGAAATGGCGGCCGCCGACCGAGACCCCGCCGAGATCGAGATGGTCGGCGGCACGCGAGGGCGGTTCGACGGCCCGGACGGCGTGGCCGATCTGGGCGAGGCGCTCGTGTCGATCCCCGCTCAGCTCGAACGTGGGTTCACCACGATCTGCATCAAGCCCTCGCAGTTCATCGACGACCCCCAGCAGATCGGGCCGTTCTGCCGAGAGGTCGTCGACCGCGTTGACGCGCTCGTGAGCTAGGACGAGGGGCCGTCGACCTCGATCGTGGGCGGGCCGTCGCCCCCGGCTCGGATCACGACGCTTCGCGATGGCTCGTCGCCTGGTGTGCTCTCGCGGTGGACGAGACCGCTGGGGATCACAAGGAAGTCGCCGACACCCGCTTGGACGGCTTGCCGACCACCCTCGCCGAAATCGATCACGACGGTCCCGGACAGGACGTACACCAGCGTGTCGGCCCCACCGTGGTGGTGCCAGCCGCTCGTAACGCCCGGCTCGGTTGTGGACCGGCCGGCCCACAGCCCAGGCTTGGCGAACGCCTCCTCACGCAGGATGCCGGGCTGGCTGTCGGTGTCGTGCAGCTCGTCCGTTCCGATCCGCGTCGCTACGAGCCGCTCGTCCATGCGTTCGCCTCCTCGTTAGATGACGTCGAAGTAGCGGCGGCGTTCCCACTCGCCGACGGCGCCGGGCGACAGGAACTGCTCCCACTCCCATCGGCCGGCCTCGGCGTAGTGCGCCACCACGTCCTTGCCGAACGCCTCGGG
>JGI24751J29686_10000360_pt1 | contig 15823 bp, 14 predicted proteins | sample KBSSwiS6_FD_29686 | JGI IMG/M metagenome (IMG submission 29686)
CATTCTTAAGATTGATCCCGCTATCGATTCTGCTTTCGGAAATTCACTTCCGATCAATACAGATGTACCAAANAATGTAAGNAAATCAAATAGCACATTTGAAAGGGCTTATTTCCATATGGTGCCTACCGTTGCTGCATTAACCATGTTAAGTAAATTTCAAAATGATGTAAAAACAACTGAAAATAGAATTGTTGCTTTTTGTCATAATAAAGTAGGTGAAGTTCAGGTTAGGTTTGATAGCTATGCCGCTATCGTAGGGCAGAGTTCAAACTACTTAATGCCTGGTCAGAAAATAAGTATCAGTGCTGGGGTAGGNGCTTTCAGCAAAGCGGCCTTACCACAAATTACAATTGGTGGTAAGCCAGTATCAATTGATGAAAGTGGTGTAGCTAAAACAGATTTTGATGCAGGTCCAATCGGTGATCGTACTATTCCTGTTCACATTGAGTATGTGGACCAGGATGGTAAAAAGCAAGTAATCGATCAAAAAGTAGAATATAAAGTTGGTCAGGCCAATGCTTCTATAGCATTAGATAAAATGAATGTATTATATGTAGGAGTGGCTAATCCTATTTCTGTTGCTGCCAGTGGTGGTGGCGATGATAAGATTGCTGTAAGCATTAGCGGTGCAGGTGGCAGATTAGAAAAAACAGGACCAGGAAAATATAATGCATGGGTTAGCAGTATTACTGATGACTGTATCATTACTGTTTCTGTTGATGGTAAAGTATCGGGTGCATCTAAATTCCGTACACGTACCATCCCAAAACCCATCGCAGTTGTTGGACCTTACGAGAGTGGTGCCAGCGTACCTGCTAATGCGTTTAGAGCACAAGCTGGTGTTGGAGCTGGTATCAGAGATTTTCCATTTGAACTGAAATATGGTGTTACACGATTTGTTCTTTCAGCAGACAATGATGAGGGATATATTGATGATGCTCCTTGCCAGGGTAATACCTGGAGCGGTGCTGCACAAGCTATTTTGAGTAAACTTAAAAGTGGAAGAACTGTTACCATTGATGATATTTATGCAACAGGACCAGATGGAAGAAGCCAAAAGCTGCCATCACTGGTGTTTTATATCAAATAATAAAACCTGATAATAATGAAAAGGTGTTTTGTAAAAATGAGTTTGCTTGGGATGACAGCGATGCTGCTTTATACAGCGGCCGATGCTCAGCGTACCGGTCGTTCAGGCAGAAGAAATGCTGCCGACACCAGTAACAAGCAAACACAGCAGCAAGTGAATAATAATAATGCACCGGCTTATAATCCTATGGCTGGTATTCCGATCTTGGTTGACTCTGCCGGCATGAAGCAGGCAGGTGTGTTGCCATCTTTGCGTAATGATAATGCCTTCGAGAAAGGCAGTATGTCAGCACGTACTCCTTTAGAATATGATCATATTCGCTGGGATGATGCGTTCTATGCTGAAAAGGTTTGGCGTGAATTGGATCTGCGTGAAAAGTTAAATCTCGTCTTTAAGTATGAAGCCGAGGATAATAACGGAAGCCAGATGTTTGTTGATATTTTGCTTAAAGCAGTCAACAACCCGGATCCTGCACAAAGAATCACTGCATTCTCAGATGATCGTTTTACTACACCTTTGACAACAGATGATATAAATCAGAAAACAGCAGGTTCAAACGATACAGTTCCTGTTTATGATCCCAATGACATCTCCAAGATCTTGCATTATAAAGTAACCAAAGCAAGTTTTGACGTCAAATCAGTAAACAAGATTGCAATGAAGGAAGAATGGGTATTTGACAGGGAGTCAAGCAGATTAGTATGCCGGATTTTAGGCATTGCCCCCTTGGTTACTAAATACCTGCCCAGTGGACAGGAGTTAGGCCAATCTGTTATGTTCTGGGTCTATTATCCCGATCTGCGTCCCACGTTGGCAAAGTATGAGGTTTACAATCCAAAGAATATGGGTCAAAGCAGGATGACATGGGAGGAATTATTTGAAAGCCGCATGTTCAGTAGTTATATTGTCAAGTCCACATTAGATAATCCGGCGTTTAAACCAATTCGTTCACTATTGAATGGTAACCAGATTTTATCGCTATTAGAAGGTGATAACATCCGGGATAAAATATTCAATTTTGAACAGAATCTTTGGTCCTACTAATACAAAAAGGGTAATATTATACACACAAAATGTTCCGCAAAAGCGGGACATTTTTTTTTATAAATAACTAACTTTTAGGCAAAAATAATTTTAGTAAATCGTAGTTCTCCTATTTGTTATATTGAATAATGTTGTATTTTCGTAATGGTTTTTCATAGGATATTGGATTTTAAAAACGGGGCTGGATTTCTATCCGGGCCCCATTTTTTTTACGCCTATATCAGTTTGAAAGACCAGGATTTTCAAAATACTGGCTAATCAGCCTGGCCTTTGAAGCCCCTACAATAGCAGCTAATTCCCCAACGGCCGTATTACGTATAGTTTTTACCGATTTAAACTCTTTTAACAGCAGATCCGCCGTGGCTTTTCCAATGCCGGGAATATCCTCCAATTCGTTTTTGAATGTTCCTTTGCTTCTTTTTTTACGGTGAAACGCAATTCCAAACCGGTGCACTTCATCCCTTATTTTCCGGATCAATTTGAGGCTATCGCTGTTATAGGGCAATTTCAAAGACTCTTTATCGCCTGCAAAGAAGATCTCCTCTTCATTTTTTGCTAATCCAACTAAAGTCATTTTTCCTTCTAACGCCAGCTCATCTATTGCTTCATTGGCAGATGAAAGCTGGCCTTTACCACCATCAATGATAACAAGCTGAGGCAAGGGTTTGTCTTCTTCTTTTAATCTTTTGTATCTTCTGTAGACTGTTTCTTTCATTGAGGCAAAGTCATTGATGCCTGTTACTGTTTTAATATTAAAATGCCTGTAATCATTTTTAGCAGGTTCACCATTCTTAAAACAGACCATAGCGGATACGGGGTAGCTTCCCTGGAAATTAGAGTTGTCAAAACATTCAATGTGAACAGGGATCTCGGCAAGCTGCAGATCATTTTGTAATTGCTGCAGCACACGATATTTATCCTGGCTTTTGACACCCAACTTAAGCCGCTCTTTATTCTTTATTTCTTCAATAAAATATCCTGCATTCCTTTCTGATAATTCAAGAAGCTTTTTTTTGTCACCCGACCTGGGTATGGTAATAGTGATATTATTGAGCGATACCGGTACAGGGTAAGGAACTATAATTTCGGTGACATCGCTATTAAAGGTTGTACGTAAATTCTCAATGCAAAACGCAAGTGTTTCTTCATCTGTTTCATCTAAATGTGTTTCAACCCTGGTTGTTTGTGATTGCACAATTGCACCATCACGCACCATCATGTAGTTTACATATACCAGGTCTTTTTCTTTCATTAAAGTGAACACATCTGCATTACCGATCTTGGGATTTACTACAATTGATCTTGCCTGGTAGTTTTCGAGAAACTCCAGCTTTTTCTTTAGCACTGCAGCTTTTTCAAACGCAAGCCTTGCAGATTCTTTTTTTATTTCCTCTTTAAAATAGTTAGTTACGTCTGACAAATTTCCTTTCAGAATATTTCTTACTTGTTTAAGATTTATAGTATAGTCATCTTCCAATTGTAAACCTTCACAAGGGCCCTTGCAATTGCCTAAATGATATTCAAGGCAAACTTTGAATTTCCCCTTTTCAATATTTGCTTTCGTAAGATTGAGAGTACAGGTCCTGAGTGGAATAGTATTCCGGATGAATTCAAGCAGTTCTCTTACCTTTTTTACAGAAGTAAATGGGCCAAGATATTCTGAGCCGTCATTTATAAGCCTGCGTGTAAAAAAAACCCTTGGGAATGGCTCTTTCTTTATTACGATATAAGGATAGGATTTATCATCTTTAAGATTGATGTTGTATTTAGGTTGAAATTCTTTGATCAATGAATTTTCAAGCAATAAAGCATCCTGCTCTGAATTGACAATAACAAATTCGATTCGTTCGATTCGTTTAACTAATTCATGCGTTTTATATCCCGTAAATGTTTTGGTGAAATAAGAACTTACCCGTTTTTTCAAATTACGGGCCTTGCCGACATAAATTAATTCATTGACGGCATCAAAGTATTTATAAATGCCTGGATCGCCCGGAATACTTTGCTGTAGCTTTCTGAATTCTTCAGATGTCATTCGGGTTTTGTAAAATCTTTCCAGGTTACTTTCAATATATGTGAAATTTCTGGCTGACCGGGTAGTTGTTTTAATGTTAATACCTGGAAATATTCATCCACCTGCCAGATCATTTTCTTAGTTACAGAACTATCTTTATTTGTCCACTCCCGATCAATATAAATTGTTCTGATCTTTCCTCCTTCTGCATCAGGTGTTATAATCAATTCCTGCTTTTGTATATCTGCAGACGAAGGCGCTTTCGGTAAAGTAAGTAATGAAACTAACTGTAAATCCTGGTCATAGGTCTGACTTTCCTCGTATTGTTCTTTATATTCTTTTGAGCTAATGTCAGGAATATTTAAAAAATCTTTAGCCAAAGTCCGAAAATCATTCCTGGATACATCTATGGTATCCGCATGCAAGCTATCTAATATCTCAATTTTTTTAATAGAATAAAGAGAAGTATCGATTTGAGCTATCTGTCCTTTAATAAAAGGGAGTACAGGCGTTACCCGTACGTTGCTTTTCTCATCATTTTGTTTGCCGGATTTACAAGCTGTAAAAAATAAAATTACAAGTAATAAAATAGTATTTCTTTTCATGCCCTAAAAATAAAATAAAAGAGCCTGTTATAAATAATTATCCCGGTCAAAGAAGCAGGACCGGGATAATTCTGCAAGCAGCGCAGCAGTTAGTACTGGAATTATTGATTNAGTGTAACACCGGCTTTTAGGCCGAAATTGAAAAGATTTTCTTTAACGGGGTATTTGTCTTTAAAGCTTGATAGNGCCTGGTAACGAATNTGTGGACCAATCTGCCATCTTGTTTTGCCTGACCTGANGCCCAGAATTAATTCAGCACCGGTATTCACATTCCATCGACGAATCANGTCAGGAACTTTTACATAATTCTTAAAATCTGTNGAGATCATGTAAGCTCTGTTGTCAAGCAAATAAGTCGGTTGTGCAGTAATGCCAAAGCCAAGATCTATTTTTTTNGTATTTAAAATTTTCAGTTCAGCTCCCACTGGCATTGATATGGAAAAATATACATTGGTCAGCCAATTGGGTCTATAGCCGCTGGAATTTCTATAATAAGAAACTCTTGTTACAGTTTGTTGGTAGGGATCTCCCTGGATAGCAATAGTTGCAGGTTCACCTGCATAGCTAAATGCACGTATATCATACTTATTCACGTTGAACTGTAAACCGGTTTTAACAGAGAATCTTTTGCTCAAAAGATATTTTGCAGCAAGCCCTAATTCAAAACCGATATCTGGTTTATGTGTAACAACATTTTTTACATCCTGTAATGCAATATTAGTTGGAATAGATGTCGGGCTACCCGAAGCTGCAAGTATAACCTCCTTATTTTCCGTTAACCTGCGATAACTTATACCCGGTGTAAAGTACAATTGAAATATCAGTTTTTTCTTGAAGCNGGTTTTTTGCGGAGTTTCAGCNGGGCCTGATTTACTTAGTGATGACGCTGGTAATTGAATTGGCACAGCAACTAATCTCNTTTCAACTATGGGGTTTAATAATTTTCTTTCAGTTCTGTCTGGTGAAACAACAAATGAAGGAATGTTTGATTTTGAGAGAAAATCCGGGCTGTTATTATCGAGAGAAATCAAATTGTCATCGTCCTTAAGAGATATAGGCTGCCGACTTAAAAGATTGGTAATAGAAGCAACTTCTTTATCATTGATGAAATCGGGTGACTCTTGTTCTACCGGACTCTCAAGTAAAATGGAAGGAATCTTATTTAACGAAATAGAGTTGGTCGTATTGGTAATTTTTAAAACCGGCGCAACAGTTTTAACAGGAGATGTATTTTCGGTCAAAACGGGCGTAGTGATGGATTCTTTGTGTGCTGCAATTGTATTTTTATCGGTACCGGGATTCAATACCATCATCCAGGTAACAATAGCACCAGTGATCAAAAGCAGTGATGAAGCAATACCTACGGCCCATCTTCGGCGTGAATGAAGTGAATTATGAATTTCCTTCCATACTTTTTCTGATGGGTACATTCGATATTGATCAGCATTTTGCTTTAAAAACTGCTCAAAATCTTTGTTATCGAAATTTCTCTGCATAGCCAGTCAGCGATTTAGGGTAAGGTTGATTATTTTCCCACAACAAGTAACCAATCCACATTTTGTTTCGGTTTATGTAAAATTCTTTTTCTTATTAAAATATCTTCCAGCATTGCTCTTGCTCTCGTGTATTGACTTCGGCTGGTACTTTCTTCGATATCCAGCATTAGTGCAATTTCCCGGTGGCTATAACCTTCAACGGCATACAGGTTAAGAACAGTTCTGTAACCGATAGGCAAGAGCCTGATGCATTCCACAATTTGCTTTGCCTGAATTATAGCAGGCACAGCATCTTCCCTTACGATCGCGGTAGTAGCATGGATCAAATCAACACTTTCATTGAACTTTTTGTTACGCTTCAGGATATTAATACAAGTGTGAACTACAATTCGCCTGATCCAGCCTTCAAATGAACCCCTGCCTTCAAATGAATGGATCTGTGTGAAAACCTTGATAAATCCCTCCTGAAGCATATCCTCAGCATCTTCACGGTTATGAGCGAAACGATAACAAACTGCCAGCATTTTAGAACTGTATTTATTATACAATTCTCGTTGAGCTGAAGCTTCGTTATTTAAACAGCCTTTTAAAATGGCTTCCTCGGTCATATTCGCCGTTTGGGTTGCCTGTAAATTAGACATTTTTTCGACATTAATGCTGCACGAAAATGTAAATTTTCTACTGGCTCGGTTAATAAAATTTGGGTTCCGGAGATGGTTTTGGCGGGTTTACCTGGATTAAAATAGGAATTTGAATTATACCTGCAATTTAAGACTTATTAGTTTATGGCCTTTTTCTTTTTAAACTGTCAACCGGGTATTTGCTTTCCATGTCTTTTATAATTCCATCTGCCCATCCTATCAATACATTTTTTTCGGCCTCAGTTAATATAGCATCTTTATGAATCCAGGTATAACTTTTCAGGGGCATTTCTCCTTCTTTTATTTGTTCAATTACTTCCTCCATTTTATGATATTGGTAACGCAAAGACCGGTTGGTATACTCATCAAAATTTAAATTAGCCTTTCCTTCAACAATATGGTTATTTAACCACCAGTCTACAGGTTGTATTTTACTATACCAGGGATAAACCGTATTGTTGGTATGACAATCGTTACAAGCTTTTTTTAAAATAATATCCACATCAGCGGATGCAGGATGAAGTTTTGCGATTGAATTAGGCTGATCGCCACCAGCTTTATTTTTTTTGGGATGAATGAATTGAATAATCACCAATACGATCAATACTATCCAGCCGATTGTTTTGAATGTTTTCCTCATGCGGTTTTAATGGGCTAAATTAATATTTCTCCGGTCATTTCTTTTGGTATTGGCAATTTCATCAGGGTTAAAATGGTAGGCGCAAGATCACCTAGCTTGCCCGGTTTTATAGTTCCCCTCCATTCTTTATCTATTATGAAAAATGGAACAGGATTTAAAGTATGGGCTGTATTCGGTGTGCCATCTTCATTGATCATATAATCAGCATTGCCATGATCAGCTGTCAGGAAAACCGTATACCCATTTGCCAAAGCTGCTGTTACTACCTTTTCAACACATTTGTCAACCGTTTCTACTGCCCTGATCGCCGCTTCCCAAACACCGGTATGACCAACCATATCAGCATTGGCATAATTCAAACAGCAAAAATCAAAAGTCTTATTGTTAATCTCATTTAAGATGGCGTCAGTTACTTCATAAGCACTCATCTCGGGCTTTAGATCATAAGTGGCAACCTTAGGTGAGGGAATCAGGATTCTTTTTTCGCCTATAAATGGTTCTTCCCTTCCACCACTGAAAAAGAAAGTGACATGGGGGTATTTTTCCGTTTCAGCAATACGAATTTGTCTTAACCCATTTTGCTCTACCACTGCTCCCAGGGTATTGTTTAAATTGTCATTTTCGAATATCACACTCACACCCTTAAAAGTTTTGTCATAGTCTGTCATGGTTGTATAGTGCAGAGATAATTTTCTCATTCCATGATCAGGTATATCAATTTGTGTTAATACCTGGGTTATTTCCCTGCAGCGATCAGTCCTGAAATTAAAACAGATCACCACATCGTTATCCTTTATTACTTTCAATGGCTGCTGGGCTTCATTGATTATTACAGTGGGCTTTATAAACTCATCTGTGATGTTATTTGTATAAGAGTTTTCAATTGCTGCAATAGCATCTGTTGCTTTGGCTCCCTCACCATTTACTAGAGCATCGTAAGCAAGTTTGACACGTTCCCATCGTTTATCTCTGTCCATTGCATAATAACGACCACTCACTGATGCAATTTTCCCGACATTATCATTTAAGTGTAACTGCAGGTCTTTTATAAAACCTAAGCCACTTTTTGGATCGCAATCGCGGCCATCCGTAAAGGCATGAATATAGACTTCATTTAAATTCTCTTTTTTGCATACATCGATAATGGCTTTCAAATGCCTGATATGTGAATGCACCCCACCATCACTTACCAACCCCATCAAATGAAGAGGCTTGTTTTTTTCCTTAGCAAAACGGATCGCATCCAGCAATACTTTATTTTGAACAAACTCACCTGTACGCACAGCAACATTTATACGTTGCAGTTCCTGGTAAACGATCCTCCCGGCGCCAAGGTTTAAGTGGCCTACTTCCGAATTCCCCATTTGGCCATCCGGTAATCCAACCGCCTCACCACAAGTGGTTAAGGTAGTATTAGGATAGTTGGCATAAAGTGATTTAGTGAATGGCACATTGGCATTCTTAATTGCATCAGAAGAAGCAACTTTACCAAGCCCCCAGCCGTCCATGATAACGAGCATTATTTTTTTAGGATTCATCCTTAACAATTTTTTCCATTTCGTAAAATACCGTTCATTTACAGGTATTAATGCGGTGCAAAACTAAGCTTAAAAAGAAATAACAGTTGACAGTTTAAGGTGAAAAAGAGGTTTATTAATTTTACTTGTAGGGGACCCTTGTACTGTGGCACATTTTTCGATTAAACCAACAGCAATAAAACTAAATATATGAAAACACTGTTTTCTGCATTATTAGCCTTCAGCCTGGTTTTGCTTTTATCGCATAAACAACCGGGAACGATTGACGGTGTGATAGGTGCGTTAAAGAGTGGAAATGCCGGTGAACTAGGACGTTTTTTTGATGAGAATGTATTGCTTACATTACCAGATAAAAGTGATACCTATAGTAAAGCACAGGCCCAATCAATTGTAAAGGATTTTTTTGGAAACAACAAAGTAAAAGGTTTTGAAGTGAAGCATAAAGGCGAACAGAATGGCGGTGAATATTGCATTGGTACATTGGCTACATCACAAGGAAGTTTTCGTACTACTGTGTTTGCAAAAAATAAAAGCGGCAAACAATTAGTTAATGAAGTCAGGTTTCAATCAATAGAATAATTAAGGATAGATAATATTTCAAAAGTCCTGCTATCGGCGGGACTTTTCTATTTTTGGGTTATGAATAAGGATCAACTGCTGCATTTAATCGACGAAGCCTTGAAGGAAGATGTCGGAGATGGAGACCATTCTACTCTAAGCTGTATTGATCCCTCGGCAAAAGGTAAAGCTATTTTAAAGATCAAACAGGCTGGCATACTTGCCGGCATGGAAGCAGCCCAAACGATTTTTTCATACAAAGAACCAGGATCAGTCTTCAGGTCGTTTAAAAAAGATGGTGATGATATGAATGCTGGTGAAAAAGCATTCGAAGTAGAAGCAACAGTTCCTACCATTTTAAAATGCGAACGTTTAGTCCTGAACTGTATGCAACGGATGAGCGGGATCGCCACACTAACTAAACAATATGCTGATAAATTAAAAGGATATAAAACAAAGCTGCTGGATACACGAAAGACAACTCCCAATTTCAGATTATTGGAAAAGGAAGCCGTTCGTATAGGTGGTGGTGTAAACCACCGGTTTGGTTTATATGATATGATCATGTTAAAGGATAATCATATTGACTACTGTGGCGGAATAGAAAAAGCCATTGAAAAAGCTTATAATTACGTTCAAGCGAAAAAACCAGGATTAAAGATTGAGATAGAAACAAGAAGCATTGATGACGTCAGGAAAGTGATCATAGCCGGAAAAGGAAAAGTATTTAGGGTAATGTTGGATAATTTTGCAATTGAACAATTAAAAGAGGCTGTGAAATTATTAGAAAAAAAATTTGAAACAGANGCAAGCGGAGGTATTAATTTGGATAATATTGAAGCGTATGCAAATACAGGCATAGATTATGTGAGTGTGGGGGCNCTGATACACCAGGCAAAAANCCTGGATATGAGTTTGAAAGCAGTTGTAAACTGAAAATTTAATATGTCCAGGAAAAATAAGCCAGATAACAGGGGATTTGTTTACAGTACCGATCCCCATTTCAGGTTTGAAGAAATAAATGAATCAGCAGAAACATTGCTGCCGGCACAGCAGCGGTTACGAATACGATTGGATACCAGGCACAGGGCGGGAAAAGCCGTTACGCTGATTCAGGGTTTCGTCGGGAAAGAGCAGGATCTACAAGAGTTAGGAAAAAAATTAAAATCATTTTGTGGTACCGGGGGTTCAGCAAAAGATGCTGAAATAATCATACAAGGTGACCTGCGGGAAAAGGTGCTGCAATGGTTGCTTAAAAATGATTATAAACAATCAAAAACTATTTAAGTTGGCAGGCACTTCTGTTTTTTGGTTCTTTGCTTTGACAACCTTTGTATTCATAATAATTGAAGGGGTTTGTGCTGTCTATTTTTTAATGGGTGTAAAACAGCTTATTACCGGTCACAGAGAAAATAATATGGTTAAAATAAAATCGGGCTGGTTAATCTTATCAGTCTCTCTTATAACGCTGCTGGTTGTATTACTTTTTTATGTGGATTTAATCAATCGCTGAGTTTTGATCTGCCTGATCATGAGTCGGCTCTTTATTTATCAAAAAACTCAGCGCACCACTTGGACATTTTTTTACCTGGTCGATTATCTGTTGCGTTTCAGCCTGGCTCATATCTATCCAGGGTCTTCGTTTGGGATCAAATACTTTTCCCAATCCCCTGGCACAGATGCCTGAATGGATACATATTCCAGGTTTCCAAATCACTGTTATTTCTTCATTGGGATATTTAAATGTCTTTTGCATGTGATTTTGTTATTGTCCCTGGGCCAAGCTATATGCTTTTTTATCTCCCCACTTATTCAGTAATTCCAAAGAGCAGATCTTAAAATTACCGCTCATGCTTACATATAATCCAATTATATCATGCTGGTTAAGCGGTTCATCATTGATGCTTTCAAAACGCACGTTATATTGATTGACCAGGTTAGTATATACTGATCCTGTCGGCCACACCTGTGTACCGCGGTTGCTGATACTAATGAGATTAAATTTTACACCACCATGCCGTTTACATTTTTCAGCAATGGCATTGGGCTGTTCGTCGCTTTCAATAAATAAATCAACGCCGGCGATTGTTTCCGTTTCATTTTCTTTTGAAATCATCATTGGATTGCTTTGCAATTTCAATGGAGCCGGAGTGCCGGGCTTATTGGGAATAATTTCTTTTGCGCCAACTTGCGGCTTCTTACCAAAACTGCTGATTATCGCATTGGCAAACTCTGTTGTATTAACGGGTGGAATTTTTTTATCACCAAAATCGCCGGTGTGTACACCCATCTCTAATGTATAAAGTAATGCATTTTCTATTACCGCAGCATTTTCGGTGAGACCTACATGCCGCAGCATTGCAAATCCACTTAACAAGAGCGCTGTGGGATTAGCAATATTCTTCCCGGCAATATCAGGAGCTGTACCATGTACAGCTTCAAATATTGAAATATGATCGCCAATATTAGCGGATGGTGCAAAGCCCAAGCCGCCTACCAAACCAGCACAGAGATCACTTACAATATCACCCTGTAAATTCGTGAGTACTATAACATCAAAACTATCAGGTCTGGTTACGAGTTTCATGCACAAATCATCAACGATCACATCGTCTGCTTTCAGATCAGGATATTCCTTAGCTACCTCATAAAAACATTCTAAGAAAAGGCCATCGGTTAGTTTCATAATGTTTGCTTTATGGCCACATGTTATTCGTTTAGCTTTTTTTTGTCTCGCTATTTCAAAAGCATACCTGATCACCTGCATGCTTCCCGGCCTGGTAATAAAGCGACGGCTTAAGGCTACATCATGCGTAAGCATATGTTCAATGCCACCATAGGTATCTTCAATATTTTCCCTGACAACTGTAATGTCAATGGGAATGCCTGCCTGGCTGAAAACTGTATTTACCCCATGTAAACTTTGGAATGTTCTTTTATTGGCAAAAGTGTTCCATGTTTTACGTGCTGTAACATTAATACTCTTTACACCTTTTCCCTTGGGTGTTTCCATGGGACCTTTGAATAACAAACCAAGATGCTCAATCGTTTGTTTTGCTTCCGGCGTCATACCATTGCTAAAGCCTCTGTCAAAAACCCATTTTCCCATTTCCACAAATTCATATGTAAGCGGTACATGGTTGGCAGTAAAAATACTAAGCACAGCATCCATTATTTCCGGTCCAATACCATCTCCCTTTGCAACAGCTATTTTCATTTGGTTAATTTGTTTGATTCAATTCAATGTTTGGATAGCAAATCTACTATGTTGGTATGTTTTATGCTCAAACAATCGTGAGAATAATTTTCTTTGCCTATCTTTAATTTTCTCTTCGTTATGGTAAGCAAAATTTCTGAAGGTGTTAAAATAAGTGTAGAGACATTCTACCAGCCTGATTACAGTAATCCTGTTCAGTTCGAATTCATGTTTGCTTATCGCATCACAATCGAAAATGGTAATGAGTTCCCGATCAAATTACACCGTCGCCAGTGGTTTATCTATGACAGTAATGGCAGTCAGCGTGAAGTAGAAGGAGAAGGTGTTGTGGGTGTTCAACCTGTTTTAAAACCTGGCGAAAGATATCAATATGTGAGTGGTTGCAATTTGCGTACAGAAATTGGAAGAATGACCGGTACCTACCAGATGGAAAACCTGCACACAAAAAAATATTTTGAAGTTAAGATCCCGGCATTTGAAATGATGGCGCCATTTAAGAACAACTAAGTTGCATGTTTCCAGTTACCAGTAACTAGAACCGGAAACCATTCTTCGCTTACCTCGGTTTATATTTCGCCTCATCCAAAATCTTTCTTGCATTAGTGCGCATTATATCTCCGGGTTGGAGTGATGGATTCTTTTCAGCATATTTCTTTACGATCTGCCAGCCGATCCATTGACCTAAATTGCCTGGTGAATTTTCCTGGGAAAACCCTTGTGTAAAAGGAGCTTCTCCAATATAGCTTTGAATAACAGTTGGATTAATTGAATTCAGATCTTCATTCTTGATGATAATGCTCCATATTTCCCCCTCGTTTCTGTTACACCATTCTAATTGCTTTTGCGTGTATCCCGTTTTTACTGAATCAGGGCTGCCCGGCAGGAACTTGTCCAGCAAATACCATTGTTTTCCTTTCTCGATCATTTGTTCTATTAATGGTTTGCCATTACTTTGATCAGGAAATAATTCATCAATGATCACTTTCATGCAATTAGCAGCAATATATTCTTCATCAAACCGGCGGGAAATGTAAAGTGGGTAAAGTCGTTGCACAGCTGCTTCCTGGTAAGCGGAAAAATTTTTGCCGGCAAACTGATGAAGTCCGATCGCAATATAACTCCTGGTCAGTGCAACACCCGGAGCATCGAGCGGACCGAGAAATGTGATAAGCCCCGGAATTTTATAACCTGGAAAATAATATTTCACATGCTGTAAACCATTGGTGATTTCTTTTTCAATACTTGCGGTTGATCTGTATTTTTTTAATAATGAATCATTGAAAGATCTATATGTCCTGTAAAACTCTTTTGCAACATCCTGTGTTTCTATACTTGTATCTGCTCCGTTTACACCCAATATTGCTCCCATAAAATCCGGATAAAAACCCGGATATTTCCTGTACAGCTTATCCAGGCTTTGAGAAAGATTTAAGGTGTCCATTTCAAAAAAATCCTTTTCGAAACGTTCCAGGATAACATTCACTTTGATAGCAGAGACATCAGGTCCTTTGGACTTATTATCACAGGAGGGTAGAAAAAAAATACCTGTAAGAGAAAGCCAAAAAATTTTTTTCATAGAAATGTAAACGTAATCAGGTTAGTAATGTTGTGCCGAAATTACCACTTTAAAAATTAGCATTTATTAGCATGTCATTGATGTAAATTTGTGTTATGAAAATAGCACTGGCTCAGCAGAATTATCATATTGGAAATATTGAGGGGAATACAAAGAAAATAATCGAAGCGATACAAACTGCAAAATCTCACGGAGCTGACCTGGTCGTCTTCTCCGAACAAAGCATCAGTGGTTACCAGGCCCGTGATTTCCTTGAATTCAACGATTATATCAATAAATGTTATGCAGCCATTGATGAAGTAAAACAGTATGCTGATACGATTGCGGTGCTGGTTGGATCGCCTGCCCGTAACCCGCGGAAAGATGGCAAGGACCTGTTTAATGCCGCGTTCTTTTTATATGAGCAGCAAGTAAAAGCTGAGATACATAAAACATTGCTGCCAAATTATGATGTGTTTGATGAATACAGGTATTTTGAACCGGCTTATGACTGGAATGTTGTTGAGTTTAAAGGAAAGAAATTGGCTATTACGATCTGTGAAGATATCTGGAATCTTGGTGATAATCCACTCTACCGGGTTTGTCCGATGGATGTATTGATGAAGCAGAATCCCGACATCATGATCAATCTCTCGGCTTCACCGTTTGATTATACACATGATGAAGACCGAAAGGCAACTATAAAAGCAAATGTGATGAAGTACAAACTGCCAATGTTTTATTGTAATGCAATAGGCAGCCAGACTGAAATTGTGTTTGATGGTGCTTCGTTGGTTTTTGATAAGCATGGTAACCTGTGCAGACAATTACCCATGTTTGAAGAAGCGATAGAGATTGTGGAATTGGATGATGATGGATCGGTAAAAGGAGAAATCCTTGAACCTGCAAGCCGTGTACCTGATAAAGAATTGACTCCACTTTATTTTGAAAAGGACCTGAATATTCACCAGGTTCATGATGCAATCATACTCGGAATTCGTGATTATTTCTCAAAAATGGGGTTTACAAAAGCCATCATTGGCAGCAGCGGTGGTATTGATAGCGCGGTCACAATTGCATTAGCATGTAAGGCCCTGGGAAAAAATAATGTAAGAACTGTTTTAATGCCATCACAATTTTCAACTTCACACTCAGTAGCTGATGCAGAACAACTAAGTAAAACACTGGGTAATCCTTATGATATTATCCCGATCAAAAATATTTTTGAATCATTTCTTACAGAACTCAAGCCTGTTTTTAAAGATCAGCCGTTTGGTTTAGCAGAAGAAAATATCCAGGCAAGAGTAAGAGGCAATTTGTTGATGGCAATTGCAAATAAGTTTGGATATATTTTATTGAATACTTCCAATAAGAGTGAATTGGCAACGGGCTATGGCACTTTATACGGCGATATGGCGGGTG
>JGI24751J29686_10000362_pt1 | contig 15798 bp, 25 predicted proteins | sample KBSSwiS6_FD_29686 | JGI IMG/M metagenome (IMG submission 29686)
GCGTGCCGAGTTGATCGATGGAATCTGTGAACGAGAGGGTCAGTTATGGCCGCAGCAGAATCCGCCCGTTGATCCCAAGATCGTCAGCGCATGGGAAGGTCCCATAGGACGCATCCTCGGATCAGGTCAGCCGCAGGTGCTTGCAGCCCAGACCGGACTTCCCCAAAAGTACACCCAGATGATTGCGTTACCGGTCTATCACGAGACTGGACTGGCCTACGTGGCAGCATGGTATCTGTAGGTTAGGTATCTCTCTGGATCGCGCAACGTCTGGCGCCCACCAATAAGTCGGCCGTGTAGGTACATCTGAACGGATGGCCGCTTTCGGGTAGCTGATAACGCAGCTAAAATTTTCCGCTTTGTTGGCGGCGGCTACATTCCGCCGCTGGCTTCCTTCGAGAACTGACGGGCGAGGTCAATGAAGGCTTTGAACGAAGCCGAGGGATGCCGCCTGCCCGGATAGTAAAGCGCCAGAGGGGCGAGCGTCGGCGTCCAGTCTTCGAGGACCATCTCCAGCCGCCCGGAGTCGAGATCGCTGCGCACGTCGGACTCCATAACATAGCCGATGCCCACCCCCTCCAGCACGGCGATCCGCGACAGGCTCGCTTCATCGAGGGTCATCGGGCCGGCGACGTCGATCTGGAGGGCTTTGCCGACTTTCTCGAAATGCCAGCGGTATAGCGCGCCGTTCGGCAGCCGTATTCGCAAACACGCATGATGCAACAGATCCGGCGGAACCACCGGCGTCCCATGCTTCTGGAAATAACCCGGCGAGCCGACCACCACATTACGCCGGCCCGGTCCAAGCGGCATGGCGATCATATCGCTGGGCACAAGATCTCGGGTCCGGACGCCAAAGTCGAACCCCTCAGCCACGACGTCAACAAGCCGGCCTTCGGTGACCAGGTCGATGTGAACCTGAGGATAAAGCTTCAGGAACTTCAGGATCATTGGCGATAGGATTTCACGCGCCGCGGTGGCGAAGGCGTTGATGCGCAGCGTGCCCGACGGCATCTCCTGCTGAGACCGCGCGGTGTCCATTGCATCGTGAATATTCTGCAGCGCGGGTCCGACCTGGCCGACGAAGTTCCGCCCGGCATCCGTCAGCGAGACGCTCCGCGTGGTACGATTGAAAAGGCGCACGCCGAGCTGGCGCTCCAACTTGCCGACCGCGTTGCTGACCGCCGCGTGCTTTACCCCGACCGCTGTCGTCAAGGACGAGGGCCATACCTACACCGGACGCGACGCGATCCGCCGGTGGAAGAATGATTCGTCGGTGAAGTACTCCTATACGAGCGAGCCATTCTCGATCGCTGAGGAAGCTGGCCGGATCGTCGTTGCCAGCCATCTTGCTGGCGACTTTCCCGGCAGCCCTGTCGATGTTCGCTTCTTCTTTGTCCTCGAGCGCGAAAAGATCTCCGAACTGGAGGTCATCCCATGATCCCGGTCGTCACTCTTGCAGGCAAGCGCGCGCTGATCACCTCCGGCACCCGCGGTGCGGGCGCCGCCACGGTGGCCCTGTTCGAGGAGCTCGGCGCCCAAGTCCTGACGACCGCCCGGACCCGGCCCGAAACCTTGGCTGCCTCTAAGTTCGTCGCCGCGGACCTCACGCGGTCGGAAGACTGCGCGATCCTGGCCGAAGCCGTGCGCGAGCGGATGGGCGGCATCGACGTCATTGTCCATATGCTGGGCGGCTCGTCATCTCCGGCGGGAGGCTTTGCCGCGCTCGATGACGTGCAATGGTGGCAGGAGCTCGATCTCAATCTCATGCCCGCAGTGCGCCTCGATCGGGAGCTCGTTCCTGACATGACGGCGCGTGGCAGCGGCGTCGTGATCCATGTGAGTTCGATCCAGCGCGTATTGCCGCTGCCCGAGGCGACCACGGCTTACGCAGCCGCCAAGGCGGCGCTCTCGACCTACAGCAAGAGCCTCTCGAAGGAAGTTTCGCCCAAGGGGGTGCGCGTCGTGCGTGTCTCGCCTGGCTGGATCGAAACGGAGTCGTCAGGGCACTTGGCGGCGCGGCTGGCAGCGTAGCACGGTGTCAGCATCGAGGAAGGAAAGCAGATGATCATGGACTCGTTCGGCGGCATCCCCATTGGCAGGCCGTCGAAACCGGAGGAGGTGGCGAGCCTGATCGCGTTTATCGCGTCCGATCGGGCCGGCACGATCACGGGCGCCGAATACGTGATCGACGGCGGTACGGTTCCGACTGTTTGATGAAGGACGGCAAGATGACCGAGGAGCACGTCCGATGTGCCTGGGCCGAAGGCGATGCCTTGATGGCCGACTATCACGACCAGGAGTGGGGCGTGCCTCAACATGACCCGCGCATACTCTGGGAAATGCTGATGCTCGAGGGGTTTCAAGCTGGCCTCGCCTGGATCATCGTTCTCAGAAAGCGGGAGGCGTTTCGGAAAGCCTTCGCCGGGTTCGATCCAGCGCAGGTGGCAAGTTTCGGCGAAGACGATGTCGCGCGATTGATGGCCGACCCTGGAATCGTTCGCGCCCAGGCCAAGATCCGGGCGACGATAGCCAGTGCGCGAACCTATTGCGACATGGCCGGGCGCGGCGAGAGCTTCGCCGACTTCTGCTGGTCATTCACTGACGGGAGCCCGATCCAGGGCAACGACCGCGAGTGGATCGCCAACTCGCCGCTGTCCGAGACAATCTCTAAGGAGATGAAGCGCCACGGCTTCAAGTTTGTCGGGCCGACGACCGTCTATGCCTGGATGCAGGCGGTCGGAATCATCAACGACCATTCCATAGGCTGTTTCCGTCGCAACCAAGTCTGAGATACGGAGAGGGTCTTACCTCAATCCAATCCATTTAGATGCGTCGGTGCGAAGGTCCGCTTTCGGGCAGATGAAAATGGCGCCTGAAGGTCCGCTTGGTCGGCGAAATTACCCGATGCACGCCGGCGTCAGGCCCTCGGACGTCATCCTGCCTGGAAAATCCATGGGATGATGCCAACGCGTAGGGCAAGGAACGTGAAAGTCAGGCCCGGGGCGATGGCGATGTTCACATCAGCCTTACCATAGGAAAGCACCTCAGCGGCAACGAACATCGCTATTCTGATCTACAGACTTCCCAAGGAACGCCCCAAGCGCGCCGCCGATGAGTGTGCCGGCGACCCGGTCACGTCCACCGTCAATCACGTTGCCGAGCGCCGCACCGCCAATGGCACCTACCACCAGGCCCGTGGTCCCGTCGCTGCGCTTACAGTAGTAACGGCCGTCCGAACCGCGGTAGACTTCGTCTGCCGGACCAAGTCGGCGTTCCACGTATTGCGGATCGTTGCGATAGTACCGCGCTGCGTCGTAGTGCGTGCTATATGGCGCCCGATACTCACCGTATTCGCTGTAATCGCCATAGCGGGGTGCATCCTGCCGCGCCCAGCGCACTGAGCGGCTCAGCCCGTCCAGGCGCTGCTGCAGAGCGGTCGCGTCGCGCCGCAATGAGTCCAATTCCCACTGCGCCCGGCGAGCGTCATCTCGGTCGAGTGAACCGTCTGCCACCCCGCGGTTGATCCGCTGCTGCACCCAATCGATCCGCTGCTGCAAACCGTCTGGCGCGCCGCGCCAGAAATCGTCGTTGCTGTAGTCGTGGGAGTAGCCGCGGTCATAAGGAACCGGCTGCGCCACGACCATCTCTGCCCCACCCGCCAGCGCGGCAGCACAGGTAAGTCCCGCGATAAGTTCGCGATAACCCATCTCTTCCTCCTCTAGCGATGCCATGCTCGCAGTCGCACTAAGAGACCTCACAGTGCCTGTCGGGGGAATGAATGGGGGGCAATGTTTGATCCCGCCTGGTCAATCACGTCATGCCTTGGTTCGGCACAGAGGCAATTTGCTTTGATCCTGACCACTCCGATCGCACGCGGTTCCACGGGCAGATCATGCTGACGTCGGGCGGTTTTTCGGCTCACAATTGCAGTATTGAAGCGCCAGCCCGCTTGGCCAGCCACCCGAACGAAGGGCGGTTTCAGTCCGCGAGGTGGGCGTTTCCAATGTGGGCCATGTTGCCGAGATCGGCGACTCACGATCGCCTCAGATCTTGCGGAAAATGACTGACAGGTTGTTGGCCGGCATATCTATTGTCCGTTCAAATTCCAGTCCGTGGTCAGCCGCACACTGACTGACGGCATCGAGATCGCGGAGGCCACAGCGCGCATCGCGCGCGCGCAAATCCTGGTCGAACGCTAAATTGCTGGGCTCGAGGCGCCGGCCGGGACGACGGTATGGTCCATACAAATAGAGCGCGCCGCCGCGGGCAAGCGCCTGGCCCGCTCCGCGCATCAGGCCAATGGTTGCCTCCCATGGGCTAATGTGAACCATGTTGATGCAGATGACCGCCGCCACCTGCTCAACCGGCCATGGCGACTGTCCGGCATCGAGGTCCATCGCTTCCAGGATATTGCCCGGTCTTTCGGCCTCGACCCATGCGGTTATCGACTCACGCGCGGCTGGCGATGGGTCGGATGGTTGCCAATCGAGGGCGGGTAGCTCGCGGGCGAAATGAATAACATGCTCGCCGGTGCCACTGGCCACCTCCAATACCAGCCCCCTAGAAGGTAGCACCGAGCGCAGCACATCTAGGATGGGATCGCGGTTGCGCAGAGCGGAGGGGGCTGAACGGCGAAGGTCAGATGCGGAAATCATGAAACGATTATAGCAGGCCTGCGCAAGAACTGCCGCACGTTCGTTACCTGATTTCGCAATCGACCCAGCTGGAATACATGAACATAAAGCAGCCAGCGGCGAGGGCAGTGCGATCGTTGGGGCGACGGCGTGTTCGCGTATCCAATCAGGTCTTGTCTATATCTCGGGCGGACCAGGCCAGAATCAGCCAACCGGCGACGAAAGCAACCAAACCGGCCGGCTTGATCAGATTCACGGGACCGCCAATTCCGATCGCCTCACCGTAGATCGGCATACAATAGAGCACGATGCCCGACAGGAAAAATCCCGGCGCGTACCTCGCGCATATGGCGCCGATGTTCATGAATGTGGCGCATGCGAGAGTAGCCATTCCATGCATGAACTGGATCTGCGCTGCTTGCCGCAGCAGGCCGGAATGCTCCGACAGAGGCAGGGCCTGCTCCGACAGCAGAAGAATGGCCAGGGCAAATAGCCCGTTTAGTGCGCCTAGCCTCATCCAAACGGCTCGCCGCCAGATCGACCCGATCACCTTGATTTCCGCCGCGCGGGAAGTTGGCACAATAGCTTGGTCGGATTTCATCGGATTGTTGAACCTCGGTCAAACGGTCGTTGACAGCGGGTGCGAACCGACCCAGCCCGCACTGCTGCCGCCTTCCCAACTCCGCCGATACCGCTCTTTTCCGAGAGCCTGCCGTAGAAATGCTGGACAACTCAATCGCTGTCAATTTCGCCTATCGAGCGCGCGAGCGGCATTCCCCCGTTATACGCGCGAAGGCGCCTTTCGAGCCGCCTTTACCTGTCATCGCGCTTGAGCGGATAACCCTGTTCTACCCTTTGCATGTGGGGCGCCTGGGCGGAACCACGTCGGCGAAGATATCGAAGCTTTTCCAGGCGGGTTCCGGGGGATCCACCCCCGCGCGCGGCGCATAGGGCGAGGGTTCATCGAGCTCCAGCGCTGGAATGTAACGCGGGCAGTTGGGAAAGATCGCTCGTGCCCGCACGCGAACGATGAGTTGCGCGCCAACAAATGAAGCGAGCAGCGGATCGTCGTCGCTCACCGTCGCCCTGCCGTTCACCCGCAGGCGCTGCGCCTTGCCATGCAAGGCGACAAACAGGAGGCCGACATCGTCGTTGACCAAGATGTTTCCCAGGCTCCGGAACATCCCATTCCCGTCGTAATCGGGGAACGCCAGCTCGTTGGCGCCCGTGACCTGGATGAACCCCGGCATGCGCCTTTAAACGAACAGTCTGGCCGCCCACTGCTGTCAGCCGTCGCCAGGAAGAAGTACGGCAAGCTTTCGATGAACGCCCGATCATCGTCGGTGAACTCGGTCCGCTTCAGCTGTTCATCCAGTCGGTCGGCCAATGCGCGGCTGCCGAATTGCTCCTGCAGCCGCCGATTGCCGTTGTGATAAAAATCGGACTCATCCATGGACGGTCTCCGTGAACGCCGGGTATCATGGCCGAAAGACCAAATACGTCGAAGGCTTTAGCTGTCAGGCAAATTCCTTTGCCACCATTCTACGTGCGTTTCGCAAGCCTTTCATTTTCAAGCGCCACCGCGGCAGCCCGCGCCAAAGCCTCGAGAAGAGCAATTTCATCGTCGCTCGGCTGCCAGGCTTCAGACCAATACGCGCCTATTGCCGCGATGGGCTCGACCTGGCCGATGGGCACCATAACCATTGAGCGCACAAAAGTCGTCCGATAGGCGTCGACGGGAACACGCGGATCGTCGAAGACGGTGCCGATTACGGCAGTATCGCGATGCTTCATGGCCCATCCGGACACGCAAGACGACGCCGGGAAATATTGCCCTTCCCACAAGGGCTCCATCGCATCTTCCGCGACATAATGACATCGATCCCCGTCTGGCAGGACGATCGCTATGCCGTCAGCGCCCACCACCCGCCGTGCAAATGCACGCAGCACGTTGATAACCGCATCGAGAGACCGGGTGCCCGCCAATGCTTCTATAGCTTCGGCGGCACCGCGCCATCTCGCTGCGAGCGCCTTATCTTTGGCCCGGCCCCCTGCAGATGTGTCATCCATCGACCAGCTACCCATCTAGGTTGGTCGCATTTATCATCAATAACCACGCCGAAGAAGACTAGCTCTGCCATCTATGTCGGGCACTGTCGCACTCTTCAGTAGCCCAACCTGAACCGAAGACGGCTTTCAGCGGCCGCACTTGGGGCGCGAACGGCCGCTATGTTCGCGGCAGCTGCCGACCAGAACATGCCGTTGACCGGAATTCGCCCGAATGGCCGAATTCCCCTAAACCTGCCGCTCCCTTTGTGTGCGCCGGCCTGAGCAGAGCTGCTGAAGCTTGGTGTCGGACCCGGGCGAGATGAATTTTGCCGGCGTAGCGGCCAAGGAGCACGGCCGCGGCAACTTTGTATGCCGGACCTGAACGGCTCCTACGGTCGGGCATCGGCTGTGCGAGAAGCAAGCGAGGTCGAGCCCTGAGCCGTCGGCGAGGTGCTGTTGATGCTTGGCGGCACGTGGGGTGGGACCACCTTGGGCACTTCCCGAGTTGAGGCGGGCAAATATCTGCGGGTTACCGCGCTGCTTGTCGGACCGCTTGGAAGGTTGATCCGCAGTTTGGCGGCGCCATCAGCCGATAGACCTACCCGATTTATCTCGGTGGTCGGTTGCGATCGTGGTAATCGGGACGCTGGCAGCGCTTGTCAGGCCATCTGTGGAAGATCGTTGAGACATCTCCTCAGCTCACTGCCACGGACCAAGCCTCAAAGGAATTCCGTCATGAATGGCCTCTTGCGGCAGCCGCCTCTTCCGCCAGGAGAGCTCGGCTTGGCTATCGTCCTTGCCTCCAGTACGCCACTGGTACTGCTGGACGCAGCTTTGCTCGTCCAGACGGCGAGCGGCACGTTCTGTCGGATGTTCGGCATTGATCCCCAGTCCGTGTCGGGCAGATCGTACTTCTCTCTCGGCTCCGGTGAATGGGATATTCCACGGCTGCGGATGCTGTTTGCCGCCACAATGGCCGGCAAGGCTGAGATAGATGCTTACGAACTCGACCTCGTATGCAATGGCGAGTTGCAGCATCTCGTGCTGAACGCTCAGCGGCTCACGAATGGCGATAAGCCAGAGGCATGGTTGCTCCTCGCCGTCAACAATGTGACCGAGGCTCGGATTACAGCGCGGCAAAAAGATGATCTGGTTCAAGAAAAGCAGGTGCTGTTGCAGGAACTGCAGCATCGGGTTGCCAATAGCCTGCAGATTATTGCGAGCGTCCTGATGCTCGGCGCCCGCAAGGTTCAGTCTGACGAAGCCCGGATACACCTGAACGATGCGCACCAGCGCGTCATGGCAATCGCCAAACTGCAGCGCCAGCTCAGCACATCGGGGGCAGACGGCGTACCCTTGGGAACTTACCTGGAGGACCTTTGCGGCAGCATTGCCGCCTCTATGATCCTGCAACCTGACACATTGAAGATCACTACCGCGGTTGACGATTATGTGGCCAGTCCAGAGCAGTCGGTAAGCTTCGGGCTGATTGTCACAGAACTGGTGATTAATGCTCTGAAGCACGCGTTTCCGGATCACCTGCAACATGGAATAATAACTGTGGATTTCACCGCCGCAGGTGTTGGTTGGACACTGGCCGTATCAGACAATGGCATAGGAAAGGCGCCAACTGCTCAGCCCGGACTTGGGACCGGAATTATTGAGGCGCTGGCGAAGCAGTTGAACGCGCGTATCGAGGTGCGCGATGCGGACCCCGGCACCCGGGTCCTTGTCATCCACGACCTGGCCGCTCAACAGTGAGATTTCGCCGCCGGTCCGGTCATGAGTAGAAGAGCACGCCGTTCGCGCGCATCGCCGATCGTGCGTGTTGCCACGCGGCCAGGGCGCAACCCTTCTCACGTGTATCCGCATCGTCATGCGGCGGATTTTCGTCCCTGCTGTCTGTCCAGAAGCCGCATCAGCGTCGACGCAGTAATGCCGTGGAGAACCACGGAAAAGAGGATCACAAAGCCGACAACGGCCCACAACCGGTCTGAACCGGGAAGGGCCACATGATTGGCCGCGTACGCCATGTAGTAGACTGACCCGACCCCGCGAATGCCGAAGAAGGCCAGCATCAGCTTCTCACTCCGCTCGGCGGAGAAACCCAGCAGACCGAGCCAGCCGGTGAGCGGCCGCACGATCAGAATGACAGCCGCGGCGAAAGCTGCATCCAGCAATGTTGTCCCTGCGAGCAACCCGCTGGCCAAACTCCCTCCGAACAGGATCAGGAAAACCATCAGGACGAGCCGTTCGACCTGCTCGATCACGGTGTGCATACTGGATTGGAAGGCGTGTTCCCGATGGGTGTGGCGGATGGTGAGCGCTGTCACGAAAACCGCGACAAACCCATAGGCCTGCACTCCTTGCGCCGCGCCGTAGGACACGAGAGTGGCCGAGAGGGCAATGAGCCCGTCGCCCGTTCGCGACAGTTGGTGCCTGATCGACGCCCGAAACGTAAGCCAGCCGAAGAGGCGGCCGACCAACCAGCCCGAGCCGATCCCTCCGGCAATTGCCCAGAACACCTGAAAAGATAGCCATTCGGCCAACTCCCGCGTGCCGACGGATCCGGCGGCCGCCAGCAGGACCGCGAGGTGTACGAAGGGAAAAGCAGCCCCGTCGTTCAATCCGGCCTCGGAAGTCAGGCCGAACCGCACCTCGTCGTCCTCACCACTCCTGGGCGGACCAACCTGAACATCGGCCGCAAGGACCGGGTCGGTCGGCGCAAGGCATGCCCCAAGCAAAAGGGCGATCGGCCACGATAGATCCAGAACCCATACCGCCAGGCCCGTGACAGCGAGAATCCCGAGAGGCATCGTGGCGCCCAGCAGATGCCACGTTACTGCCCAGCGTCGTCGGCCCATGATCCTGTCAATTTTGAGGCCCGCTCCCATGAGGGCGACGATCATCACAAATTCCGTCAATCGCTCGGCAACAACAGGATGAAGCTGTGGCAGCGGGACGAGTGAGATCTGCGGCAGGCGAAAGACGACTGCTCCCAAAGCCATACAAATGATAGGAAGGGACAGCGGAAGCCTATTCAGCGCAAGCGGTAACCAGGCAACCAGGGCAATGAGCACGCCGGTTCCGATAGCCACAAAGACATAGGGGTCATTTGAGATCACAGGAACGGTGCGACAATGCGCGGTGCGATGTCTCCCGAAGTGAGGTCGATACGGGGGGCGCGGTGGCGACGCCCGCCCGTGTAGCTGCTGGGGCTCTGCATCAACTCCGATGCCCCATGAAGAGGCAGTGTACTGGCCGGTGACGCGGCAAATGGTCTGGTCCGGATCGCACTTGCACCTGGGAAACATCCTCTTCATGGACTCAACGATCGGTCAGGCAAAATAGGTCGCAGCCGGAAGAAATGTTGCGGTGCTTGATCGTTGGCCGACAGGGCCCAATGTCGATCCGTCCGTACGCATTCTGCCCTGTGCTCGACCGGGCGGTCTCGCTGCGATCCTGCTCGTCGGGGCGCTCATGGCTGGGGTGGCACAAGAGGGACTTAATGGAGGTCACGATGGCGAATGCTGACAAACGGCACGATCACCTGAACGAGGACGAGGCGGAATTGCTTCGGCAGTTGCGGGAGGTACGCCGAGAGCAAAGGCTCCGCGGCTCCCCGGATGGGGCAAGCAAACTGAGCAGCGGGCAGCGCGTCGCCGATTTGGTTGCCGCCACTATGGGATCATGGCGGTTCATCATTATTCAGACGACTATCCTGGTCTTCTGGGTTGCCTTGAACGTCACGGCCTATGTGCAGCGGTGGGACCCCTATCCATTCATCCTGTTGAACCTCGCGCTATCGTTCCAGGCAGCCTATGCGGCTCCTTTCATCATGATGAGCCAGAACCGGCAACAGGATATCGACCGTGCCGATGCGGCAGCCGATTATCAGATCAACATCAAGGCCGAACTCGAAATCGAGTTGCTGCACGAGAAGCTTGACGCATTGAGAGAAAAGGAAGTTTTGGCTCTGACCGAGGCTGTACGATTTCTTAGCAGCCAACTCGCCAAGTCCGACGACGCCGCTCCCATGGGGGGCGGACCGGCGCCCGAGCACTGACATCGCAATGTGCAGGCAAGCTTTTCATATAGAGCGAGGACACGCTTAGGTCGGCGCATCAGGCCGATAAAAGCAATAGCGCTGAACGGCGCCATGGATGATGTGGTTCATCAATCTCAAGCGAATCTCGTCCGCGCCCTCGCTCGTCGTGCAAATCAGATGGGTGCCGCCCGACGTCAGCGGTTCAATGGCGCTGATCGAAACTCCGCTCTCTTGGCACCGATCACGCACATCCGCTTCGGCCATGCGAAGGTTTACAGCTCGGCTCATATGGGCCTCCTGGGGGCTGTGGATCCTTGGGCACACCCTCCCCGGCCCCTTTTCAGTTCTCTGACTGTAGCAGGTTCCATAGCTCGTCTGCCGACTTGCTAAAGCCACGCCATCGTGGCGAATTGTCGTCGGCTGTGCGCTCTTTCGCTTCGAACAGCTGGATCCCATAGGCAGGTGCATCGTGGCATCAGGATCTTCACCGCTGAACCGGCACAATTCAATGACAAGGCTCATTGATGTTGCGACTGGAGGCGTTCCATCAGTTGTTCTTCGTGTTCTCCAGTCCTTTTACAGAACCGGGCTTCTGACTCGGCTGAGACGCATTCACCTTAGGCTTTTCCGCCTTTGGCTTGCGGACTTCCCGATTTGATTTCTTTTCGCTTTTCGCCATGACGTTCTCCTTAATCTGGTTTGTTGCTACTTGACTGAACAATAAGCTCGCCGGGATGGCTGACGCCGTTCAGGCGTCAGCTCGTCCCCGGTCGGGGCATTCGCTTTGCTCACATCCGGCTCGGACGGCAGCCAGATCTTTCAACATCGCTCTGACTTCTGCGTCGCCAGCTTCATTTGCCGTTGCAATGGCGAGGGGATGGCCGCCCAGGCGCGGCACACTGGTGTTCAGGAATGCAATCGCTGCGTCCTTTCCGAGCGAAAGAAATGCAAGGTGTGTGATGGCTCCCTGGCGGACGGCATCGGCCTGAGGCATGGGAATGGCCTTGGTGCGCCTGCGCCAGTGAGACGTGGGCGCAGCGAGTTTTTGTTCGGTCATGCAGGTAGTACCCTTCAATGAGTGCGAAAGCTCGCTGACTGATGGACCAGGTGATCATTGCAGCCATCGCTGCGAGCCGGCAGGATCACACCAATGTAATTCTGGCGGCGTTCTGGCGTGATCTTACCCAATTGCTTGCTTTGGGTTGGCCACCCGACGCGCCTGCGCGATCGCGTCAGTGAGGTTGGTGTATCTAAACCCACGACGGAGTATGTTTCAGTCCGGTGACGAACCATGCCGAGCGATTCAGCAAGGTTTTGCAGCGCAATGCTCCCTACCTCGTTTTCCCAGGATTTCACTCCGCATAGGATGCCGATTGAATGGGGGTGGGACATTAAACTCCCTGGCTGCAAGCGGGAGCCCTCAGTCTCTCAGTCGAGGTCGCTCGCAGTTTACGATAGCTGCCTCGATGCTTCCAACATGGGGCTGAGCGTGCAGAATACAACTGGCACATTAGTGGTTCAGCATCCACCAAATCAGCAGGATGAACGCCAACTGGGGCATGAGAACCCCAACATAATCCGGCTGCTCGCGGGCGACCATCATCGGCCAAGAACTGGATAGACGTCGGTGATCACTCGGTCGGCTACCCTGATCCGGTAGATCTGCCCGCCGTCATACCGGTAATAGCTTTGCTGGTCGTCGATGTACTGCGGGCGATACTCGTCCGGCACCAATCGCAGATTGCCCGGGTCGGATTGGCCCACCTTCATACCCACGATGGCGGCGCCTTCGACTCCGGGGCGGTAGAGTTCGCTTTGGTGAGCCCGCAGGTCGCGGTCGGCGTGACGGAGCTTTTTGCGCGCCTTTTGGACGTCCTTGACCGACCCGTCGCGCTCGGCAGATCGCAGTTCGTCGCCGCGCTGTTCGAGTGACCTGATGTCGTTGCGCACTTCCTCGCGCTTGGTAGTGGCGCACGCAGATAGGGAGATAGCCGCGAGGGCCATCATCGGAATATTTCGCATGGTGATTTCCTGGCTAACGAGATATGGTAAAGAACAGGTCGTGCAGGGCCTAATCAATGCTACCCAGCCCGTAACGAGCGTCAGATATAAAAGATCCTGACGTTTCAGGAATACCTGACCGAAATAAAATAGATACGGTCACATTTGTTTTATTTTTCGCTCGGGCGCGAGCGATTTCACACCATTCGATCGACATCAGGCGTTTCGACGTTTCACGGCCGCTCCTGCTCACTCAGGAGTGACCCGCCAAGCGGGGAAAATGACGGTCCTGCCGCGCGTAAAAGGGGCGGGCGTGCAGAGCGGCGAGCCGCGGCGGCGCTCCTTCCATTATCCGATTTAAGCGAATACCTGCCATTGCCCATGTTGAAGGCGAACGACCGGTAAGTCCCAAGACCAGTCGCTCGCAGACGCGGCAGCGAGATGGACAGACGGCAGGTTGCAGCCAGCGGCCTGAGTGCTCCGAGTGACAGCCATACAGGGGGCGTGCGACCTGAATATGCTGTCCGTCCGGTATTTAGCGAGGCCTCTGACTAGCCACCCGGACTTCGGTTTCGCACGTCTGCCAGGTTCCCTCTAAGGCGGGTGAGCAGTTCTGACCCGAGACCTCGCTTGGGGATAACGTAGAAGTTGCGTGGGGACGGCAGGACGATCACCGCGCGCTCACTTTCGCGCCAATCCCACAGCTCGGCCCATGGATACTGCGCCTGGGTGTATGTCGTTCGGACCGAAAAGCGCTCTGCGTCAAATGTATAGCAGATCGGATCACTCAAACCCGGATGGGTGCGGAGGATGTTCCGCGCCGCCCTGCGCCGCAATGCAGGCGCAGCGATCAGCAGGGCTGCTACCAGGCTGGCGGCGAGCACGACAGCGCCAACAAGGGCCATGGTGACGGGGGAGGCGAGAACGGCAGCCCGGGCCTCGGAGAAGCGTGTGAGTAACGCGATTATCATCAGCGTCAGAACCAGCGCGAGCAGCAGCAAGAGGCGGGAGATTCGTCTCGGCCGTGGAGCCGGACGGAAGGCATCTGCGAAATCCTCCTCTTCGAGGGTGACAGTAACGCTATCCTCCATGTTGCCTGGCCCCCAGCCATCTTGGGTGCGTTCGCCCTCGCGCCACGCACTCGAACTACCACATTTTTCTGGTGGATGTATCGAACTGGCGTCACCGGGCGAGATTCTGCACTTCGTGCGGGCGAACGACTGTCAGCGTTGTTGACGTCAAAAGACTCCAACGGCGCCTTCGGCCCATAACGTCGCTACGGCAGTAGCAATCGCAACAGCAATGATCGCCCGCAATCGAAAAGAGAGCTTCGAGCGCAGGAGCAACTCGAACGAGGCGCCTGCTCCAACAAGCAGGGCGGCAGCGGCGAGAAAATCGAAACCTGTCCAGTTCACCTCATCAGTGATCTGCATCGCAAGCAATGGAAGCAGCAAAGTCCCGATGATCCCTGCCCACAGCGCGACTCGAATGGGCGCCCACGCAATCCGACCCGATCGTTCTGCAACCATGCCGTCCTCCTTGATCATCCACGCGTTTTTGCGCCGGGCAACGTACAACCAGGAGGCGCCTTCAGGAACGTGAACAATGCCAGCGCAGTTCTCGTGGTGGCGTCGCAAAACGTCAGATCAGATGCCCATCTTCAGAGGCCTCAAGCGCCTCGACCATCGCTTGCCACTTGTCACGGGCTTCGCCTTCGAACGAGGCGGCATCTACTTCGTTGTATCTTGAGTGGATTTCGAAATGCTGCCCGTGAAGCGCATCGCAGTGATAGCATCCGTTGCTGGTGTAGGAACACGCCAGCATCTGACTGTACCGCGATTTGAGTTGCCCGACCTCCACGTCTCTCGGAAGATTCGCCTGGACCTCGCTGATCAGTTCCGGATATTCGGTGAAATCTGAAACGCAGCACTCGAGTTTTGAGCCGTTCCTCACGAGCTCAATCGACGGCACAATCCTGAACTCAGCACTGCAACTTGAGTAGCCCCTAGATTTCTGGACGCCTTCGATCCTAATTTTGAGGACAGGAGGCGACGATGGGGTATCCCAATTTCAGCGATGAGTTCAAGCGCGATGCGGTGGCCCAGGTCACCGAACGCGGGTATCCGGTAGCGGAGGTTTCGCAGCGGCTCGATGTCAGCCAGCACTCGCTGTATGCGTGGAAGCGGCAGCTGGCGAAGGTCGTATCCGGCGATGCGAGCAAGGATGCCGAGATCCGCCAGCTGAAGCGCGAGCTGGCCCGGGTGACCGAGGAGCGCGACATTCTAAAAAAAGCCACCGCGTATTTCGCTCGAGATGCAAAGTGAGATACGCGTTCATTGCCGAGCATCGCGATCGGTTTGGCGTGCGGGCAATGTGCCGGTGCCTCGCTGTGCAGCCGAGTGGCTACTATGCCTGGCAGAAGAGCCCGCTGAGCCAGCGGGCTCGCGAAGATGCTCGGCAGACGGAGCTGATCCGGCGGGCCTGGAACGACAGCGGCAAGGTCTACGGCTATCGCAAGCTGCACGATGGGTACTGTCAGAGCTGTGTGGCAGGTGCGCTGCCACGCTGCTAGATCACCCTGAGGCCACGCAAATCCAGGGCAAAGCCGCCCAGTCCGTTCAAGGGGTTCAACTCCTCACCGGAGGTAATCCGGCTGGTGGTCCTCATGTATGTACGGTTCCCGCTCAGCCTGCGAAATGTCGAAGACCTGCTGTTCGAGCATGGCATCGATCTTTGCCACGAAACGGTGCGGTTCTGGTGGAACAGGTTCGGTCCGCTGTTCGCCGCCGACATTCGTCGCCAGCGGGTCAGCCGGATGCGTGGGTTCCGGCACTGGAAGTGGCATCTGGATGAGATGTACGTCCGGGTGAACGGCGAGATGGTGTACCTGTGGCGCGCCGTCGATCACGAAGGTGAGGTGCTGGAAAGCTACGTCACCAAGACCCGCGACAAGGCCGCAGCGCTGCGCTTCATGAAGAAGGCGCTGAAACGGCACGGCTCTCCCGCGACGATCACCACCGATGGCCTGCGCTCCTACCGTGCGGCGATGACTCAGCTCGGCAA
>JGI24751J29686_10000363_pt1 | contig 15733 bp, 16 predicted proteins | sample KBSSwiS6_FD_29686 | JGI IMG/M metagenome (IMG submission 29686)
GTCGATGCGCAGGCGACCCATGCCACCGGCACGGCGGAACGCGAGACGGCGCTCGCGATGATCGAACGCAGCCGCCAGAAGACCGCAAAGCCCGGCCGGCGTGTGACGCTGGGGGCCGACAAGCTCTACGATGCGGCCAGCTTCACCGGCGAACTGCGGGCGCGGGGCCCGGCGACCAGCGTGGTCGTTTTACGGTGGCCATGCGGGAAGCCCATCCTCAGCCGCGCACCCTTGGCGCACCGCCCACGGCTGAGGGTCATGTTGGTCGCGGTCCAGGTCTCGTCGATGAACACGAGACGCTCGGGTTCCAGATCGAGTTGACCATCGAACCAGGCCTGGCGCTGGCTCAGGATGTCGGGACGGTCTTGCTCGATCGCGTGCCCGGTCTTTTTTTGCGTGTGATCCCGCGACGATCAAAGAACCGCCACAGCGTGCCAATCCCGATCTGCACACCTTGGGCTGCAAGACCCGACTGGATCTCGGCCAGCGTGATGTCGCCATTCTCGGCCAGCATCGCCATAATCCGGTCCGCATGAACATCGGTCTTCGACGAGCGCTGATCGCCGCCGGGCTTGCCGGCAACCGCGCGGCCATGCTCGCGGGCCAGTTGTTGCCAACGGATCGCAGTTGCGACGCCAACCCCAAACCGAGCAGCAGCCGCCCGGCAACTCATGCCCTCGTCTGTCGCCGCAACGACCCGATCCCGCAAATCCTGAGATAAAGCTCTGGCCATCCATGCTGGCCTCCAAACCCAGCCAGCAGGGTGAATCAGAAGTTCAACGCCGCTGGAATCCCTCGCGATTCAGCCATTGTGGAAACGCTCTAATTTCCTCGACCCGCATCCCGAGTCGAATTTTTTCGCAGTTGCAGCACTTTCGCAGTTGCAGCACATTGACTCAATAAGACCTTCGTGAGACGTTAACCATTGGGAAAGGATATTCCTTACCCGTGGCAACGGAAGGTATTTCACATGAATACATCCGATAAAAAGCCGGCATACGCCAAGCCGGGTCTGACCAAAATCGGCGAATTTGAGGAAATCACCCGGGGAGGCGCCTGCGGGTCCATCCTCGACGCTGATTTTCCGCGAGGCACGCCGATCAACCAACTAACCTGTTCTTGAAATAGGGTTATTTGGGCAACGTGGTGGGGAGTGGTTCTTCCCACTCCTCACCATGTCTTTCGAGATTTTCGGATCACATTCTGTGCGGGATGGTCGAGATGCATGGGAACGCGTCATGGCAGCCGACACCACATGTGGTGTTCAGCCCGCTGGATGATGGCGTCGCGGTGCTCGATGCCAAAAAGAACATTTATTATTCGCTCGACGGTGTCGGTCCATTTCTATGGCGTCGCCTCGTAGAAGGACAGAACTTTGCCCGGCTCTGCCAGGCTGTCGTTGACAATTTCGAGATCGACGAAGCCGTCGCGCGCGCTGATATCGCCGAATGGATCGCCTCGATGACTGCCATGGGGCTCATTGGGATGAACGATGGCTAGGACCTCCGACCTTCCCGGAGGCCTGTTCATCAGCCTATGGCGTGACAAATGGCTGTTGGCAGCCTCATTCGTGCTGCTCTGGCATGCTAGGATCACAACGCGGTTGCTCGGCTTTGGCGATCCGCGCGAAAGATGCCTCAGGACTGTCGCGAAACCGCCTGCATCGCCCGCTCTTGCCCGGCGGGTGGCTCTCAGCGTGGAACGCGCCAGCACCATGGTCGCGGAGCCGACCTGCCTCACCAAAGCGATCGCCGGCCAGCGCCTGCTGGCGCTCAAGGGCTTCGGCTCGCAAATCCGGGTAGGCGTGCGCAAGGCAGGAACCTCACAATTTGAAGCACATGCCTGGCTGATGAGCGGCGGCCTCACGGTGCTGGGCGGCACCCCTGATGAACTGGCGGGTTTCCAGGTGCTGATTGGGTCCGGATAAATGAGCGGCGTCTGCGGTATCTGGGTGCAAAGTCCCGACACGAAGAGGTTGTCCTGCATCGTTCAGGCGGGCCTGGAGGCGATGGCGCATCGGGGCAGGGACGGATATTCGATTTATCCGGAGCGAAACGTTGCGATAGGTCATTGCCTGTTCGACACCGGCTGCAACGGCATGTTCATCGACGAAGCAGGTTACGCAATCAGCTTCGATGGCCGCCTGGACAATCGCGACGCATTAGTCGCGATGCTCAAACGCGAAGACGTGGAGATGACCGACCTCGACAGGATGCGTGACGAAGCTCTGCTCTTGAAGGCCTATCGCCACTTTGGATCCGCCTTGACCGACCATCTACGCGGCGACTTTGCACTGGCGATCTGGAACCCCGAAGCAGAAACATTGTTCCTTTGCCGCGATCACTTCGGCGTTCGGCCGCTGTTCTATGTCCGGGCTGAAGGCGCGGTCTACTTCGCGTCTGAGGTCAAAGCGTTGCTCGCGATGGTGGAGGACGCAAGTTTCACAGTACGGGACAAAGCTATTGCGGGCTTTGTGATCGGCGATCTCGACAATACCGAGCCGGGCCGCACATTTTTCGAAGAGGTCTATCGACTGCTGCCGGGTCACTGCGCCGAGGCCAGCGCTCGGGGTATGAAGATTCGCCGCTACTGGTCTCTCGATCCGAGCCACGCAGTTTGGTACGCCAACGCTGGCTTAGAATTCAAGCAGCTTCTCACCCGGTCGATCAACAGGCGGCTGCGAACAACGGCGCCTGTAGGTGCGCTTCTCAGTGGCGGACTGGATTCATCGGCCATCGTCTCCGTGATTGGCGCACGCATGACGCATGTGGTTCCCGCAATGGCCAGGTATTACTCCATGACCTTTCCGGATAACCTGATCGAGGATGAAACACCCTACATCGACGCGGTCCTGAATGCTTATCAACTCGCTGGCACCAAGATCCAGGCCAGTGGGACAACGGCTTTTCAAGGTCTCGACACCATTCTCCAGGAACAGGACCATCCGCCACCCGCTCCCAATACCTGCACTTTCCGCCATTTCCTCCAAGCTGTGGCTTCCGAAGGGGATACGCGCGTGGTCCTGCACGGACACGGCGGCGATGAGGTCGTTTCGGATGGCGCCGCGCTGTTCCTCGAGCTGGCCGAAAGCGGCCGATGGATTCGGCTCTGGCATGAACTAGGGCGAAGCGAGGCTGTTCTTGGCCCACGCAAGAACCATTTCGCCCGTCTGATCCGTCAAAGGACCCGCGACGCCTTCCGCAGGAGTACGGTCCGTTGGCTGAGGCCCAGGAGGTTGCTGGCACGGGATACGGTCCGTTTTGCTCCCGATGGCCGGCCTCGCAGCCGCAGCCAGATACAGCACTTGCGAGACCTCACCTCGCCCCTTTTTGCGCATGCCTTGGAAGTGACCGACCATGAAGCCGCTGCTGCCGGGCTCGAGCTACGAATGCCATTCCTGGACGTCGACCTCGTCTCGTTCTGTGTTACGGTACTCGCAGAGGAAAAATGGGCGGCAGGCTACCCCCGCGCGCTCTTGAGACGTGCCCTTGCCGGCATTTTGCCTGACGTTGTCGCCCGTCGCCGAGACAAGTTCGATTTCGCCCACCACTTGCGGCAGTCGGTGCTGCGTGATCACGCTAGTCAGGTGGAGGACGCCCTTTTCGCGAATGCCGGCTGGATTGCGCCGTACGCTGATGTGAGCGACTTGCGTGCCAAGTGGAACGCGCTGCAGGATAGCGAGGTTGCCGACGGGGCAAGCTTGATGGAGCTCTGGCGCGCAGTCGTCCTGTCTCGATGGCTGCAATCGGTCAGCAGAAACCGGGGAGCCGCAAACAAGCCCTTGTTGGAAGCCGCGGAATGACGATCGAACGGTTCTGCTACCGCATCAACGGTTTGGTCGTGGAGTCCGAATTTTTCCTCGATGAGGCGGAGACTTGTCGCGCCCGGACGGTCGACGTGCGGATTTCCCGCTCGCGGGTAGCGAAGATATCCGGTGCGGATCGCAGCTTTCGAACCTACCGCATCACGCAGCGAGGCGACGTTCTGGAATATGCGGGCATTGGCCGCTTCCTTGTGTCTGCCGGATCGCAAATAGACTTCGATCCCGAACCGGACTTCGATTTGCGCTGGCTTGGAATCCCGCTCCTAGGGCCGGTGTTTGCACTATTGCTTCACCGGCGCCGCAATTTTGTCCTGCACGGCAGCGCCGTTGAAATTGACGGCGAAGCACACGTCTTTCTGGGCGACAAGGGAGCCGGAAAATCCACGACTGCTGCAGTCCTGATCGCGTCCGGTTACCGTCTGATTGCCGACGACGTTGTAGCACTCGAACGCGCGCGAAACGGCTTGTTCGTCCAGCCCGGCTACCCGGCCATGAAGATCGAGCGCGGTATGCTCGATCGCTTCGCGGTGAACGACTATCGGATCATCGAGCCGGACGACGGCAGCTATACGGCCGGGAAAACCCGGATCCGTCTTGTGGGGCCAACTTTGCGCGGCCCCATTCCGCTTGGCCCCATCCATTGCCTTGAGCGAGGCCCCACCAACGATCTTACCGCGCTGGCTGGGCAAGAAGCGCTGCGCGCCCTGATCCGCTTCTCCTATTACCCGAGGTTCGGCGAAGCCGCGCTCAGCGCAAGTGAGACAGCAGCGCTGTTTGCGGCCGCGGCGGAACTGATGCCGTTGGCGAAGATCGATAGCCTGACGGTAAAGAATGATTTGGGGAAGATCACCGCGATCGTCCCGTTCTTGGCGGAAAAACATGCCCTCTACAGCTTCACCGGATAAGCCATTGCGCATCGCCCGGCTCCTAGCGGTCATCCGCCGCGAGACTGGGCGGGATTTCGACAAGGCGGCCCTGCTTCAGACGGCCGGATCGCTCAGCGAGGCTCTGTCGGTCGCAATGCTCGTGCCAATGCTGCATCTAATGGCCAGCAATGCGAACGCCGTCACGATCGTAGTGGCAGATCAGAAGGTTTCCCTGACACTCCCCGTGGTTTTGGCTGTCTTCGTCGTTCTGATCGTGGTTCGCGCCGGAGCCATGCAACGCAAAGAGACTTTCAACGCCCGCGTGACCTACGGCTTTGCGGAATCCATGACGAGACGCCTGTTCGTGGCACTGAGCAAGACGCGCTGGTCCGCGGTGAGCCGATGGCGGACTGCAGACATGGCCCATGCGCTCTCCGGAAACGGCGACCGACTACTGCATGCCATCAATCTGCTGCTGACCTTGCTGCAATCGGTCGGTATGGCGATTATCCTGACGCTGCTTTCACTACTGCTCTCGTGGCAGATGACCCTGTTGGCACTGTTCGTTGGCGTGCTGGTGCTGGCGGCGACACTCCCGATACGCCGCCAATTCCTGAAGCAAGGGCGCCAGCTGATGCAGGCTCGCCAAGAGCAGGCACGGATCGCCGACGAGTTCCTCAATGGCTTGCGTACAGCTAAGGCTTTCAGTCTGGAAAACCAGCATGTGGACGCGATGCGTTGCGTGCTCGCCGACATTCGACGTGGCAATATCCAGTTCATGGTCGCACGTGCCAATACGACCGCCATCTTTCAGGTCGCGTCTGCGCTCGCGCTCGCCGTTTTCGTCTATTTGGCGCTTTCGGTTGCAGGCCTCAGCTTGGCGAAGACCGTTGCGCTGCTGTTCCTTTACATGCGCCTCGCGCCTCGAATCATCGTGCTTCACACGGCCACACAGGAACTGATGGTCCAGATTGCCGAAGTAGAAGGTGCGCTGGCCATGCTGGAGACCGCGGAGCGTTACGCCGAGATTCCCGCATTACCAAATCAGCTGCCTATTCATCTGCGGCGAGGCATCGAGGTACGGAATGCAACGTACACGTACGAGGGTTCGGAAAGGCCCGCCGTTCTAGAAATTCAGGCGCTCATTCCGGCAGGCAAGGTCACGGCAATAGTTGGTCCTACCGGCAGCGGAAAATCGACCTTGGTCGATCTCATTCTTGGCCTGATCCAGCCTGACCAGGGCGACGTAAGGATCGATGGCATCGCGCTATCGGGTGAACGCCTCAAGGGGTGGCAGAGCCAGATTGGGTATGTCCCGCAAGAGACCTTTCTCTTCAATACGACCATTGGGGGAAACCTTCGCCTGGCCAATTCCGTCGCGACCGATGCTGAACTTTGGGACGCCCTGGAATTGGCGGATGCCGCGGATCTCGTCCGATCGCTGCGCGGGGAGTTGGAGCATGAAGTCGGCGACCGTGGACGGTGGATGTCCGGCGGGGAAAGGCAAAGGCTTGCGATTGCACGCGCGCTGGTGCGGAAACCAGACCTCCTCATACTGGACGAAGCGACCAGCGCCCTGGACGCTCTGAGCCAGCGCCGCATCGTGGATGCAATCGGAAGGCTGCGCGGCAGCATGTCGACCCTCGCGATTGCGCACCGCCCCTCCATGGTTGCCTTCGCCGATCACGTCATTGTCCTGGAACATGGCAGGGTAACGGGCGCGGGTTCGTTCAGGCAACTAGTAGGAGACCCGGACGGCCATTTGCGAGGAATTGTCGACTTAGAGGGGAAAATGGCCCATAACGCTTAGCGGTATTCGACTAACGCGTTCCAATTGGCCCGCGAATAAACAAAAAGCGGCTGGCGCTGCTCATGTGGAGAGACGGATTGATGCCCGAGCAGCCAAAGGGGCCGGCAGCCGGCGGCGATGACGCCGTTCAGGCATCGTTAGAGAATTCCTCGTATGGCGGGACTGTACCTGCTGAGGAAACTAGATCCGTGCCAACCCAGCCCAAGACCGCACTCCACATTCGGCGGACAAATGTTGGAGCACCACTGATCCGGTGGCGCTGGTGGGCAATCGCGCTCGTCGCCAGCATGGGACTGTGGTGGGCGCTTTACCGACTGCTGATCTGACGACAGAAGCTGTCGCTTGGCTTCAGGTACGACTGCTGATCTGACGACAGAAGCTGTCGCTTGGCTTCAGGTACGGTCGTTCTTATCGGAAACCATCGCCTTCGATTGACCGTCCACGGCCTGTGAGCAGCACCGCTAGACTTCCCCGGGCTTGTTGGCCGCGACCGGAACCGTTTGCAAGTCAGCCAAGCTCAGTAGCAGCCGCGCGAGGCCAGAATTGCTGGCACGGTTTTCACGCAAATCGCGATGTTGAGGGACAACGACTGGCGCTGGGCATACAGCGCGTCCAGGCGAACTCTGAAACCGTATGACACGTCATTGCGGCCATTGACCTGCCATAGACCCGTGAGACCGGGCTTGACAGAACAATAGGCAGGAAACCTCGTGCCATAGCGGATGATTTCGCTTTCCACGATCGGACGCGGACCGACGACGCTCATTTGCCCTGCAAGGATGTTGAACAGCTGCGGCAACTCATCGAGGCTCGTCTTGCGGAGAAACTCGCCGATTGGCGTCACGCGGGGATCTCGCCTAAGCTTCTGATCCCGTTCCCATTCGCAGCGGGCTTCTTCCGAACCCTCGAGCAGGCTCGCGAGCACCGCCTCGGAATTCACTACCATCGTTCGAAACTTCAAGCAGGGAAATGTAGCGCCATCACGGCCTATGCGTCGCTGGCAAAAGATGGCGGGTCCCGAACTGAAGCCTTTGATCAGTAGGGCGATCAAAAGGATGAAGGGCAGGAACAACACGATTGCGACGAATGCGACTAGAATGTCGAATGCGCGGATCATGTGGGTCGATCTAGGTGGATTGGATGCGTGGACATCCGTTGAGCTGGCATGCCGCGTAAGGTCACCGATAGCGCCCGAAACGAAGCCGGATTCAGTGGCCAATCCGGGTGCCGCACCGGAACGCGGTGTAGAGGCTTTGAAAACGAGAACTGGCATAACGATTCTCCCCACGGGACACATTGCCATTTCCGCCGATCAACCGCCTCCGCCCTATTTCCTTTATTTGCGCCCTAAGCTGCTCGAACAGCTAGACTATTACCTCATCCCATGAAGAGTATCGCAACGCCGCTGGACGTCAACTGCAATAATGTTGCAACGCGGCAAAAAGTGATGATCCGAGGCTATAGTGAGGTGATCCGAGCCCGAATCTGATGAAACTGGTTTGCACAGCGCGCACGACCCGAGTCGCCCAGACAATCCAGACCGCCTACAATTGGGTTAGCTGCAACTATTAACTTTCACTTACAAACTAATAAAAGTTAAGCTCCCCCAACTTAGAACATTTTATCGACGACGCGAATCGTGTCACCCGGCTGCACGGGAGTAGCCGCATCAAGCCGGTAAAGTGTTTCCTTGTTATCCCCTTTGTGGCTTATACGTATACGCTTCTGATCTGCCCTATACGAAAAACCGCCTGCAATTGCCACGGCATTGAACACCGTAAGACCCTCTGAATATGCATACTGTCCTGGCTTATTGACTTCGCCAAGGACGTAAAAGGGCCTATAATTTGCCACTTGAATCGATATGTTCGGCTTCTTCACCAATCCGTCGGAAAGTTCTCGCGCAAGATCGGCGTTGAATTCCTGAATTGTCTTACCAGCGGCTGGAATATCCCCCACAAGCGGGAAGGCGACATTGCCTTGACCACTCACCTGGAAAGTGCCCGATAATTTTTCCTCACCGTAAACTGTAACTTTCAGCTCATCTCCAAAACCCAGACGGTAAAGCGCACGCTCGGGCGAGACCGTCAGGCTGGGAAGTTTCGAACTGGAGGTGCAGCCGGTCATGCAAAGGACGCTAATAATTGCCGCCAATACATTTCGCATTTTTGCACTCCTGCAGCGAACCAACGTAAGGCCGAGAAATATCTAACTAGGAAACAGGTCCGCAAAATAGTATATTTTTGTATTCTTATTTACCGACAACCAAGTAGATTTTCGCCCTCTCGTTCGTCGAGAGCAACTATCATATTCAGGCACGGCAGCATACGCGAGAAGCTACAGAGCCACTCCGCGGCCGCACCGGCTTGGGCTTTAGCCTTGACTCCGCGCAGCCCTGAAATGCGACAGACCGCTTGTTGCACCGCATCAATATATCCTGATGAAGACGGTTCGCAATCCCTCTCCTATATCCAGGACCGAACTCATACTGCGCGGCCTCACGGCTTCCGTCCGTAGCCGTGCCCGTCCGAGCCCCTCAATGACAGACTGTTATTGCGTTATATTTTATCCGAAAGGGAGCCCTCCAGGCTCAGCCTTCGCTTGATCGCCCGCCGCTCGCCCGGCAAAAGGATTTCCGACCCACGACGTAGGAGTTGACACTCCCCCTCCAAAGCATGATGCTGCAAATGCGAAAAAAGTGGCGCTAGGAGGTCAGCTTGGCCGGAAAGTCCGCATTCTTCACTGAGATCGTAGGCTTTCGAATCTATCTCGCGCTGTGGGTCGCGATCGGCCACGGCCTTCAGACTGCAGGCTACTTTGATGGTAGAAATCCGGTTCTGGGTTTTCTACTTAACGGCCACGAAGCCGTGATCCTGTTCATGATTGTAAGCGGGTTTGTGATAACCAATCTGCTGCAGACGAAGCGCGAGAACTATTCGGCTTACATAACTCGGCGTTTCTTTCGGTTGTTTCCTGCCTATGCGCTCGCCTGTGTAGCCGGGTATCTGGTAATCGACGCCTGGGCCTCTCTGAATTCGCACATGCCGTGGTCTGGAGAGCGTGCAGCGATCTCGGCCACTGAGCGGATTTCAATTCTTCGCGATCAGGTTACGTACAACCTCGCCCCCCACCTCGCGGCGCACGCAGTAATGCTGCACGGGCTGTTGCCGGACGAGGTGCTACTGCGATCACCTATGACATTGCTTCCTGCTGCCTGGAGCGTGTCGCTGGAGTGGCAGTTTTACCTACTCGCGCCAGCGATCCTCGCCATGACACGAAGCACGGGACGAATGGTGGTGCTGATAGGCCTATCGTTGGCTATGTTTGTCGCCTTCAAAATAGGCCTTTTGGGTCACTATGCAATCAACGCGACGATAGCGGGCAACATGCCTTATTTCCTGCTGGGAATAGCTTCGCGTCAATTCTACGATAGGCTTGCGGTGTTACCGATATCGCCGGTGCTCGCCGCAGTGGTAGTGGTTCTGATCGGCGTGGTCGCAGCCAACAAAACAATATCCCTAACGATATGGGGAATATTTTACGGCTACAGCCTTTGGCACAAGAACTCTCCTTTTACAGGTCCTGTTTTTCGCTTTCTTACTCAGTCTAAACCCTTTCAGTTACTCGGTGAATCGAGCTATTCCCTGTATCTCATTCACAGGCCGATACAGATAACGGTGATCTATTTGTTAATGGACAGGATTGTGTTGACGCACCAGATTGTTCTGGCAACCCAAATCCTGGCGATATGCATCGCGTTGCCAGTCAGTATACTGATTTTTTTCACGGTAGAGCGCCCTGGGATCGCGATCGGCCGGAAGATTGCCGCGCGCCTCCGCGCAGGCAATGCAGAATCATTGAGGAGTCCTGAACCGCCCGGCCGCAGCGACGAAATTATTGCCCCGCCGATAGCGCCCGCCGCTGCAGGCTAGATACCGAAGTGCCTTTTTCGGCAAGGCCCGCGCACCTTGGTACGCTGAATTCCTGATACTGACGGTCCGCATTTGCCGCTCTCCATGATCGGTGTTCGTCCCCGGAAATAGCGATTGGCAGGTCCGCCTTCTTGCTACAACACGTTGCGGCGCAGCAAATTTTGGATTGACGATCGATCGCCCTGCGATAGACTACGAATCGGATTTTCGCCAGCTTCCGTCGCTATTTGATGGTTTTTGGCGATAATTTCTCAATAACTTTGGGGGAATACATCGCCTACCTCACCGCAGGCGAGGCCTCGTGCGAGCGTGTATATTATCGAATGGTATGCACACCACCGCGATATTTAAAGAATATTGCATTCTTGGAGGATATGAGCAGCGCCTAAAGGCACCTCCCTTCGAAGCGCTCTCTCTCTCAACTTAAAGTAGGTAACTAGAGATGACTTCTGATGGAGCGTGACAAGATACGCGGACGTGTTCGCAAGGCCGTTTTCCCCGTCGCCGGCCTCGGCACGCGTTTCCTGCCCGCGACCAAGGCGATCCCCAAGGAGATGCTGCCGATCATCGACCGGCCGCTTATCCAGTACGCCGTCGACGAGGGGCGCGAGGCCGGGATCGAGCAGATGATCTTCGTCACCGGCCGCGGCAAGACCGCGATTGTCGAACATTTCGACCATGCCTTCGAGCTCGAGGCGACGTTGCGCGAGCGCGACAGGGCGCTCGACGCGCTGGCGCCAACGCGCATCCAGCCCGGCAATCTCGTCGCCGTGCGCCAGCAGGTGCCGCTTGGCCTTGGGCACGCCATCTGGTGCGCGCGCGCGATCGTCGGCGAGGAGCCGTTTGCCATCATCCTGAGCGACGCCGAATTCAACGCCTCGCTGGGCGGCGCGATCGACGAAATCTTCAAGGGCTCGACCCACAAGGTCGGCGCGTAGTGACCGAGATCGTTCCCATCGTCCTCTGTGGCGGCAGCGGGACTCGCCTCTGGCCCCGCAGCCGCGCCGTCAAGCCGAAGCCCTTCTTGCCGCTGGTCGGCGATACCACGCTGTTCGAGGCGACCCTCGGGCGCTGCGCCGCCGAGGCCGGCTTCGCCGCGCCGTTGGTGGTGACGGGCGCAGCGCACTTGCCGCATGTCGAGGATCAGCTTGCCGGCGCGCCGGGCGCGCGGATCATCGTCGAGCCCGCGGCGAAGAACACTGCCGCGGCGATCGCGCTGGCGGCGCTGCGCCTGCCCGAAGACGCGGTGCTGCTGGTCTGCCCGAGCGACCACCATATTGCCGACTGCGAGGCTTTCACCGCGGCGGCACGGTCCGCCGCGGCGCTGGCCCAGGAAGGCTGGCTGGTCTCCTTCGGTATCGAAGCCAAGACCCCCGAAACCGGCTTCGGCTACCTGAAGCGCGGTGATGCAATCGGCGCACAAGGCTTTCATGTCGACCAGTTCGTCGAGAAGCCCGACCGTGAACGCGCGCAAACCTTCCTCGATGCGGGTATCTATGCCTGGAACGGCGGCATCTTCGCCTTCCGCGCGGGCGACTTCCTGGCCGAACTGGAAGCGCATCGCCCGGCGATCCTCGCCGCCGTGCGCGAGGCCGTGGCCAAGGGCGGTGAGGACGGCCATCGGTTCCATCCGGACTCCGAGGCCTTTGCCGCCGTGCCGAGCGAATCGGTCGACTATGCGGTGATGGAAAACACGCGCCGCGCCGCCATGGTCCCCGCCGACATGGGCTGGTCTGACATCGGCAACTGGCAGGCGCTGCACGAAGCGCGCAAGCGCGACGACAAGGGTAACCACACGGTCGGTCCCGTCGAACTGGTCGACTGCCGCAACGTGCTGGTCGACAGCGATGGTCCGCGCGTATCGGTGATCGGGCTGGAGAACGTGATCGTCGTGGTCGACGGCAACGATGTGCTGGTCACCACCGCGGCGGGCACCCAGCTCGTCGGCAAGCTTTCAGGAGCGGTCAACCAATGAGCGCCGTGCTTCCTATCCGCGAGGTCGAGAAACCTTGGGGACGGGATGCACTTCCCGCTCCCTTCACCGCGCCCGAGGGCAAGCGCATCGGCGAGATCTGGTTCGAGCCGCCGCCGGCGCTGCCGCAATTGCTGGTCAAATACATCTTCACCAGTGAGGCGCTGTCGGTCCAGGTCCACCCTTCCGATGCCGAGACCCTGGCCAAGGGGCTGGGCAGGCAGGGCAAGGAGGAATGCTGGCTGATCGTTTCCGCCGAGCTGGACGCCAAGCTGGGCATCGGCTTTCGCGACAAATACGATGCCGATACGCTGCGCAAGGTCGCGCTCGACGGTTCGATCGAGCAGCTCATGCAGTGGCACGAGGTTCGGCCCGGCCACTTCTTCTACGTCCCGGCGGGCACGGTTCACGCGTTCGGTGCAGACGTCGGTCTGATCGAAGTGCAGCAGAACAGCGACATCACCAATCGCCTTTATGACTACGGCCGTCCGCGCGAGCTGCATCTCGACGAGGGAATGGCCGTGGCGAAGGGCGAGACCTATCAGGACCAGTACCACATGCACGTGCCTGATCGCGACGATGTGACGCTGGTCGAAGGGCCTCTGTTCCGGCTCGACCAGATCGAAGGACTGCCGAACGAGGACGTTGCGTTGCGCTATGGCGTTGGTTCGTTCCTGGTGATCCCGACGCGGGGCGCGGCACGGATCGGCATCGAAGCGATCCGGCCCGGTAGCGGTGGGCTGGCGGCGCGGTTCGACGACGTCGCCTTCGACGAAAACGGCGCCTGCCTGATCGCGCAGCCGGTCGGCGCTTGATAGCTGGAAGCTAACCTATGCCGTGAGCGCCTCTCTCCACTTCGCTCGAAAGTCGATTTCGGAGAATTGCCGAATTTGATGCTTCAGAAGCGCCATGCGCACAGCGCGTGCATTCTCGTCGAGGCTGACCACCTGAGCCATGCCCGCCGCGATACTATCTTCCGAATGCGGGTCAACCGACAACGCCCCCGCCCCGGCCACTTCCTCTAACACGGAGCCTGCGGAGACTACAGGAATCAGCCCATTCTCCATCGCTTCCGCCACAGGCATTCCAAAGCCTTCCAGATGACTGGCCAGAACGAAGCCGATCGCCTGCGCGTAGAGCCACCGCAGATTGGCGTCGGTCACATAGGGCAGCAGGATGACACCCGGCGTGCGCAATGCCAGCGCTACCACTTCCTCGTGACCTGGTTCCTTCGACCCGCAAATGACGTAGGAATACCCGCTGTTGGCCAACCCACTCCGAGCGAATGCGCGAATGGCCGTCCCTTGGTTCTTGCGCTTGCCGATGCTGCCCACTGTTAGAAGAAACGGCTGCTGAACTCCTGGACATGCCTCTCGTCCGGCCGCGGCGCTAGCGGACCTGATGGGCGGATAGATTACCCGGGACTCACGGGGCAGGCCATAGAGCTGCGCATAGACTTCTGCGCTGCTCTTGCTTACAAAAACCAGCTGCGGTTGTGCCGCGCTGATCAATCTGTATGCCAGATCGTAGCCTTTGCTCACCGCATCCGCGAAGAGATCTCCATGCGTCAACGGACCGAGATCGTGGCAGATCACCAGATCGTCGGGTGTCGGACGCCGATGCAAAACAGTGAGAGGGTCCAGATGAAGGCAGCGGCTTTTCCCCGATGCGCCAAAGGAAACATTCCGGCCGAGCGCAATACTCACCGTGTGCTCCCAAGCCTCTAGTTTCCCTATTAACCGCGCCGCCAGCCCATTTGGCATTGACTTCCGCGCGATGCGCCAATAATAGATGCCTGAAATCAGATCCTTATTCTGTTCAACAATGTCTTTCCCGATAAAATACTTTCCGCTCCTATTAAACAGCGCGAGAGAAAAATCTACATCCCATCGATCAGACGGCTTCTGTTCCAATGTCAAAAACTTCCACGGCACTGGGTGGAATTCGGAGTATCGTTCATGGATGGCCTGCCCTCCAGCGCCCATCGTCGAATCGGTCCGGGCGCCCATTATTCTGCCTTATTGCAGTGCAACATTCTAACTCTATCTCGCAAGGCGCCTTGCCGACCTGCCGAGCCTCAACAACGAAGGAAGCGTGACCGCGGATAATTGTCGCCGCGTCCGGCCGCTCTTCCCGTAAGCGCTCGCAAGATGCGCCACCACAGAAAGCAAGATTGCAAAACTTTCTGCTCAGGTCAGGCGATCACCGCCTTGATCGCGGCCGCTGCGGGACGCTCCGATCCATCGGGATTGAATATGCCAAAATTGTTCATTTCACTATCGCCGCCCCACGAAAACAGCTCGTAGATACTGATGGTATGCACGTAGCTTTGCGCCAGGGCCTCCGCGATGTCGGAGGAGAGGAGATCGGCCTGCTGTTCGAGCGTAACCGGCTGCGAGGTAACGTTCTTCAAGCCACCACCTGTCGTGCGCCCCCATTCGGTAATGACGCCCTGCGAGTGCTTTCCCTGGGCGACCAGATTCCTGAACGCCGCCAGCCGGTAGGGAATGTTCGCCGTGGGCGCGGGATAAATATGGGAATTGCCGAGCGTACTGAATAACGCCTGCTCTGCCTGCATGTAGTCATTGCTCGCAATGATCGGGATCGTGCGCAAAACTGGGTCGACCCCGAGCGCGGCTGTGACATTGCGCATGTAAGCCATGAATGCGGGCGCATTGCCAGTACGAAACCCCAACCGGCGGTCGATGACTCCGTTGTACGTGACGGGATTGAGATCCGGCTCGTTGGGTCCTTCGATTGCCCAGATCGATCCAGGACAGGCTGCCAGGAAGGCCTTCAGATCCGAAACGGTTCTGGATATATCCCGCAAGGAAAGCGTGAACGAGAAGCTCACACCTTGCTGGGCCAGGCCCACATAAGTCCTCCAGCCGGCAGTGCCAGAATATGGCTCGCGGCAACGCATCTTCCGAACGCCGCCAAGTCGGTCCAGTGCATTCATAATCGCGCCAAGCCGGTAAGGAGAATCCGTCTGCTGGGGCCGGCCCTGGACCATGACCCGGCTAGCTTTGGAAGTGGCGGCGAAAAGTGCAGAGGATATGAAGGGCATGGTCGCCATTGCACCGAGCACATGGCGGCGCGAAATGGAAAGGTGATCAGTCAATGGCCAATGCTCCAGAAAGCTGCTTTAGCATGGAATTCGAGCCGAGTGTCCGCTCTCTAAACCAAGATGATCTTTAACACCGCTGTCGCGACGAAAGCACTGCTTGCCCACCCGGACATACATCTCGTCGAGATGCCACTTCCAGTGCCGGAACCCACGCATCCGGCTGACCCGCTGGCGGCGGATGTCAGCGGCGAACAGCGGGCCAA
>JGI24751J29686_10000371_pt1 | contig 15230 bp, 15 predicted proteins | sample KBSSwiS6_FD_29686 | JGI IMG/M metagenome (IMG submission 29686)
TGGCGAAAACCTGCCGTTCTGAACTGAATGGCAAGCCGGGAAGGGCCGGGGGCGACACACGCGTCTCCGGCCGTTTTCGTTATCTTCCCCCATCGATCAAGGAGTTCTCTGCCATGGCCACCACCCCCGCGACGCGTCAGCAGTTTTCCCGACCTCAAGGAACTTTACGCCGAGATGACCGCCACCCCCGAATTCCAGGCGGCGTTCGGCGATCCGCTTGCGCTCATCGGCCGACCAAGCCCTACCATCCCTGGACCAATGGCCAGGCCGAGCGAATGGTCCGAACCATCAAAGACGCAACCGTCAAATCCTTCCACTACGCCTCGATCCAGGACCTACGACGACACGTCAGCGACTGGCTGATCGCCCACAACTTCGCCAAGCAGCTCACGGCGTTGAAGTTCAGGGCGCCTTACGAAGCCATCAAGGAAATCTGGAATTCAAAGCCGGATGCCTTTATCGTTCAGCCAAGCCATCACATATCGGGACCAAACACCTAGCCCGGGACGACGTCACATTCCACCGTTTGGCTCAGCGCCCCGAGGCCCTGGCCTGTTCGGCGAAGATGGTGTCGCAGCCGATACGGGCCAGGCGCAGGAGGCGCAGGAGGCCTTCCTCGTCATACGTCGCGCCTTCGGCCGTTGCCTGTACTTCGGCGATGTGGCCGCCTTCGATCAGGACAAAGTTGGCATCGGCATCGGCCGAGCTGTCCTCGTCATAGTCAAGGTCGAGCACGGGGGTGCCCTTGAAGATGCCGCAGGAGACGGCGGCGACGCGCGCCTGGATCGGGTCTTCCTTGATCAGGCCTTGCGCCATCAGCTTGTCGACCGCGATGCGCAGCGCAACCCAAGCGCCGGAGATCGAGGCGGTGCGGGTGCCGCCGTCGGCCTGGATCACGTCGCAATCGAGGGTGATCTGGCGCTCGCCAAGTTTTTTGAAATCGACCACCGCCCGCAGCGAACGGCCGATCAGGCGCTGGATCTCCTGGGTGCGGCCCGACTGCTTGCCCTTGGCCGCCTCGCGGCTGCCGCGGGTGTGGGTGGCGCGGGGCAGCATCGAGTATTCGGCCGTGACCCAGCCTTCGCCCTTGCCGCGCATGAACGGCGGAACGCGCTCTTCCACGGACGCCGTGCAGATCACCTTGGTGTGGCCGAAAGAGACGAGGACCGAGCCCTCGGCATGCTTGGTGAAGTGGGGCTCGAAGCTCAGCGCCCGCATTTCGTCGGGGGCACGGCCGGAAGGACGCATGGGAATTCCTTGTCTGAATCGTTCAAATCTGGGGGGCGTTTGGCGGTTCGGGCTTGAGGCTGCAAGTGGGCGGATTACATTAGGTGCAAGAAATGATGGCCAGCCTTCCGATCAGCGAACTGACTGCCCGCGCCCGCGAGATCTTCCGTCTCGTGGTGGAGGGATATCTGTCGTCAGGCCAGCCGATGGGTTCGAAGGCACTGGCCGGCGTGGGCGGGGTCGGGCTGTCGTCGGCCTCGATCAGGTCGGTGCTGCACGACCTGGAAGTGCTGGGCCTGCTCGCCGCGCCCCATACCAGCGCCGGGCGGATGCCGACCGAGCAAGGCCTCAGGTTGTTCGTTGACGGCATGATGCAGGTGGCCGAGCCCACGGCTGACGAGCGCGCCGCGATCGAACGGCGGCTGGCCGAGCCAGGGCCGATCGAGCAGGCGCTGGCGGCAACCTCGGCGGTGTTGTCGGAACTGTCCGCCGCCGCCGCAGTGGTGATGGTGCCGCGCCGTGAAGCGCGGCTGTCGCAGTTGCAGCTGGTGCCGCTGGGGCCGGAACAGGCGCTCGCCGTGATGGTGAGCGAGGACGGGGGAATCGAGAATCGCGTGATCCCGCTCCAACCGGGTACGCCCGCCGCCATTCTCCAGCAGGCGTCGAATTACCTAACCGCGCGTCTCGCCGGGCGGACGCTGGGAGAGGCGGTGCGGGCGATCCGCGGCGAGATCAGCGCCGGGCACTCGGCGCTGGATGCAGCGAGCCGCGATCTCGTCGAGCGCGGGCTGGCGGTGTGGAGCGAGGATGCGCAGGCACGGCCCGTGCTGATCGTGCGCGGCCAGGCCAATCTCCTCGACGAGGCCGCGCTGGGCGATCTCGAACGGGTGCGCTCGCTGCTGGATGACCTGGAAAACAAGCAGTCCGTCGCCGCCCTGCTCGACGCTGCGCGCGAGGCTGAGGCCACGCGGATCTTCATCGGGGCGGAGAACCGGCTGTTCGCGCTTTCTGGCTCGGCGGTGATTGCCTCGCCCTATCGCGACCGCGAGGGGCGGGTGGTCGGCGTGGTGGGGGTTATCGGCCCAACGCGGTTGAATTATGCACGGGTGGTCCCCATGGTGGACTTCACCGCGCAGGCGCTCAGCAATATGGGTGCCTTGGGCAAGCTTATCGGATAGCTGGAACACACGAAGATCATGACTGAAGAAACGACTGCAGAAGCTGGCGCAGAGGCCGGGCAGAACGGCGCGGACAACGAGAGCGTTCTCGATCTGGGCGGGGCCGAAGTGCAGGACGAAGTCGCTGGCGACGGCGGAGAACTCGCCGTGCTGCGCGAGGAACTGGAAACAGCAAAGCAGGATGTCCTCTACGCCAAGGCCGAGACCCAGAACCTTCGTCGCCGCATGGAGAAGGAAGTGGCCGACGCGCGCGCCTATGCCTCCACCGGCTTCGCCCGCGACGTTCTGTCGGTGTCCGATAATCTCGCCCGCGCGCTCGAATCGATCCCTGCCGATCTGCGCGAGGACGAGCGGTTCAAGAACCTCGTCGCCGGGATCGAGGCCACGGGACGCGAGATCGAAAAGGTCTTCGCCAGCCACGGCATCAGCCGCATCGCCGCCAAGGGCCTGCCGCTTGATCCCAACCAGCACCAGGCCATGCTCGAAGTGCCTTCGGCCGATGCCGAGCCGGGCACAGTGCTGCAGGAACTGCAGGCCGGTTACATGATCAAGGACCGCCTGCTGCGTCCCGCAATGGTGGCGGTCGCGAAGAAGCCGGACTGACCCCCTGCGCGCGCTCCGCGGGAACTGGTGTGCTCCATTGCTCATTCCTTAGGAAACAGGGCAATGGAGAACGCTCATGATTTCACGGTATTTCGTTCCGGTCGCTGCCGCGGGCGCTTTGGCGCTGAGTGGCTGTGCAAGCAATTACGGCGTTGAAGGCGCTGCGCTCGGCGGAGTCGGCGGCGCGCTGGTTGGTGGCGGCACGGGTGCTGTAGTCGGCGCGGCAGTCGGCGCGGCTGCGGGCTCGCTGATCAAGAAGGACGGTCGCTGCTACCGGGTCAACCGCAACGGTACTCAGTACGAGGTGCGTTGCTGAACTTCCGCCAGTCGCGCGGCGAGCCAGTCGGGCGGAATCGCCGGCGGGACCGGTTCGCCGCGTGTGGCATGATGGGCGTGTCGCACGATCTCCGCTTGTTGCTCGATCCCATAGCGCGCCAGCGGCCAGCCTTCCTTCACCACATAGTCATACCGGCAGAACGGGTGCCGCATCAGGGGGAGCCACAGCTTTCCACGCGTCTGGGCCTGCCAGACATGGACCATCTCGTGTACGAAAAGGCCGCGCAAGGCAGCGCCTTCCTTCGAGAAATCCTCAGACCATCGGCTGGAATGCGGGTGGAAATGGATGTGGCCACATGGAGCCATGACGGTTTCAAGAGGCTGTAACGGGAACCAGCGGCGGCGGCGCAGACGCACCCGGGCAGGACTAACAGCCGCGCCGAAAACTTCGCTGACCAGATCGGTCTCGCCCCCGGTCAACGGGCGATCGCCGCCGGCTGGTGTCGTCACTGGCTGCCGACCGCCTTGATCGCCAGAGGGGCCGAAAGCTTGTCGCCGTCGGCGAAGGTCAAGGTGAGCTCCGCCGACCCGCCAACCTTCCATTCAGCGGGTACGTCATGAATCATCACGTGCTTTCCGCCAGGCGCGAAGGCCACCGTCTGGCCCGGCTTGAGCACCGGCGGCGCGAGGTCAGCCATGGTGGAATGCCCGCCCGACTGCTTCGTCTCGTGCAACATGACCATCATCGATCCGGTCACATCCACCGCCGCGACAGTGACCGCCTTGGGCGAATTGTTGGTCAGAGTGAAATAAGCCGCCGCCGGGTTCCCCGACACAGCGGGGAGGATCAGCCGCCCCTCGCTCAGCGACAGGCCCGGTTTGGTCTCGGGAGCCGGCACCGACGTCGCCTCGGTCGTCGTGGTCTGTGCCGTTTCGGGGCTCTCGCCGCTGCATGCCCCCAGGGCAGCCGCTAGTGCCACCGACAATACCAGGGCGGAATTCCTCAAAAACCTGTTCATTGGTGGGCCTTTCGGGGTGACTTGCGGGATCGGGAGAATTGGCGGCCTCAACTAGTGGCGCGGCCCACTTGTGCCAAGCAAAACCACACCTATATCGCCGCCAGTCACAGAGCCGCCGAGCGGCCTTGCCCGATGCCGGGGAGGCCATGCGTGTGGTGTCACCAACTGACCTGAGGAATGGGGTATAATGGGTAAAGTCATCGGTATCGACCTTGGCACCACCAACAGCTGCGTTGCGGTGATGGACGGCGGCAAGCCCAAGGTAATCGAGAATTCGGAAGGGGCGCGCACCACGCCCTCGATCGTCGCCTTCACCAAGGATGGCGAGCGCCTGATCGGCCAGCCGGCAAAGCGCCAGGCGGTGACGAACGGCGATAACACGATCTTCGCGGTGAAGCGCCTGATCGGCCGTCGGTTCGACGATCCGGTGACCCAGAAGGACACCGAGCTGGTCCCCTACCACATCGTCAAGGGCAAGAACGGCGATGCCTGGGTCCAGGCCGGCGGCGAGGACTATTCGCCCAGTCAGATTTCCGCCTTCATCCTCCAGAAGATGAAGGAAACTGCCGAATCGTATCTCGGCGAGACCGTGACCCAGGCGGTGATCACCGTGCCGGCCTACTTCAACGACGCCCAGCGCCAGGCGACCAAGGACGCCGGCCAGATCGCGGGCCTCGAAGTGCTGCGCATCATCAACGAGCCGACCGCGGCGGCGCTGGCCTATGGCCTCGAGAAGAACGACGGCAAGACCATCGCGGTCTACGACCTTGGCGGCGGCACCTTCGACGTCTCGATCCTCGAAATCGGCGACGGCGTGTTCGAGGTGAAGTCGACCAACGGCGACACCTTCCTGGGCGGTGAAGACTTCGACACACAGGTGGTCGAATACCTGGCGGACCAGTTCAAGAAGAAGGAGAACATGGATCTCCGCACCGACAAGCTCGCCCTCCAGCGGCTGAAGGAAGCCGCCGAGAAGGCCAAGATCGAGCTGTCCTCCGCTCAGACCACCGAGATCAACCTGCCGTTCATCACCGCGCGCATGGAAGGCGGCAGCACCACCCCGCTGCACCTGGTGGAGACGATCACCCGCTCCGACCTGGAACGCATGGTGGCCGACCTGATCAAGCGCACCATCGCCCCGTGCCAGAAGGCGCTGGCCGATGCCGGGCTCAAGGCGTCGGACATTGACGAGGTCGTCCTGGTCGGCGGCATGACCCGCATGCCCAAGGTGCGCGAGGCGGTTAAGGACTTCTTCGGCAAGGAGCCCCACACCGGCGTGAACCCGGACGAAGTCGTCGCCATGGGCGCCGCGATCCAGGCCGGCGTTCTGCAGGGCGACGTCAAGGACGTGCTGCTGCTCGACGTGACCCCGCTGTCGCTGGGCATCGAGACGCTGGGCGGCATCATGACCAAGATGATCGACCGGAACACGACCATCCCGACCAAGAAGAGCCAGATCTACTCGACCGCCGAGGACAACCAGCAGGCCGTCACGATTAGGGTCTTCCAGGGCGAGCGCGAGATGGCGCAGGACAACAAGCTGCTCGGCCAGTTCGATCTCGTCGGCATCCCGCCGGCGCGGCGCGGCGTGCCGCAGATCGAAGTGACCTTCGACATCGACGCCAACGGCATCGTGAACGTAAGCGCCAAGGACAAGGGTACCGGCAAGGAGCAGCAGATCCGCATCCAGGCGTCGGGCGGTCTGTCGGACGCCGACATCGACCAGATGGTCCGCGATGCCGAGAAGTTCGCGGCTGAGGACAAGACGCGGCGTGAAGCGGCCGAAGCCCGCAATAATGCCGACAGCCTCGTCCACGCGACCGAGCGCCAGCTCGAAGAGAACGGCGACAAGATCGACGCTGGCCTCAAGTCGGAAATCGAGGAGGCCATCGCCGAAGCCAAGGCCGCGATCGAAAGCGGCGATGTGGAAGCGATGACCGCCAAGACCCAGGCCCTCACCGAGAGGGCCATGAAGATGGGCCAGGCGATCTACGAGAAGGAGCAGGCCGCCCAGGCATCTCCGGGCGCCGAGGCTCCCGCTGGTGACGACGATGTGGTCGACGCCGAGTTCTCGGAAGTCGACGACCACAAGGCCTGATCGGCAATGCACAGCTTCCGCCGCTCGCGTGTTTTCGTGGGCGGCGGAACGCGTTAGGGGCGGGTCATGTCAGCCGAAATCGACTATTACGAACTGCTTGAGGTTGAGCGGGGGGCGGACGACGCCACGCTGAAGAGCGCCTATCGCAAGCTGGCGATGAAGTTCCACCCGGACAAGAATCCGGGCTGCCGGGATTCGGAAAACCGCTTCAAGGCGATCAACGAGGCCTACGAATGCCTTAAGGATCCCCAGAAGCGCGCCGCCTATGATCGCTATGGCCACGCCGCCTTCCAGCAGGGCGGTGGCGGCTTCCAGGGCGGCGGCGAGGGTTTTTCCGATATCGGCGACATCTTCGAGACGATCTTCGGCAATGCCTTCGGCGGCGGCCAGCAGCGTGCCCGGCGCGGGGCCGACCTGCGCTACGACATGGAAATCAGCCTCGACGACGCTTTCCACGGCAAGAATGCCGAAATCTCGATCGAAGTCGCCGCAACCTGCGAGCCTTGCGCCGGATCGGGCGCAACCGCGGGCACCGGCACCCGGCGCTGCACCATGTGCGGCGGCCACGGCAAGGTCCGCGCGCAGCAGGGCTTCTTCATGGTCGAGCGTACCTGCCCGACTTGCCAGGGCCGCGGCGAGGTGATCGAGAGCCCCTGCCGCGCCTGCGGCGGTGAAGGCCGGGTCGACAGGCCGCAGACGCTCGACGTCCAGATCCCCGAGGGCGTCGATACCGGCACCCGCATTCGTCTGGCTGGCAAGGGCGAGGCAGGGCCCTTCGGTGCACCGGCGGGCGACCTTTACATCTTCATCCACGTCAAGCGCCACAAGGTGTTCGAGCGCGAGGGCACCACGCTGATGACGCGGGTGCCGATCAGCTTCACCACGGCGGCTCTTGGCGGCTCGATCGAAATTCCGGGGCTTGACGGCACGCGTCATGAAATTTCCATTCCCGCTGGCATCCAGACCGGCAAGCAGCTGCGCCAGCGCGGGGGCGGCATGCCGGTCCTGCAGGGGCGCGGGCGCGGTGACATGGTGATCGAGATCATGGTAGAAACCCCGACCAAGCTCAGCGCCCGCCAGAAGGAGATCCTGCGCGAACTTCAGGCCACCGAAACCGGCGAGGAATGCCCGCAAAGCCGTGGGTTCCTCGATCGGCTCAAAGATGCCTGGAGCGACCTGACAGAGTAGTGGCAGAGGCTAAAGCAAGCGCAACTGGCCGCCGCGCTCCGGCCGGATGAACTGACTGGAATCCAGCCGTAGCTTGTGTTCCCCCTGATTGATGCCGAGCCGCTTGCAGGCGAGGCGGAACCGGGCGTCGAGCAGCGTCGCCCAGGTGCCTTGCGGCTTCATCCTCGTGAACCAGGTCGCATCGTATTCCTTGCCGCCCCGGGTCGAGCGCACGATGGCCATGACCTTGCCCGCCCGTTCGGGGAAATGCACCTCCAGCCATTCTCGAAACAGCGGGGCCACCTCGTGCGGCAGGCGTACAAGGATCCAGCTGGCCGATCGCACCCCGCGCATCGCGGCCTCGGTGAGGATGCGCTCCATCCATTCGTCGGTGATCGAGGGTATCACCGGCGCCACGCCGACGTGAGTCGGCACCCCGGCTTCGGTTAACTTCGCCAGTGCCGCCAGACGCTTGGCCGGAGCGGCGGCGCGGGGTTCGAGCCTGCCGGACAGGACCGGGTCGAGGCTGGTGACGGATATGCCGACGGCAACCAGGTTCAGCCGCGCCAGCTCAGTCAACACATCCAGATCGCGCAGCACCCGATCGCTCTTGGTGGTGATCATCACCGGGTGACGGGTTTCGACGCAGACCTCGAGCACCTCGCGGGTGATCCGGTACCGGCCTTCGATCGGCTGATAGGGGTCGGTATTCGTCCCCATCGCCAGCGTGTCCGGCATGTAGGATGGTTTCGCGAAGGTCTCCCGCAGCAAACGCGCTGCATCGGGCTTGGCGAACAGCCTGGTCTCGAAATCGAGCCCGGGCGAGAGGTCGTGGAAGGCATGGGTCGGCCGGGCGAAGCAGTAGATGCAGCCGTGCTCGCAACCGCGGTAGGCGTTGACCGACCGGTCGAAGGGAACGTCTGGCGATCGGTTGAAGGTCAGGATCGAGCGGGGATGCTCATCGGTCACGGTGGTTCGAAGCTTGGCCTGGCCCACGTCCTTATCCACCAGCTCCCGGTCATCCAGCCAGTCGCCATCGGTCTCGCGCGTGGCCAGTCCGAACCTCGTCGGAACTTCGGCCGACTGCGCGCCACGGCCGCCAATCGGGCGACCCGGAGGTGTTCGGGGCGGGAGACTCGCAAACTGTGCCATGCCGGAACATATATAGAACAAATCGCTTGGTTGGCCAAGCCCGGGCGCAATTGATCAAGGTCAATGTGGGCTTGCCTGCGTCCCGTCAGGCTGCGCGCGCTCCGTGGTGCGCACCGCGCGCGATTGCGGTCGCCAAGACTATTCCCTGAGAGAGGAACCAGCGAGATGCGCATGGAAGACATGATCATCGTCAGCGTCGATGATCACGCCATAGAACCCACCAACCTGTTCGATCGCCACCTCAGTCCCGAGCACCGCCTGCTCGCCCCCACCTACGAGATCGATGAGCGGGGCCGCGGCTTCTGGTGGTGGGGGCACGAAAACCTGAAGTGTTACGTCGGCGGATCCAACGCCGTCGTCGGGCGCCCCAAGGAGGAGTACGGCCTCGAACCGCTCAACCTTTCGGAGATGCGTCGTGGCACGTGGGAGCCGGCTGCCCACATCGACGACATGAATGCCTCGGGTATGCTTGCATCGGTCCTGTTCGCCTCGTTCCCCACGTTCTGCGGCAAGCTCTTCTGGCAGGGCAAAGACCTGGCCAACAACGCCCGTGTCATCCGGGCCTACAACGACTGGCTGATCGATGAATGGTGTGGCCCCTATCCCGGCCGCTACATTCTCAGCGGGATCCTGCCGCTCTACGACATGGCCGAGACCATGAAGGAGGCTCGCCGCCTGATCGACAAGGGCGTGCGCACCTTTCTGTTCCCTGCCAACCCGGCGAAGGTCGGCCTGCCGAGCATTCACGAGCCGCTGTGGGAGCCGTTCTGGGCCCTGTGCAACGATGCCAAGGTCGTGCTGTCCTGTCACATCGGCACCGGCGCCACGCCAGACCATGCGTCGATGGATGCCCCGGTCTCGGCGTGGATCACGTCGTTCCCGATGATCATCGGTCAGGACGCGGCCAACCTGCTGCACCTCGAGGCGCTGCATCGCTACCCGGACCTGAAGATCTCCCTGGCGGAGAGCGGGATCGGCTGGATCCCCTACTTCCTCGAGCGGGCGGACTATACGTTCTACCAGCACAACGCCTGGGTGAAGTTCGACTGGCACGGCAAGCTGCCGAGCGACATCTACAAGGAGCACTTCCTCGCCTGCTTCATCGACGACAAGTTCGGGGTGCGCAACTACGCCGACATGGGCGAACACACCATCGCCTACGAATGCGATTACCCACATTCCGACTGCACCTGGCCCGAGGTGCCCGAGCGCCTGTGGGAAAACTTCACCGGCATCGGTAACGACATCATCGACAGGATTACCCACCGCAACGCGATCGACTTTTTCTCGTTCGATCCGTTCGCCGTACTTGGCCGTGAAAACTGCACGGTGCGGGCGCTGCGCAGCCAGGCGAGTCACGTCGATACCGCGGTCCAGGAGGTCTACAACAGCACCCGTCAGCTCGGGAAGACCGGGCGGGCGGTGACTTCCGGCGAAGTGATCGCGCAGCTCTCCTGATCGGAATTGCGCCGGCAACGGGCCGGTCGCGCATCCGCGGGACCGGCCATTCATTTCCGCAGACAGGAGCTGACCTCCGGGCTCCGAGCCCGGCCCCTCAGACTTCGCGCAGCCGCGGCATCAGCTCGACGAAGTTGCACGGCCGGTTGCGGCTATCCAGCTGCTCGGCAAGGATCAGGTCCCAGCCGTCCTTCACCGCGCCATTGGAGCCGGGCAGGGCGAAGACGTACTTGCCCCGCGCAATCACCGCGCAGGCGCGCGATTGCAGGGTGGAGGTACCGATCGTCTGGTAGGAAACCATCCGGAACAGCTCGCCGAAACCCGGGATGTCGCGATCCTTGATCGTGTCGAGCGCTTCGGGCGTGATGTCGCGGCCGGTGAGCCCGGTGCCGCCGGTGGAGATGATCGCATCCACCTCCCGGTCGTCCAGCCAGTTGCGGATGCGGCTGGCGATGGCATGGACATCGTCCTTGACGATGGCGCGGCCCACCAGCTTGTGGCCTGCGCTCTTCACCCGCTCGCACAGCAGGTCGCCCGAAGTGTCGTCGGCCGGGGTGCGGGTGTCGGAGACGGTCAGGACGGCAATGCCGATCGGCTTGAATTCGCGGGTTTCGTCAACGGCCACGCAGAAGCACTCCATTGCTGACCATGCGCACGGCCTGGCTGCCGGTCAGATCGGGGAAAGTCGGCCACATGGCCTGGGCAAGGGCGATGCGGCTTTCCGAAGGACCGCCGGCCTGGCGCTCGTACATCCAGTAGTTCTTGAGCACGATGTTCACGTAGCCGCGCGTTTCCCAGTAGGGAACGCTCTCGATCCAAAGCAGCGGATCGCCCTTGTCTCTGATCTCGGTGTTCCAGCGGGTGACGGGGAGCAGACCCGCGTTGTAGGCGGCGATCACCTTGGGCAGCAGGCCCTGCGTTCCGGTCGAATTGCGCAGTAGTTGCAGGTGCTGCTGACCGAAGGCGAGGTTCACTTCCGGCCGGGTCACGTCCGCCGCTGAAACGCCCAGTTCAGCCGCGCGGTCGCGCGCCGTGCCCGGCATGATCTGCATCAGCCCGCGCGCGCCGGCCGGGCTGGTGACGGCGGTGCGGAACACCGATTCCTGCAGGGTATGGGCGTACACCAGCGCCGGGTCCACCTTCCAGCCATTGGCCGGCGTCCACTTCGGTGTGGGGAAACGCAGCGCCGGTTCGGCTTTGCCGCCCACCGGCGCGTAATAGCCCATCCACAACTGGGTCGAGGGCAGGCCCAGATCCCGGGCGAGGCGCGAGAGCGGCTGGTAGAGCGACGGATCGCCGACCCGCGCCTGGTAGCGCAGCACTTCATCGGCCAGGCCGTCCTCGCCCACCTCGGCGAGTTCCACCGCAGTACGCACCGTCGCATTGTCGCGCAGGCGCTGCCAGTCGGCCTGGGTGAAGTCCGGCTGCTGGTGGTTCTCAGGCAGCTTGCGACCGAGCTGTTCGGCAGCGAGCATGCCGTAGAAGGTCTCGTCCCGCGCCGCCGCGAGTTTCAGCGGGGCAGCGGCCTGCTCAGGATGGCGGCAGCGCACCAGGGCGCGGCTCTGCCAGTAATAAGCCGCGGTCTTCAGCTCGACATTATCGGCAAGGCCCGCCGCACGGCCGAAGGCGTCGGCCGCGCCCTGACAATCGTCGAGCCGGAAAGCGGCAAGCCCAGCCGTCCACCAAGCCTCGGCCACCCAAGGGCCGTTGCCGTCAGCCGCAGTCTGGGCGAGTGCATAGGCCGAGGCGTCGTCGTTCTCGATGTAGAACGACCAAGCGATCTTGGCGCGGTATTCGGCCCGGCTCGCCGGGCTCAGGCCCGCATCGATCCCGTCGAGCAAGAGCCTGGCTCCGCCGGGGTCGTCAGCCTTGATCCGCTCCTGGATCGCGGCGGCAACCAGCGCCGGTATGGTGCCGTCATTGGTGTCGCGCGGGCGCAGGCGCTTGGGGCTGCTCGGCAGCGAAACCAACTGCTGTGCGCTGGGCAGCACCGGCAGGGCCGTGGCTCCGCGTTTCATCGCCAGGGCGGCGACCTGCTCGGCCTGAGGTAGTAGGGTGGATCCGCTCGCCGCGAGCCATTGGCTCAGCGCATCGAGTTCGATTTTCGGGCTCTTGGGATCGAGGAAATATTCGGCGCGGGCCACCTGGTGGAGCGGGCCGTCGGGCTTCTGGGCGAACAGGGTCTGCACCCGCGCCCAGTCCTCATGCTCGATCGCGCCGAACAGGTCCTTGTAATAGGCTCGCTCGTCCTGCGTCAGCAGGGCGGGGACGGCGGAACGGTCGGCTCGGCCGCGGAAATAGTCTACCGCCGCGCTGTTCGCCGCGGCCGGCCTCGGGGCGAGCGCCACGGCAGCCAGTCCCCCAGCCAGTCCCAGGCTAGCCAGCCAGATTCCCTTGGTCCGCGTCACTCGGTTTCGGTTCCCGTCCAGTCCAACCAGTCCCGCCAGAAGCGGGCCTTCCATGCGGGGCGAGCCAGCAAGGCCAGATCGCGAGCCCCCAGCAAGCCTATGGTTTGTCCCTGATGGTAAAGCTGCGATGAATTTTGAGCGTTTTGCGTCAGGTCGTTGCCGAGCAGCGATAGAGCGCCCTCGCCGAACACCAGCAATCGCTTCGGGGCGACAAGTCCCACATGGTGGCGCAACACGTCGCCAAGTCCGCGTCGGGCCAATTCGGCCCAGTCTGGAACTGGCATGTGGCGGGGCAGGGCCGAGGCGAGGTAAACATCGTCCGGGGCCATCCCCATGGCTGCAAGCATCGCGCCCACCATGCGCCCGCCCGGACCGGAAAGCAGCGCGTCCGTGTCTTCCGGATCGGGCTGGCCGACCACGATCATCAGCCTGGTCTCGCCATTTCCGCGTGGCGGAACGCGGCCGCGCACGGCGCTGTCGTCCAGCAGGGGCTCATCCAGCCACCACTGCCGGAACCGGGCGAGGTCCTGCGGCCAGAGCGCCTGATCGCCGCCGATCCTGGCCGGCGCCGGCGGTTCGGACACCGGCGGGCCGTCAGGCTTTATCTCCCGCTTGAGTTCGCGGGCAGCAGGCGGCGCCTCCGGGGCGGCCAACCAGCCTTGCGGCACATCGGCAAAGTCGCAATCGACGCCCGCGTCACGCCACCATTCCAGCGCGCCGGCAATCTCGCCCGCGCGCAGAAATCCCGCTAATGATTGCCCGGTGCCCTCCATCACACAGGCCTTGACCTGCACGGCGAGTGCAATCAAGGCACATTCGACTGAAAGAGTGCAGGACAGGACGGGATTTCCCCATGATCGAACGCGAATCCATGCCGTATGACGTTGTCGTCGTCGGTGGCGGCCCGGCGGGCCTCGGCACGGCCATCCGGCTGAAGCAGCTCAATCCCGAGCTCTCGGTGTGCATTCTCGAGAAGGGCAGCGAGATCGGCGCCCACATCCTCTCGGGCGCAACCTACGATCCCAAGGCGCTCGACGAACTCCTGCCCAGCTGGCGCGAAGACGGCTGCCCGATGGCTGAAGTGCCGGTGACCGACAACTGGCACTGGAACCTGACCAAGGGCGGCAAGCTGGCGATCCCGCACATCCTCATGCCCCCGTTCCTGTCGAACCACGGCAACTACACAGGCTCGCTCGGCAACCTGTGCCGCTGGCTTGCCGGCAAGGCCGAGGAACTCGGCGTCGAGATTTTCCCCGGCTTCCCCGCCGCCGAAGTGCTCTATGGCCAAAAGGGCGAAGTCATCGGCGTGCAGACCGGTGACATGGGCGTCGACAAGGAGGGTAATCCCAAGGGCGATTTCCAGCCCGGCATGAACCTCCTCGCCAAGTACACCGTGTTCTGCGAGGGCGCCCGCGGTCACCTCACCAAGCGCCTCAAGGCCAAGTACGATCTGGAAGCCGATTGCCAGCCGCAAGTCTACGGCATCGGCATGAAGGAGCTGTGGGACATCGATCCCGACAAGCACGTGCCCGGCCGCGTGATCCACACCCAGGGCTGGCCGCTGTCGGAGAGCGATAGCTGGGGCGGCGGCTTCCTCTACCACCAGGCCAACAACCAGGTCGCGCTCGGCTTCGTCTGTGCGCTCGATTACAAGAACCCCTGGGTGTACCCGTTCGAGGAATTCCAGCGCTGGAAGCAGCACCCGGAAATCCGCGCGATCCTAGAAGGCGGCAAGCGCGTCGCCTATGGCGCCCGCGCCATCAACGAGGGCGGCTGGCAATCGGTGCCCAAGCTCGATTTCCCCGGCGGCATGCTCGCCGGTTGCTCGGCCGGCTTCGTCAACGTCCCCCGGATCAAGGGCAGCCACACCGCCATGAAGAGCGGCATGCTCGCTGCCGAGGCCATCGCCGCGGCCATCGCCTCCGGGCGCGAGGGTGACAGCCTGGCCGAATACGATGCCGCCGTGCGCGAAAGCTGGATCGCCAAGGAACTCAAGCTTGTCCAGAACGCCGAGCCGCTGGTGGCCAAGTTCGGCGGCGAGATCGGCACGGTCCTCGCTGGCGCCGACATGTGGCTGCGCACTCTGTTCGGATTCGGCGTGGCCAAGCCGATGAAGCACCACACCGACGCGTCGAGCACCGAACGCGCCGATCTCTACAAGCCGATCGCCTATCCCAAGCCCGATGGCGTGATCAGCTTCGACCGCCTGACCAGCGTCTCCTACTCGTTCACGAACCACGAGGAAGAGCAGCCCTGCCATCTGCGGCTCAAGGACCCTACTGTACCCACGCGCATCAACCTGCCGCTCTATGCTGGGCCGGAATCGCGCTATTGCCCGGCCGGAGTCTACGAATTCGTCGACCAGGATGGCAGTGGGCCGCGCCTGCAGATCAACGCCCAGAACTGCGTCCACTGCAAGACCTGCGACATCAAGGATCCGACCCAGAACATCGAATGGGTCACGCCGGAAGGCGGCGGCGGTCCGAACTACCCGAACATGTAACGTACCAGCGATCTCTCCCCGGCGGGGAGAGCAGGCTTGGCAGCTTGCTGCCTAGCCGAAGTTGAGAGGGGGCTGCGCGCCGGAAGACAATCGTCGCAAGCCCCTCTCCCAACCCTCTCCCCACGAGGGGAGAGGGCTACT